>ERZ779637.235-NODE-235-length-40945-cov-14.050550_pt1 | contig 40945 bp, 35 predicted proteins | sample MGYA00514196_ERZ779637 | MGnify/ENA primary metagenome ERZ779637 (study PRJEB29562, sample SAMEA4376700) | mouse gut metagenome | isolation source: Cecum | study: EMG produced TPA metagenomics assembly of the A DSS colitis mouse model was used to assess the...
ACAGACACGGCTGGCTGCCGTGCCTCTCACCGTAAATCTATTGTAATAGGAGCCTGCCATGTTTACTGGCTACAGCGACAAGACCCTGGAATTTATGTGGGGCATCCGCCTCAACAATGACCGGACATGGTTCACCGCCCACAAGGACGACTATTTGCAGCATCTCTACCAGCCCACCATGGACCTGGGCCGGGAGGTGTACGATCGATTCATGGACAAATTCCCCAAGCTGGATTTGAACCTCCACGTCTGCCGCATCTACCGGGACGCCCGCCGCCTCCACGGCCAGGGCCCCTACAAGGACCATCTCTGGCTCACCATCCGGCCGGAGAACGACATCTGGAGCCGCCAGCCGGTGTTCTGGTTCGAGATCACCCCGGAGGGCTGGAGCTACGGGGTGGGCTTCTGGAATGCCAGCGCCCAGACCCTGGCGGCCATGCGCAGGGACATCGACGAGAATCCCGCCCGGCTGGAGAAGCTGGTCCGGCGGCTCAGGCGGGACGGCCGGTTTCAGGTCCAGGGCAGGGACTACGCCCGGCCCAAGGGAAACCCGTCCCCTCTGACGGCGGAGTGGTACAACAAGCGGGACATCTCCGTAGGCTGCCAGCGGGAGTTTGACCAGCTGGTGTGTTCCCCGGCGCTGGTAGACGAGCTGGTGGACGGCTTCATCTTCCTGGAGCCCGTGTACCAGTACTTCCAGTCCTTCTGCAAAAACGGGCTGGAGGATTTGAAATAATTGGCGCAGGAAGGCCGCATACTCTGCCGCCGGATGGGACACACTACCGGCAGGGAGTGATGCAATATGGAAATGTCCAAGCAGGAGTACCAGAAATACGTGAAGGAGCGGGCCCAGAGCTCTCCGCTGATCAAGGACTGCCTGCTGGCCTTCGCCATCGGCGGGGGAATCTGCGTGGCAGGCCAGCTGGTCATGGACGGCTACACCGGCCTGGGCCTGGAGAAGACGGACGCCGGCACGGCCACGTCCATCACCATGGTGTTCCTGTCCGTGCTCCTGACAGGGCTGAACCTGTACAACAAGCTGGCCCGGTATGGCGGCGCGGGGACCCTGGTGCCCATCACCGGGTTTGCCAACGCGGTGGCCTCCCCGGCCATCGACTTCAAGAGCGAGGGTCTGGTCACAGGCATGGCGGCGAAGATGTTCACCGTGGCCGGGCCGGTCATCGTCTTCGGCGTCACCGCCAGCGTGCTCTACGGCGTGATCCTCATGCTGCTGTAGGAAAAGAGCCCGCGCACACCGCTTGGTGTGCGCGGGCTTCACTTTTTTCTAGCGTTTGATCCGGGGCCTTACCCCTCCACGAACCGCATGACGATCTGGGCCAGCTCTGCCCGGGTGGTGAGGCTCTGGGGGTCCAGGGCGTCGCTGGACCGGCCGGCAATCAGGCCCTCCCCCACAGCCCAGGAGAGGCCGTCCCGGGCCCAGTCCGCCACGCTGGAGCGGTCCGCAAAGCCGGAGAGATCCCCCGCCGGGTCCACGGTGCCGTAGAGCTGGGCGCACCGGCGGAGCATGACTGCCAGCTGCTGCCGGGTGACGCTGGCCATGCCGCCGAAGGTGTTCTCATTGTAGCCGTCCACGATGCCCTGGCCGTAGGCCCAGGTGAGGGCGGACAGGTAGGGTGTTTCGGCGCTGATGTCGGTAAAGGGCAGGTCCCCGGCGCTGAAGGAGGTGGAGGGGCTGCCGGCGGCGGCGTACAGGGCCGAGACCACCTGGGCCCGGGTGGCGCTGTCCTGGGGCTGGAAGGTGAAGGGCGTCTCCCCCGCCATCAGGTCCTTGGCGCGGACATAGTCCACCGCCTCGTGGTACCACGCGCCCTTGCTCACGTCCGTGAGAATGGCCGCCGGGCACTCTGCGGCTGAGAGGGTCTCCAGATCATATACATACCCCACCGCGTTGGAGGCGTAGTCCTCCGCCGCCACGTAGACCGCCTCCGCGCCGGAGACATCCACGGTCACGCTGACGCTCTCCCCGGCGGTCTGGGGAGTCAGCCGCTTCTCCGAGAGCAGGCGGCCGCCGCTGTCCCACACCGCGGCATAGGCCAGATGCAGATCGTCCTGGAAGGTCACGGTGAGATTTCCCGCCTCCCCGGATACGTTCACCGAGGGGGCCGCTCCGTCGATGGTCACGGGGAAGCTCCACTCCCGGTAGGGCGCGTACTCCTCCGAGAGGAGCCAGCGGTAGGTCTCCGGCGCGCCGTAGTCGCTGCCGCTCTGGCCGTAGCCGGCCTCCATCTCTTTGTCGCAGTCCAGCCAGGCGTAGAAGTCCACCCGCACCCGCGTGCCGGCGGGCAGGGGATTGCCGCCGCTGTCCGTACCGTCCCACTGGTAGTTGGCGCTGCCGCCTATACGCTGGTCATAGCCGTTGTACTGGGACTTCACCAGCCAGGGGCTGTCCTGCACCGCGTAGACGGCCCCCGTGTCCTGATCGGACACCAGCATCACCGCCCGGGCGGCGTTGCGCAGGGTGAAGAGCTCTATGTTCAGCAGATGTCCGGCGCTGTACATGGCCTGCACGTCCTTCCGGGACAGGTCGTTATACAGGTCGCTGTGGCGGCCCGGGTTCAGGCCGCTCTCCCCCAGGAGGCGGTCTGTGGTCTCGCCGGACTGGCCCAGGCGGGGCAGGTTGGCCCCCATGTTCACCGCCAGCAGGTCCCAGTAGGAGTCCTTTCCGCCGGAGGGGAGCAGCGCGTTCTGTACGTCCCGGAAGTCCACCGGCTCCAGGATGGGGGCGGCGCTCCAGTCGCCGCAGTAGCCCAGGAAGGTGGCGTGGACCGCCTGACCCTCCCCGGCGCCGGCGGTGATGTAGCCCTCCACGAAATAGCCGTTGGAGAACACCGAACGGAGGCGGGGCAGGCCGGCGGAGATCTCCACGGTCACGGTCCTCTCCCCCCTGGCGGGGATGGTCACCGGCTCCAGGCCGGAGACAGTGACCTCGCTGGTGATGTCCATGGGGGTCATGCGGCTGTAGTAGGTATCCCCCTGCTTCTCATAGGCGTCGGTGACCACCTCCGCCGCCAGCCGGACGGTCAGCTCCCGGTCCGAGAGGTTGCGCAGGGTGAAGGAGGCGGTAAAGCTGCCCATCTCGCTGTCCCCCAGCTCCAGCAGGGGATCCAGAATGGTCAGATCGCTGGCTGCGGCCACCGCCGGGTCCACCAGCCCCGCCCCCTGCTTCCGGGGGGAGAAGGGGACGCCGGCGCCATCCCGGAGGATCCGGGCGGCGCTCTCCATCAGGCTCTGGGCCAGATTGGCGGCCTCCTGCCGGTTGGTGACGCCCCGCTCCCGCAGCGATTGCAGCAGCACCGCGAAGGCGCCCGCCGCGCTGCCGGAGGCCATGGAGGTGCCGCTCTCCTGGTAGAAATAGCTGTCGTCCCGGCTGCCGGCGGACAGGGTCATGCCGCCGAAGGCGGTCAGCTCCGGCTTCAGGCGCAGATCAGAGGTGGTGCCCCAGTTGGAGTACCCGGCTGTCACGGGATTGCTGTCCACGCCGGCGCTCCACTCCGCCGCGCCCACGCCCAGGGCGCCGATGTAGGAGGCAGGGGAGCAGAGGGTGCCGTAGTCGGTGTAGCTGGCGGTGGGCAGGGAGGAGCCCTCCATCTTCATGTCCAGCGCACCGCCGATGTTGCCGGCGGCGCAGCAGATGATGACCCCCGCCCGGCGCATCTGGGCAAAGGCCTGACAGTACAGGCCGTCCAGCACGTCGTCCTGGGTGTAGCCGTTGGGCGTGCCCAGGGAGAGATTGACCACGTCCGCCCCCAGATTCCACGCATCCTCCAGGGCCCGCAGGATCACCGCGTCGTCCGCGCCGCCCACAGTGCCGTCGGGAAACACCTTCATGCTGAGGATCTGGGCCGCCGGGGCCGCGCCCCGGAAGGCCCCCTGCGCCTCGGGGACGTACCCCGCCGCCAGAGCGGCCACGTGGCTGCCGTGGTCATCTATGGTGGAAACGTCCGTGTCCCGGCCGAAGTAGTCGTAGGCAAAGGGGATGCGGGCGGAGAGGTAAGCCCCTTTGGTGCCGCCCTTGCGGCTGAATGCCTCCACGTCCGCCCGGCTCAGGGCCGGAGACTGGGCCAGACCGTAGTCGGCAAAGGCGTCGTGGGTGACCCGCATGCCGCTGTCCAGCACGGCAATGACCATGCCGTCGCCGTCATAGCCCTGCTCCCACATTTCCTCCAGGCCCATCATGGCCAGGCCTCCGTCCTCTCCGGCAGCTGCGCCGCCGCTCTGGGGCAGGGCGTAGGTGCGGGCAAGGCCCACCCCCTCCACGCCATGCAGGGCCTCCGCCGCATCCAGGGCCTCCGGGGCCCCCTCGATGGCCGCGCCGGAGAAGAGGCTGTCGTAGGTCCACAGGACCTCCACCCCCTCCAGAGCCTCCAGCGCGGCGGTCAGCGCCTCCGGATCGGCCTGCCGGTCAAAGCGGACCACCGCCCGCTCCGGCGCGCCGCCGGCGGCCAGGGCGGCCCCGGAGAGCGCGGCCCCGGCCAGCAGGGCCATAAGGACGGTCAGCAGATGATATGTCTTTTTTCTCATATTGGTACCCCCAGGTGATGAATATCCGCATTATATCACACCCGAAGGCGGAGGGCAACCGCTCTTTCGACGCTTTTCTCTGGCAAATGGGGAGAAGTTTTCCGGACAGGAGGGCGCAAAACAGATCTTTCCATTTTTATAAAAATGTGGTATACTATTTATTATGTATACAAAAATATGCCGCTTACGCGGAGAAACGAGGGGAACTACATGGAGCTGAGCAAAATTCTGTCCACGGTGGACCACACCCTGCTGTCCCAGGGGGCGACGTGGGAGGAGATCCGGGGCGTGTGCGACGACGGGATCAAGTACGCCGCCGCCTCCGTCTGCATCCCCGCCAGCTATGTCAGGCAGGCCAGGGAGTACGTGGGGGACAAGCTGGCCGTATGCACGGTCATCGGCTTCCCCAACGGCTACAGCACCACCGCCGCCAAGTGCTTTGAGGCCGGGGACGCTGTGGACAACGGGGCGGACGAGATTGACATGGTTATCAACATCGGCTGGGTGAAGGACCGGAGGTGGGATGACCTGCTCCAGGAGATCAAGGCCGTGAAGGAGGCCTGCCGGGGCCGTCTGCTCAAGGTGATTATTGAGACGTGCCTGCTCACCGACGAGGAGAAGATCAAGCTGTGCGAGATCGTCTCCGCCTCCGGCGCGGAGTATATCAAGACCTCCACCGGCTTTGCCGGCGGCGGGGCCACCCGGGAGGACGTGGCCCTCTTTGCCAGGCATGTGGCCCCCCATGTGAAGATCAAGGCCGCCGGCGGCATCTCCAGCCTCCAGGACGCGGAGGACTTTATCCGTCTGGGCGCGTCCCGCCTGGGCACCAGCCGCATCGTCAAGGCTGTGAAGGGCATCGAGGGCACGGGGTATTAATCCTCCCGCCAACAGAGAAAAGAACCGGCACGATATAAAAGAAAGGAAGTTCCGCCTATGTCCACTCCTCACAACGCCGCCCAGCCGGGCGATTTCGCCAAGACCGTCCTCATGCCCGGCGATCCCCTGCGGGCCAAATTCATCGCAGACACCTTCCTGGAGGACGCGAAGCTGGTCAACAACGTCCGGGGCATCCATGGCTATACCGGCTCCTACCGGGGCACGCCGGTGTCCGTCATGGCCTCCGGCATGGGCATGCCCTCCATCGGCATCTACTCCTATGAGCTCTACAGCCACTACGGCGTGGAGAACATCCTCCGCATCGGCTCCGCCGGGGCCATCAGCGATAAGCTGAAGCTGCGGGACGTGGTGGCCGCCCAGGGGGCCTGCACCAACTCCCGGTTCGCCCGCCAGTACGGCCTGCCCGGCGACTTCGCCCCCATTGCCGACTTCACCCTCCTGGAGACCGCCGTGGCCGTGGCCCGGGAGATGGGCGTGGAGATGCCCGTGGGCAACCTGCTCTCCTCCGACACCTTCTACGACGCCTCCGGCTCCACCATGAAGTGGGCGGAGATGGGGGTGCTGGCCGTGGAGATGGAGGCCGCCGGCCTGTACATGACCGCCGCCAAGTTGGGCAAGCGGGCCCTGGCCATCTGCTCCATCTCCGACAGCATTGTCACCGGCGAGGAGCTGCCCGCCGAGGAGCGCCAGACCACCTTCACCGCCATGATGAAGATCGCCCTGGAGACGGCGGTGCGCATGGCCGGCCGGTGACTGCCGGTCCCTCCTCATGTGGGCTGAAATTCGTCATATTCACAAAAATTTTTCAATCTGGCCACAAATCCTCCCCATTTTCACCCCTTTTTCTGGTTGCTTTATGGAAGAAGATAGGGTATAATGGGCATGTCCTTCCCGGGAACCGGGCCCCGGGTTCGGCTCGTCTCTTTGCGCCGGGAGGGACAAATCATAAAAGAAAGGTTGATTGATTCCAATGAAGAAGTTATTGGCCCTGCTGCTGACCCTGTCCATGGTCTTCGCCCTGGCAGCCTGCGGCAACAGCAACGACAACAAGCCCAGCGACAACAACAACACCCCCACCGATACCAACACCCCCGCCCCTGACGCCAACACCCCCGCTCCCGACAGCACCACCCCCGCTCCTGCCGGCCCCGTCAACCCCGACGAGATCGACGACACCATGACCAGCGCTGACAACAAGTACGTCATCGCCATGGTCACCGACGTGGGCCAGCTCAAGGACAAGTCCTTCAACCAGGGCACCTGGAACGGCGTGAAGCTCTACGCCAGCGAGAACGGCAAGTCCTACAAGTACTATCAGCCTGCCAACGGCGACAACGCCACCGACGAGGACCGCTATCAGGCCTACAAGGCCGCCATTGACGGCGGCGCTGAGGTCATCGTGGCCCCCGGCTTCCTCCAGGAGGCCGCCATGGTCAAGGCCGCCAGCGAGTATCCCGACGTGAAGTTCATCTTCATTGACGGCTATCCCCTCTCCGACGCCAGCGGCAACACCCTGACCAACGTGGTGGGCGTGGCCTTCCATGAGGAGCAGTGCGGCTACCTTGCCGGCTACGCGGCCGTCAAGGAGGGCAACACCAAGCTGGGCTTCACCGGCGGCGGCGGCGGCACCAACCCCGCTGTCAACCGCTACGGCTACGGCTTCGTCCAGGGCGCCCAGGCTGCCGCCGCTGAGGACGGCGTCAACGTGGAGATGAACTACAGCTACCTGTACGGCGACGGCTACTCCGCCTCCGCTGAGCTCCAGACCCAGATCAACGGCTGGTACGCCAACGGCACCGAGATCGTCTTCGCCTGCGGCGGCTCCATGTGCAACAGCGTGTTCGCCGCCGCTGCGGCCAACAACGCCCTGTCCATCGGCGTGGACGTTGACCAGTCCGGCGAGTCCAACACCGTCATGACCTCCGCTGTGAAGGGTCTGGCCGAGGCTGCCAGCCTGATGCTGGGCCGGTTCTATGACGGCAAGTGGGACGAGGTTGGCGGTCAGGCCGTGAACCTGGGCGTGGATGACGACGCGGTGGGCCTGCCCTTCGCCTCCTCCCAGTTCGAGGTCATCACCGAGGATATCTACAACACCCTGGTGGACGGCATGAAGACCGGCGGCTCCCTGGAGGTCAAGGGTGAGTACGACACCTTCCTGGCCGGCGGCGAGACCTTCGCCAACGTTGCTGTCAACTTCGTGAAGTAACATTTCTCCATAAGCACAAAGCGCCGCCCCGCCGGGTATCCCGGCGGGGCGGTTGCGTGTCAAAAAAGTGGCTTCGCCACTTTTTTGAGTAGGTTTTCACTCCGCTCTGCGCCTCGCTGTACGCCTTTGGCGTACAGCTCGACGCTCGCTCCGTGCAAAGTGTTTTTCTCGCGTACATGCCGCGGGAAAAACGATCAAAACTTATTTCGCGCCTGCGGGCGCGAAACTCCTGCGGAGGGCTTTTTTGACAGTATGCCGCCCCGCCGGATGTCCCGGCAGGGCGGTTTTATGCTCTCTTTTACTTGGCCAGGTTGGCCCGCAGGGCGGCAACCTGCTCAGAGGTCATGCCGTGGCTGGTGAGGTAGGTCTCGGCCCCGGCCTGGAGGTCCGCGCCCTCCAGGGAAGCGCCCTTCTCCAGTCCGGCGATGGTGCGGAGCATGTTGGCGATGTTGTTGCTCACGATCAGCTCATACTTCTCGCTGTCGCTCTCCTTGGTCACGCCGTAGTAGTTGGCATAGGAGATCATGTAGTCCGCCACAACCTCCTCCTCCGTCGCGCCCATCAGGCACTCCAGCAGGGCGGAGGTGAACCCGGCCCGGTCCTTGCCCTCGGTGCAGTGGACCAGATAGGGGCCCTCCAGGGCGGACAGGCGGGCCAGACCGCCGGCCAGTGTTTCGGCAAAGCTGTCGGAGGTGTAGTCCACAGGCATTCCCAGGGCCACCACCTTGCCCGCCTCATAGAGGTCCTTGTAGTAGCCGGAGGCAAAGTCCTCCCCGGCGATGAAGGCCTCGATCTCCTCGTCCGTGTCCCCCAGGTTCAGCACGGCAGCCACACCGGCGGCCTCCATGAGATCATTGCTGAAGGCGGCGCGGCCATTCTCGTTGTTCACCGGGCTGGCGGAGCGGTAGAGGGACCCTATGTCCCCCACGGTCACGGCCCGGAAGTTGGCGAACATCTCGTCGCTCTCGTAGTCCTCCCGGCTGTTGGTGTACACCAGGGAGTTGAGGGTCTGGGTATCCTTCTCCCCGCCGGCCTGGGCCAGGGTGATGGCGGCGGTATTGCCCACGTTCACCCCCGCCGTCTCAAAGAGCTTGCCGTAGTTGATGCACACGGCGATGTTGGTGTGGCCGGGGTAGGCCCGGACCATGGGTTCCCCGTGCTCCACGTAGTAGCCGTCAAAGAAGGGGATGCTTTGGAGGGTATAGCCGTTGTCAAAGGTCACGTTCACCGTGTCCCCCAGGGCGAAGCCCCGGGCCAGGAAGTCCTCGATGGTCACGTCCAGCACCGTGTGGCCGTACTTCTCCACCTCGGTGATGGTTCCCACCACGGGGCCGTTGGCGGTGTCGTAGGTGCTGCCAAAGATGGCGCCGTTGACGATCCACACGTCCTCAAGGTTGGGCTGGCCGTCCTCGGTGAGGGCGCAGACCAGATAGTCGCCAGCGCCGTGGGGCACGCCGGTCCGGTTGGCGTAGAGCACGTCGCCCCAGGCGGTGTCCACCTGGACGGCCACACCGGCGGGGACATAGCAGGCGTAGTTGGTGTCCGGCTGGGCCTTGGTCTTCAGCTCCACGCCGGTATCCTTGCTGGCGGTGAAGTCCTCAGCGGTGAGGGGGGTGCCGTCCGGCTTGGTGTAGGTGGAGATCACCTTGCTCACCTTGGTCACCCACTGCTCGCCCACAGTGCCGGTGAGGATGACGCTCTCATCGTCGTCGGACACAGTGTAGTCCACGTCCTCCAGCTCGTTGTGGATCTGGGTCTCCTGGGAGACCATGCGGCCGGAGATGACATACTCCGTCTTGCCGGTGAGGAAGAACTGGTCCCGGTTCTCCTCCAGGTAGTCCTTGAGGCTCACCACCTCCAGGCCGGAGAACACCTGGAACATCTTGGCCAGCTGAGCCCGGGTGGCCAGACCGCCGGGGTTCAGGTTCCCGTCCGGATCCCCGGCCAGGATGCCCATCTTTACGCACCAGGCCACGCCCTCTCTGGCGTCCGCCGGGATGCTGGCGCTGTCGGGGGCGTCCGCCTGGCCGCCATCCGTGCCGGCGGGCAGGTGGGCGAATTTGGCGTAGCGGTAGAGCATGTCCGCGATCTCCGCCCGGGTGGCGTCCTCGCCGCCCCGGAAGGGCTTGCCGGCGTCCACCAGCCCGGCCTCGCCGGCCCAGGCGGCCACATCGGCATACCAGCGGCCCTCCGCGTCGGCAAACATGTTCTCAGGCACGTCTGGGGAGCCGGCCAGATTGTAGAGCACCTGGATCACCGTGGCCCGGGTGACCGTTCCGCCGGGAACAAAGGAACCGTCGACGCCCTTCATCATGCCCTTCTCCACCACATAGTCCACGTTCTCCTTGTACCACGCGTCCTGGGCCACGTCGGGAAAGTCCGCAGCCAGGGCCGCCGGGACCGCGGTCATGGCCATGCACAGGGTCAGAAGCAGTGCCAGCAGTTTTCGTCTCATTGTCGTTCCACCTTCTCTGCCGGTTTGATTTCCCCGGAAATCCCGGAGTTCCGGCAGCTCTCCCCTGTATTCTAGCAGTCCCGGTGGGAAATGGCAAGAACAATGGCGAAAAAACGGACCTCAGACTGTCAAAAAAGCCCTCCACAGGAGTTTCGCGCCCACAGGCGCTAAATAAATTTTGATCGTTTTTCCCGGGGCATGTACGCTGTAAAAACAGTTTGCACGGAGCGAGCGTCGAGCTGTACGCCAAAGGCGTACAGCGCGACGCAGAGCGGAGTGAAAACCTACTCAAACAAGAGGCGAAGCCGCTTTTTTGACACGCTGAGGTCCCGCGGGGCGCTGAGTGCGCTCCGCAGGACCCGCCGGTTTCCTGCGCTGTCAGGACTGGGGCTCCTCCTTTTTCACCACGGGGATCCACACCTCATACCGGGCGTTGGCCGGGTCCGGGCTCAGGTAGACCTCCACGTCCGGCCCGCTGCCGTACTCGTATCCCGAGGTGGGCAGCCACTCCGTCACGATCCGCCGCTCCAGCTCCTGGATGGACTGGCCGGTCCCCTGGCCGGGGAACACGGCCCAGGTGGCGGCGGGGACCAGGTACTCCTCCAGCCCCGGGCCGGACTGGCTGCTGGCCACGGCGATAAAGTACCGCCAGTCCGCGTCCTCCTGGCAGGCGCTGACGCCCAGCACCCCCTTGGGCTGGCCGTCCATCATCCCCGCCAGCCGCTGGACGGTCCCGTCCGAGGCGCACCGCTGCCACAGGCCGGGCACCACGGCGAAGTTCTCCTCCAGGTCCTTGGACAGGGGCGCGGATACGCCCACGATGCGGAACGCCTCCCGCTTCTCCATGCGATATTCCATTTCCTCCGCTCCTTTTATCACGAATGTGAACCGCAGGGGAGGGAAGCTCTTCACCGCCGCCCCGGCCTCCCGGACCGCCGAGGGGGCCAGACCGTGGACCGACTGAAAGGCCCGGTTGAAGGCTGTGGGGGACTGGTAGCCGTATTTCAGGGCCACATCCACCACCCGCTCCCCGGCCTGGAGGTCCACCGCCGCCCGGCTCATCCGCCGCCGCCGGATGTACTCCGACAGGGGCACGCCCGCCATGTAAGCGAACATCCGCTGGTAGTGGTAGGCCGAGCAGTGGGCCAGCCGGCCCAGGGCGCCGCAGTCGACGTCCCCCGTGAGGTGCTCCTCTATATACGCGATGGTCCTGTTGAGACCGTCAACCCATTCCATAGCGTTCTCCTTCCTCTGCGCTCCCCCTCATGATACCACAGAGGAGAGGGCCTGTCCTCTCTTTTCCTGCACGGATGGGAGAGCTGTCAGCTGTTCAGAATGGCCCTCAGGGCGGCCAGGATCCCCAGGTGGACCGGATAGGCGGCGTAGAAGATCCACTTGTTCACCGGCTTTCCCCGCTGGCCGTTGTAGGCGAAGTACACCAGCGCCGCCGCAGCCAGGGCCAGAGCCGCCCGCCCCAGCATGTAGGGCAGACTCAGGTAGCCCTGGAGCACCTGCCCAACACCCTGAAGGCCGTAGTAGTAGAGAACCCATGCTGTCAATACGCCGGCCTGGGCCCTCCGGCTCTTGGCCAGATAGAGCAGGAACATCAGCAGCACGCCCAGGCCGGCGTAGCTGGCGCCGTACGAGTTGGCATAAAGAAGGGCCACCAGCAGCTGGCCAACCGCCAGGATATTAGACAGGATGTCCGGCTTCTCTCCTTCGCAGGACCGCTTCTCCAGCATACAGCAGGCCCAGAGCAGGAGCGGGTGGTAGGACAGGGCCGCCAGATGTGAGGCATAAAGGAGCCACGTACCGCCATGGGCGGAGCGCCCGGCATTGTACAGGAGGACGGACAGGAGGCAGACGCCCGCAAAGCTGCCCAGGGCGGCCAGCTGCGCCTTCCAGGAGCGACGGCGCAGGACCTCAAAGATATGGATGCCGGCCACGGCAAAGAACATGGTGTAAAAGATGTTGGTCTGGAAGAGGAAATTCTGCCCCCACAGGCCATATTCCAGAAATTCCGGGTGGAGGGCCAGATCGTAGGGGAGCTCACTGATGAGGGCGAAGGCCCCCAGCCCCAGGGCGTACCGCCCCCGGTTCCGGGTGTACCGGCACCCCTCGGCAATCAGGAACGCGTAGAGTGGGAAGGAGATCCGCCCAATGACCCGCAGCAGGGTCACCTGGGGAAAAAAGACTGCGCCAATGTGGTCAATGAACATGGTGGTCAGGGCGATGAGCTTGAGATGAAAGCCCGTCATGGGCTTTTGCAGCGCGGCTGTCTCCGGCATAGTATCCCTCCTATTAAATAAATTGATTCGCCGAGGGACAGTCTACCATATTAGATCTGTTTTGTCAAAGGAATGGCGGCGGGCAGCAAACCGGCGCAGGGGGAGAACCCCTGCGCCGGACTGGCATTTACACCTCGTCTCCAAAGAACTTGTCGTGGACCGCCCGCACGGCGGCGGCCGCGTCGTTCTCATCAATGAGCACGGAGACACGGATCTCGCTGGTGTTAATCATCTGAATATTGATATTGGCGTCATAGAGGGCCTCGAACATCTTCGCCGCCACGCCGGGGGTGGTCATCATGCCCGCGCCTACGATGGATACCTTGGCGATCTTGTCCTCCACCGTCACATGGTCAAAGTGGAGCACCTCCTTCTGACCCTCCAGCACCTTCACCGCCTCCTCCACGTCGGCCCGGGGCAGGGTGAAGCTGATGTCCTTGCTCTCGTCCCGGCCAATGGACTGGATGATGGCGTCCACGTTGATGTTGGCCCTGCCCAGCAGGGAGAAGATGCGGAAGGCCACGCCGGGATTGTGCGCCAGGCCCACCACCGCGATCCGCGCAATGCTTGTATCCTTCGCCACGCCGGCGATATTGGTCTTTTCCATCTTGACAACCTCCTTGACTTTCGTGCCGGGCTTGCGCTCCAAACTGGACACGACTTCCATATTCACGTGATATTTTTTCGCCAGCTCCACGCTGCGGTTGTGGAGCACCTGGGCTCCCTGGCTGGCCAGCTCCAGCATCTCGTCATAGGTGATCTCCGACAGCTTCCGGGCGCTGGCAACGGCCCGGGGATCGGTGGTGTACACACCGTCCACGTCTGTGTAAATCTGGCACAGGTCCGCGCGGAAGGCGGCGGCCAGGGCCACGGCGCTGGTGTCGGACCCGCCCCGGCCCAGGGTGGTCACGTCCCCCACCCGGTTGATCCCCTGGAAGCCGGCCACCAGGACGATCTTGTTCTTGTCCAGCTCCCGCTGGATGCGCTCGGAGTCGATGCGCTTGATGCGGGCGTCGGAGTATGTGCTGCTGGTGTGGAGCCCCACCTGCCACGCGCACAGGCTGATGACCGGCAGGCCCATGCCCTCCAGGGCCATGGCGCACAGGGCGATGGAGATCTGCTCGCCGGTGCTCAGCAGCATATCCATCTCCCGCTTGGAGGCCCGGGGGTTGATCTCCCTGGCCTTCTCAATGAGATCGTCGGTGGTGTCCCCCTGGGCGGACAGCACCACCATCACCTGGTTCCCGGCTCTATACGTATCAGCGATGATGCCCGCCACGTTCCGGATCCGCTGGGCGTCCCGGACGGAGCTTCCGCCGAATTTCTGTACAATCAAACTCATAAAGGACCTTCCTCTCTCAGGCTAATTGGGTACACTCCTATTATAGTGTCAATGGGGCAAAAGGGTTATTCCAGCACCGGCAGAAGCGCCGCCGCCTGCCCGGCCAGGGCTCTGGCCTCCCGGGCGGTCATGGCCTCGGTGATGCGGGCCGGGCCCTCCCCCCGGATATACCAGCGCATGGGCAGTTCGCTCTCCAGATCCGCCAAAACCACGTCCCTGCTCCAGCCCAGGCTCCGGCGCTTCTCCCGGTGGGCCAGGGCGTCCAGCACGTCCCCCATGACGGCGGAGGCGGTGGGCAGATCCCCCGCGCCCCGGCCATAGAGCATCACATCGCCCACGGCGTTGCCACGGATCATGACGGCGTTGAACACCCCGTCCACCCCGGACAGGGGGCTGCTCTCCGGCACCAGATGGGGGGCCACATAGGCCGCCGTCCGGCCGTCCTCCAGCCGGAGGGCCCGGCCCAGCAGCTTGATCCGGCAGCCCAGGGTGCGGGCCACGTCCACGTCCTCCAGAGAGAGTCCGCTGATGCCCCGGACACTGATGGCCTCGGGCCGGACCTCCCCGCCCCAGGCCAGATCGGACAGGATGCAGATCTTTCGTCCCGCGTCCAGGCCCTCGATATCCGCGGCGGGGTTGGCCTCGGCGTAGCCCTTCTCCTGGGCCTCCCGCAGCGCCTCGTCAAAGGGGACGCCCCCCTCCACCATGCGGGTGAGGATATAGTTGGTGGTGCCGTTGAGGATGCCGGCAATCTCCTGGATCTGGTTGCCGGCCAGGCACTGGAACAGGGGCCGCAGCACGGGGATGCCCCCGCCCACGCTGGCCTCGAAGAGGTAGTTGACGTTCTTGTCCCGGGCGATCTCCAGCAGCTCCCGGCCGTGGGCGGCCACCAGCTCCTTGTTGGAGGTGACCACGTGCTTGCCGGCCAGCAGAGCCCGGCGGGTGAACTCATAGGCCACCTTGGCCCCGCCGATGGACTCCACCACCACGTCCAGCTCCGGATCGCTCTCCAGCAGGGCGAAGTCCTTTACCACCAAAGAAGCGTAGGGGGAGGCGGATAAGTCCCGCACATCCAGAATATATTTCAGGGTAAGGCGCTCGCCCAGCTTTTCCGCGATGGACGCGCCGTTCATGCGCAGCACCTCCGCCACGCCGCTGCCCACGGTGCCAAAGCCCATGATTGCAAAATTAGCCATTGTCGCTCTCCTTCTCTTGTGCGCATTTCCCGGGGGCCGTCAGCCCGCCAGGATTTCGAATTTCACCACGCCCTCCAGGGCGGAGACCCGGGCGATCAGATCCTCCAGCGTCAGCTCCATTTCGCTGGTCTCGGCGGAGATGGTCACCGCCGCGCAGCCGTTGGTGGGGATGGACTGGTTGATGGTCAGTATATTCGCGCCGCTCCCGGCAAAAATAGACAGGACGTTGCTGAGTACGCCGGGGTTGTCCTTGAGCATGATGTAGAACGTGATGATGTGGCCGGTCTTCATGTTGTTGAAGGGCTGCACCGCGTCCTTGTACTTGTAGAAGGCGCTGCGGGAGATGCCCACCTGCCGGGTGGCCGCGCCCACGGTGCCCGCCTCGCCGGTCTGCATCATCCGCTTGGCCTCCGCCACCTTGATGAAGATCTCCGGCAGCGCCTCGGCGGCGATGATGTAGTATTTTGTCTTAGTGCCCATGTCTGTGTCCCTCCTGCGGTCATATGTCTCTAATTGGCGTTATTTTACCATACTTGCCGCCAGGTTACAACCAAAAAACCATTGCCGTTCTATACAAACTTTCCTGGGGAACAGGGGAAAAAGAGGTGCAATTTGTCTATATGTCACAGTTAAGTGTCTTTTTACAGAGGACGATTACAACACTGCTCTGCCTGACAGGGGCGTTTGTCTTCTTCCGGTGGCTGCTGGGGCCCCTGCTGCCCTTCCTGCTGGCCCTGGCGCTGAGCGCCATGGCGGAGCCCCTGGTGCAGCGGGTGCGGCGGTGGATGGGGGTGCGCCGGAGCTTTGCCGCAGCCCTGGTGACCACGCTGCTGCTGGCCATACCGGGGGGCGCGGCGGCCCTGGCGCTGGTCCGGCTGGGGGTGGAGCTGCGCCAGTGGTCCACCCGCCTGCCGGAGATGGTGGCGGGGTTCCCGGTCATGTGGAACAGCCTGCTGGACCGGGCGGCGGAGTGGTACGCCGCCAGTCCCGCCTTCCTGCGCTCAGCCCTGGACGCGCTGGCAGGACAGATGATGGAGGAGGGACCCTCCCTGGCCGGGGACGTGGGGAGCTGGCTGATGGGGGCCGCGTCCTCCCTGCTCTCGGCCCTGCCGGACGCGGGGCTGTTTCTGATGACCACACTGCTGGCGGTGTACTTCACCAGCCTGAGCTACCCGGCCATTCTGGCCTTTCTCAAGCGCCAGCTGCCCCGGTCCTGGCAGGCCAAGTGCCGGGACGCGGCCCAGTGCTTCCGCACCACCATCCTCAAGTGGCTGCGGGCGGAGGCGCTGCTGATTCTGGCCACCTTTGTCATCCTGCTCACCGGCTTTCTGTGGATGGGGCTGGACTACGCCCTGCTGGCGGCGGCCTTCACGGCCCTGGTGGACGCGCTGCCGGTGCTGGGCACGGGGACGGTGCTGATTCCCTGGGCCCTGGGGTGTCTGCTCCTTGGGGACACAGGCCGGGGACTGGCCCTGCTGGTGCTGTACGCCGTGGGGCTGATTGTCCACACCCTGCTGGAGCCCCGCCTGCTGGCGGGGCAGGCGGACCTGCCGCCGATCACGGCCCTGCTGGCGATGTATCTGGGGTTCCACTTCATGGGCGTGGGGGGGATGGTGCTCATGCCGGTGTGCCTGCTGCTGCTCAAGCAGTTCCAGGACGCGGGGGTGGTGAAGCTGTGGCGGTAGGCGGTCCGGCAGCCCCTGCGCGGATGCACAAACCTTACGGCAATCAATGCTCCGAAAAACGCAGCCTCCTGTAGGGGCGAGCATCGTTCGCCCCCTCTGATATCCGGGAAAACCGCTCCCAGACCCGGTCAATATCGCCGGCATACCAAAAAATCAGCAGGACCCGGGCGGATGCTCCGCCCGGGTCCTGTCCGTATCAGCCCTTGCCGAATTGAAAGACCTTTTCCCCCGGTCCCACATAGCCCAGCTCCTCCCGGGCGATGTCCCCCATGAGGGTGAGATCTCCGCTGTTCTCAATGTCACTGCGCAGGCGCTGGTTCTCCTCCCGCAGCTCCTCCAGCTGCTGGGCATAGACAGCCTCCTCCTGCCGGGCGGTCTGAAGCCGGCTGTACAGGCTGTAGAGCTGGATACCGAATCCCACCAGCAGCAGCGCCAGCAGCCACAGCGTCAACCGGCTGTTGGGCCGTTTTTTCTGGGCGGGCGGCTGCTTCCCGCCCCGCTTCTCCGAGCGGTTTTCCATCTGCTCCTCCTCCTTCTGCGCCTGGGGCCGCCTTCTCTTCAATGGGTATAGTATATTCATTGTAACCCATCTGCGGGAAAAAGAAAAGAGTTTTTTTGCCCGCCGCCCCCCTTTTTTCCCCACACCCGCCGCCGCCCGGACCGGGGAGAGAAAAATCTCCAGCCAGAAATCCCACAGCGGACGCAGCGGACGGCTGAGCAGGCAGAAGAACAGCACCGCGCCCCCGAGGGCCCCCGCCGGCACAAACAGGCGCATCTCCCCGTCCCCGGCCATGACGAACAGGAACAGGCTGCATACCGCCAGGACGCAGTATGTCCCATCCAGCACCCCGCCCCACACCCGTCCGCCCAGCCGCCGCAGGGTGCGGAACAGGTCATAGACCAGCCCCAGGCTCGCCCCCAGTAAAATGGCGCGGACGAACATGGCCAGCTGCTCCGAGATGTAGTTGCCCAGCTCCATACTCAGCCGAACAGCCGCCGCAGGAAGCCCCCCTGACCGCCGGAGGGACCCTTGTCCTCGTAGAGCAGGGTGTGGATGGCCCCGTCCACGTGGAGCTCCCCGCCGTCCAGGTTCAGCTTTCCGATGTGCAGCTGGGTCCCGCCCACCACCAGAACCCCGGCGGTGGTGTTCATGACGATCTCCTCCTCGTCGAAGCGCTCCACCTCCTCCACGCCCGTGACCAGCAGCCGCTCCCGGCCATCCAGCTCCAGACGGTGCTGCATGACGCTTATCTCCTCATAAGGCATGAAAAGACCTCCCATATCCATCAATTCACTCCATGTATATGGGAAGTCTGTCCACGTTATGTCTCAATATGGTCCAAGCCCGGGGAAATCTCCCGGTACATGGCCGCGGCCTCCGCCTTGCCGGCGTTCTCCTGGACCGAGACCACCTCCACGGTCAGGGTCCGCTCCCCGAAGCGGATGGCGATCACATCCCCCTCCTTCACCTCATAGGAGGCCCGGGCGATTTTGCCGTTGACGCTGACCCGCTCCTTGTCGCAGGCCTCGTTGGCCACGGTCCGGCGCTTGATGAGCCGGGATACCTTCAGATATTTGTCCAGACGCATAGGTCTGCCGCTCCTTTCCAAAAGCCAGGGGCGCGGCGTGCGCCGCGCCCCTGAATGTGCGTGTCTTTATTTGCAAGGCTGAACGCCGCCCCGTCGGGAAAAAGACCGGACAGACGGCATCCCCCGGTTATGAATACAGGTTCTTACTTGGCCACCGCGTCCTTGAGGGCCTTGCCGGGCTTGAAGGCGGGCACCTTGGAGGCGGGAATCTCAATCTTCTTCTCCGGATCCTTGGGGTTGCGGCCCATGCGGGCCTTCCGGTGCTTCACCTCAAAGGTGCCGAAGCCCACCAGACGGACCTCGTCCCCCTCGGCCAGAGCGGCGGAAATGGCGTCCAGGGCGGCGGCAACGGCGGCCTCGGAATCTTTTTTGGACAGCGCGGCCTTCTCGGCCACAGCGTTGATCAGCTCAGACTTGTTCATAACGAAGAACTCCTTTTTATTTCTTTTGTGGTCATACGATAGATGGAGGAAGGACCCCCGTAGATATACAATTTATAATCTAACATACTTTTTCCTCACTTGCAAGGTTTTTATCCCTGAAACCGGGGCGGCGGAGAAAATTTTCTCACCAATTTCAGCCGAACGGCAGACGGATCCGCCCCAATCGGGGAAAAAGAGCCCGGCGGGGCCGCAGGCGCTCTACCGGCTGATCCTGCCGCTGCGGCGCAGCAGCTGGAAAATGGAGGAGGGGAAGAGCATCCCCACGGCGATAGCCACCGCCAGCAGAACCGTGTTCAGCCCCTGGTGGGAGAAGGCGTCCAGATCGCTCTCCATGAAGTACTCCATGGTGTGGTAGAGGGAGCCGCCGGGGATGAGGGGCACGGCGGCGGTGACCAGAAACAGGGTGGCCGGGCACTTCACCCGCCGGGCCAGCAGCTCGGCGTACACGGTCAGCACCACGCTGGCCACAAAGTAGCGCACCACGTCCTGGTCCGAGAAGCGGCCCATCAGCAGGTACACGCTCCAGGCCAGCAGTCCCCCCAGGCTGGCCAGCAGCAGCTTCTGCCGGCGCACATGGAAGAGCATGGCAAAGCCCAGGGAGCCGGCAAAGGCGGTGGCCAGCTGGAGAAGATACTCCTTGCAGTTTTCCATTGTCCCGCCCTCCCTACAGCAGCCCCGCCACCAGGGCGAAGCCGCAGGCGATCACCAGCGCCAGCAGCACCGCCTCGATGAAGCGCATGAGGCCGGAGATGGTGTTGCCGCTGAACATGTCCCGCAGGGAGTTGGTCAGGGCGATGCCGGGGATGAGGAGCATGATGTTGCCGATGCTGATCATATCCACGTTCCTCCCCAGACCGATGCGCACCGACAGGGCCGCCAGCAGGCCGCCCAGGCAGGAGCACAGCAGGGCGGAGAGGAATGCGTTGGCCTCGGTGCGCCGGATGGCCTGGTCCATCACCTTCAGCACCGCGCCGATGACCCCGGAGGCCGCCGCGTCCAGGGCGCTGCCGCCGAAGAAGAGGGAGAAGGAGGCGGAGATGAGGGCAAAGGTGAGAAGCTGCACGGGAAAGCTGTACTGGGGCTCGTCCCGGATGGCGTCCAGAGCCCGCTCCGTCTCCTCCAGAGTCAGGCGCTCCGCGCAGATGCGCCGGCACAGCAGGTTGAGCAGCTCCAGCCGGTGCAGATCGTACTGCTGCCCGGCCACCCGCCGGATCTGGGTCAGCGCCCCGTACTGGCGGGAGTACATGGTGACCATGATGTTGGAGGTGATGGTGAACACGTCGGCCCGCTCCGCGCCGTATGCGAGGCAGATCCGCCGGAGGCTGTCCTCCACCCGGCTCACCTCCGCCCCGCTTTGCAGCATGGCCTGGCCGATGTCCAGCACCTTGTACAGGCGCTCATTGGCCTGCTCCTCCGCCTCCAGCCGGGCCAGATGTTCCTCCCGGCTCGGGGAGGGGAGGGATGATTGGATATCCATTGGGTCCTCCTGAAATTGGGTTATTTTACGAAAGGGGCCCCAAAAAGGCCCTGCGCTGTTATACCACAGTGCAGGGCAGATTGCAACCTTATTTTGATGAATTTTCCATTACAGACGCTCCCGGAAGAACCGGAAGGCGTTGTCAAACATGATGCCGTCCGCCACACCGGCGGGGATTCCCCGGTCCGTCAGGAAGTCCCGGATGGTCAGGCTCTTCTCCACGCTGTCCAGGTCCGGGTGGATGTCCGTGCCGTCGTAGTCCGAGCCCAGGGCCAGGCACCGCTCCGCCCCCAGCTCCAGGAACCGGCACACGTGGCGGTACAGGTCCTCCAGGCTGCCCCGGCCCTCATCGGAGAGGAAGCTCCGGCTGTAGTTGAGGCCGATGAGGCACTCCCGGCGGACCATCTCCCGAATGAACTCGTCGGGCAGGTTCCGCCGGTGGCCGCACACGGACCGGGCGTTGGAGTGGGAGGCCGCGAAGGGCTTTTTCGCCGCGGCCAGCAGGTCCTCGAACCCCCTGTCGTTGAGGTGGGACACGTCTGCCACCACCCCCAGCCGCTCCATCTCCGCCACCGCCTCCCTGCCGAAGGCGGTGAGGCCGCCGGGGGTGTCATGGCCGGAGCCCAGCTCGTTGGGCCCGTTCCAGGTGAGGGTGAGCATCCGCACCCCGGCGTCGTGGATGGCCTGGACCCGCTCCAGCCGGCCCGCCAGTACCGCGCCCCCCTCCACAGTGAGGATGGCGGCGAACTTTCCCGCCTCCAGGGCCTCGGACAGGTCCGCCCCGGTCCGGCAGGCCCGGACCCGGTCCCGGTTCTGCTCCATCTGGCGCTGGAAGCTGGCGGCGTGGCGGTCAAAGAAGTCCACCGCGTCCTGGCCCCGGAGGCTGTCCGGCACAAAGACGGCAAAGCACTGGACCCAGGCGGTCCCCGCCGGCATCTTGCTCAGGGCCAGGTGGAAGACCGGATCGTCCAGGGTCCCCCGGTCCGGCGTTCTGCCCCGGGCGGGGTAGGCGTCCCGGGTGAGGGTGTCGCAGTGGAGATCAAACATTCTTTTCATAAGCTGCTCCTTTCCTTAGCGCCTGTATTCACAGCCGTTAAATGGGTCTTGGCGGCTCTTTTGCCGGCCACGCCCTCTTAGAGCCTGTTTAAAATCTCCCCGCGCATGTCTTGGCGGCGTATTTTCCGCCCTGACTGCGTTAAAAATCCTTGCCATCCGTCAGGATGCCTGCGGATTTTTGCCTTGCAGGGCAAAAAATCCACTCGCCAATCCATACACATCGAGATATTAAACAGGCTCTTATTCGCAGGGGCCGCGCCTACATCAGCGGCGCCAGGGGCCGGAGGATCCAGCCCAGCATCCGGCGGCCCAGCTTGTCCCGCCGGCAGTCCTCTACGGTCATCCGGCGGCACTGGGCCAGGGTGGCCTGGAAGTCCCGCTCAATGTCCCCCACCGCTTTCACGCCGTACATCATGGCCGCGCACTCGAAGTGGAGGTACAGGCTCCGGTAGTCCAGGTTGATGCTGCCCACCACGGCGGTGTCGCCGTCGCTGACAAACATCTTGGCGTGGATAAAGCCCGGGGTGTACTCGTAGATCTCCACGCCCCCCTCGATAAGCTCCTGGTAGTAGGACTTGGTCACCGCGAACACCGCCCGCTTGTCCGGCCGGGAGGGGACGATCAGCTTCACGTCCACCCCCCGCTTGGCCGCGAAGGTGAGGGCGGTGATCATCTCCTGGTCAATAATCAGGTAGGGCGTGGTGATGTGGACGTACTTTACCGCCCGGTTGAGGATGTCCATGTACACCATCTCCCCCACGTTCTCCCGGTCAAAGGGGCTGTCACCGTAGGGCATCACCCAGCCCTCCCCCTCCGCCGGGCCCGATGCGTCCAGATAGGGGGAGAAATCCTCCTCCGCCGGCTCCTCCACAGCCCACATCTGTAGGAACATGAGGGTGAAGCCCCGCACCGCCTCCCCGGTCACCCGCACGGCGGTGTCCTTCCAGTGGCCGTGGAGGACCTTGCGGTTGATGTACTCGTCCGCCAGATTCACCCCGCCGGTGAAGGCCGCCCGGCCGTCCACCACCAGGATCTTCCGGTGGTCCCTGTTATTGTAGTGGGTGGAGACCAGGGGGTGCAGGGGGGCGAACATCCGGCACCGGATGCCCAGGGCCTCCAGCTCCTGGGGGTAGCGGTAGGGCAGCTTGCCCACGGCGCAGGTGCCGTCGTAGAGCATCCGCACCTCCACCCCCTCCTGAACCTTCCGCTCCAGCACCCGGAGGATGCGGCCCCACATGTAGCCCTCCTCCACGATGAAGAACTCCAGGAAGATGAACTTCTCCGCCTGCTCCAGCTGGCGGAGCATCTCCTCAAAAGCCGCCTCCCCGGTGGGCAGGTACTTGACCCCGGAGCGCTGGTAGAAGGACTGGCCGCTGGTGTGCTCCACGTAGCGGGCTATGCGGGCCAGGCCCGGACTGCGCTCCCAGAGGCCGGACAGGGCGTCCAGCTGGGGCGGCGCGTACCGGGCGGTGCGCGCCTGGACCTGCTCCAGCCTGCGCCGAACCAAGTGGTGGCCCAGGTCCATGTCCACGTAGAAGTAGAAGGGGATGGCGAACACCGGGGCCAGCATGATGAGCAGGATCCAGGTGATCTTGGCGGCCGGATTCCCCCGCCGGTTCACCACCGCCAGGATCACCACCAGGGCCGCCAGCATGGACGAGCCGTAGACCACGTACTTGCCCAGCCGGAAAAACCCCACGAACAGCAGCGCCACCTGCACCGCCAGCAGCAGGATAATCACCGCCGTGCGGCCAAAAATCAGCCGCAGCAGTCCCCGCCTGCCCTTGTTCAGCAGCAGCACCGCCTCCTCGTCCAGATGGGGCCGCTTGTTCTCGCTCATGCTCCGCTCCTTTCCGCGCTGTGTCCGCCGGTTCGGACTGGTTCCATTTCCCGGCCAAGGGGGCCGGTCCGCCGCCCCTGGCTCCAAGGGGGCTCCCCCGTTGGTTCGGTCTATTCTATCATCGGGCGGCGGGGAAGTCAATGACCTATGGACAATGCCCAGGTACGGCAAAGAGGCAGGAAGCTGAAAGCGAGAGTCCGACTGCCGGTACCGCACCGCTCCGAGCCAAAGATCAAAAGACAGGCGTTGTGAGAGAAATTTTCTGCCGTCCTTGACAACGGCCCCGGTTTTCCCTATAATTGACACGTCCGGGCCTGGCCCGGAGCATCCGCAGAAAGGCATGAGTCGATTGCTTTGCCCCGCGACTGTTCAAATAAAAGGAAAGGAAGATTTGCATGATCTATTCTACCGAAGTCCAGCACATGTGCCCTGTCGCCAAGGGCGCATACCACGGCCCCGCCCCCATCCCCGAGGAGGGACGGTGGGTCCAGGCCAAGGAGATCAAGGACATCTCCGGCTTCACCCACGGCGTGGGCTGGTGCGCCCCCCAGCAGGGCGCGTGCAAGCTCACCCTGAACGTGAAGGAGGGCGTGATTGAGGAGGCCCTGGTGGAGACCCTGGGCTGCTCCGGCATGACCCACTCCGCCGCCATGGCCTCCGAGATCCTCATCGGCAAGACCCTGCTGGAGGCTCTGAACACCGACCTGGTGTGCGACGCCATCAACACCGCCATGCGGGAGCTGTTCCTCCAGATCGTCTACGGCCGCACCCAGTCCGCCTTCTCCGAGGGCGGTCTGGCCGTGGGCGCCAGCCTGGAGGACCTGGGCAAGGGCCTGCGCAGCCAGGTGGGCACCATGTTCGGCACCAAGGAGAAGGGCCCCCGCTACCTGGAGATGGCCGAGGGCTACTGCACCCGCATGGCCCTGAACAAGGACGGCGAGGTCATCGGCTATGAGTTCGTGAACCTGGGCAAGATGATGGACTTCATCAAGAAGGGCGACGACGCCAACACCGCCCTGGAGAAGGCCAAGGGACACTACGGTCAGTTTGACGCCGCCGTCAAGTATATTGACCCCCGGCACGAATAAGAGAGGAGGACAAAAATTATGGCTCTGTTTGAAAGCTACGAGAGAAGAATCGGCAAGATCAGCGGCGTCCTCGCTCAGTACGGCATCAAGGATGTGGAGGAGTGCCGCAAGATCTGCCAGGACAAGGGCTTTGACCCCTATGAGATTGTCAAGGGCATCCAGCCCATCTGCTTTGAGAACGCCTGCTGGGCCTACTGCGTGGGCGCGGCCATTGCGCTCAAGAAGAACGTGAAGACCGCCGCCGAGGCCGCCACCGCCATTGGCGAGGGCCTCCAGGCCTTCTGCATCGACGGGTCCGTGGCCGATGACCGCAAGGTGGGCCTGGGCCACGGCAACCTGGGCGCCATGCTCCTCAGCGACGAGTCCAAGTGCTTCGCCTTCCTGGCGGGCCACGAGTCCTTCGCCGCCGCCGAGGGCGCCATCGGCATCGTCAAGAACGCCAACAAGGCCCGCAAGGAGCCCCTGCGGGTCATCCTCAACGGCCTGGGCAAGGACGCCGCCCAGATCATCAGCCGCATCAACGGCTTCACCTATGTCCAGACCCAGTTTGACTACGGCTCCGGCAAGGTGAACGTGGTCAAGGAGATCCGCTACAGCGAGGGCGAGCGGGCCAACGTGCGCTGCTACGGCGCGGACGACGTCCGGGAGGGCGTGGCCATCATGCACCTGGAGGGCGTGGACGTGTCCATCACCGGCAACTCCACCAACCCCACCCGGTTCCAGCACCCCGTGGCGGGCACCTACAAGAAGGAGTGCGTGGAGCAGGGCAAGAAGTACTTCTCCGTGGCCTCCGGCGGCGGCACGGGCCGCACCCTCCACCCGGACAACATGGCCGCCGGCCCCGCCAGCTATGGCATGACCGACACCATGGGCCGGATGCACTCCGACGCCCAGTTCGCCGGCTCCAGCTCCGTGCCCGCCCACGTGGAGATGATGGGCTTCCTCGGCATGGGCAACAACCCCATGGTGGGCGCTACCGTGGCTGTGGCCGTGGCGGTTGCCGAGAGCCTGAAGTAATAGGAATTTCTTTCTAAAAAGCTGAAAGCTCCTGCCGGCCGGATAGCTGTCCGGGAAACAGGAATCACGTCATTTGGCGAAAAATCGCCGCGATGTGATTCCTGTTTTTTGCTTTCGTGGGGACGGCGCGGCCGGAAAAGAAGAGGTTGACAAACGTCTACCTATCTGTTATATTGTAGGTAGACACTCGTATACCAATATGCAAGGCAAAGGAGGACGCGTCAATGAAGGTCAATCTCTCCAGCAGCGAGTGGAAGCTGATGAAGCCCCTGTGGGAACAGCCGCCGCGAACCATCATGGAGCTGACGGCTGCCCTGCGCACGGAGACCGGCTGGACCAAGAACACGGTCATCACCATGCTCTCCCGTCTGGAGGCCAAGGGGGCGGTCCGCTGTCAGGAGGGGGGCCGGGCCAAGCTCTACTACCCGGCCCTGGACCGCCGGGACGCCGCCCGGGCGGAGACGGAGAGCTTTCTGGGCAGGGTCTACGGGGGCAGCGTGGGCTCCATGATGAGCGCCATGGTGGACAGCCGGCAGCTGACGGCGGAGGACATCGCCGAGCTGTCCGCCATCCTGGAAAAGGCGGGAGGTGGAGAATCATGAAAGAGGTGCTCCTCACCTCCTCTGTGCTCATTCTGGCCCTGCTGATCCTGCGGCAGGTGTTCTGGAAGAAGATCTCCCGCCGGGCCCAGTACGCCCTGTGGGGCCTGGTGCTGGCCCGGCTGCTGATCCCGGTGAGCCTGCCGGCGGTGGACTTCAGCGTCCTCACCGTGGCGGCCCCGGTGGTGGGGGCCCTGGAGGGCCAGTCGGTCTACCTCCAGCCCACCTATGAGCAGATCTGGGCGGCGGATGAGACGGCGGGCCGGCGGGCCGTGACTCCGGCCCCCTACCACTACGCCGCCCTGGCCCCCGCCTCCCGGGACAACGCCCAGGAGTTCACCGATGGGAGCAATGTCACCCACCGCATTGCGTACGGCCGGCAGATCCGCCTGGAGGATTTCCTCCGGCCCATCTGGGCGGCGGGCGCGGGGACCGCGGGCCTGTGGGTGCTGCTCTCCAACGGGCGCTTCTGGCTGCGCCTGCGGCGGCGGCGGATCCCCCTGTCCCTGGAGGGGTGCCCCTGCCGGGTCTATCTGGTGGAGGGGGGCCTCGTCTCCCCCTGCCTCTTCGGCCTGCTCCGGCCCGCCGTCTACCTCACCCCGGCGGCCATGGCCACGGACGAGACCCTGCGCCACGTGCTGGCCCACGAGATCACCCACGCCCGGCACCGGGACCCCCTGTGGAGCGCCCTGCGGTGCCTGTGCCTGGTCCTCTACTGGTTCAACCCCCTGGTGTGGCTGGCGGCGGCCGCCTCCCGCACGGACTGCGAGCTGGCCTGCGACGAGGGGGCGCTGAAAAGGCTGGGCCCGGGGGAGCGGATCCCCTACGGCCAGACCCTGCTCCACCTCATCCCGGTGCGCCATGGGCCCGGCAGCCCCCTGCTGGCCGCCACCACCATGACCTCGGACAAGAAGCGCCTCCGGGACCGGATCACCCGCATTGCGGAGCACCGGCAGACCAGGCTGGCCGCCCTGGCGGCGGCTTTGGCCCTGGCTGGGGCGGTGTGCGCCTGCACCTTCACCGGGGGCAGGGCGGAGGACCGGCCCCTGACGGCGGAGGAGCTGGCCGTGTTCAACCAGGAGTTCTTCAACGGGGAGCCCATCAACCTGCGCAACCAGTTCCTCTCCTCCCTCTACGAGGTCCCGGGGCAGATCGACCTCTTTGAGCTGCTCTACCTGGGCGTGCCGGAGGGCTACGAGGACCCGGACGCGGTCCGGGCGGACCAGGACGTCATCCTCCAGCAGGTCTACGACGGCCAGTGGCCGGACTGCCCCGCCTATGAGATGACCGGCGCGCAGCTGGAGGCGGTGCTCCGGGACTACATGAACCTGACCCTGGCGGACACGGACCGGGTGGGGCTGGAGAGCTTCACCTACCTGCCGGAGTACGACACCTACTACTGGGCCCACGGGGACACCAACTACCGCGCCCAGGTGACCATCGCCGCCGGGGAGCGGAGGGACGGAAACACCCTCCTCTACTATGAGGACGACTTCATGGGCGGCGGGTGGAAATGCCTCACCCTGCAAGACAACGGCCAGGGCGGGTACTGGTTCGTGTCCAATACAACATGTGAGCGGCCGGAGGACCTGCTGGAGGACGCGGGACACGCCCCGGCGGATCCCCAGCCGATGGACCGGCCCGATAGGGAGCCTGTCCTGACCATTCCGCTGTCGGACCTGGAGCCCTATATGCCCCGGCAGATGGAGCCGGACGAGGTCTCCGCGGACGCCATGGGGGAGGCGCTGTGCGACGAGATCCTGGCGGACGGGACCAACATCGTCTGCTGCCGGGATCCGGAGGACCCGGACGTGAAATATTGGGCCGTCCGGAACGGGGACCGGCTCACCCGGTTCTGCCGGGAGGAGTCTGGCTATAACAGCGGGTACGGGGTTCGGGAATTTTCCAGCCTCTTCGGTCATGACGGCTTTGTTCTCTGCGCCCCCCGGGGCGCGGACTACAACGCCATGGATTACTACTACTTTGACGAAAGCGGCGTGCCCCGGCTGCTGATAGACTGCGCCAACGAGGCCATTGCCTTCGACTGGAACGAGGACGCGGCCAATGAGGTGCTGTGGTTTTACCACACGGGCCCCTATCTCTGCTTCCTCCGGGGGGAGACCATCTATCTGGCGGATCTGGACGCCCTGGTGAAGGCTGCCTGGCCGGAGGCCGGCTACCTCTCCTGGGGCCGGCTGTCGGAGTACGGGTATATCCCTCTGGTGGGAAACGTGTCCACCCAGGCCGGGGGCGTGAACGCCGCCGCCTTCCGGGAGCTGTCCTTTGACGGGGAGAACCTGCTGCTCTACAAGCGGGACCGGACGGCCATTGACCACCTGTCCCCGGGGGTGGAGGGGCCGGAGCCGGTGATCGCGGCTCTGAAGGAGGAGATTGGGGCGGAGTTTGCGGCGCGGCAGCGCATGAGCGAAGCGCTCCAGAGCCCGAATCCGCCAGACCAGCAGTCCCCGGCATACGACGGCTGGCGGATTGAGCGCCTCACCGGGCCCTACTACGAGGAGATCGGCGGCGCCCTCATTGAGATCTACCGCTTCAACTACGAGCTGCACACCACCACCCCGGAGCGGGTGACGGTGGCCGGGGGCATGTACCTGGACGAGGACGGCTGGCAGAGCCCCGGATATCCGGACTGCGAGTACATCTACTTCCTGGTCAGCCCGGACGGGACATACCAGTACCTGTTCCGGGACATGCAGAACGACTGCGGGCCCGGGGACGAGTGGTTCCGGGAGTCCCTGATCGCCCAGCTGCGGCAGCTGGGCGTGCGCGGCGCGGACTACAGCCCGGGGCTGGAGACAAACGAGGCCATCCCCCTGCCGGTGCGGGAGGCGGCCATCCAGGCGGCCGGGGACGCCCGGCAGGTGTGGCAGGAGCAGGTGGTCTGGGACGGTCAGCGCCTGACCGCCCTGGAGCTGGTGAACCCCTATGACTGCGGCGAGCTGCCGGAGGGGCTGGAGATCCAGGTGTACAACGCGGCCTACGAGCTCCACGCGGCCAACCCGGAGGACGTGGTCCTGGCCGGGGGGACCTATCTGTGGGGCGACGGCTGGGTGGGCGGCTGCTCTGAGGAGAAGCACATGCTGGTGTTCCAGGTGCTGGAGGACGGGAGCTATGTCCAGCTGGAGAGCCAGATTCCCGGCGACGTGTGGCCCGGGGCCCCGGCGTTCCCCGGAGCTGTGGCCTGGACCCTCATCCAGGGCGGGGTGATGGACCCCTCCGACGCGTCGGCGGAGGCCCTGTACTACCGTCTCTATGAGCAGCCCTTCACCTTCCTGGACGGCCTCGCCGCCTACAGCGCGGCGGAGCAGCGGGAGACCCTGGCCAAGCTCCTCACGTACCTGGACGCCCAGGACGATATCGCCCGGGGCGAGGGACTGCTGTGGGACGCTGTTCACAGCGTCCAGTGGGCCGGCGGCGGACAGAGCGAGGGACAGCAGGCCGCTCTGGACCTGCTGCTGGAGCTGATAGAGGGATAAGGCAGGCGGCCCCGGACACGAAGTCCGGGGCCGCACATTTTTCGGTCCGCCTTCATACGATAGGATAAAAACGAGGAGGACACTGTATGCCTATTCTGTACCTCAGCCCCTCTACCCAGGAGAACAACCTCTACGTCACCGGCAGCGGCAGCGAGGAGTACTGGATGAACCGTCTGGCGGACGCGATGATCCCCTATCTCAACAGCTGCGGCATCCGCTACCGGCGCAACTCCCCGGACATGACCGCCGGCAGCTCCATCCGTCAGGCCAACAGCGGCTGGTATGACTTCTATCTGGCCCTTCACTCCAACGCTGCGGCGGAGGAAAACTACGGCAATGTCCGGGGCGTCATCGCCTTCTACTATCCCTCCAGCACCCAGGGCAAGCGGGCGGCCCAGATCTTTGTCAACAACCTCCGGGGCATCTACCCCCTGCCGGACAAGGTGGTCACCCGGGCCACCACGTCCCTGGGGGAGGTGCGGGACTCGAAGTTCCCCGCCGTGCTGCTGGAGCTGGGCTACCACGACAACGTGGACGACGCCCGCTGGATCGAGAACAACATCACCGAAATTGCCCGCAATCTGGTCCTCAGCCTGACGGACTACTTCGGCATCCCCTTCATCTGGCCCACGGACCCCTGGCCCGCCACGGTCCAGACCGGCGGCGGCAACCTGAACCTCCGCGCCCGGCCGGACACCGCCTCCTCCGTGGTGGCGGTGATTCCCGACGGGGCCAAGGTGGAGATCTACGGCCAGTACGAGGGCTGGTATGTGGTCCACTACGGCGGCTACGTGGGCTACGCGTCCGCCCAGTACATCCGGTGAGGGGCGGGCTGTCCTTCCTTTGCAGGCAGAGAAAAGAAACAGAGGAAGCAGCTTAAAAACAGGCAGCAGCTTCCGGCAGTCTTATGACAGACTGCCGGAAGCTGTTGTGTCAGCCGCTCAAATTGTGTAATCCACCGTTTGTCTGCAAGAAAAAGAACGCTTACTTTTTCAGCTCCCCGGTGGCGCTGGCGGTGAGGTAGGCGTTGATGAAGCCGTCCAGGTCGCCGTCCATCACCGCGTTGATGTTGCCGTTTTCAAAGCCTGTGCGGGTGTCCTTGGCCAGGGTGTAGGGCATGAAGACGTAGGAGCGGATCTGACTGCCCCACTCGATCTTCATCTGCACGCCCTTGAGGTCGGAGATCTTCTCCGCGTGCTGCTGGGCCTTCATCTGCATCAGCTTGGCCCGCAGCATCTTCATGCAGTTCTCCCGGTTCTGGACCTGGCTGCGCTCCTGCTGGGAGGACACCACAACCCCGGTGGGGCGGTGGATGAGCCGCACGGCGGAGGAGGTCTTGTTCACGTGCTGGCCGCCGGCCCCGGAGGCCCGGTAGACCTGCATCTCAATGTCCTCCTGGCGGATCTCCACGCTGGTGTCGTCGTCGATCTCCGGCATCACCTCCACGGCGGCAAAGGAGGTCTGGCGGCGGGCGTTGGCGTCAAAGGGGGAGATGCGCACCATCCGATGCACCCCGTTCTCGCTGCGCAGGAAGCCGTAGGCGTTCTCCCCCTCAATGGCGATGGCCGCGGACTTGATGCCCGCCTCGTCGTCGTCCTCGTAGTTGAGGGTTTTGACGGTGAAGTTGTGGCGCTCCGCCCAGCGGGTATACATCCGGTAGAGCATCTGGCACCAGTCCTGGGCCTCCGTGCCGCCGGCCCCGGGGTGCAGGCTTAAAATGGCGTTGCTGGCGTCGTACTCGCCGGTGAGCAGGGTCGCCAGATTGGCCTCCTCCAGCGCCCCCTCCAACCGGCTGAAGCCCTCGCTCACCTCCGGCAGAAGGCTCTCGTCGTCCTCCTCCATGGCCATCTCCACCAGGGTGGTCAGATCCTCCCACTGTCCCACCAGACGCTGGTGGCTCTCCAGCTTGTTCTTGAGCTGCTTGGTGCGCTGGAGCACCTTCTGGGACCCGGACACATCGTTCCAGAAATTGGGGTCGTTGGTCTTCTCCTCCAGCTCCTCCACCTCCCGGCGGGCCCCCTCCAGATCCAGGGCCGCGGCCAGGCCCTCCAGACGGGGCGCCAGGGCGGCCAGCTTCTGCTTGTAAACGTCGTATTCAATCGTCGGCATGGTGAATCCTCCATTTGTCGTTATCGTTTTTGTCAGTCGCCTTCTCTCTCGTCACATAGCAGGATTCTCCATTCCTTCTTGTAGTCTTTCTCCGGGCCGGATGCGGCGCTCCGGCTCCCTGCGGATATTATGCCATAAACAGGCGGTATCTGTAAAGGGGAAAATTGCTGATAGGCGTGTCCAAATGCGCAGTTAACGCATATTAACTGCTGCGCCGGCGCCGTCCGCAGGCAGATGGGTACACAACCTGCCGCGCCCCCCATTCCTGATTGCTATTTTTTCCCGGATCTGCTATACTGCTGGCAGACCTAAGCGCCGAATATGAGGGGAGGAACTACCATGACAAAACCCATCACCTTTGCCATCTGCGGCTGCGGCAGCCGCGGACTGGACGCCTATGCCGTCTACCAGAAAAACCACCCGGACAGGATGCAGATCGTGGCCGGGGCGGACTGCCGGCCGGGCCGGCTGGCGCTGCTGCGGGAGGCGTACGGCGTGCCGGAGGACAGGTGCTTTGCCTCTGACCAGGAGCTTCTGGGCCAGCCGAAGCTGGCGGACGTGATGCTCATCGCCACCCAGGACCGCCAGCACGTCCCCGCCGCTCTTCGGGCCCTGGACAAGGGGTACCACATCCTGCTGGAAAAGCCCATCTCCCCGGACCTCGGGGAGTGCCGCCGCCTGCTGGAGAAGGCAAAAGAGACCGGAAAAACCGTCGTCGTGTGCCACGTGCTCCGCTATACCCCCTTCTACGCGGCCCTGGAGGCCCTGGTGCGGCGGGGGGAGATCGGCCGGCTGGCGACTATCGACGCGGTGGAGCACGTGGGGTACTGGCACCACGCCCACAGCTTCGTCCGGGGCAACTGGCGGCGCTCCGATGAGACCAGCCCCATGATCCTCCAAAAGAGCTGCCACGATATGGACATTCTCCGCTGGCTGGCCGGGGACCGCTGCCTGAAGATCCAGAGCTTTGGCTCCCTGGACCACTTCCGGCCGGAGAACGCCCCCGAGGGCGCGGCGGAGCGGTGCCTGGACGGGTGCGCATGCAGGGAGCGGTGCCTCTACGATGCGGAGAAGATCTACTTAGACGGCCCCCACTGCGGCCTCCGGCAGGGGAAAACCGGCTGGCCCAACACCGTGGTGGCCGGGGGACCGCCCACGGAGGAAAAGCTCTACGCCGCGCTGCGGACAGGGCCCTACGGCCGGTGCGTGTACCGCTGCGACAACGACGTGGTGGACCGCCAGACGGTGAACATGACCTTTGCCAACGGCGTCTGCGCCACCTTCACCATGACCGCCTTCACCGAGACCTGCCGCCGGTCCATCAAGCTCACCGGCACAGAGGGGGAGATTGAGGGGGACATGGAGAAAAACACCCTGCTCCTGCGCCGGTTTGGCGAAGAGGAGCGGGTGATCTCCTTAGACGACAGCAAGAGCGAGTTCGCCGGACACGGCGGCGGGGACGCGGGACTCATCGAGCAGTTCTGCCGCCTCATCGAGACCGGCGGCACGGAGAGCCTCACCGGCATCGACGCGTCGGTGGAGAGCCACGTCATGGCCCTGGCCGCCGAGGCCTCCCGCCTCCGGGGCGGCGAGACCGTGACGCTGGCGGACTTCCAGTAGCTACCGCCGCCCCAGCTCCCGGTTCTTGGCCGCGGCGGCCATCACCGCCTCCATGGCGGCCGCCCGCAGGCCGCCCCGCTCCAGGGCGTAGACCCCGGCGATGGTGGAGCCGCCGGGGGAGCAGACCGCGTCCTTCATCTCCCCGGGGTGCTGGCCGGTGGCAAGCATGAGCCGGGCCGTGCCCTCCGCCATCTGGGCCGCGTAGAGGAGCGCCTTCTGCCGGGAGAGGCCGCAGGCCACGCCGCCGTCGGCCAGAGCCTCGATGAACTGGCAGACAAAGGCTGGGCCGCACCCGGTCAGGGCACAGGCCCCGTCGATGAGGCTCTCGTCCAGACGGTCAATGACCCCCGCGCCGGCCAGGGCGGCGGAGAACTCCTCCAGCTCCCGGGCCGTCACCAGGGGATTGGCGTCGCAGAGCACCACCCCGGCCCCCACGGCGCAGGGGGTGTTGGGCATGATGCGGATGACGGGCCAGTCCCCGCCGGCCATCTCCGCAATGCGGGCCATGGTGAGCCCGGCGGCCATGGTCACCAGCACGAATCGGTCCTGCCGGGCCGCCAGCACCGGGGCAACGTCCTCCAGCAGGTCCCCCATCATCTGGGGCTTGACCCCCAGGAAGATATAGGCCCCCTCCCTGGCCGCCTGCTCCGCTGTGCCGGCGGCGCAGCCCAGCTCCCGGGCCAGGGCCTCCGCCTTGGCGGGGGTGCGGTTGGACAGGAGGATCTCCGCCCCGGGGAGGGACTTGGCCGCCGCCCGGGCCAGGGCTCCGCCCATGTTTCCGGTGCCGATGAATGTGAATTTGTATGCTGCCATGCTGGTTGCTCCTTATGATTTCCAAATTTCAGCGGTCACCGCTTTTCCCCGTGAACAAAGAAAACCAATCAACAGGAAAAGCGATAGCCCCGATCACGAAACAAGCCCCCGCCGCCGTCTCCGGCCGCGGGGGCTTCTGGGTACACGATTTTTGAGCGGGTGCGCTGTCCGGACGGCCGCTGTCCGGTCCGCCGTCCTGTCCGGACGGAGGCGGGTCCGCCCGACTCCGGCTAGTTAGCCCGGCGAGGCGCGTCCCTGTTCGGCCGGGACGGCAGAGCGTCCGGCGGCTTTCCGGGCGGCGGCCCGCTCCGGGGCCCCCAGGGAGGTCCCGTGAATTTGCCCTCCATGCACAGGGGGGGACAAACTTCTTTTTGCATCATACCACAATCGGGCGGTTTCGGCAATAGGAAATTTTCACATTGCAGCCATTCCGGCCCGCCCGGCTGGGGCTTGTTGGATAACTGGCCCTACTGCACCGCTCCGCTCCGGACCACGGTATCCGCAGGGATGGGCCCGCTGTCCTCCAGCGCCATCTCCTGGTTCCACTGGCTGATCTCCGCCTCGGTCACGTATCCCAGTTCGATGAGCTTCTCCAGGGTGTGGGTCATGGTGGGGTAGACCTCGATCTGCTTGTAGGTGTGGACATAGCCATCCCTTTTCCAGGAGCGGTACTCCAGCTCCATACCGAGCTGGCTGTAGCTCCCCGAGCTCTCCCGGAGCAGGTCATAGCCGGGCACGTTCCCCTCCGCCGCATCCTGGAGGAGGGCGTCGTATACGGCCAGCTTCTCCACCTCCGGCCGGCTGGCCATCTCGCCGTTATCATTGTAGTGGTAGATATACACGCTGCGCAGCTCCCCGTTATCCGGGATCTTCACCCGGTCCTGGGCCGTGGAATCCTGGGTGTACAGCGTCAGCAGCATACCGTCATAGGTGGACGGATCCGCCGCCCGGTCCGCTGTGACCCACAGATCGTAGCCCCGGCTCACAGTCCTGCCGTTCCGGAGGGTGTAGTGCAGATTGATCCACCGGCTGACGCACTTCCCGCTCTGATAGGTGTCGTGCCGGCCGTCCCGGATGTAGTTCCGGTCCTCCACAATGGCCCGGTGGATGTCGATGATCTGCTGGAGCTTCTCCGGCTCCGTCTGGTCAGCGGAAAACTGGACCTCGTAGTCCCCCAGATACACCATCTCCACCTCCGACGGGTCCGGCACCCACCGCTCCGCGCCGAAGACGTCCATACTGACGGTCCCGCACACCAGCGCCGCGCCCACGCACACCGCAGCCACCCCGGGCAGACTGCCCCGGAACACCCGCAGGGACTTCTCCAGCAGCATGGAGGCCACATAGTACCCCAGCACGCCGGCCAGGGCCATGCACACCCACACCGGGATCACGAGGGCGTAGTCCCGATAGTGGAACAGGGCCATGCGCAGCAGCTCGTAGAGCAGGCGGCCCAGGGTCAGGCCGCTCAAAAGGGCCGTGCCGTAGCGGAACACGGGCCGCAGCCACCGGAAGGCCACCACGTCCCCGGCCCGCTCGCTGTGGCGGCGGCGGCAGAGCAGCCACGCCAGCGCCAGCAGGACCAGCCCTACCAGGGCATAGAGGGCCACCACCCAGAGGCCGATGAGGTATGGCGCGCCCTCCCCGTTCTCTACCGGCTCCACGCCGTAGGAAAAGCGGTGGTAGATGGCAAGGATGGGCGAGAGGAGCTCGGTCAGGGCGAAGTCGTTAAAGCCGACGCCCACCAGGAACATCTCCGATAGGCTGGCCGCCAGCACCTCCAGCAGGGGCGCCAAAAAGTTCATCAGCAGGTAGAGCACCGGCAGCATGAACACGTGGCCCGTCAGCATGGCGCAGAAGGTGGCCAGGCCGAAGAAGAGCAGGGTCATGAAGGCCACGGCCAGCACCGTGTTCATCACCGCCGCCAGATCGAAAAATCCCCAGAACAGGGCGATGAGGCAGCTGAACGCCCCCACAACGGCGTAGGGGATGAGCATCATGGCCAGCCCTGAGAGGGTGTTGGTCACAAAGAGCCCCGTCCGGTCCACGGGCAGGGTGTGCATCAGCCCCACGCTCCGGCTGTTGTACAGGTAGCCCCACACCGCCATGGCGCAGAGAATGGCGTACCCCGCTGTGACAGCGGGAACCGCGTACACATCCGTGGCATAGAGGGCGTAGCCGAAGTCCCGGACGGACACGTTGGCATCGGGCATCCCCAGCAGGGCCAGCAGAAGGTACAGGGGCACCATGGCCCCCGCCAGGGCTGCGCCGCCCCACAGGGGCCAGAAGCGAGTCAGATTTTTCCGGAACAGGGTCCGATTAAAGAATGATCTCTTTGACAGCATACTGCTCACCTCCCAGCTCATAGATAAAGATCTCCTCCAGGCTCAGGGGCAGGGCCTCCAGCATGAGGGGCTTGAACTGCTCCAGCCGGCCTGTCACATCCTCGGCCCGGCCCCGGACAATATAGGTGTACACCCGTCCCACGTGGGAGGTGTGGAGCACCTGGAGCTGGCCGGGCAGCACGGGCACCTCCCCGGTGCGCCAGACCGCCTGGAGCTTGACAATGTTATCCTGGAGATCGCTCAGACTCCGCTCCAGCAGCACCCGGCCCTTGTTCATGATGCCCACGTGGTCACACACGTCCTCCAGCTCCCGCAGGTTGTGGGAGGACACCAGCACGGTGGTGCCGTGCTCGCTGACATCGCTCATCATCAGGCTCCACACCTGCCGGCGCATCACCGGGTCCAGCCCGTCCACGGGCTCGTCCAGGATGAGATATCTGGGCCGGCAGCACATGGTCAGCCAGAAGGCGGCCTGCTTCTGCATGCCCTTGCTCATGCGGCGGATAGGGCTCTTCTCCGGCAGGGCGAAGACCTCCTTGAACTTCTCGTACCGGGCCATGTCAAAGGCCGGGTAGAAGCCCCGGTAGAAGCGCATCATGTCCGCGATGGTGGCGGAGGGGAAGTGGTACCAGTCGTCGGGAATGGCGGCAATGAGGGCCTTCTTCCCCGGGTTCTCATAGACCGGCTCCCCCTCCACCAGCACCTGCCCGCTGTCGGGCCGGTAGATGCCGGTGATGTGGCGGATGACGGTGGACTTGCCCGCGCCGTTGGGCCCCACCAGTCCGTACACGCCGCTGTCCGGCACGGTGATGTCCGCCCCGTCCAGGGCGGTGAAGCCGTCAAAGGTCTTGACGACGCTCTTTACCTCGATCATTGGGCCACCCCCTCGTTCATCAGCGCGATGATCTCACCGTCCGTTACGTTCAGATACCGCAGCTCCGCGATCAGCTCCCGCAGGCGCTCCATCAGGGCGGCCCGGCGGGCCGCATGGGCCTCGCCGGCCCCCAGCCGCCGGGCGGCAAAGCTGCCCTTTCCCGGCACGGAGTAGATAAAGCCCTCGGCCTCCAGCTCGGCGTAGGCCCGCTGGATGGTGTTGGGATTGATGGCCAGGTCCATGGCCATGGACCGGACGCTGGGCAGCTTCTCGTCGGGCTCCAGGGCTCCGGTGACGATCAGCCGGCGCAGGCCGTCCTTGATCTGGCCGTAAATGGGCCGGGAATCCCGGTAGTTCAGTGTCAGCAAAAAGACTCGCCTCCTAACTTCTTCGCAGCAGCAGCGCCCCGGCGTAGACCATGGCAAACATGCCGATCACGCCCAGCAGCAGCAAATAGATGACATTCATAGGGTAACACCTCCACAACAGCTGTATTACTTTTGCTAGTACACATACTATACAGGACCGCCGCTGGCAAAGCAAGGGAGGATGGTATAAGAAAATATTAAGATTTTCTTACGGCGGCCTCCGGCGGGAAGGGAGGGCTTCCGCCCCGGAAGCCCTCCCTTTTGGGACAAACCGGCGATTTTGTCCCTTCCTATTGACCGGAAAGAGCGGTATGCTGGAGCTATCTATTTTAGGGAAGAAAGGCGGTGGGGCCGGCGTGAAAGCGAACGCCTTTCCCAGAGCCGTGGTGGAGTCCCTGGTGGACCGAAGCATCCGCAAAATCGCGGAGGACCCGGAGCGGGGCCTCCGCAATCTGGTGGATATGGGCGCGGTGATGGCCACGGGCCGGTTTCAAAAGCAGTATATGGGCCTTGTGCAGGGGATGCTGCGGGACGAGAACTGCCCCTACTATGAGCTGGTGTGCCGTCTGGTCCGGGAGACCAGCCGCCGCAGCCTGACCACCTTTGGCGTCAACGTGGGCTGGCAGAGCTGGACCGTGGGAGCGCGCCGGATCCGGTCCCTGGAGGCCGCCCGGGGCGTGGACATCCCCTGGTCCCTCACCCTCCGCATGGAGGGCGGCGGGGCTGCGGCGGACTGGGCGGAGCTGGTCCGCCGCGGCCAGGAGGCCGGGGTGTACACCTACTTTGTCCACACAAACGGGGACAGGGCCGCTCTGGAGGCGGCCGCCAGGCTGGCGGAGGGCGCGCCCCTGTGCGCGTTTCTCCTCTTCTCATCGCCCGGAGCCGTGTCCCGGGCCATGGGCCAGCTGGGCGCGCTGGACAACGTGATGACATTGGTGGACGCGGGGGGAGAGGGCTGGCAGGAGGCCGCCGGCCAGCTCCGGGAGGAGCGCCGGCTCTGCGGCTTCTGGCGGCTGTGCGCCGCGGACGGGGACGTGGAGCAGGCGGAGAGCTGGCTGGAGGAGCTGCGGCACGAGGAGGAGCCGGTGGTGTTCCTGCTGGCGGGCCCGGGGTGTACGGCGGCGGGCCGGTCCCGGCTGTGCGAGTTCACCCGTGACGCCTGGGAGCGGCAGCGGTATCCCATGCTGGTCTTTGACTACTACAGCGACATTCTCCTGGTGGACAAAATCATCTCCGGCAGCGCCTGCTTTGCCGGTGTGCTGCCGGACGGGCGGCCCACCGTCTGCCGGGACGGCCGGGAGCTGGCGGCGGAGGCGGGAGAGGCGCTGTTTGTGCGGGCGCTGCTGGGCCGTCCGGCGGCGCGGGAGAAGATCAGCTGATAGGTTGTGACGGGGAGGCTCCCGGTTCTCTGACAGACTGAGACGGCCCTGGATCAGGGCCGTCTCTCTATGGCGGTATGTATGCGCTCAGAAGCGCGAATCTCCGACGCTTCCGCCGGGGCCTGTCCGGCCGCCGGACCCTCCAGGTCCTCCAGCAAATGGCGGGCTCCCCGCACCAGCAGGCGGTGGAGCCGGTCCAGGTACTCCTCCGGCGGCTCGGGCCGGGGCTTGGACAGCCAGCGGAGGGTGGCGGAGAGGATGGCGTCGGCAAAGAAGGTTACGCAGAACTCCCGGTCCGCGGTATCGGCAAAGAGATCCGCGACCACCGTTTCGATCACCGGCGCGGTCACCTCCTGGAAGTACTCCCGGAAGGAGTTCTGCCCTTCGATCCGGATGGCGCAGCGATAAAAATCCCGTTCCTGGTAAAAATAGGCGCACAGGGCCTGAAAGAGCTCCCAGCTGCTCTCCTGCTCCCGCCCGCGGATGGACTGGAGGAACTCCACGTCGAAGATCCAGTGGACCAGATCGTATTTGTCCTTGAAGTGGTAGTAGAAGCTCTTTCTGCTCATGCCGCAGCTCTCACAGATGTCGGCGACGCCGATTTTGGAGAAGGGGCGCTTGACCATCAGCTCCTTGAGGGACTGGGCCAGAGCTCTCTTGGTGATGTTGGAATCAGGCATATTGACGGGCCACTCTCCCTTGCGCCGGCCGGGACGGCGCGTCTTTTGAAAATTAAGAATATTGTAACAGATTATTTTCTCCAGGCAAGTGACAAATCCCACAAACTGTCCCAAAGAGGGACGGGACGTCTCATCGCTTTCCGTTGGAAAACGAGAGGAATGAACCACAAGGAGGATGATAAAAATGAACAACAGCAAGAAAATCACCGCGGCCCGGGCCATTCTGGCCGCCGCCTGCATCGCACTGGGGGTGGTCCTGATCGTCCACCCCGGCTTTACGGGCATCGTTATCTGCCGGACCGCAGGGGCGCTGGCCCTGGCCTTTGGCGCGGCCCGGGTGTTCTCCGCCCTGCGGGAGCGGGATCTGATGGGCTGGGTGCGGCTGGATCTGGTGGTTGGGATCCTGCTGCTGGCCTTTGGCGTGTTCGCCCTGGTCCAGCCGGAGGCCATTTTGTCCATTCTGCCCATTGTCCTGGGCATTTATCTGCTGGTGGAGTGCCTGGGAAAGACCCAGCGGGCCCTTGTGCTCAAGCGGATCGGTTACGTGCGCTGGTGGTCTGTGCTGGTGATGGGGATTCTGGCCGGCCTGCTGGGGGCGCTGCTGATCGTCAACCCCTTCCAGGCGGCGGAGACTATGCTGATGTTCCTGGGCGCCAGCATGGTCCTGGACGGCGCGGCGGATCTCTGGGTGCTCTGGTGCTTCGCCGCCCACAGCCCCGATTGAGAGGGGGAAGGGGACCGGCTACAGCCGGTCCCCTTCTTCCGCGTCCGGAGAAGCCTTACAGGTTCTTCTCGTAGGACTCGATCATCTTCTTGAACGTGTGACCCGTACGACTTCTGAGATTTGTGAGGTATTTGTCTGTGGTGTCCCCGGTGAAAACCTTGATTTGCAATCGCAGGGAGCCGTCCTCCTCCGGGGTGGCGAAGATTTTGTCGATATACCTGCCCACAAACTCCTTGTTGATGAGGCCCTGGGCGGCATCCCGCTCCGCCTCCCGGAGCACCCGGCGGATGGTGTCAATCCGCTTGCGGAAGTCTTCCTTGGAGAGCTGCTGCTGTTCCAGGTCGTAGATTTGATGCTCCGACTCGCTGATCTCCCGGTCGCACTCCTTGTTCATGGAGAGGAAATCCCGGTCGGAAAGCTGGCCGGTGGCGTTGTAGCCCAGGAGCTTGCTTTTCTTCTTCTGGGCCAGCTCGATCTGCTGACGTAGTGCGGCGATCTGCTTGGCGATGTCCTCCCCATCCCCCAGGGATTTATACATTTCAATGTATTCCTCAATGAGGGCGTCGGCGTCCGCTTCTGTCTCCCGGAACACCTCAAAGAGCAGGGGCTTCAGCTCCTCCTCGTAGATGGGAAAAGAAGGGCAGGAGTCCGCGCCGTTTTTGATCTTGCCGGAGCAGACCCACTTGCTGTTTTTGTTCCCCTGCCGGTCCACCGACTCCCGGCGGTAATAGGCTGCGCCGCAGTGGGTGCAGTAGAGCTTGCCAGTGAGGAGGTTGGCGTGGTTGCAGATGCCCTGGCGGCCCTTTACGTCCTCGCTGC
>ERZ779637.236-NODE-236-length-40906-cov-11.843137_pt1 | contig 40906 bp, 31 predicted proteins | sample MGYA00514196_ERZ779637 | MGnify/ENA primary metagenome ERZ779637 (study PRJEB29562, sample SAMEA4376700) | mouse gut metagenome | isolation source: Cecum | study: EMG produced TPA metagenomics assembly of the A DSS colitis mouse model was used to assess the...
TGAAAGTAGCTGCCACTAATTCCGTACCATAAAATGTTTCATTTTTCAGAAATTCTATCTGTGCCCGGTCAAGAATATAATTCTTAGAATCCGCAAGAAACGCCTGTGCCGCCAAAAAGAAACCGCCACTGCCTCATCAGCAATTCTTTTACCTGGCTCCGGACATAGACTCCCAATTTTCCTTATCAATCATCTGCACCACACGCTATAAAATTGCTACATTATGTTCCAGCAGGCCATAAACGACTATAACCAAACCAGACTGCTGTAATTTTACATCAATAATCAATCGTGCTCTTTCTTCCGGATTCACTATCGTATCTTCTTGCCATACTGTTTGCCACTATCTTTTATAATACCAACAATCCGGTAAATCAGCAATAAAAGGTTTTTTGCCTGTAAAGTCTATTAGCATTCGGGTTGATAAGCGTATTATCCAAAAATCAGACAAAAGCAAGTTTCGCCGAAGCAACTCAAAATCCACTGCATGCGTTTTGAGCCACTCTGATTTACTTGATGGGTTCTTTTTTTGCTGACTTGACATCTCCTGTCTGAAAAAAGGATATTTACCATTTTCAAATAATCGGGTATCGTTTCGCGGCCTATGTTTCGAACGTCCACGACTTAAATCACCCAAATTAGAAAGATAAACATATCTTTAGTGAAAGGTAAAAATTTTACAAGAACTAAAAAACCTTTCAGCAACTTTATTTTCATAAGTTCAGCATAACGTACAAGTAATTCTACATACGTTGTCATATAGCTCAAAGGAAGGTGATATCTTGTCCGATACAAATTCAAAAAATATTTGCAAAAATATTTTTAAGAATGGAGAAAGCACAACTTCTAAAGATAATTTCACCAAAACATGGCTCCTCCTTATCAATCAGCTTGAAAAAAACAACGGATGTCAAGCTTCACCCGCCATCTCTGTATTTAACAATAAATCATCTAAATGAGAACGATAATTTACAAGTTATATGTTGCCATGTATAATAGATATATGGAGCAGGCTTGTTTTTATCTCTTAAGGAGGGATAAAAACGAATGAGTATGAAAGTAGCTATTTACTGCCGCTTATCCGAGGAAGACAAAAACAAGCAATCGGAAGCCGATGACTCCGGCAGCATCCAGAATCAAAAATCAATGTTGCTACAATATGCTATGGAACGGGGATGGGAACTTTATAACATTTACAGCGACGACGACTACGCGGGCGCAGACAGACGCCGCCCGGAATTTAACCGTCTGCTAAAGGACGCAGAGCAACACAAATTTGATATTGTCCTCTGCAAAACGCAGTCACGTTTCACCCGTGAGCTTGAGCTTGTAGAAAAGTACATACATGGACTTTTCCCGATCTGGGGCATTCGCTTTATCAGTATTGTTGACAACGCAGATACCGCAAACAAAGGAAATAAAAAATCCCGTCAAATCAACGGGCTTGTCAATGAATGGTACTTAGAGGATATGTCCGAAAATATCCGCAGCGTTTTGACAAACAGACGGGTAAACGGTTTTCATATTGGTGCGTTTGCTCTTTACGGTTACAAGAAAGACCCCGATCAAAAGGGACACTTGATCATCGACGAAGAAGCCGCAGCCATTGTCCGTGAAGTGTTTACCCTATTTGCACAAGGTTACGGAAAAACCGCAATCGCCCGTATGCTCAATGACAAAGGCATACCAAATCCAACGGAATATAAGCGTTTGCATGGACTGCGCTACCAGCAGCCCAAAACCAAAAACAGCACTCTATGGAAATATTTTGCAATCTCCGGTATGCTTACAAACGAAATCTATATCGGGAACATGGTACAGGGCAAATACGGCAGCGTATCCTATAAGACAAAGCAGAACAAGCCCCGCCCTAAAAGCGAATGGTATATTGTTGAGGGAACCCACGAGCCGATCATTGACCGTGAATTATGGGACAGCGTACAGTCGCTAATTTCACAGAAAGCAAAACCTTTCACAACTGGCACGATAGGTCTGTTCGCAAGAAAAGCCCGGTGCGCTAATTGCGGTTATACAATGCGCTCATCCAAAAACCGCGACAAATATTATCTAAAATGCTCAAACCGCCATGTATCAAAGAACGCTTGTATCGGCTCCTTTATCTCCGTTGATAAATTAGAACAGCTTGTGATCGATGAGCTTAACTATTTAGCCTCAGAATATCTTGATAAGGATGAGTTAGCGCAAAACATAGAATTTTGTGATAACTTGCAGGAACAAAAAGCCCGTCTGCTTTCTGATATAGCAGTCTATGAAAAAAAGATTGCAGAGTATTCAAAAGGTATTCGGGAGCTTTATATGGATAAGGTAAAGGGTTTAATATCCGAAATCGATTATGTGGAAATGTCAAAAGAGTTTACCATAGACCGCGACCGTTTGGAGCGCGTGATTGCTGACGAACAAAAACAGTTATCCGTAATCGAAGAAAAACAAGCGGCTGGTGATAATCGCCGTGAACTGATCGAGCAATATACCAACCTGGAACACCTTACCCGTGAAATCGTGGAAATACTGATTGATTACATATCTGTTGGCAAGCGAATTCCCGGTACAAGAGACGTTCCCATTGAAATCCACTGGAATTTCTAAGGAAAACACTGACGAAATCAATGCTTCTCTAATTTCATAAACCTATTAACCAAAAGTTGTTCTTATATGATTGCAGCAGAACAGAAAGCACGCACCACTTATGACAATATCCTGCGTCTCGTGAAAGATGACCCGGATGTCTGCGAACCCATCAAGTTCCTGCGTGCGAGAGAAGTGGCGCACTTCCAGCGTTTCGGTGAAGCCCTGAGAATCGTACAGGATCATCTGAGCGAAAAGAATTTCTATGCCTTTAATCCAGGCTTTGACTGCACTAAATAAAAATCATTGAAATCAACGTCTTATTGATAATAGACCATACTGATTTAAGTAAATCCAGTCAGGACTACCGGCTTAGCCGGTAGTCTGCTCTGCCTCTATAAGGGGCTATTACCTGCTTGCGCCCGGAAGGCGCAGCCCCATAAGGAGCTTTCTTTCATAAAGCAGATGCCTATTCTCTTATTTCTTCCTCGTATTATATAGACATAGCCATTCTTTACCTTTTCTACAGGTCTGGCTATAATATACTGTGGATTGATAAATTCCTCCTCGTATAATAAGATTATAAATATCATTTCATATTTTCCGAAAAAAACTGCTCCAGCTTATCAAACGGAATCGCATCCTTTTCGCCGCCGTCATATAGATCCGTATGGACTGCATCGGGAATAATCAGCAACTCCTTATTGTCCGTATAAAGGTTATCCTTCACCATTGCAGCATAAGCATCGCGGCTGAAATAGCAGGAATGTGCCTTCTCCCCGTGCATGATAAGGACTGCGCTGCGGATTTCATTACTGTACTGAAGGATTGGCTGGTTCATAAAGGACATACAGCCGATCACATTCCAGCCGCCGTTTGAATTTAACGAACGCTTGTGGTAGCCGCGATTCGTTTTATAGTAATCATGATAATCTGACACGAAGAATGGCGCATCCTCCGGAAGCGGATCGACAACCCCGCCACCCAGCGCATAACTGCCATTTTTGTAATCAACAAGTCTTTGGGCGTTCATAGTCTCTTTCTTCGCGTACCGTGCATCAGCAGAATTATCTGCATCAAAATATCCGTTAGCATTGACACGGGACATATCATACATGGTGGAGGCAACCGTCGCCTTGATGCGGGTATCCAGTGCCGCCACATTCAGGGCCAAGCCTCCCCAGCCGCAGATTCCGATAATGCCAATACGCTCAGAGTCAACATTTTCTTGTACGGAAAGGAAATCCACCGCCGCCTGAAAATCCTCCGTGTTGATATCCGGCGAAGCCATGTAACGGGGTGCGCCGCCGCTTTCGCCGGTAAAAGAAGGGTCAAAGGAAATGGTAAGGAAGCCTCGCTCCGCCATTGTCTGCGCATACAGTCCGGCTGCCTGCTCTTTTACTGCGCCAAACGGCCCGCATACCGCAATCGCAGCCAGTTTCTTTTCGACTCCCTTCGGCTCATAAAGGTCTGCAGCCAGCGTGATCCCATATCGGTTAGGGAATGTCACCTTGCGGTGTCTCACCTTTTCACTTTTGGGGAAAGTCTTATCCCATTCCTTTGTTAATTCCAGTTTTACAATATTTTCCATTTTGTAATGCCTCTCTTTCTTTTCCTTATTTTTTAATGATTACTTTTCTTTTTCCATCCGCCATACTATAAAATCAAGGCAGTCAACTCTCCACTGACTTTCATGCAGACTGTCCATCAAGCCACACCGATGCTTACGCAGCATTTTAATCGCATCCTGAATCTGACCGTTACCATACAGCCTGCAGACCTTCTCAATGGTCTGAACGCCACAGCCTGCATCCTTTAGATTCTGAATAAGATCATCCGTATGACCGCCTCCCTTCCTGCTATTTCTGTATTATATCCTCTTGATTTTCATTTCGCTAATAGTTATAATTTATATCATGATATAAATTTTTGGAATATCACAGGAGGCAAAATGGAACTGCGAACCATGAGATATTTTCTTGCTGCAGCACGAGAAGAAAACATGACCCGTGCGGCAGAGCTGCTTCACGTTACCCAGCCCACTCTCTCCAAGCAGTTAAAAGCACTTGAAGATGAGCTTGGGAAAAAACTGTTCACGCGCCATAGTTTCAGCATACAACTGACGGAGGAAGGTGTTTTGCTTCGAAAGCGAGCAGAAGACTTGATAAAAATGGCCGACAAAATTACAACAGAATTTCTTGCTTTGGATGATGTTATGGGTGGGAATGTTTACTTCGGTTTGGCGGAATCTTACCAGATCAGATGCCTCGCCGCCACAATCAAAAGATTCAAAGAATCTTACCCTGATCTGCATTATCACATTACCAGCGGCGACACGGAACAGGTTACAGAAAAACTGGATAAAGGTATCATTGACTTTGCCGTACTGGCTCAGGAACCCAATACCGCAAAATATCATTATTTAACCTTTCCACATGCTGATCTATGGGGTGTTGTCATGCCAAAGAACTGTCCATTGGCACAAAAAGAAGCCATCTGCATGGATGACTTATTTGGACTCCCTCTTTTTTGTTCCGAACAGGGATGGAGCAATGATATTTCCAAATGGTGCGGCAATAATATGGATAAATTACACCTTGAAGGGTCGTTTCGTCTTTCCTATAACGGATCGCTTTTTGTGAAAGAAGGGCTGGGTTATCTTTTAACTTTTGAGCATTTGATTGATACAAGCCCCGATAGCGGGCTTGCTTTCCGCCCTCTTACTCCTAAACTTGAAACAAAAATGTATCTAATATGGAAAAAATATCAAGTTTTTACTCCTATTGCTGAACGATTGCTGGAAATGTTGAAAGCCGAGCTTTCAAAGTAGAGGTCAAAGCAATGCTGTAAGATATTTATTGATGCAAGCAGCCAGTACAAAAACACAAACAAAACGAAAGGTGAAAAACATTATGAAACAGAAAAAATCACAGCATAATTGAGGGACGCGGTTCCGCATACTTTCCCATCGATCAACTGTACCTGTTTCATCTCGCATAGTTTCTTAATAATTTCCACTATGTCTCTTTTTGTTTCTCCACACTTAATTTTTCTACGATATTTTGGAATAAACACAATATGATACGTGCAAATCCAACGAGTATGTTGTATACTTTGATTATCCATTTTGGATACCTCCTATGTTTTGATATGGCCTGCGAAACCAATATCATTGTAACATAGGAGGATTTTTGTAGTGAAAGTATACTCACTGCTTAATTTCTAATCTGCCGGACGACAGCAAAGACAAAAGCCCATCCACCGTGGCACACTCAGTATCCCCCTATAGAAGCTGGGTATCCTTCATCAATTTAATGTGTTCGTCGTTATTCTCTTTAATCGTCCTGACATCCTTCTCTTCGATCGCCTTGACAATATTCAAATGCAGGATCCATGACAGATCGATGACTTCCTCCATCCGTTTGGAATCTTTCAGATTCTTACGTACGATCAGTGACAAGGTTTCTATTTCATTTATGTATTTGATCAGCCTGCGAGAATTTGAGATATCCGCTGCCATCAAATGAAATTGAACATCATAATGAGTATGCATCTTGATCTGTTCTTCCCGGGGAAGCGCCTGAAAAGCGTAAATGTGGTCATACATCCTTTTGATATCTTCTTTGGAAGCCCTCTCCGTACATTTGATATAGCAAAATTCCTCCAGAACCTGACGAAGTTCCAGCAGATCTATCAGTTCCTGCCTGGAAAGTTGTACGCAGTACAGACCTTTTCTTTTTACATAATCAATAAATCCGTTCTGTGCCAGCTGATTGACCGCTTCCCGCACCGGGGTACGGCTGGTCCCCATCTGCTCTGCGATCACATCCTCTCTGATCCTCTCTCCCGGTTTTATCCTGCCATCCAAAATCTGATTCAGTATATACTCATATGCGTTTTCTGTAAGTACGGTATTGCTTTGCAAAGATATGTTCCTCTCCCCTCTGACCCGGAATACTACTCCGCCTTCTATCACTTATTCCTCAGTCCATTTGTACTACATTTTTGTAAAAATGTCAACTTTCAATCCCTGCAAGCCTCTTTGCAAGTTCCTTTTTCGCATCCAGGCCTCCCTGTCTGCCAATCATAATGCGCTGCGCCTGAGGGCTGCCGGCGCCATGCAAAGATTCCGTCCGATATCCTACCGCCGCTGCTCCCAGCGTCATATTTTCAATCAGCCGCAGGATCCGCATTCTGTCCATCACATCCACCTTGCTGCTGCCCTTAAAATATTTCCTGCACAATGCTCCCACTTCCGGAGAATTGAAATCCTGTTCCGAAGGCATGGTCACCATCAGTCCACCGGCAATATCCTCCGCAAGTCTTGCGATCTCGTAAGGGAATCTGGTCACATTCTGTTTACATACATTGGCCAGCAGATTGTCGATCTGGTAATTGCCGGAGGCCGTTGCCTTTCCTTCCGCGGAACAGGCGATGCCGCAGCAATAGAGTGTTTCATTCAAATGCATCATCTCGATCAGTTTATCCTTCACATGGGAAGCCTTCTCGACGCCGTTATATTCCGCAGCCACTGCCGCTGCTCCGATCAGGACATCGCCCACCCCCGCTTTACAGCCGCCGTAACTCTGTCTGTGATACCCGGCAAACCGCTCCACCAAAATGCCTGCAAATTCATACTCTTCACAGAGGAACACCCGATTCCACGGCACGAATACCCGGTCGAATACCACCAGTGCTTCCTGCCCACCGAATTTACAGTTACCGCAGTCCATACAGCTTTTGCCCTCCAGCTTTCTGGTATCGCAGGACTGTCTTCCATAGATCATGGTGATGCCCGGTGCATCCGAAGGTACAGCAAAGGATACCGCATACGCCTTATCTTCCTCTTTCAGCGCGATGGTCGGCATGATGAGCTGTTCATGGGAGTTTACGGCGCCGGTCTGATGTGCCTTCGCCCCCGTGACGATAATACCGTCCTTTGTTTTTTCCACGATATGCAGGTACAGATCCGGATCCTCCTGTCTGCTGGGAGAAAGGCTCCTGTCCCCTTTTGGATCCGTCATCGCTCCGTCAATTGTCAGGTCCCGCTCCTGCACATGCCGCATATACTCGCAAAATCTATCGTGGTACCGCGTGCCGTATTTTTGATCCACCTCGAATGTGGTGGAATAGATTGCATTAAATGCATCCATGCCTACACACCTTTGGAAGCAGGAACCTGTTTTTTCTCCTACCAATCTCTGCATCTTCACCTTATTGATCAGATCCTGGGCACTTTGATGAATATGACAGAAACGATTGACCCGCTCTCCCGTAAAGCCGGAAACAGCCGTCATGATCTCCCGGTATTCCGGATGCTGCGCCAATGCATAGGTCATTGCCACCGAATTAATGGATGGCCTGATCATGGGATGATCCACAAAATTCTCCACCTTTTCTCCAAACAGATACACTACCGTTTTCAACTTTCTCAAACTTTCAATATATTCCTGTGCCGTCATAAAACCCATATTACTCCCCCATTCCTGCTCAAATTTTCCTGTCTTTTATCATGAAGAATAACGGCCTGCTTACAGACCTCATGCAAAATTACAATAGCGTGCCAACGACACATCCTGGAATCCCAGTGCCTCAGCCTTCGTCTCCTGACCACGCGCTACGCGCTCTACCAGTGCGAACAGTTCTCTGCCCGCTTCCTCGATCGCCTTCCCTTTTGTCAAGACCTGACTACAGTCAAAATCTATGTTATCTTTCATCAACTCTGCGGTCTCCTGATTGGCCGTCAACTTAATCACCGGAACGATACCCGATCCTGTCGGCGTTCCATGGCCTGTAGTGAAGACCACCATCTGGGCACCGGCAGCTGCCATGCCCACAATAGATGCAATATCCTGCCCCGGCGTGTCCATCACCACAAGCCCTTTCTGCGTAATCGGCGCACCGTACGGCACTACTTCCTGAATCACACAGTTCCCCGCCTTGTGGATACAGCCCAGGGATTTCTCCTCCAAAGTCGTAATCCCTCCTGCGATATTGCCCGGTGTAGGATTCCCGCTTCTCGGATTCTCTCCTGCCAGAAGGAAATCTTGCTCATATGCTTTTATCATGGAAAGGAGCTGTTCTTTCACTTTCTCGTCTCGGCAGCGCTCTCCAAGGATCGCTTCCGTACCGATCAGCTCCGGCGTCTCGGATAAGATCACGGTAGCGCCCTTTTCCACCAGCAGTTCACTGCATATACCTACCACTGGATTTGCCGCCAATCCGGAAGTAGGATCCGAACCGCCACACTCCGTACCCAGGATCAGCCGGTCAATGGAGACTTCCTCCACCGGCACCTGGTCTGCCTCTGCCCGCATTTTCTGCGCCAGTTCTACGATCCGCGCTGCCGTCCTCACACTGCCTCCTTCTTCCCGTATCACCAGAACCTCCAGTGGTTTACAAGTCTTTGCCCGAATCTTATCTGCCAAAAGCGATGCCTGCACTACCTCGCAGCCGTTCCCCACCAGGATTGTGCCGTATACATTGGGATTAGCCGCCAGTCCTGACAAAGTTTCCAATGTAACCTGTAGATCCCGACGGCCGAGGGAGCAGCCGCCCTGGTTGGCGACGTAGACCGCTCCCTCTGACTCCTCTGCCGCAAACCTGGCCGTCTCACTGGCGCAGAGAGAACAGGGCAGGATTAACACATGATTTCTGACTCCCACTTTTCCGTCCGGTCGTTTATATCCTCTCATATTCTATACCCTGCCTCCTTCTTAAACCTGCGTGCCTGCATCCAGATTGTGTCTATGTACCCAGCTTCCTGGGGCAATTTCCCTGGTTGCTTCCCCGATCCTGGCTCCATATTTCAAAACAGTCTGTCCTTTATACAACTCCTTGATCGCCATCTTGTGGTACTGCGGGATATCCTCCATGGCAGTCTGCCCATAAACCGTGCCTGACTTTACATAAGAAACTGTCTCACCGACCTTCACTGCCTCCGCAAGGGTAACCACATGATCTGCAGGATCGATCAAAATTCCATTTATCCTCATCCGGAATCTCCTTTTCACTATATTTCTATAAGACAAGCAAGCTTGTCTGGGAGAATGCCCGCATTTTGGGCATTCTCTTGTGTGAGATGAAGTTGCAAGGCAACTTCTAGTACTCCGTACTTGAAGTTCCTGTGCAAATTTTCGAGGATATTTTTTCGAGTGTACAAGTTCAGAAACGGAGGCGTAGCGGGCTACGTTGAGTATTCTGGGCTTGTGCAATCGGGAAAATAGACCGAAATATTTGCACAAGGGTTTTCAGTACGGAGTACTAGTACTTCTTCGCGAAGCAGCCTTTGCTGCGAGTGATTAGAAGTACTTCTCGCACTATTCCATACTGAGTTTCTTATAAGTTTCATAACGCTCCATGGCCTCCCGCTCCGCTTCCGCGAACAGTTTTTCCGCCAACATCGGATCCTTTTTGTACAGAGAGGCAAAACGTACCTCACTCATCAGGAAATCTCTGAATCCCGTCTTCGGTTTTCCGGAATCCAACACAAAAGGATTCCTGCCTTCTTCTGCTCTTCTGGGATCATAGCGGTACAAGTTCCAATATCCGGCTTCCACTGCATTTCTCTGCTGTTCCCTGGTATGTCCCATGCCGCCCTTGATTCCATGGTTAACGCAGGGCGCATATCCGATGATCAGAGACGGGCCCGGATAGCTCTCTGCCTCCTGCACAGCCCTTAACGCCTGGACCGGATCGGCTCCCAGGGCAATCTGCGCCACATAGATATCTTTGTACTGCATGGCCATCATGCCGAGTGCTTTCTTCTTTCCCTGTTTTCCCGCTGCGGCAAATTTGGCGATGGCTGCCTTCGGCGTCGCTTTGGAAGACTGTCCGCCCGTATTGGAATATACCTCTGTATCGAATACCATCACGTTAATATCCGCTCCGGTAGAAAGCACGTGATCCAAACCGCCATAGCCAATATCATAGGCCCAGCCGTCTCCGCCAAAAATCCAGTTGGAGCGCTTGCTCAAATAATCTTTCCTTTCCAGGATCTCTTTCGCGAAAGGCACAGAACCGTTCTTTTCCAGTGCTTCGGCCAGCGCGTCCGCCCGCTGTCTGGTGCCCTGGGACTGTCCATAGCCCGTAAGCCACTCCTCTGCTGCCACTGCCAGTGCCTGCTGCCCTGCTCCTGACTGCTCCTGACGCCCGGTCAGATCGCGGATCATACTTTCTACTTGTGCCCTTATCTCCTCTCTCACCGCCTGGTACCCAAGAAACATACCCAGCCCATATTCCGCATTATCCTCAAACAAGGAGAATCCCCATGCCGGCCCATGTCCCTGATCGTCCTTCCTGTAGGGCACCGCCGGCGCGCTGCCGCCCCATACAGTGGCACATCCGGCTGAGTTGGAGATCATCATCCGGTCGCCGAAAAGCTGCGTGATCAGACGTGCATATGGCGTTTCCCCACATCCTGCGCAGGCTCCCGAGAACTCGAAGTAGGAAGGCAGAAACTGGCTCTCCTTCACACTATACTGTTCTTTCCTGATGGTTTTTGCCCCAAGGCGCTTCTGCAGCCATGCCCAACTCTCCTTCTCCCCGGCTTCTCTCTCCGCAAGCGGAACCATCGTCAGGGCATTCTCCCGGGCCGGACATACATTCAGGCAGTTACCACATCCCGTACAGTCCATCGGGGAAAATCCCATATAGAAATACTTCTCCGAATAGCCCGTTGCAGGCCGCGCCAAATCCCTGATTCGCTGCGGCGCCTCCTCCAACTCCTCTGCAGAGAGAAGCTGCGGACGGAATACCGCATGAGGACATACGAGAGAGCACTGGTTGCACTGCAGACACCTGTCCGGATCCCAAGCCGGCACTTCCAGTGCGATGCCCCGCTTCTCATAACAGCTCGTCCCCGTGGGGAACGTGCCGTCTTCCATACCGGTAAATGCACTGACAGGAAGTTCATCCCCTTTCTGTCTGTTCATGGGCGTCATGATATTGTTGACAAAAAAATCCAGTTCCGTTTCCCCGGTGGAGATGTGCTGCTCATCTTCCTCCGTTCTTTCGCAGGTCAGAACATTTAAGTCTACCTTGTGGATCTGCTCTACAGTGGCATCGATGGCTGCAAAATTCCTGTCGATCACTTTCTGCCCCTGGTGCCCGTAATTTTTCTTCACTTCCTGCTTTAAGTAATTCACGGCATCCTCCATTGGTATGATGTCGGCCAACGCAAAAAAGGCTGTCTGCATGATCATGTTGATGCGTTTCCCAAGCCCCAGCTTTTCGCCCAGATGCACGGCATCGACCGTATAGAACCGAATCTTTTTTTCCTTTATCCTGCGTTTCATGGATACAGGAAGCTGCCGATCCAGCTGCCTGTCATCCCAAATGCAGTTTAACAGGAAGATACCATTTTCCTTTATCCCTTCCAACAGATCATAATGCTTGACATAGACCTGGTTATGACAGGCAATATAATCCGCATGATCGATCAAATAGGAAGAACGGATCGGGCTGTCACCAAACCGGAGATGCGAAATGGTTATGCCGCCGGATTTTTTGGAATCATAGGCAAAATACGCCTGCACATATTTATCCGTATGATCGCCGATGATCTTCACCGCTGACTTGTTCGCACCCACTGTACCGTCCGATCCCAGACCCCAGAATTTACAGTTGACCGTTCCCGCCGGCGCGGTGTCCGCAAATTCCCGTTCAACAGGAAGCGATAAATGTGTTACATCATCCACAATGCCTACCGTAAAGCCATGCAGAGGATGTTCCCTCTCTGCATTGGCAACAATAGCCGCCACATCCTTTGGACTAAAGTCCTTAGAGGCAAGCCCATAGCGGCCGCCAAGGATCATAGGCGCCTTTTCCCTATGACAGAAAGCCGCACACACCTCCTGATACAGCGGTTCTCCGCCTGCCCCCGGCTCTTTCGTTCTGTCCAACACCACAATCCTTTCGGTGCTCTCGGGAAATGCCGCCACAAACGCTTCTGCCTGGAAAGGGCGGAACAGACGCACCTGCACCAGACCATATTTGGGTTCCTGAGCATTCAGATGATCCAGCGTCTCTTTGATCACCTCGCAGGAAGATCCCATGGCTGTCATGACTATGGAAGGATTCTTGGCACCGTAATAATCAAACAAGCGATAGCGCCTGCCGGTTTCCTTTGCAAACCTGTCCATATATGTCTGCATGATCTCTGGCAGCGCCTGATAGAATTTATTGACGGACTCCCTCTCCTGGAAAAAGATATCCGGGTTCTGGGTGGTGCCTCGCAGTACAGGATGATCCGGATTTAAGGCTCTGTCGCGGAAAGCTTTCACCGCCTCCCGGTCCAAAAGCGTCCTGACCGTATCTTCCTCCACCACATGAATCTTCTGAATCTCATGGGAAGTACGAAATCCATCAAAAAAGTGCACAAACGGGATTCTCGAACGGATTGCCGCCAAATGGGAGAGCACGCCCATGTCCATACACTCCTGTACCGTTCCAGAAGCAAGCAGGGCCGCCCCTGTCTGCCGGATACTCATCACATCCTGATGATCGCCAAAGATACTGAGAGCGTTGGAAGCCAGACTCCTGGCGCTGACATGCAGTACGCCGGGCAGCAATTCTCCCGCGATCTTATAAAGATTGGGAATCATCAACAAAAGCCCCTGCGAAGATGTGTAGGTGGTGGACAATGCACCTGCCTGCAGACTTCCGTGAAGGGTACCCGCCGCTCCGCCCTCGGACTGCATTTCTATCAGTCTGACCGGTTTCCCAAAAATATTCTCTTTTCCCTCTGACGCCCATTTATCTACCGCCTCCGCCATCGGCGAAGACGGCGTGATCGGATAGATTGCCGCCACTTCCGTAAAATAGTAAGATGCCATCGCCGCAGCGGTATTGCCATCCATCGTTGCTTTTCTGCTCATCGGTATAACCATGCCTCCTTCTTAATCCTTTGTCTTACTTAAAGTCCAACCGCCGGCGTATCCGTAAGTAAATTACAAAATATCAGCCGCGCTGGTTTCCCTGTCAAGACTGACCGTGCTCAAAAACGATCCGTCCCGAACAGGATGAGAATTCTTCCACCGCTTTGTCAAACTCATTAAGCTTCCTTTTCTTCGCCACAAAACTGCTCAGATCGATCTTGCCTGTCCGCAGGATATTCATAACTTCCGTCCAGGTCTCATACATTCTTCTGCCGAAAATCCCCGTTACGATCAGTTCCTTATAAACAACACCGTACATGAAATTCTGATAAGTAAGAGTCCCCTCCACCATACCCACATGTACGATGGTGCCGGCGATCTTGACCGCCTCTACCTCCTGATTGATCACTCTCTCATTACCGGTAAAATCAATGACCGCATCCACACCGATGCCATTGGTCTCACGCCTGATCACCTCTGCCAGATCCTCCTTACGGCCATTGATCAGAATATCCGCGCCCCTTCTCCTGCTCTCCTCCAGTTTTCCCGAATCTATATCCAGCGCAAAAATCTTCGTACAGCCCAGGAATCCGGCGATCTCCACCGCCATCTGCCCAATGGTCCCCACTCCTGCGATCAGGAGGGATTTCCCGGACGGATCGGCTTTGGATACGGCATGCATGGCCGTTGCAAAAGGCTCCAGGATGGCCCCTTCTTCAAACGATATATTCTCCGGCAGCCGAATCAACGCTTTTTCGTGCAACGCTATGTAATCTGCAAAACAGCCGTCCACCGTCCTTCCCAGAACCCCCATGTGATTGCCGCAGATATGCTGGTTGCCATTCCTACAGGTTTCACAATGTCCGCAGGGAATATGGGTCTCCCCCGCCACTCTGTCCCCTTCCTGATAGCCCTGCACATCCTCGCCCACCTTAACGATGGTGCCGGCAAATTCGTGTCCCATAACAAACGGAAGATCATAATTTGCTTTCTCCACCAGCGGCGTCCAGTCGTACACATCCACATCGGATTTACACAGTGCGGATGCCTCCACCCTGATCAGGACTTCATTTCTGCCTATCTCCGGCACCTCCACCTCTGCCACTGTCACTCCCGGTTTCCTCGTATCCTTTATCAATGCCTTCATAATATATCATCCCTCTCCTTTCCTTGCTTTCATGTTTTCTCTATTCCGAATCCTCCCAAACTCCCCTTTTTCCAGACATATGCCGCCTCCTCGCAGGTTTTTGCAAAATACAGATCCTCTTCCCCCCTGCTGATCACCTCGAAAGAGCAGATATCCACCTGTGCCAGGTCCCCGCTTTGCGCAAGCGTCCTGTAAAACTTCCGAATCTTTGCCAGCGAAAAATCTCCCCCTTTTATGGAAAATAGCGGATGTTTATCTCCATACAGAGGATGCCATTTATCCCGGGAAACAGAATTGGCCAGATGCAGATGCCTGATCCAGGGCTTCAGAGCCTTGAATGCCGGCAGCACATCCCAGCCAAGCTGCACTGCATGACTAGTGTCAAATGTAATACCGATCCTTGTTTCCGGCATCGTCTGAAACAATGCCTGTACCATGACAATATCTCCCACCGCAAGCCATGGTTCCCCCTTGTCATTAAAAAATTCCAGTGTGATCTGCGGCCCATCCTGCCCCAGCCATGATTCCATCTCCAGCAAAGAATTCCGCATCTGCCACAGGATGCCGTCTCTGCTCTTTCCGTCCTGCATCTCCCAGGCAGGCCCGCTTAAGATCAGCATCTTATCCGCCTGCATCCGAACAGCGCTTTCATACAGCTTCAAACAGTCCGCCACACCCTTTTTGCGTATTTCATCGCACCCTGCCGAAAGATCCACCTTATCCCGCTTCATGGGAAATCCCGCCAGAAATACCGATGCCATCTGCAGTTCCTTAAGCTTTTTACCAATTCGCAGTTCCTCCTCCGGTTTCCCATGAAAATAAAATTCCACACAGTCGAACCGTTTTTCCTTCACCTTTTGGAACAGTTCCAGCAGCAGCTCAGCGTTTTCCATAGCCTGGGGATACAGAGCCGTCAGACAGATTCCCTTTTTCATCCGCGCTTTTTCTTCCAATCCTCAATCTCCTTTACCGGACGATTCCAGAATTTTTCTGGAGATCTCCAACACCTTCCGTCCCACGGACAGACCGCAGGGAACATCGATTCCCTTTTCGATGCACGCCACAAAGATACGATTCTCCTCAAGATAGCCGTCACCATCCTGGAAGATATCCTCCAGACGCTCCTCCGTCTTCATCCCATCCGCCAATCTGGTAATGACCTTCGTGTTGTCCCATATATCGTCTCCCTGTAAAAAGACGGAACCCTTCGTGCCGATCACACCCTTGATATTGTACGGAATATGACTGGACCAGCTTGCTGTCAACGTACCGATCGCACCACTTTCAAAAGTCAGCACTGCATCCACATTATTGTCAAACGCCGGTAATGCCTCCACCGTTCCCTTTACCTTGCCCGATACCTTCACGATGTCCCCGGCAAGGGACTGGAGAAAATCAATGTCATGGGACAGGGATTCGATCGCCATGCCGCACACAAATTTCCTGTCTGTTCGCCAGCTGTCCTGCAGAGTACCGCTAAATCCCGGCCCGGGACCCACCCGAAAGCAGAATGCCTGCACCACATCTCCAATCTTTCCCGCATCCAACAGATTCCTTACGATCTGATATCCCTTACGAAATCTCTGCGTGAACGCCATCATGCACTGCACGCCGTATCGCTCGACACAGGTTTCCATTGCCCTTGCGTCTTCCAATGTTACGGCAATGGGTTTTTCCATCATGATATGTTTCCCCTGTCTGGCCGCCATTTCCACATACGCCACACGTTTAGAGGGCGGCGTCAGAATATGTACCAAATCGGCTCCTGCCATCTCTGCTTCCAGATCCTCCACGGCCCTGCTGTCATACCTCAGCGCAAGCCTACCGGCTCTTTCCTTGTCAACATCATAGATGCCGATGATCTCAACACCCAGTTTCTTCATGGCCTCGCAGTGCTGCGATGCGATACCGCCTGCACCGATCATAATCGTTTTAAACATCTTTCCCTCATTTCTCCGCTGTCTTCCCGTGACCGGCATACCGATCAGATAGATTCATACCGTGAAAACATAATATGCGGCTTTCGCCTGTCCTCATCCGTAAACGGTATAAAGTCTCCGTTCTCGCCGATCTCCGGTGAAAGTTCCACGGACATATACCCAGAGTAGCCTCTTCTTATCATTTCTCGGATCATTGCATCGTTGTCTGTCCCGCTGCAGCCGAACCGACAGAAAGACTTCCTGCCAAACTGCCCGTTTTCCTTTAAATGCAAATGATTGATCCGTGGTGCAAATGCTTCTATAAATTCACCAATGGATTCTCCTGCCGCCTCCAGGTGCCCGCCGTCCAGGCAGATACCCACATGGGCGCTGTCTATCCTGTCAAAAAGATAATGATACGCCTGCTGCCCTGCAAGCACATTGCTGCAGTGGTTCTCCAGACAGAGAAGAACATCCGCCTCCTCCGCATAAGGCGCCAGATTATACAGTTCCCGCAGCAGATCATCCAAGAGCGCATTAGTACCTGTTCTTTCCCCGTCCCGGTCCTCTATATGCATACCGCTGGCGACTACCCTCCGGCAGCCAAGTTCCACCGCCGCTTCTATGGCCCGCAGCTTGTGGGCCGTATTCCAGGAAAGCTGCTCCGACGTCGATCCGCCAAAGGCCGATACATGGAGGGCCACTGGCTGCAGTCCTGTCCCCTCGCACCGTCTTCTCATCTCCCGGATCCGTCCAGGCGTAAGAGACTCCGCATACCAGCAGTTAAACTCGATCCGCTCATATCCCAGACGCCTTGCATCGTTAAATGCATATTGAAAATTATTATTTTCAAAGCCGTCAAAAGACAGCGACGACGCAGCTAATAACAACATATTGACAATCCCGCTCCTTTCACCCTTTCAATCCGCTTGTGGCAACCCCTTCGATCAACTGCTTCTGGAAGAAAATAAATAGTATCATGATCGGAAGCATGGACAGCAGCGACATGGCAAACATGGCGCCGTAAGCGCTCTTGGCCGTCGAGTCGATAAACATCCGCAGAGCCAGTGTCACCGTATAATTCTCCACCTGCCGCAGATAGATGATCTGGGTAAAGAAATCGTTCCAGGACCACATAAACGTAAAGATTACCGTGGTAACAAACGCAGGCCGGCAAAGCGGCAGTATGATCCTGAAAAACACCCCGTAGGTACTGCAGCCGTCCACGATCGCCGCTTCATCCAGTTCTCTGGGGATCCCCTTCATAAACTGAATCAGCAAATATACGAAAAATGCATCCGTAGCCAGAAATTTCGGCACCACCAGCGGCATTACCGTGTCGATCCAGCCCAGCTTATAGAAATAGACATACTGAGGAACAATGATCGCATGCTGCGGCAGCATCAATGTCATCATCATCAAAGCGAACAATACCTTCTTAAACCGGAACCGCAGTCTGGCAAAAGCATATGCCGTAAGCGTACAGGAGACCAGATTGCCGATCACGCAAAATACGGAGACCAGAATGGAATTCCTGAAATAGGTACTGAAAGTCACCCTGCCGTTGGACTGCCAGCCGATCTTATAATTCTCCAGGGTAAAGTTCTGCGGGATCAGGCCCAGGTTCTTGAAGACATCACTTTCCGGTTTGAAGGAGCTTGCAAGCATCCAAAAAAGGGGATATAAAATAGCAAGTGCAAAAGCAAACAACACCACAAATTTGATTCTGCCCAATAACTTTCTTTTTTTGTACATGGCCTCCTCCTCTTAATCGTAGTAAACGAATTTATTGGAAATCCAGAATACCAACGCTGTCAAAATACCGATAATGAACACCAGGAACCAGGCCAGGGCACTTGCATAACCCATTCGCATCTTGCCGAATCCTTCATTATAAATATGCAGTGTATAGAATAACAGGCTGTCCAGCACACCGCCGTTTCCGCCGCTGATAATATAGGACTCCGTAAACACCTTAAAAGCACTGATGATCTGCATGACCAGATTAAACAAAATGATCGGTGAGATCATGGGGATCATGATCCGCATCGTTCTCTGGAACTTGTTTGCCCCGTCAATCTCCGCCGCCTCCATCAACTCTGCAGGCACCTGTTTGATGGCAGCCAGAAAGATGATCATCGGCGATCCAAACTGCCACATGCGCAGGATCACAAGCGTCCACACCGCAGTCTTCGGGTTTGCCACCCAACTTATGCCCGTATTGAGACCAAACACATCCAATACCATATTTAGAATACCGTTCATGCCGAAGATCTGACGCCATAAAATAGAGATCGCCACGCTTCCGCCAAGCAGAGAAGGTATATAGAATGCCGCCCTGAAAAAGGACAACCCTTTTATTCCTTTGTTTAAGACAAATGCCAAGGTCAAAGATACCAGAAGCTGCAGGGGTACCGACGCAAATACATAAATAAAAGTCACTTTCAGCGCATTGCTAAAATGCAGATCTGTCGTAAACATTTTAATATAATTATCAATGCCGATAAATTTCGGCGGCTGTAACAGATTATAATTGGTAAAAGAATAATAGAATGACATGACCATCGGCACGAATGTCAATGACAGAAAACCGACGATCCAAGGCAGCAGAAATATCCATGCCGCATATTTTTCCCACAATTTTTTCTTCATGTCTGCCTCCTTTAATCAAGGACCCCGCTGCAAGCAACGGGATATCAAACTTGCAACGCTGCAGAGCAGCGGGGTATTTGACCTTCGCGTCAGTCGCCAAATGTCTGCAAGCAGCCACTCGGCTCGTTGCTCACGGGAATAACGCGAAATGAACAAAGTTCGCTTGCGAGATCTGCTTCGCAGTCTCGTAAATCCGGAGCAATTTCCTGATTAGAAGAGCACCTTTCGACACCATAATCCTATTGATAGGATTATGATAGGATGAAGTGCTGCCTTAACAACAACACTTCATGTCCTGCATAGATCAGTTTGCGTTCTCGGCGATCATTTCATTGGCAATGCCGATGATGTGCTCCGCGCCTTCTCTGGCTGACATCATGCCGGTGGCCACCATTTCTGCCGTACCGTTGATCTCATCCTGGATCGCCCATACCCCGGGAGCCTTAGCGACAAAGGGCGGCGCCTGCGCTGCAACCATATTCACATATTCTGCTGCTGCCACATCACTGGGATCCGCTGTCTTGGACAGTTCTTCCTGTACCGTGAGAGATGCGGGTACGCCCAGTTCCTGATTAAAGACCTTCTGTGCTTCCATGTTGTTTACGAAGAAGTCAATATACTCTGCCGCCAGATCCTTCTGCTTGGAAGATTCGGAGATCCCGAATGCGGAAGTGATCAGCAGATCACCATGCTTTCCGTTGTTCCCAACGGGCACCTTTCTGATGGCCAGCTTGTCTTCCATGGAATTCTGATAAATCTTGTACTGATTTGCATTTGCAAATGTACAAACGATTTTTCTATTTACCAAAGGTCCCTCTTCCCATGCTTTAGATTGCCATTCCTGCGTCCACTCTACACTGGGGAATGCACCCGCTTTTCTCATGTCATCCGAGAACGCGTACCAGCTTTCCAGGGTATCCGCACTTGGCGCAAAGTTCCCGTCCTCATCCAGCCACTCCTGGCCGTCTGTACTGTTCTCACGGATCCATACCCAGACGAGGTCGTTGTTGGTATAGATATCCATTCCGGCATAGGTGTCATCGCCCAGCTTCGCCTGCACATCCTGCAGGAACTGTGCATATTCATCCCAGGTGATATCCTGGTCTGCCGGCCAGAGTTCTACTCCCAGTTCATTTAAAAAGGTTTCGTTGATATACAGTGTCTGCGCCGTGATACCGAGAGATATCATGTAGAGCTGATCCTCATATTTGCCGGTATCAACAAGATCCTGATTCCAGCCTTCCAGATTGATTGCGCCGGATTCCACGTAGGGTTGAAGTGGGGTCAGCACACCTTTGGAACAGTACTCCCCGATCTGATTGGACTGGAACTGCACCACATCCGCCGCACTGTTGCTGGCGTACGCGGTAGCCTGCGCCACCCAGTAATCGTTCCAGCCAGGGCTTTCCGTTACGATCTCCACATTGGGATGCTCCGCTATAAACATATCGTTTATCTGGTAATAAATCTTATCCCTCTCTGTCGTTCCCCACCATGCCACACGCAGTGTCTGTTTCTCACCGCTGTCCGCAGCAGCTTTGTCCTCTGCAGGTGCTTCAGCCTCATCTGTCGTCTCCGCCTGGCTGTCTGCGGGCTCGGATGTCCCGCTGCCGTTATCCACCGGTGCATCCTTACCGCCGCAGGCTGTCAACAGAAGTCCGCATGCAAGACCAAGCGCCAATACCTTTTTCATTCTACTCATCCTTTTTCCTCCTTTTGCATTCCTTGCGTCATTTATTTATAAATACATATCTTACTTTATTATGTACCTATAAATCATTTGTAAATCATCTCAAAACCATGTGATTCGCTTTCAGTGAACCATTTATTGTTAACGATAGCAGATGTTCTGCCCTATTAGTCTCCCTTCGCGACTGTGAAGTTGGCCCAGTTCTCTGAGAGCACTTCTGTATCCTTTGTCACCGACATATCCACCCTGCACTTATGTCCGTCCCATTCCTCTATTAAGGGAAGCACGATATGATCGGGAATCTCCGCGGAGTCAGGCAGAATATCCAGATAAAATGCGTTCTCAGCCAACACTTCTTCCGTCTCCAGATCCGTGACTTTCCACGACAATCTTGCATCCTGTATGGTCTCGTAATGGTCATTGATCAACCATACTCTCCCGGTAAAGGATCTGCCCGGTGCAAATACCTTCTCCCTGCCAAGTCTGTGCGGATGAATACAGGGTTCCAGGCAGACAAGTACCGGTGTGTAAACCTGTTGCATATAGTCATATACTTTGTACGGTCTTCTGTAATAATCCAAGAGCCCCGAGCCGATCATCGGGCAGGCGTCGCTCCAGTAATAAAGATACATCGTGGAGACAGGATCGTACTTCTTCTGTCTCAGGAACTCAATCTGTTCCTTTACCGATTCCGCCTCATAGTTCTGTGTATTCTCAATAAACTCCTCGATCGAATCGCCCAGCTTCACTTTGCCAAACTTGAAAGTATTCGAGTAAAACAATCCCCAATATTCCCAGGTATCCCAGTGCGGCGGCCACATCTTATCTTCGGGTATGAATGTTTTCAAGGTCTCCATGCAGGGGATGGACTGGGATCCAAACTCCACAATATTGGGCGGGACATTCAAGTCATGTACATCCACATCACCGTCATTACAGCAGCCCAGCATGATATTCATCACGCCTTCCCGATAATCTCCCAGATGCACCCATCTCACCGGATCGACTGACTTTAAAGTTTCTTTTAGGATCTGGCAGAGTCTAAAGTAGTTGTTGGGTTTGTCCGGAAGCAGATAGATTTCCGGTTCCTTATACACCGACCACATACCCATACAGGCATGATTGGTAAGCATCATTCCCATATCCCGTATCATGTCTGAGGCACGCGAGATCAAATCATCGTCGTCGCTGACGCAGTAATGCAAGGGGAACACCTGCCACATCAGCAGGCCCAGTTCATCACAAAGTGTATATACGCCGTCTCTCTCCACATGGCTTCCAATACGGATGGAGTTGATGTTCATACGGATCATTTTCTCGAAATCCGGCTTCCACATCTCCATCCCTGCCTCGCTCATCCACAAGCTGGAAATATAACGCATACCACGCAGGAAGATCTTCTTCTTATTCAGGTACCAGATACCGTGCTTCTCGTCGTACTCCACTTCCTTGATGCCAAAGCGGATGGTCGTCTCATCCTCCTGCCAGCTTAATGTCACCTGGTAAAGGTGTGGATAGCCGTGATCCCAGGTCCACCAAAGTTTCGCGTCTTCTACCGTCACTGCAAGTTTTACTGTAGTCCTGCCGGGCGGCACTACGATTTCTCTGCCGCTTACTACTCTGTCGTCTCCCTCAAAATTCGCGGGCAGAATCAACGCCCGCAGGCTGCCCTTTACGGGTGCGTCGGTCTGATTGTTCAGGGTGACATCCATGCTGACCAACGCGGAACCGGTATCCTTATCCTGGCCGTCCCCCGCCCAGTCCTTTTTCAGTACGATCCTGGTGGAGATCTTTGCGTATTCAATAAATTTGTCCGGCCTTTTTACCAGTTCCACCTGGTCCCAGATCCCCGCTGAGTTCCCATCCTGCCGGAACGACGTCATTGCGCCCGGTCTGTGCATGGCATCGATCATATGTCCTTTGATCTGGGTGATCGCCTTCGCCTGATGGCGCTGGTAGGGTTCTGACAGCGGTGTATCCCGATCCGTGCCGGCATTGATATATTCTGTCTCATCACGTGGCGCGCTGTCTCTGACCAACAGTTCGTTTTCCGCCCCTTCCTGTAAGTAATCCGTAATGTCAAACTCGAAAGGATTAAATATACCTTCATGGTTTCCCAGATACTCGCCGTTGAGCCATACATCTGCGATATAGTCCACCGCCCCAAAACGCAGCCAGATATGCTCGTTCTTTTTCTTTGCCGGCGTCTGAAAGGATGTCCTGAACCAGATCGTCCCGAAGTAATCACCGATTTCTGTCAGATACCAGTTATTCGGCACCTGGATTGGTCTCCATCCCTCCGGATCCATTAACTCCCCTGTCCTGAATGCCTCTGCCGTCCTGTCAGTTTCTTCCTTCTTATATTCCCAAAGACCGCCCAAATCTATGGTCTGTCTTCCTTCATAAAGCATTATCATATTTTCCTCCATTCCGAAGCGTCACAAATTCAACCTTTCCTCCATTTAAGCATGCGCTTTGATCACCGTATTGTTCCTGGATAAGACTTTGCCGTTCTTATCTTTCACCCACATATCGATCACATAGCTGCCCACATAGTCTCCCGGCAGAATCCATGAAATCTGGTCTCTTACCTGTGCGCTGTCCTCGGCAAGCGTTTCTGTCCATGTACGCTCCGTCAGAATCTCCGTGCTGTTTTCCCTGCGGATCTCCCAGTGGATCTGCGCATCCTCTACCGAATGGAAATGATCGTTGTTCAGCCAGATCTTCGCCCGGAACATCTGTCCTCTGCCGTATTTCTTCTCTCTGCCGATCACATGAGGCTCCTGTTCCCATTCCAGACTGATCAACACCTGCGTATATACCCCTCTCATGGATTCATATACTGCATAAGGTTCCCTGTAATAATCAAACAGGCCGGATCCCATGACCGGACATGCATCGCTCCAGTAGTACAGATACATGGAGGCCACCGGCTGATATTTCCTTTGCCGTAAAAGTTCAATCTGTTCCTTTACGACCAACGCCTCATATTGCTGCGTATTCCGGATAAATTCTTCCAGAGAATTGCCCATCTCCACCTTGCCTCTTCTGAACTGATTCCAGTAGAACAATCCCCAATATTCCCAGGTATCCCAATGCGGTGGCCAGAGCTTATCTTCCGGTATGAATTTGCGCAGGCTTACCAGGTTTGGCACGGAGTCCGCACCGAATTCCACTATATTTGGTTTGATCTCCGCCGTGTGCACATCCATATCGCCGTCCTGGCAGGAACCAATCATAATATTCTGTACGCCTTCTCGATAATCCCCTTTGTGGATCCAACGGATCGGGTCTATGCTTCCCAGGGTTTCCTTCAAAATATCACAGAGTTTGAAATATACGTTGGGCCTTTCCACCAATTCGTAGATCTCCGGCTCCTTATACACCGACCACATACCCATACAGGCATGATTGGTGAGCATCATTCCCATATCCCGCATCATATCGGAAGCACGGTTGATCACGTCGTCAGAATCACTGATCACATAGTGTAACGGGAATACCTGCCACATCAACAGCCCCAGCTCGTCACATAGCGTATAGAGTCCGTCCCGCTCCACATGGCTGCCGATCCTGATGGAATTGATATCCATGTCCAACATTTTATCAAAATCCTTTTTCCACATTTCTTCATTGGCTTCGCTCATCCATAGGCTGGAGATATAGCGCATACCTCTGAGGAAAATATGGCGGCCGTTTAAGTACCACTGCCCTTTGTCATCCGTGTGGATCTCTTTCACACCGAAGTTCATCTCCACGACATCCTGTTCCACACCGATCTTAGCCGTATACATGTTCGGATCACCATGGTCCCAGGTCCACCAAAGTCTCACATCGGGAATAGTCGCCGTGATCTTAAAAACATTATCCCCAGGCTGCAGTACCACTTCCCGGCCGATGGAACACCAGGAATCCCCCTCAAAATTATAGGGTCTGATGTCTAACGTGATATTCGTTTTCACCGCTTTCCTAGTGCTGTTATGGATATAGACATCAAAAGCCGCAAGACCTGTGCCGTCCGGTTTATCCTGCTGATCCCCCAGCCAGTCTTTCTTATATCCGATCTTCGTGTAACTCTTCACATACTGTATATAAATATCCGGTCTGCATACGAGCTTAACATCGCCCCAGATACCGCCGGAATTGCCGTCCTGCCGGTAAGCGGTCTTACAACCTGGGCGGTGCATGGCTTCGATCATATGTCCTTTGATCTGAGTTATCCCTTTGGACTGATGCACCTTATATTTCTCAGACATGGGAACTTCCATCTTATCTGCGGGAATATATTCCGTTGTATCCTTCGGTGCACTGTCCCTGACGATCAGAAGATTATCGCCCTCCCAATCAATGCAGGACGTAATATCATACTCAAAGGAGTTAAACATTCCTTCGTGAAATCCTAAATAAGAGCCATTCAGCCAGACCTCTGAAATATAATCCACACCCTCAAAATAGAGAAAGACTCTCTTCCCTTTCATCTCCTTAGGAGCTTTAAATTTCCTGGTGTACCAGATCGTTCCAAAATAATCGCCAATCTCCTCCGTAAGATACCAGTTATGGGGTACCTTGACTTCCTTCCAGATATCCTCCTCGCCATTTGACAGATAGTAGCTCTGTCTCACGCCCACGTCATTCTGATCGATACGGTATTTCCATACGCCGTTTAAGCTTTCTGTTTTTCTGTTATACAATGCTTGAAACATTCACACGCCTCCTGTTTTGTTGCAGCTATGCAGCCTTTGGCTCATAGTTCCCGAATCTGTCCTGTTCCAGGGTTTCATTTTTCCTCCATTCCGAAGCGTCACATACTCTGCCTGAACTTGTTCAGTTTGTTGACCTAAATTACTCATCAGAGAATTTATTCAGCCTTCTACCGGAAATAGTTTCTTTACATTTTCAGGTGTCATCTTTCTTTCCAGATGCAATCCCTTCAGTTCGATCACGATCAGTTCCAGTAAATACAAAACTCTCGTACCTCTCTCCAAATGCCCGACATGCAGATCCTTCACGCCACCGATGGAAAAGTGAAAATGTGCTACACCGTTAAATACGGTTCCTGTCAATCCGCCAAATTCAAAAGGTCCATCCAGAGACAAAAATTCATCTTCCGCCGCAGCATCCATGCTGGTAGGCCTGTGATACTCCAGATGAGCTACACTTCCCACTGCGCTCGCAATAAATGCATTCCGGACACCTTCCTTTTCCAGGATAGATTCCACACTTTCAAACAGTTCTTCCCCTCTGTCGAGTTCTATGACAAATATTTTTCCTACCCCGTCTCCACTATAATATTTCATATCCCTACCATCCTTGTGTGTAAAATTATAATTTATAAATTATAATTTATATATATCACAATAAGCATATTGTGTAAACATATTTATTATCTTTTTCTCTTATTTGATTATTATATATAGTTATTATTCGTATTTTATATATATTTTTATTCATTTTCACCTCCACACCGAAGCATTTTGCGTTGAGGACGCGAGCCGAATTTAGGAGTTTTCCGAAGGAATACTCCAATTTTGCTCTGCGATCAACAGAATTTGTGACGCTTCGGCACAAATTCTAACTAAACTTGTTCAGTTTGTTGAACTAAATTGCTCATCAGAGAATTTATTCAACCTTACATCACTTTTGATTCTCCAAAGACATTTCACAATCCCTATCATTTTCCAAACATCCATACCTCATATAAAAGTCCCTTTGTACTGAGTTTCCCACTCCTTCTGTCCTATTATCCCCATCGCCCTTTTCCGGCATACATCACTATAGAGGTAACTGGAATTCCGAAAAAATGAGGCTGCTGCAAACTGTCAGTTCATATGATACACGGCATCACGATTCTTTCATCATCAACCACATATCATATGACCGCCAAATTTTGCAGCAGCCTCATATCATATTCTTTCTATTATGTACTTTATCGGTAACAGATCGCTTTCGTCTGCCCGTTCTCTTTTCCCGCTATACCGGCACAGGTACCCGGGTATCCTAATGCAATCCCAGTTCCTCCCCTGCGATGGTTCTGATCTCATTCCGCTCCAGAACTGCCGACAACCCATCCGAATCCGCCACGCGGAAAATCATGCAGGCCTGCCCGTCTTTCTGCCCAAATACAGAATACATATACTCCACATCGATCTCGGCGCTGGAAATCACACTGAGTACTTTGCTAAGCCCGCCAGGCGTATCCGGAACAGCCACACCAACCACGGGTGTCATGGTCAGGATAAAGCCCTGCTCCAGAAGGATAGATGATGCTTTGGCAGCATCATCCACGATCAACCGCAATACGCCGTAATCCGTCGTCTCTGCAATATTGATAGCCCGCATGTTCACCTGATTCTGAGAGAGAATCCCGGTGATATCCGCCAACTGTCCCGCTTTGTTCTCCAAAAATACAGAAATCTGAGGTATTGTCATAACTATATCCTTGCTCCTTTCTTCACTTCTTATTTGATCAAATCTTACGCTTATCGATCACGCGTACTGCCTTGCCTTCGCTTCTCGTAATGGACTTAGGCGCCACCAGCCGCACTTTCGCATAGATGCCCAGCATTGCTTTCAGAGCTGATACGAGGCTCTTCTCCATCGCCGTGATCTTACCCAGATTATCGGAGAAATTCTCCGGCGACATCTCCACCATCACCTCGATCGTGTCGGAATTGTTGACGCGATCCACGATGATCTGATAGTTAGCCGGATACCCCTGCTCCAGAAGCACTGTCTCAATCTGGGACGGGAAGACATTCACGCCCTTGACGATCAGCATATCATCACTTCTACCCATCGGCTTGCTCATCTTCACATGGGTACGGCCGCAAGAACACTGCTTTCTTGTCAACACACAGATGTCTCTGGTGCGATAACGCAGCAGCGGAAAAGCTTCTTTCGTGATCGAGGTGAACACCAACTCACCCTTACTGCCCTCCGGCAGGACCTCTCCCGTATCCGGATCGATGATCTCCGCAATAAAATGGTCTTCATTGATATGCATACCCGTCTGCTCACTGCACTCGAAAGCCACACCGGGGCCGCTTGTCTCTGTAAGGCCATAGATATCGTAGGCCTTGATTCCCAGTTTATTCTGGATATCCTGCCGCATCTCTTCACTCCATGCCTCAGCACCGAAGATACCGGCTTTCAGTTTGATCTGATCCTGTAACCCTCTCTCATGAATACTTTCCGCCAGGAAAGCCGCATAAGACGGCGTACAACAAAGGATCGTCGATCCCAGATCCACCATAAACTGCAACTGTCTGTCTGTATTACCCGATGACATGGGCAATGTCAGACAGCCCACCTTATGGCTGCCGCCATTTAATCCCGGCCCGCCGGTAAAAAGACCGTAACCATAACTTACATGACACACATCCTCGTTAGTACCGCCTGCCGCCGTGATCGCGCGGGCACAGCAGTCTTCCCACAGATCGATATCGTGCTGGGTATAGAAAGCCACCACTCTGCGGCCCGTAGTTCCCGATGTAGACTGAATCCTCACACAATCCGTGAGGGGTTTCGCCAGCAATCCGTAAGGATAAGCATCCTGCAGATCATCCTTCGTCAAAAAGGGCAGTTTATGCAAATCTGCCACACTCTGGATGTCCTCGGGCGTAACACCCTTTTCTTCCATTTTCGCGCGGTAGTAAGGCACATTATCCCACACGTGACGCACCTGCTTTACCAGCCGCTCATTCTGCCACGCCAGAATCTGCTCTCTATCCGCAGTCTCAATTTCCTGTTGATAATACCGTTCCATTTTATCCTCCTCTACACTACTATGATCTGACTTGCTGCGGGGTTAACTGCATTATGCACTCCGTCCCAGTTCAAACGCTTTCTTATTTAATTCCAAGAATTTCGGAGGCACGCTGTGCTCGATGGCATCCATCCACTCCTCATCCGTAAAGTCAAAGTGCTTCGCAAGCCTGCCCATCAGCACCAGATTTACCGCCTTGCTGCTTCCGGCCTCCTCCGCCAGAGAAAGGGCATCCAACGAATCCACCTGGATGCCGAGCGCTGCTATCTTCTCCTCCAGATTCTCCGGATATGCCGCCATACCTGCGATCACCGGCATTGGATTGATCTGCTGGCTGTTGACGATGATTCTGCCGCCCGTTCTAAGAAATTCCGTATAGCGTGCCGCCTCCAACAATTCAAAGGACAAAATGCAGTCCGCCTGCCCCTTATCGATAATGGGTGAACAGACCTTGTCGCCCCAGCGCACATACGTGACAACGCTTCCACCGCGCTGACTCATACCGTGCACCTCGCTTACCTTCACGTCAAATCCCTTACCCAGGAGCAAACGTCCCAAAAGCTTGCTTGCAAGCAGCGTGCCCTGTCCGCCAACCCCTACGATCATGATATTCTTTGTTTCCATGCTTATAACCATGCTCCTTTCTCAGTGTACAAATTTATGCCACCAAGTATGAATTTATCATTACAGATTTTACGGTTTCGTCCCCGCCATCCATACGGCCCGCCGGACGGCAGGCGGCGTATGACAGGGGATTATCATGTATTTATCCCAACGCATCAAATTTGCAAAGCTGTTCACACACACCGCATCCTACACACAATGTCGCATCGATCTTCGCCTTACCGTCCACCATGCTTATCGCCGGACATCCAATCTTCATGCAGGCCTTACAGCCTTTGCATTTCTCCGGATCGGAACAGATCGGCCCGGGATGCTTCACATACTTAAGCAGCGCACAGGGACGACGGGAAATGATAACGGAAGGCTCCTTCGCCTCCAGTTCCTCTTCGATCACTGTCTGGCAGATCTCCATGTCGTAAGGGTCCACCACCCTTACCCGTTTGATCCCCACAGCATGGCACAGACTCTCCAGATCGATCTTCGTACAGGGATCCCCTTTCAGGTTATAGCCTGTGGTAGGATTCTGCTGATGGCCCGTCATACCTGTGATAGAGTTATCCAAAATGATCACGGTGGAATCAGACTCATTATAGGCGATATTGATCAGACCCGTAACGCCGGAATGAATGAACGTGGAATCACCGATGACTGCCACTGTTCTTCTCGCATTCTCCCCATCTCCCGCCTTCACAAACCCGTGAAGCCCGGATACAGAAGCCCCCATACACACCGTAGTGTCGATCGCACTGAGCGGCTGCACTGCGCCAAGCGTATAGCAGCCGATATCGCCCAATACCGTGAGATTCATCTTTTTCAAAACATAGAAAATACTGCGATGCGGACAACCTGCGCACATTACGGGAGGTCTGGCCGGAATGACTTCATCAAGCGCTGCTCCCGCCTGCACGTTCCCGCCCAGCTTCTCTTTTACCAAATTCTGGCTAAGCTCCCCGATATTGGAGAACAAGTCTTTGCCGGACACCTTAAGCCCCAGATTCCTGCAGTGGGCTTCGATGAAGCTATCCAACTCCTCCACCACCACAAGTTTCTCGACCGTAGCCGCAAAGTCTTTGATCTTCTGCTCCGGCATGGGCCAGATCATACCCAATTTCAATATCGGGTAGGTGTCTCCAAATGCTTCTTTCACATACTGGTAACAGGTGGAAGAAGTGATGATACCATAGGATTTGTCGCTGCCTTCCTCGATCCTGTTGATCTTAGCCGTTTCCGCCCATGCCGTCAGCGCTTTCGTGCGCGCCTCCACCTCCGGGTGGCGTTTCTTGGCATTGGCCGGCATCATGATGTATTTCCCGGGATTTTTCTCATATTTTCTCTGTGCAGGCAGCACCCGCTCTCCTGTCTCCACCACGCTCTGAGAATGACTGACGCGAGTACACATCTTAAGCAGCACTGCCGTATCGTATGTTTCCGACAGCTCATAAGCCAGCTTCGTAAAGCTGATCGCTTCCGCAGAATCCGATGGCTCCAGCATTGGAATCTTCGACGCCTGCGCGTAATGTCTTGAATCCTGTTCGTTCTGGGAGCTGTGCATCCCGGCGTCATCGGCCACGCCGATCACAAGCCCGGCATTTACGCCCGTATAAGATATGGTAAAAAGAGGATCCGCCGCCACATTCAGTCCCACATGTTTCATGGCACAGAAGCTTCTCTTTCCTGAAAGACAGGCGCCAAGTGCTGCTTCAAGAGCCACCTTCTCATTAGGCGCCCACTCCGCATATAATTCCTCATACTTCGCCGCACACTCCGTGATCTCCGTGCTGGGCGTTCCCGGATAACTGGATACGAAGCAGCAACCGCCTTCATAAAGGCCCCTCGCAACCGCCTCGTTGCCAAGCATAAGTGTTTTCATATATCCTTTTCCTCCTTAAAAAAACTCTGCTCTAATTTTGATCCCCGATGGAATCTTTCACGGAAACCGTCACCTTTTTGTCATAGCAGGAGAAGATTTCCTCTAATTTCTTTTGTCCGGGTGCTTTCGTCACCACACTCACTACCGGCACGATCACCAGTCCGGCCAGCATACAGAAGGCACCGGCATTGATCGGCGACTGTAAGAGTGTCGGAAAACTCGGCCGAAAGAAGATATTGGCTAACATCACCACTGTAGAAAACAGAAAACTCGCCCAGCAGGCCGCCTTCGTTGTCCGCTTCCAGTACAGTCCATAGAGGAAGGGCGCCAGAAAAGCCCCAGCCAGTGCACCCCAGCTCACACCCATGAGCTGCGCGATAAAGGTAACGTTGGACCGGTATTGGATCAGCGCCAGCACTACGGAAATCGCAATAAATACCACCAGCAGTGCACGCATCCATTTCACCTGTTCCCTGTCATCCATCTCTTTCATAATATTACCTTTAATGAAATCCAGCGTCAAGGTTGAACTGGATGCCAAAACCAGGGAAGACAGCGTGGACATGGAAGCCGAAAGCACCAGAATGACCACCACTGCGATCAGGATCGTGGGCAGCCCTGACAGCATCGTTGGCACCACCGAATCATACCCATTCGCTGCAATATCAATTTTGTCACTAAAAAGGCGCCCGAAACCGCCCAGAAAATAACAGCCGCCCGAAACGATCGTCGCAAATACCGTGGAAATGATCATCCCCTTGTTGATCGCGCTCTCGCTCTTGATGGCGTAGAATTTCTGCACCATCTGGGGCAGTCCCCAGGTTCCCAGGCTGGTAAGGAGCACCACTCCAAGAAGGCCCACCGGATCCGGCCCAAAGAAGGAGTTAAATACCCCCGGCGCCGCGGACACCGACTCATCGCTCACCGCCGCCAGCGCATCCAGCGCCGCCAGGAACCCTCCCTGGCTGTTTAACACTGCCGCCACCACGGCCACGATACCGAATATCATAATGATACCCTGAATAAAGTCGTTGATGGCAGTAGCCATATAGCCGCCCGCAATGACATAGACTCCGGTGAGCACTGCCATCACGATCACGCACACGCTGTAATCAATGTCGAAAGCCATCCCAAACAGTCGGCTCAATCCGTTATAGAGGCTGGCCGTATAAGGAATCAAAAAGATAAAGATGATCGCCGAAGCCGCAAGCTTTAAAGGCTTGCTCTCAAACCGTTCTCCAAAAAACTGCGGCATGGTGGCGCTGTCCAAATGCTGCGTCATGATACGGGTACGACGCCCCAACACCGCCCATGCGAGCAAGGAACCAAGAAAAGCGTTCCCAAGACCTGCCCAGGTTGCGGCGATACCGTATTTCCATCCAAACTGCCCCGCATACCCAACAAATACCACCGCCGAAAAATAGCTTGTTCCATAGGCAAAAGCAGTAAGCCACGGTCCTACACTCCTGCCACCCAACACGAACCCATTCACATCGGTAGCATGTTTCCGACAGTAAAGCCCAATCACGATCATCACCCCGAAAAAGATGATAAGCATCACTAATTTGATAAAAAGATCCATTTCCATTTCCTCCCCTCGTACTCAGAACATATCTTACGTCCAAGCCTGCACGTCAACAGCACAGTCCATGGGCGCTGCGCACTACCTGTACTAATTACTGATCTGTGCTTCTACCAGACTGCCGTGACAGTAGCGCTCTCTCAACACCGGTTTCTCAATCTTCCCGGTCGGATTCCGCGGCACCTCGTCGAAGATAATCTTCTTCGGCCGCTTATATCTTGGTAATTCCCTGCAGAATTCCATAATCTCTTCTTCAGTACAGGATACATCCTCTTTCAGGCTGATGATAGCCGCCGCTATCTCACCGAGTCTTGCGTCCGGCAGACCGATCACCGCCACGTCCTTGATCTTATCGTTCCTGCGCAGGAAATCCTCGATCTGTACCGGATACAGGTTCTCACCGCCGGAAATGATCACATCCTTCTTACGGTCTACCAGATAGATAAACCCGTCCTCATCCATACGGGCCATATCTCCGGTATAGAGCCATCTATCCTTTATAACTTCGTCGGTAGCCTCCGGATTCTTATAATAGCAGAGCATGACCCCCGGCCCATGGACAATCAGTTCACCCACTTCACCCTGCGCCGTCTCTTCTCCCCGTTCATTCACGATCTTCGCTTCCCAGTGATAGCCCGGCTTGCCGATGGCGCCTACTTTATGTATATTTTCCACACCCAAATGCACACACCCGGGCCCGATAGATTCACTGAGTCCATAGTTGGTATCGTATTGATGATGCGGAAAATGCTTCTTCCAACGCTGAATCAGACTGGGCGGCACGGGTTGTGCCCCGATATGCATCAACCGCCACTGCTCCAGCAAGTAATGCTCCATCTCCACCTTACCGGTATCAATTGCATCCAGAAGATCCTGTGCCCAGGGCACCAACAGCCACACGATGGTACACTGTTCTTCCGTCACCGCCCGCAGAATCCACTCTGGCTTTACGCCCCGCAGAAGCACCGCCTTACCGGCTGTGATCAGTGAACCAAACCAGTGCATCTTCGCACCGGTATGATAAAGCGGCGGAATACAGAGGAACACATCCTCCTTCTTCTGTCCATGGTGATTCTGTTCCGTCTCGCAGGAGGAACGCAGCGCCAGATGATCATGCAGAATCGCCTTCGGAAATCCGGTGGTACCGGAAGAAAAATAGATAGCCGCATGATCCGTCTCTTTAAGAGCCACCGGCGGCGCACTGGAAGAGCAAAATCCCATCAGCTTCAGGCAGTTTTCCGTATAGGAAGGTCCCTCCGGTCCCGGAAAGAACATCGTCCGCACACCCGGCAGTTCTCCAGCGATCATATCCATACGACTGATAAACTCCGGTCCGAAAACAAGCACCTCCACGTCCGCCAGTTCCAAGCAGTACTTGATCTCATCCGCGGAATATCGGAAATTCAAGGGCACGGCCACACCTCCCGCCTTCAGGATCCCGAAATAGATGGGCAGCCATTCCAAGCAATTCATCATCAGAATACCTACCTTCGTCTCTCGTTTCAATCCACGGCTTAAAAGCAGATTCGCAAAGCGGTTGGCACGCCTGTCAAAATCCGTCCAACTTAACTCCCGGCGATAAGGCGCTCCATTCCCCGCACTCTCGATCAGGCTCGCCTCCCGCCAGGTCACCGCGCTGTCCCGCTCCTGAGAGGGATTAAGTTCCACCAAGGCCGTATCCGAACCGTACAAACGGGCGTTCCGCTCCAAAAACTCCGTAATCACCATGACATGATTCCTCCTTAGTCACATTGTAGATCATTTATTAAATATCACTCATTATGTATCACATATTATATATCGCTTGTTTCGTATCGCATGCTATCTAATGATGTATCCGTTCATCGTGGCGTGGGCCACATAAGTCCCCAGTTCGTCATGCACCTTCACCTCATAGAGCGCCGTCGTATGCCCTTCTCTCAGACAGAAAGCTTCCGCAATCAGCTGTCCTCCCTTAGCCGAAGTCAGAAAGGTGATAGATGCCTGCTGACTGACCGTCACCTTCTCCGAATACCCATTGGCCGCAACAGCGCAGGCAATGTCTGCCAGAGTAAAGATCGCACCTCCCATGGGTACTTTATTCTCATTCATATGCCGCTCCTCTAAAGTCAGGGAACAGACTGCCCTCCCCGGTTCTGCACAATCGATGACAACGCCTGTGGCATCCGTCGCAAAATGATCGTTCTTAAATCGATTTCTGATTTCTTCCAATGATGACATAACAGACTCCTTTCCTAAACACGCATATGCTGCATAATGATACCGCTATGATCATAAACAAGTTTTAGAAGTGTATGCTTCTATTGTAAAAGACTGCCTTTCACACTTTAACACTTTTAATCGCTAAAGTCAAGAGAGGATTTGATACCCTGTCAGTTTGCTAGCGGAAATTCGACTCCCTCAAAACAAAAAGGGAAGGATTACACCTGTTCTTCCTTCCCCTCTATCTACATCTGACTATTCTCGATCGTTTCCTATCGATCTAATTGCTTTATTCTCATTCACTTTCATCCGGGTCTTATTCCCGCCACAGCACTGTCTCCCCGCACTTCAGCGATTCCTCCACCAGAATGATCCTCTGATTGCGTGATCCCCGGAACTGTAGACTGATATCCTTCTGCGCCAGAATAAATTCACCATCCACCAGCACATCGATGCAGCCCAGAAATTCTTTCATTTCCGTCCACTGTCCGCAGAACCGTTCCAGAATATCCTCCTCGAAACGATACCCCGTATAACACCAGATATTTTTCTCCGGATATCTCTCCCGCACTTTTTTCAGAAAAGGTAACAGCACTTGCCAATTCCCATACTCCATCGGCTCTCCGCCAAGAAGTGTCAGGCCTGCGATATAAGCCGGCTCCAAATAGGCAAGCATCCTCTCTTCCACCTCTTCATCAAAGGGCATCCCGTAAGCAAAATCCCAAGTCATCTCATTAAAGCAGCCCTCACAATGATGCGTACACCCGCTGACGAAAAGCGTCACCCGAACACCCGGCCCATTTGCAATATCACAATTCTTAATCTCAGAGTAGTTCATTTACCCTCTCCCCTGAACTCAGGTCTAATCCTCCCGTATAACCCACACTGATTACCGCTACCTTACACGCAGGATGAATTTTCATGTACAAGCCGACTGAATGAGGAGTTTCAGTCCGCTTTAAGTACTGCACTTGACTACTTGTTTACAGATGCAGCACCCTCTCCTTGATCTCCTGGGTACGTCCCTGGTTCCAGAATTGGGTTCCGATATAACCACAAGTCCTTCTTGCCACATTCATCTTGTCCTGCTCTGTATTGCCGCAGTTGGGACATTTCCAAACAAGCTTACCATCCGTATCCGTAACGATCTGAATTTCCCCGTGGTAATCACATTTCTGGCAATAATCACTCTTTGTGTTCAACTCCGCATACATAATGTTATCATAAATATACTGCATCACCGAAAGCACCGCTTCCAGATTATTCTCCATATTAGGCACTTCCACATAACTGATCGCCCCACCCGGTGACAGCTCCTGGAACTGTGACTCAAATTTCAGCTTATCAAAGGCGTTGATATCTTCCGTCACATGCACATGATAGCTGTTGGTGATATAATTCCTATCCGTCACCCCTTCGATCACTCCAAAGCGGTTCTGTAAGCATTTTGCAAATTTATAGGTCGTAGATTCCAACGGTGTACCATACAGGCTGAAGTCAATGCTCGTCTCTTCACGCCACTCTTTACATGCATTGTTCAGATACTGCATGATCTTCAAAGCAAAAGGCGTGGCCTCCGGATCCGTATGGCTCTTTCCGGTCATATACCGAACACACTCACACAGACCGGCATAGCCTAATGATATCGTAGAATACCCGTTATACAAGAGTTTATCAATCTTCTCCCCCTTCTTCAGCCTTGCCAGCGCCCCATTCTGCCAGAGGATCGGCGCCACATCGGAAGGCGTGCCCTTTAGGCGGTTGTGGCGGCACATAAGCGCCCGCCGACAAAGCTCCAGTCGCTCGTCCATGATCTCCCAGAATTTCTTCCTGTCTTTACCTGAAGAACAGGCCACGTCCACCAGATTCAGCGTCACCACGCCCTGATTGAATCTGCCATAGAATTTAGGCTGGTCATTCTCGTCATGATAAACCGTCAGAAAAGACCGACATCCCATACAGGTATAGCAGTTGCCGTCTTTCATCTTCTTCATGATCTTCTCCGAGATATAATCCGGCACCATCCGTTTCGCGGTACACTGTGCCGCCAATTTCGTCAGATACCAGTATTTCGTGCCCTCCCGAATATTATCCTCCTCCAGCACATAGATCAGCTTAGGAAAAGCAGGCGTGATATAAACGCCCTTTTCATTCTTGACTCCTTGAATCCGCTGAATCAGCATCTCCTCGACGATCATTGCCAGATCATCCCTGAGCTGTCCCTCCGGCACCTCATCAATATACATAAATACCGTGATAAAAGGCGCCTGTCCATTGGTCGTCATCAGCGTGATGACCTGATATTGAATGATCTGTACGCCTCGCTTGATCTCATCTTTGACCCGTCTCTCAGCGATCTGCTTGATCTGCTCTTCGGAAGCTTCGATACCGGCCTCCTCCATCTCTCTTCTCACTTCCCTGCGGAATTTCTCCCGGCTTACCTGTACGAAAGGTGCCAAATGGGAAAGCGAAATACTCTGTCCACCATATTGGCAGCTGGCAATCTGGGCGATACTCTGCGTAGCCACATTGCAGGCCGTAGAAAAACTCTTCGGCGTATCGATCATTGTCTCGCTGACCACCGTACCGTTCTGTAGCATATCCTCCAGATTGACCAGACAGCAGTTATGCATATGCTGGGCAAAATAATCCGCGTCATGAAAATGGATGATTCCCTTCTCATGTGCCTCCACAATATCCGGCGGCAGCAGAAAACGCCTTGTGATATCCTTGCTCACCTCTCCCGCCATATAGTCACGCTGCACGCTGTTGACCGTCGGATTCTTATTGGAATTTTCCTGTTTCACTTCCTCATTGTTACACTCCAGTAGACTCAAGATCTGTTCGTCCGTAGAATTTGACTTCCTGACGAGCGCCCTTTTATACCGATAAGTAATATAATTCCTGGCCATCGTATAAGCACGGTATTTCATCAACTGATTCTCTACCATATCCTGAATCTCTTCCACGCTGGGAGAACGCTTCATGTCCTCACAATTTGCCGCCACCACCTCGGCAATCTCATCAATTTCTTCATCTGTCAGCTTCTCTTCTGTCTTCACACTGTTATTCGCCTTACAGATTGCCGCTATGATCTTCTCCAGATCAAAAGCTACTTCCGCGCCACTTCTTTTAATGATCTTCATTTACAAAACCCCACCCATTTTCCTTTCCATCTCTAAAACTTCTATCCAGCCACACACTATATGACACAAAATATATGGCAAAGTCACATTGCGCATACTATATATTGTATCATTGTTTTCTATGCTGTCAAGGCACTGTGCGCTGTTTTATTTTTTTATAGGACACTCCTACCGATGCCTCCGTTCAGAACGCTCAAATCCGATCTTAATCTCTTTATGTGTCTCTTCCAGGCCGGCTAACACTGCTCTGGCATTGACTTCCCGCTCCATGCGCAATTTATGAAGTCCGCCATCCGCAGCCTTCAACATTAAATAGAATTCTTTCAACAGAAACTCTCCGCTCTCACCACTTTCTTCCCGCAGATATGCCTGCCGCAATTCTCCGTAAGATATATACCTGGTCCTGATAAAATAACGATAGAACAAATGAATCTTACCTAATCTGACTTCACCCAGACATTCCGCCGACTTATATTCCTGTTTTAAAATTTCCTGCTCTTCCTGTACTCTGCCCAAACATACAAGTTTCATTCCGCATGTCCTTTCATATTATAAAGTGCACCTTTCGACACCCTGATCCTATATGACAAAAAAAGACAGCTCCTTACTTTTACATAAGTGCTGTCTCATTAAGCTGGAAAAGGGACTTGAACCCTCGACCTACTGATTACGAATCAGTTGCGCTACCGACTGCGCTATTCCAGCATACTCCTGCAACAAAAACTATTATACTGGCTTATCGCTCTTTTTGCAAGAAAAATTTTAATTATTTTTGCAAATGTTGCTCTTATAAATTCCTGCTCCCCAAAATCCTTCTACAGCCATTCTTTATTCCCGCAAACACCGAGCCAAGTGGCTGCTTGCAACGGAGTCTTTGATTGGCAAGAGGTATACACCCCTTGCCATCAAAGTCACTTCAAATCTATATCACTGATCAGTTGAGCGCATCAACAAGTTTCTTAAGAGCTGCCAATGCCTCATCCGGAAGCTTGTCATAGCCTTCCTTCTTCGTAGCGAAATCTTCTACAGCTTTCACACGGGTCTCCATAGCGCTCTTCAGCTGTGCCTTATAATCAGCATCGCCAAGATCAGCATTGAAGTTCTTGAAGCCTTCTGTCTGGCCATCCCATGTATTCATGATCTCGATGTCCTCGAAAGGTCCCCACTGTGTGAAAGAAGCTTTGCCTTCTACGATCGTCTCCAGAATACCAAGAGTATCAGCAGGTTTAACCTTCTCGCCCATGAAATCACCTGTGTTAACGATGTAGCATGCTACATTCTTCTCTTCTACCAGCTTCTTGAACTTATCGTAGTCGTTAACCAGCGGATAGGTTCTGAACGGGTTAGCATAAGGAACGATACGGATCGCATTCAGGTCTGTACCTGCTGCAACACGTTCTGCGGTAGAAGTCTTGGTTGCCAGAGTTGCGCCCATAACGGATGCGAGTGCAGCACCTTTCAGCTTCACTACCGGCGGGATCGTAGGATCCTTCATGATCCAGAAGATCGCATTAACCGGTGCATCAATCTTGTCTACGCGGTTAGGAGACCACAATTTAGACTTGATCGCACGGCCGTTACCATTTCTGATATCTTCTGTAACAAGCTGGATCTTGCCCTCGCTGTCCATGGTGCAGGAGCAGTTCTGAGCGGATAACAGATACTCATTGTCAGGACATCCTGTCGGGTAATCTGCTGTCTTATCAAAGTAAGTAGGCTCAAGTGCTACGGATGCACAGGTATCTGTATTGATGATGAAAGCGTCATCATGAAGAACCTTGATCTCGTACTTGCCACCATGCTTCGCATGTGTCAATGTGGACTTACCGGAACCTGACAGACCATATACGGATGCAACGAACTTGGAGCCATCCTTGAGCAGATACTCCTTCTGTCCGCCGTGGCAGGATGCATAACCGTTTCTGTTAGCAAGCGCCCACGCCATGGTCAATGTACCCTTCTTGTGCTCACCGAAATACTTCATACCAAGAATCGCTGCGCAGTTCTCATTGGTATCGAAATAGCACAGGGTCAGCGGATCGCTTAAGCAGCTGTAATCTACATCGGGTGCCTCGTGAGGAGCCCACTGAGGATCGGAGAAGATATAAATGTCAGGCTCGTTACCATCGCCTACAGGTTTGGATTTCTTGTACATCTTAACGTACTCGTCAGACATATACTGGAAGTTGATCATCCAGTTGTAAAGCAGATTCTCCTCTCCTTCCGGAATAAGAAGATGTGCCTTAGCCATGAATTCAGGATCCAGACCTACGAAACACTCTGCATGATACATTGTCTTCCAACGGGTTTCATAGATTGCATCCATAACAACCTTATCAAGCTTGCCTGCGTCTACGCCGGGCTCACCTTTAATGCGACGTGCTGCTGCGTAACGGCCTGTAACCGCACCGTCATTGAACAACAGAACCTTAGCGTCAGCCGGAAGACCGAATGTCTCACCATCCTTAACCGGCATATCTGTTACAACAGTACCCGGGGAATTCTTAGCCAGTTCATAAGCTTCTCTCAATGTGTTAACCTTGACTACGTTGTTTCCATAGAAAGCTGCCTCGATAATGGAACGGGTCTTGGAAAAACCAACCTTGCCGGCACCGATCTCGGAAACGGGATAATACGCTTTTGTTGCCATATTATATTCTCCTCCTTAAAAAATGTATTATTGAACGGAAGATACTTGTTCTTCCGTTGCCCTCTTGCTATGTACAGGATGCCCGTACACCGTTCTCATTATCTCAAAACCGCCTCTAAAAGTCAATATTGAAATCCATTTACGGTAGTGTCAATTTACTTTCGGAAATCAATGGACAAGGCATCCCCTTGATTTT
>ERZ779637.238-NODE-238-length-40625-cov-6.925807_pt1 | contig 40625 bp, 29 predicted proteins | sample MGYA00514196_ERZ779637 | MGnify/ENA primary metagenome ERZ779637 (study PRJEB29562, sample SAMEA4376700) | mouse gut metagenome | isolation source: Cecum | study: EMG produced TPA metagenomics assembly of the A DSS colitis mouse model was used to assess the...
TTTAACGGCTACTGGAAGGATGTGGGAACGCTTCATTCATATTGGGAAGCGAATATGGAGCTGATCGATATCGTTCCGGACTTTAACCTTTACGAGGAATACTGGAAAATTTATACAAAGAGTGAGATTCTTCCGCCTCAGTATATTTCTTCCGACAGTGTGGTCGAGAGAAGTATAATCGGAGAAGGCTCCAGTATCTATGGGAAGGTTTATAATTCCGTGATCGGCTGCGGCGTCGTAATCGGAAAAGATACCGTAGTAAGAGATTCCATTATTATGAATGAGACTAAGATCGGCGCTTTCTGCGAATTGAATAAAGCCATTATTGCCGAAAAAGTAACGATAGAAGACAAGGTCCGCTTAGGAATCGGCGAAGAAGCGCCGAATGAAACGGATCCGCACATTTACAATCACGGCATGGTGACAATTGGTGAGAAAAGCGTTATTCCCAAGGGAATTACGGTTGGCAGGAATTCCGTAATTTTTGGCGTAACAACTCCCGAAGATTATCAGGACGCTGCACTTGCAAGCGGCAAAACATTGATTAAGGCAGGTGACGAGGCATGAGAGCGATTGGTATAATTTTAGCAGGCGGCAATAACCACAGGATGAAGGAACTTTCGCAGAAGCGCGCTATCGGCGCGATGCCCATCGCAGGCAGTTACAGGAGTATAGATTTTGCTTTAAGTAATATGTCCAATTCCCACATCCAGAAGGTTGCGGTATTTACACAGTACAATGCAAGAAGCCTGAACGAGCATTTAAGCTCTTCCAAATGGTGGGATTTCGGTAGAAAGCAGGGCGGTCTGTTTGTATTCACGCCCGCCGTTACCGCTGAGAACAGTAACTGGTACCGGGGAACGGCAGATGCGGTTTATCAGAACCTTTCCTTCCTGAAAAGCAGCCATGAACCTTATGTTGTCATTGCTTCCGGTGATTGTGTATATAAGCTGGATCTGAACAAGGTTCTTGAATATCACATTGACAAGAAGGCTGACATTACGGTGGTATGCAAAGAGATGGATGCCAGTGTGAATGTGGAACGTTACGGAACCATTAAGATGAACGAAGAATACCGGATTGAGGAATTTGAGGAAAAACCGATTGTGGCCAAATCCAATACCATTTCCTGCGGTATTTATGTAATCAGAAGACGTCTTCTGATTGAAATGATAGAGAAGTGTGCGGAGGAAGACCGCTATGATTTCGTAAGGGACATTTTGATCCGCCATAAAGATATCAAGCGTATATTCGGGTATAAGCTGAAGGAGTACTGGAGGAATATTGCGTCGGTGGAAGATTATTTCCGGGTAAATATGGATTTCCTGAAACCGGAGATCCGCAATTACTTTTTCCATGAATATCCCGATATCTATTCAAAAGTGGACGATTTGCCGCCGGCGAAATATAATGTGGGCGCACAGATTAAAAACAGCCTGATTTCCAGCGGATGTATTGTAAACGGAATCGTGGAAGACTCCGTGCTGTTTAAGAAAGCATATATTGGCAATAACTGCTATATTAAGAATTCCATTATTTTGAACGATGTATATATCGGAGACAATACGCATATTGAGAACTGTATTGTGGAGAGCCGCGACACGATCCGGGCCAATTCCTATCACAAGGGTGAGGGCGGAATTAAGATTGTGGTTGAACGCAATGAACGGTATGTAATTTAGCGGTTTAAAATAACTAAAAAACAGAGAGGCCGTCAGGGCAACCTCCGGAAGGAAGGCGCCCTGACGCTTTGTATCTAAAAGCAAATATAATCAGCCGGAGTATTCAATGGCTTATTACAAATCCGTTTCTTTGTTAGCAATATAAATGTAAGCGTCCTCAAGCGTTGCTTCACAAGGACTGCATTCTGCTTGGGGCGGCGTTTCACTGATTAATTTCATTCGTAATCCGTCTCCTGCATATTGTTTCGATGAAACATGATATTTTTTTTCCAGTTCCCTTGCCGTCCCTTCCTCTTTTGTTTTACAAATCCAGATATGACCTCTTGCCTGCTCCAATAGTTCCTTCATGTTTCCTGAGTAAAGAAATTTCCCTTTTTTCATCACTGCAAGCTGATTGCAGGTAGCTGCCAGATCTTCCACTACATGGGTGGAAAACAAAACGGTACGCCCTTCAGAAAAATCAACCAGCAGATTTCTGATGCGGATACGCTCTTCCGGGTCTAATCCGGTTGTAGGCTCATCGACAATTAAAAATTTCGGCTCATTTAAAAGCGCCTGAATAAGCCCGACTCGCCGTTTCATGCCGCCTGACAATTGTTTCATCTTCTTTCTTCGCTGCTCTGACAGGTTTGTCTTTTCAAGATAATAATTAATACGTTCTCTATAGATCTGTCTGGGTATACCGGATAAGTCCCCCATATATTCCAGACATTCCTGTACTGACAGGCTTGGATAGAGGTCTATTTCCTGGGGCAGATATCCTATTTTCTTACGTATTTTTTCATAATTTTTCTCACTGTAAGGTATTCCGTCTAAGGTTACCGTACCGCCGGTTGGCGATAAAATGGTCGTCAGCACCCGCATAAGCGTTGTTTTTCCTGCCCCGTTTTCCCCTAACAGCCCAAACATTCCCATTGGGATTTCCAAATCGGCATGATTGACTGCCGTTACATGATTCCTGAATGTTACTGTCAAATCCTCTATCTTTATTCCCATAGCCCTAACCTCTTTTCCTGATGATTTCAGGCAATGCCGCCATTGCCGCGATTCCCAAACAAATACAAACAACTTTTCCATATAACCAGCTAAAATCACGGCTGTCCTCTATGTTTCTGAAAGAATAAGAAAACAGGTTCCATGCGCCAAAGATTCTGTTGCCGATGACGGAATTTGTAATCAGCCACAACACCATGCAGCCTCCGATTCCCACCCACATGTTCCGAAACAGGCAGGCAATCAGATTGGATAAGATCCCCCAGAAGCCAAGCGTAACAGCGACAGCTGCAAAATATACAAAAAACCGGCATATTTCACTTTCCAAACCGTTTTGAGTGATTCCATATGTGATTGGATTTTGGAGCAGAAAAAACAGTCCATAGGAGGCGGCTGCGATAATCAGTAAGAATATTTCCTGTATTACAATCCGTCTGTAAATAAAATAAATTCTCCTTTTCATAGGGCATAGCCGCCAGATTTCTGACCGCTTGCTGACAATTTCCTGCGTATAGGTATCTGCGCAGAATGTGAAAGCAAGGATTGCCATTGGCGTTTCTAATGCAATCCCTATTTCGTTAGAATATGACACCCCTCTGACGAGACTTAAGATGATGGCAAAAAATACTGCATAAGCCTGCTTTTGAAAGGTCAGGGAGATTTTCATTTCTCGCATCAATATACCCGCCTCCTTTTCCATATCTGCATGGAGAGAAAGAAAATGCACACAGCGGCTAAGATCAGGAAACTCTGATTCAGCAATATCATTGGCGGAGGGGCGGTATCAAAAAACCTTCCCGGGAACCGCACCATAATCGCCAAGGGTCTGCCGTAATATCCATAGATGCCTTCCGCATTCCTGCTTCCCATATTGGAATATATGATATAAAGAGATAAAAGCGGCACAGCCGGCAGCGGACTTTTAAACACCAATGAAATCAGGCTATAAACGCTTACAATCATCAGCATGCAGGGCAGTATATAAATAATGCTTGCCAATAAAAAGTCCGTCAAATGAACCTCGATTTCAAATCCGCTGTTTCTTGTTGCTATAAGACAAATACCAAAAAATATCAGGTTCAAGACAGCGAGCGTGATCAGACAGACTGCAAAACCACCCCCTGCTTTTCCTGCCAGATAGCTTCCTGCGCTGACTGGCTTTGTATGAAGAAGCTCATAGGTATTTCTCCTGGTATCCTGCATAAATAAAACGGATAATAGAACGGTTGCGAAAAATCCCATAAACAACCCTGCAAAATCGGCGAATTTTCTGGAAAAATAGTACGAAAATGCCTTGTTTTCCAGCTTCCCCGTTATATAAGAATGGATTTCTTCAGGGGTTCCTTTGCGGATAGATGTACAGCCATAGTCATAATATGCATTATAGAAACCATATCCTTCCAGATGGGCGCAGGCTGCCATAACATCCATCTCTTTCATTTCATCGATCACAGCCTGCGCCTCTTCATTATCCATCCCGAATACTGAAATCAAGGTTTCCCGTATCCGTTCTTCCCACATTTCCCGCCGCAGTTCTTCCTCCGTCGGCACATATCCGTGAAAAACATCTCTATCCGCGTACGTTTCCGGTTCGTCGTTTACAATGGTTTCCCCTTCCCCCAAATAATGGATCTTCAGATAGGGGTTTACATTTAGAAATACAATCAAAACACCAATTGCAATGCCAAGCCAGAACAGAGGGTTTTTGATATAATTTTTTACGTCTCTTTTCAAAATTGACCACATAGCTTTGCCTCCTTATTCATAGGGGTTCTATTCTCGAAAATTTATTATAAAAGAAAAATCACAACAGAAAGACAATAGAAAACGCCGGATTACTTACGCAATCCGACGAAATATTGCTGTCGCCACAGCCCCTCCCTGCTCATCATTTCCCAAAATCAATTTTCCCCCATGCTTTTCACAATACAGCCTGCTGATATACATTCCCAGCCCCGCATGTTTCAGGCTGTCTTTTACATTCTGCCCATAGAACGCTTCCGTAATTTTTTCTGCCTCTTCCCGAAAACCATCGCCGTCATCCATAACACAGATGCTTAGCTTTGCATATCCAATTTTTATCATAATTGTAATTTGCTGTTTCCCATAGCGCAGGGCATTTGACAGAAGATTTTCCGTTACCTCCAAAATAACTTCCTTATCCCCGTAAAATTCTTCCTGTGATTCGGACGCCTGTAACATACATTGTTTCCCATACTCTTTTTCCAAAATGGCAAGTTCACCCTGAAGATCCTTCGCTAATTGTCCGGCGGAGATACTCCCCGGGGTCAGTTGCCGGTTTTCTAAACTGCTCAATTTGCGCATTGCTTCTACAAAGGCATCCATACGTTCAATCTGACGTCCGCTTTCTGCCAGCATCTCCATTGCCTGTCCCACATCGATATCTTCGCCAGGCAGATATTCCATCAGCATTTCCTGATACCCTTTCAAAACGGACAATGGAGCGCGTATATCGTGGGCAATAGCCGTACGCAGTATCTTTTCTTCCTCGACGGTCTGCCATACTGCCCGATTATTTCTGGCAAGCTGTTCCCGCATCCGCTCAAACTCCTTGCAAAGCTGGCCCATCTCGTCCTTATTCTCATAGCAAATGGAAAAATCCAAATGATTTTCGGCAATCTTTTTTGAGCCTTTCGCCAGTTCTTCCAGAGGCTCTCTTAATTTGTTCCGGTAAAAGAGGAAAACTGCCCCACAGCTTCCTGCCATAGACAAGATCAGCACAGCATAAGTCTCTAAAAAATCGCAAAGTTCTGACACAAAAATGTCCGCCTGTGTCATCTCATAAGAACTCGGTCTTGGAATCTTCACTATATAACCGGGAGCTTTCTTTTCCGCTGCTTCCACATATGCTTTTTTATCTATATAATTCCACCAGATACGCATCTGTGTCCGTTCGGCAATTCTGACAATGACATCCGAGAGCAGAAAACTGCAAAATAAGGCAGCCGCCATATACAAAAAAATGGTTTTTCTTACGGAAAGATTTCTTATTTTATCCATCGGTATCCCATCCCCCATATGGTTTCAATATATTCTGTTTCTGTATATTGCTGAATCTTCTTTCTGATTCGGCGGATCAGCTCTGTAATTACCCTGCTGTCGCCTTCTGCATCATAACCGCAGACCCTCTCATAAATTCTTTCTTTATCAAAGATCATCCCCGGATTCATGGTCAAAAATTCAATAATTCCATATTCTGATCTTGTCAGTTCCAGATAATCTGTGTGAATCTGCACGGTCTTCGCCGTATAATCAATAGACAGCTCACCCTGGAAGCACACTTCTGTCTTTTCTTTGCGCCGTGTTTCCCGTTTCAGGTGCGCCGTAATCCTTGCATCAAGCTCTTTCAGGCCAAACGGCTTTAAAATATAGTCGTCGCCTCCGGAAGAAAGCCCATTTACAACGTCCTGTTCGTCTACCCGTGCGGTCAGGAATATAATAGGGCAGGATACTTTATCCCGCACCCTCCTGCATACCTCTATCCCGTCCATGTTCGGCATATTTACATCCAGCAATATAATATCCGGCTGCAGTTTTATTTTATTTAACCCCTCCAATCCGTTCTCTGCTGTAATGATTTCATACCTTTTTATTTCAAGATACTTTTTCAACATTTTGAGAAGTTCGGCGTCGTCATCAATAATTAATATCTTATAAGCCATTTCCGCTCCTTTTCCGGTCAATATTTAAAATTGATTATACTACGCAAATCACAACAAATAAACAACTTAGAAGGTTGTGAGCTGTATTTTATTTGACTTTGTAAAATAATATTGATAGGATAGTAAATGGAAAAAATAAGCTGGAACAAGAATTGAGACAATGAAAAGAGGCTGTTATGTATCTAATTGTTGGACTGGGGAATCCGGGGAAAGAATATCAGAATACAAGGCATAATATTGGTTTTGACGTCATAGATGTTATTGCACGGCAGGAGAATATTTCCGTTACGGAAAAAAAGCATAAGGCGTTGATCGGGAAAGGCATTATAGCCGGCCGGAAAGTGATTCTGGCAAAGCCGCAGACGTACATGAATCTGAGCGGAGAAAGCGTAAGAAGCCTGTTAGATTATTATAAGGCGGACGAGACGGAAGAACTTCTTGTGGTTTCAGACGATATCAGCCTGCCGCCCGGTCAGCTCCGCATCCGGAAAAAAGGAAGCGCCGGAGGACATAACGGACTGAAAAATATTATTGCGCATTTGGGACATGATTGTTTTCAGAGAATTAAAATGGGCGTGGGAGAGAAACCTGAAGGATACGACCTGGCGGATTATGTACTGGGCCGCTTTGACGGGACGGACAGAAAAATTATGGACCAGGCGGCGCTTGCGGCGGCGGATGCGGTAAGGCTGATTTTGACAGAGGGCGCCGACGCAGCTATGAATCTATATAATAAAAAAGTAAAGACGGAAGAATAGAAAGGTTTGGTTATCGGTATGCAGGCATTATTGGCGCCTTTGCGGGAACTGGCGGATTTTTCCGACATGAAAGAACAGCTGAAAAAGAACAAGGCTCTTTCCATAAGCGGATGCGTGGATTCCCAGAAATTACACATGATGTACGGACTCAGCGATGGTTTTAAATATAAAATCATCGTTACTTACAGTGATTTGAGAGTCCGTGAAATTCTGGAAGACTACAGATTATATGACAGAAACGTCATGTCTTATCCTGCAAAGGACCTGATTTTTTATCAGGCGGATATTCACGGTAATCAACTGATGAAAGAGAGAATCCGCTGCCTTCGCAGAATTATGGAGGGCAAGCCGGTCACTCTGGTGACGACCTTTAACAGTTTGATGGCCCCTCAGATTCCCCTGCGCGTATTGCAGGAAGGAATTATTTCCATTTCCCGTAAAAGCGCTCTGCGGGAAGAAGAACTGGCCCGCCGGCTGGTTGCCATGGGTTATGAAAAGACGTATCAGGTGGAAGCTCCCGGACAATTTTCCGTGCGGGGCGGAATCGTTGATATTTACGATTTGACGGAAGAGAATCCGTACCGTATCGAGCTGTGGGGAGAGGATGTGGATTCTATCCGCAGCTTTGACGTACTGAGTCAGAGAAGTATTGAAAAACTGGAATCCGTCACCGTTTATCCGGCTACGGAACTGATTCTTACAAGGGAACGCCTGCGGGAAGGGTTTGCCAAAATAGAAAAAGAGGCGGCCGTTCAGGAGGAGCGGTTCCGGAAAAACTTTGAGACCGAGGAAGCCCATCGGATTCAAACACAGATCCGCGAACTGAAAGAACAGGTTATGGAGTTTCAGGCGTATACCAATCTGGAAAGCTGCGTCCGCTACTTCTACGAAGATACGGTTTCGCTTGCGGATTTGTTTTCGGGTCAGTCCCATATTTTCTTTTTAGACGAACCCGCGCGCATCCGCGAGCACGGAGACGCCGTGGAGACGGAATTTCGGGAAAGCATGAGTCAGAGGGCGCAGAAGGGGTATATACTTCCTACCCAGATGGACATTCTTTATTCGGTGGAAACGATTATGAGCCGTCTGGCAGGCCGGCCGCTGGCTGCCGTATCCGCTATGGATTTTAAGAGTACGCTGCTAAAGCCTGACAAAAAATATGATATGATTGCCAAAAGCGTGGCATCCTATAATAACAGCTTTGAGGCTCTTGTAAAGGATCTGAAGCGGTATAAAAGAAACGGCAGCAGGGTGCTTCTCTTATCCGGCTCCAGAACCCGTGCAAAAAGGCTGGCCCAGGATTTGAGAGAAGAGGAAATTGCGGCGGTTTACAGTGAAGATCCCATGCGGGAGGTATTGCCGGGGGAAGTGCTTACCTGCTACGGAAGGGTATTGAAGGGTTTTGAATATCCCCTGCTGAAATTTGTGGTTCTTGCGGAAAGCGATATATTCGGAGCCGAAAAAAAGAAGAAAAAGAAAAAGCTGTATCAGGGACAGAAAATACAGGATTTTGCGGAACTTAAAATAGGAGACTATGTTGTCCATGAGAACCATGGACTTGGAATCTACTGCGGCATTGAAAAAATAGAGGTGGAAAAAGTCGCAAAAGACTATATCAAAATAGAATACCGGGACGGAGGGAATCTCTATATTCCGGCGACCGGTTTGGACGTGATTCAGAAATACGCTTCCGCCGACGCCAGAACGCCCAAATTAAATAAACTGGGAACGAAAGAATGGAGCAAAACCAAGACAAAAGTGCGGGGAGCCGTACAGGAAGTGGCAAAGGATCTGGTCGAACTTTATGCCAAACGTCAGCAGAATGAAGGATACCGGTACGGAAAGGATACGGTCTGGCAGAAGGAATTTGAAGAAATGTTTCCTTTCGAGGAGACGGAAGACCAGCTTGCCGCGATTGAAGCCGCCAAAGAGGACATGGAGAGTAACAAGATCATGGACCGCCTGATCTGCGGGGACGTAGGCTACGGAAAAACCGAGATTGCCCTCCGTGCCGCTTTCAAGGCCGTGCAGGAGGGAAAACAGGTGGTGTATCTGGTTCCCACTACGATTCTGGCACAGCAGCATTACAATACCTTTACACAGAGGATGAAAGAATTTCCCATTCGTGTGGATCTTCTTTCCAGGTTTCGGACGGCCGGCGAACAGAAAAAAACGATCACAGATCTGAAGAAAGGCTTTGTGGATATTGTGATCGGCACCCACAGAGTGCTTTCGGCGGACGTGGAATATAAGGATCTGGGACTTCTCATTATTGATGAGGAACAGCGGTTTGGCGTGACCCATAAGGAGAAAATTAAAAAGTTAAAAGAGGATGTGGACGTACTGACGCTGACGGCTACTCCCATACCCCGGACGCTCCATATGAGCCTGATTGGAATCCGGGATATGAGCGTATTGGAAGAGCCTCCCGGAGACCGGCTTCCGATTCAGACCTATGTTATGGAATACAACGAAGAAATGGTGAGAGAAGCCATTGTCCGGGAGCTTTCCAGGGGCGGCCAGGTATATTATGTATACAACCGCGTCAACAATATTGCCGATATCACCGCAGGGATTCAAAAGCTGGTTCCGGAAGCTGCGGTGGCGTTTGCGCACGGACAGATGAAGGAGCAGGAACTGGAACGGATCATGTACGATTTTATCAACGGAGAAATCGACGTGCTGGTATCTACCACCATTATTGAAACCGGTCTGGATATCAGTAATGTGAATACCATGATTATCCACGATTCGGATAATCTGGGACTTTCGCAGCTATACCAGCTAAGGGGGCGCGTGGGACGGTCAAACCGTACCGCTTATGCTTTTATGATGTATAAGCGGGATAAAATGCTCAAAGAGGTTGCGGAGAAGCGTCTGCAGGCGATCCGCGAATTTACGGATCTGGGCAGCGGTTTTAAGATTGCCATGCGGGATCTGGAAATCCGGGGAGCCGGAAATCTTCTGGGAGAACGACAGCACGGACATATGGAGGCGGTGGGATATGACTTATACTGCAAAATGCTCAACGAGGCGGTTAAAAGCCTGAAAGGCATTACTGTTGCGGAGGATTTTACCACAACCGTCGAACTGGATGTGGACGCCTTTATTCCGCCGGAATATATTGTCAATGAAGTGCAGAAGCTGGATATCTATAAGCGGATTACGGGAATCGAGAATCAGGCGGAAAGCAGCGACATGAAGGAAGAACTGCTGGACCGTTTCGGTACGGTTCCAAAGTCTGCGGATAATCTTCTGCGCATTGCCTTAATCCGTGTCGCGGCACACAGGCTTTATATGACGGAGATCAAAGGAAAGGATGAACGAATCCGCTTTACGTTTAAGTCGGATGCGCCCATCCGCCCGGAAGCGGTACAGGAACTTTTGCGCGCGCATCGGGATACGCTGGCCTTTACGGCTTACGGCGCGCCCTTTTTGACGTATCGTTACAAAAAAACGGGCATTGTGGAAAAAGACGCGGAACAGCTTTTAACGCTTACGGAGCAAATGCTTGAAAAAATGCAGGGGATATTATTGAGGGAAGTTTAACGTACTCTTAAAATGTTATCTTTAATTCAGAACGAAACATACATTCTGAACGGAGGTAACAAAATGAAAGGATTTACAGTAGAAAGCGGATATATGGGATATGTGGACGGAACCTACATTCTTTTTGCCAGTGAAAGCGATTACCGGGAATACATGGGCGAATAAAATAAGAGTGGAATAAGGGCTTCGTGGTTTACAAAAGGAAAACAGAAAGGAACAGGTGTAAAAATGTTTAGAATAGGGTGTCATCTTTCCGCCTCGAAAGGGTATCTTGCAATGGGAGAACAGGCGGTAGCCATCGAAGCCAATACGTTTCAGTATTTTACAAGGAATCCCAGAGGCGGGGCGGCGAAAGAACTGGACTTGAAGGATGTGGAAAAATATCTGGAGTTTGCGGCCCAAAACGATATCGGCTCCATTCTTGCGCACGCGCCTTATACGATCAATGCGTGTGCGGTGGATGAAGGAATCCGGGAGTTTGCCAGGAATACAATGGCGGACGACTTGAGGCGTCTTTCTTATCTTCCGGACAGCCTGTATAATTTTCACCCGGGAAGCCATGTGAAGCAGGGCGCACAAAAAGGAATTGAGCTGATTGCGCAGACGCTGAATCAGGTAATGACCGATTCGCTGACGACAACGGTTCTTCTGGAAACCATGGCGGGAAAGGGTACGGAAGTCGGAAGAACCTTTGAGGAACTGCAGGCGATTTTAGAACGCACCGATTATCCGGAAAAGATGGGCGTCTGTCTGGATACCTGCCACGTCTATGACGGAGGTTACGATATCGTAAACCATCTGGACGAAGTACTGGCGGAATTTGACCGGGTTATCGGACTTTACAGGCTTAAAGCGATTCACTTGAACGACAGTAAGAATCCCATGGGAAGCCACAAGGACCGCCATGAAAAGATCGGCGAGGGAAGTCTGACGCTGGAAGCCATTACGAGAATCATAAACCATCCGCTTCTTAAAGATCTGCCGTTCTTCTTGGAGACGCCCAATGAACTGCCGGGTTATCAGGCGGAGATCCGGCTGCTTAAGTCGAAAAGGACGGAATAGTATTTTTCAAAAACAGAACTGACAGATTCAGGTATAAAATACCACCATTTACAGATAATACAATCAGCAAATCTGATAAGAAAATGTGAATGGAGGAAATTTTATGAAAGCGACGGGAATTGTCAGAAGAATAGATGACCTTGGAAGGATCGTAATTCCGAAGGAAATCCGGAGAACGCTTCGGATTCGGGAGAGTGACCCTCTTGAAATATTTACCGACAGAGAGGGAGAAATTATTCTGAAAAAATATTCGCCCATCGGCGAAATGAGCACCTTTGCCAAACAGTACGCGGAAAGTCTTGCGCAGGTGTCGGGACATGGCGCGGTGATTTCAGACCGCGACCAGTTTATTGCGGCAGCAGGCGGTTTTAAGAATCTGGTGGGCAAATCCATTAATAAAGAGCTGGAAGATAAGATAAACGCGCGGGAAGTCATTATGGCAAGCCAGGGAGAGCGCAGCTTTGTCCCCGTTGCCGAAGAACCCTTTAACGAATTTGTGCATGAAGCGATCAGTCCCATTATCTGCGAAGGAGACGTGATCGGAGCGGTGATTCTCTTGGAGAGCGATAACAAAGGGAAGATGGGTGAAGTGGAGCAGAAGCTGATCCAGTCGGCGGCAGGCTTTCTCGGACGGCAGATGGAACAATAAACGGCTGGGTCATATGGATTTATTTATCATATATTGAAGATAGGGCATATCAATGGCGGTATGTCCTGTTTTTTGTTATAGATGCACAAAAAAAACCAAGAAATGGCAAGATTGTCATCTTGTCGTATAAAAAAAACGCTGATATACTAAAACCGCATAGCAGAATGACGAAAATACTTGGGGTTAGAGGTTATAGTTTGTCATAATGCTACAAAAACAGTTTATGTGACAACAAAATAATAAAAAGAGGAGGTATGAAATTTTGAAAAAGTTACATAACCGTATTTTGAGTCTATTGACTGCACTGGCTATTGTGATTACTCTGTTTAACGGATTTAGTCTCACAGCACAGGCAAAAGAAACGCCGGCATACAGAAACGTAATGTATTACGGCGACTGGTCCATCTGGGGCGGACAGGGGAACTTCTATCCGAAGGATATTCCGGCGGACCAGATTACACATCTGAACTTTGCGTTCCTGTATTTTGATAAGGATGGCAATCTGAAATTTACGGATAAGGATGCTGCAACAGGCGCTCCCGTAGGTATGAACGTTACCTGGGGAGCCGCAAATGGGGGTATTCTGAACGCGTTCCAGGTTCTTCGGGCGGAAAATCCCAATTTGAAAATTGGTATTTCCATCGGCGGTTGGTCCAAATCCAACGAATTCTCCCGTATGGCGGCAAGTGATACCGCGCGTGCGAACTTCGTATCCAATGTTATGAAATTTGTAAAATATAATAACATGGATTTCGTAGATATCGACTGGGAATATCCCGGTGAGAATCAGTACCGTGAGCCTGATAATGTAGATAACACTAACGATGAAGGTACAATCTATGCATCTGCAGCGGATAAAGAAAACTACATTAAGCTGATGCAGGATTTACGCGGCGCATTGGATAAACAGGGCGTAGAGTTAGGCAAAACATATGAATTAAGCTGTGCATTGCCTGCACCTTCCGCAAAACTGGAAGACGGCATTGATATTAAGCGCCTTTTTGAAATTATCGACTTTGGTAATATGATGACTTACGACATGCGCGGTGCATGGGATTCCGTCAGCGGACATCAGACACCTCTGTATGGCAATCCGGCAGATCCTTATTATGAGTCAGGATTATCCGTAGACCAGACGGTAAAATACCTGCTGAGCCAGGGCGCTCCCGCAGAGAAGATTGTCATCGGATGCGCTTTCTATACTCGCGGATGGAATGAAGTAGCCAAAGAAGGTACCGTACCCGGTATGCCCGGTTTGTTTGGCGACGCGGTAAAGAGCTTTAAAGATGCCGACCAGACTCCAACCTACGGCGCTGTTAATGAAGCGCCTATGAAAGTGGGCGAAGGCGGACGTGCAGGAGGCGTTTGGGGCTACAATGCACTGGATACTTTAAAAGGAAGATATACCGGCTTGAAGGAATACTGGGACGATGTTGCACAGGCTCCTTACATGTACGATGAAAATACAGGTGCATTCTTCACTTATGATAATGTAAAATCTGTTACCTTAAAGGCAGAATATGTAAAAGCAAACGGTTTGGGCGGTTGTATCAGTTGGATGGCATCTCAGGATAAGAAGACAGATTCCACAAAACGTGACGAACTGACCAAGGCAATCAAACAGGGATTATTCGGATCTGCTCCGTTGCCGCAGTATGAAATCGTAGCGCCGCAGATTGACGTTACCGTTAATGTTGCAATGTTCAGTGAAAACTGGGGCGCAATGAAACGCGGTTATGAAATTACTTTAAAGAATAATGAGACAAAGAATGAATCCGGTGAAGTATTACAGCTGACAGAGCTGGCATATGAAACCATTAAAAGTCCGAAACTGTACATCACATTGAAAGAGGCGGATACCCTTTCAGCTTCCGGATATGGATGCGGTACGGTAACCAACAAGGGTAATGTAGTAGAAGTTGACCTTGCAACCGTATATGATAACCAGACAATCGGTCAGGGTGCATCTGTCATTTTCAATCTGGCATGTGCAAACGAGAATGCTACATTAGATAATATTGAAAAAATCGAACTTGCCCAGCGCATTACAGCAGGCGGAGCGGAAATTGGCAGACAGGTGATTTATGGAAACGATGGTCCTGTAGTGGACCAGAAACCTGTTTTTTCCGGAGTCGGCAATAAAGAGATTAAATTGGGCGACAAATTTGACGCAATGGAAGGCGTAACCGCTACAGATAAAGAAGACGGAGACCTTACGGATAAAATTATCGTTACCGGTGAAGTTGATACCTTAAAGGCAGGTTCTTATGAGTTGGTTTATATGGTAGAAGACTCTGCAGGTCATAAGGTAGAGGCAAAGGCAGTTGTCACCGTAGTTGAAGAAGAAACACCGGTAGATCCCACCGAACCTACGGACCCGGTAGATCCTACGGAACCTACGGATCCTGAAGAACCGGAACCGCCCGCAACGGGTACCTGGGATGCTTCCAAGGCTTATAACGCCGGTGATACCGTTACGTATAACGGTAAGACTTATCAGGCAAAATGGTGGACACAGGGTGAGACTCCCGGCGCCAGTGAATGGGGTGCATGGAAGGAAGTCGGCGACGCAACCGATCCTGTAGATCCGACAGAGCCTGTCGAACCTACGGAGCCTTCTGAACCGGAAGTTCCCGCTGAAGGAACATGGGATGCTTCCACGGCTTATAATAGCGGTGATATCGTGACTTATGACGGAAAAACATATCGGGCACAGTGGTGGAATCAGGGAGAAATTCCCGGTTCTAAAGAATGGGGTGCATGGAAAGTTATAGGATAAAAAATGCAGGGTGTTTGTAATTACGGACACCCTGTAAATTTAACGGGAGGGTTTATAAAATAATGAAAATACGTATTCATAAGCTGCTTTCATGGTGGCTTGCGGTTATAATGATTTTGACGCTTATGCCGGCAACTGTTTTTGCAGCCCCGGATGGCGCGCCTGCAACTCCAACAGTAACACATAATGCGTGGAACCAGGACCCCGATTATCAGATTACTTTTAACATCTGGTGGGGAAATAATGCAACAGCATATGAATTATATGAAAATGACATATTGATTGACAGCGGTGATTTGGAAGCGAATTCTCCGAACGGACAGAGCAAAAGCTGGTCCATGAAAGACAAACCAAACGGCACATATGTTTATAAGCTTGATTTGTCAAATGAAAATGGCAAAAGCAGTGGCAGTACTACCGTAACGGTAAGTAATGGTAAAGGCGCCACAGACCCGGTAGAGCCTACGGAGCCGGTAGAACCTACAGACCCGGTAGAGCCCACGGATCCGGTAGAACCTACGGAACCCGAAGGACCTTCAGATGGAACAGATGTAGTTGCATATGCATGGAAAATCGGTGAGACATACAAAGCCGGTGATATTGTTTCCTACAATGATAAATATTATGAGTGCCGTCTGCCGCATACCGCAATAGATGGATGGCAGCCATCTAATGTACCTGCTCTGTGGCAGGAATATACAGGCGCTGTAAAGCCGGGTGAACCGGAAGTGCCTATAGATCCTGTAGACCCGGTAGATCCTGTAGACCCTACGGACCCGGAAGAACCTGATAAACCGATTCCGACGCCCGGTAATACGGATAGATTATTAATCGGTTACTGGCACACATGGGGCGGCGGCCCATCCGGCGGTGTACCTTTTGTAAAACTTCGCGATGTAGACCCGAACTGGGATGTGATTAATATTTCCTTTGCAGAGCCTGTCAGCGCAGGGTCCACGGACGGGAGAATGAAGTTTGTAGTGTCCGGTTTAAGCGACAGCTATACTGAAGACGATTTTAAAGCAGATATTAAAGCCTTGCAGGCAAAGGGCAAAAAGATTGTGCTGGCAATCGGCGGTTATGAAGGATATTTCTCTTTAACCAGTGATGCCGCTGTTAAACAATTTGTCAGTGATATCAAAGGATTTGTTGACGAATATGGTTTTGATGGTATTGATATTGATTTAGAGCAGAGCAGTGTGCAGTTTGATACAGGCAATGACCCGGATATCAACAATCCGAAGTCTCCTAAAATTGTATATATGATTGAAGCAATCAGACAAATTGTACACAGCTACGGCGATGATTTCATTTTGAGCTGGGCTCCTGAAACCTTTTACATGCAGTTAGGCTACGCGTATTATGGCGGAACAAGCGCTTATGCCGATCCTCGAAGCGGCGTGTATCTTCCTATGATTAATGCACTGCGTGAGGAGACGTCTTTTGTTCATGTGCAGCTTTACAACTCCGCACCGATTACTGCTCCGGATGGCAAGAGCTATTCCATGGGAAATGAAGCAGCAGTAGTAGCTATGTGCAAGATGTTGTTGGAAGGCTTTGATACCAGCGGATTATATGCAACAACGAAATCAGGTGGTTTCTTCAAACCGTTACGTCCTGATCAGGTAGTTATCGGCGTTCCCTCTTCTTCCGGAGCAGCAGGGTCCGGACAGATTGCGAATTCCGCACTGCAGTCCGCGTTCTCCAAACTGGATGCGGAATATCCCGGTATGAGAGGTATTATGACTTGGTCCATTAACTGGGATTCCTATCAGAATCAGAATTCTTTTGCGAAAGAGAACGGTGCATTTCTGCATGGTATTGCAAAATAAGGACTTTTATTAATGAATTTTCAGAGGCTGTTTTCTAAAAGAAATTTTAGAAACGGCCTCTTTTTATCGTGAAAAATTGATATTCCGTATAATGGCTTTATATTCCTCCAGACTTTTGGCTTTTTGAATTTTCTTCATCTGTTTGTCGGATAGATTCACATAGCAGCGCATATAACTCCAAAGCTCTTTCATGCGGAACAAAACGGGCTGACTGCCGGACATAAGTTCCGTATATCCTGCGAGAATTTCATCGTGAAAGGCACGACAAGCTGTATTCGGGGTGGTGGAGCCATTGCGTAAAAGCATTGGCAGCTGCGGATTTGAAAGTGCACCGCGCCCAATCATGATGGCAGGAACAGGGGCGATTTGCGCCATAAGCGCAGCCAGTGATTCAAAGGAAGTTATGTCACCGTTGTAACATAACGGTATACTAAGGGTATTCTGTGCCGTATGAAAAGCCTCGGGATGCAGGGGTTTTTTATAAAATTCTTTTTGCAGCCTTGGATGGATAATGAGTTCTTTCAAGGGATACTTTGCAAAAATAGCAAGAAGGTTTACCCATTCATCCAAAGATTCAATACCAATTCTGGTTTTTATGGAGATATCCAAAGGACATTTATCAAAGATTTCAGATAGAAAAGCATCCAATGAATCAGGTACGCTCAAAAAACCGGCGCCGCGTTTCCTGGCAACAACGGTTCCGGAAGGGCATCCGAGATTCAGATTGACTTCCGGATACCCATAGTCTGTAAGCTTAGAAGCAATGGACAAAAATACATCTGCCTGATTTGTCAGAATTTGAGGTACTACAGTCATGCCTTTATTGTGTTCGGGCATGACATCGTTGATATCCTTGTGACTGAGATTTTTATTGGCTAAAAAAGGCGTGAAATATTTATCGATTCCGCCGTAGAAGCGGTTAAACGCATTTCGGTAAATAAAAGTGGTAAGCCCCTCCATGGGAGCAAGATAAATCTGCATACGTGACCTCGTTTTAAAACAGCTTTTTCAAAACCGGAATTTTTTTAAAAATATGGAACATCAGAATACCGCAGAACATAGCGGAAAAAATCCATAGCGCACAGGCCGGAAACCAACTGATATAAGGCTTAAGCGCAACATAAATAAAACGAAAGGAATCTCTCAGCGGCGGTTCCAGCAGGTACACCCCAAAGACCCCGCTGCCAAGGAAACAGATTATCCTCTGAAGCCTGTAAGAAACCTTGACATGCCGTGCAAGCGCACGCAGATCCAAAAACAGTACGAGCGCAATGGCGGCCGTCATGCCTTCCAGGGTTTCGGCGCCGCCTCTTTGTCTGTGCGCCATGAAGGCCACAACCGTGTTTGTAATGACTGCCATGATTCCAAAAAAGTTTGTAAAAACAAGAAATTTTTTCCGGCAGAAAAATTCGTCCGATTGATGTTCCAGAAAATATCCCATAAGCGGATAAAAAAGGGCTCCTTCAAGCAGAGGCACGGACAAGACGATACGGGAATTGCCCCAGATATATTCTACAATGGGAAGCAGTCCGTTTAAAAGAAAATGCAGGCCGAACAGGTACAGAAAATGCTCTTTTTTCATGGAGACGGCAAGCATCCGGACAAAAGGAAGAATCAGCATAAATGCAAAATACGTATACAAATACCAGAATTGCGTGATTACCGTGGTACTGTAAACCAGCTTAAAATACACGGAAAGACTGAAGCCAATTTCCGGATTGAGAAAATAAAAATAAACGTACTGAACAAAACCGAACACCAGTATCAATCCAAGAATACGGGAAGCGCGGTGTATAAGAACGTCTTTTAAGGTCTCTTTTTTGTGCAAAAGAACGGCGCCGGATACCATAAAAAACAAAGGTACGCTGATCTGCGCCAGACAGTACATGACTAACGACAGGCAATAGGAAAAAGCATTACCGGCAATCTGGTAATGCTCCGCCCCGTCTGTTCCTGTGTGTACATAAATAACAAGAAATATAGCTATAATTCGAATGATTTCAAGGTAAGTTTTTTTCTGCTTCATAGTAAATAATCTTTATTTCTCACTCATCCGGTCCAAAAGATCGATTTTGATATCATACAGCTTTTTCGACAGATCCACATAAACCTGATGGGGATTAATTAACCGACGGGTTTCATCCCATAAGGTATCCAGCTCTTTCTGACAGTAAGCGCGGATATCCATAACCTTAGGCGGCTCGTAACAACATTCTCCGTTTTTAAATACAGGAACCAGTATTTCCCTCAAAGTATAGCTTCCGCCGGAAAGTTTTGTCTTTTTCCAGGGTTCCAGCGGATCGAAAAGAAGGAGGGACTGGGATTCATCATATACTTCGTCGGCAAGACAGATGAGATCTGCCTTAACCTTTCCGGTTTCTTTCTCGTAAACGCGGTAAATTGTTTTATTGCCGGGATTGGTAACCTTCTCCGTGTTTTCGGATAATTTGATCTTGGGTATAAAAGATCCGTCCGGCCCCATAATGGCAGCCAGTTTATATACGCCGCCGAAAGAAGGACAGTCCTTGGAAGTGATCAGGTGGGTTCCCACGCCCCAGGAAGTGATTCTGGCGCCCTGGGCTTTGAGACTGTCAATTAAAAATTCGTCCAGATCGTTGGAAGCGGAAATGACCGCGTCGGGAAATCCGGCTTCATCTAACATTTTTCTCGCTTTTTTGGAAAGGTATGCAAGATCGCCGCTGTCTAAGCGGATTCCGTAATTTTTTAAAGGGATACCGGCTTCGCGCATTTCTTTAAATACCCGGATTGCGTTGGGAACGCCGGATTTCAACGTATCATACGTGTCTACCAGGAGCGTACAGGCGCCGGGATAAATATCGGCGTATGCCTTAAAAGCGGTATATTCATCGGGAAAGCTCATAATCCAGCTGTGTGCATGGGTGCCCTTCACCGGTATGTCAAAAAGCTGTCCGCAGAGAACATTGGAGGTTCCCACGCAGCCGCCGATTACGGCAGCTCTGGCGCCTAATGTGCCGGCATCGGGCCCCTGGGCGCGCCGGAGACCAAACTCCATAATGCCGTCTCCCTTGGCCGCATAGCATACGCGGGAGGCCTTCGTTGCAATCAGGCTCTGGTGATTTATAATGTTTAAGACGGCGGTTTCAATCAGCTGGGCTTCCATAATCGGCGCAATTACTTTAATCATTGGTTCCCTGGGGAACATAACCGTTCCCTCGGGGATTGCGTAAATATCGCCTGAAAAGTGAAAGTCCCGTAAATAACCAAGAAAATCGTCGTCAAAGATTCCAAGACTCTTAAGATATGCGATATCCTGATCCTGAAAATGGAGATTCTTGATATAATCTATAATCTGCGCAAGGCCGGCGGAAATGGCATAGCCTCCGTCACAGGGATTACTACGGAAAAAAGCGTCAAAAATGACCGTTTCATTTTTGTCTTTATTTCGGAAATACCCCTGCATCATTGTTAATTCGTAGAGGTCTGTCATCAGTGTAAGATTTTGTCCTTCCATTGTGGATTCCTTTCTGTAATCGCAGGGTATATGACTGACAAGACAGCTGTCTTGCCTTCAGGCATATCTTACCCCTAACGCCGGTTTACGTCAAGTGACAATTTGATTCCGGCCTTCGCTTTTACCCTTATACAGTTTATCATCTGCATATTTCAATAAAATATTAAGCGTATCGTTGGGGTGGCATACGGCTACGCCGATGGTCATAGTTACCTGAATCGGTAATTCTTTATATGTAAAAACAGTGCCTCGAAGTTCCTCCAGAAATTCTTGCAAAGCGGCTACCGACTTCTTATAGGACATATTTTCAAAAATAAACAGAAATTCTTCGCCGCCCCAGCGGGACGCATATCCTTTGCCTTCTACGCATTTTTTTATTAATTTGGAAACGCCCTTTAAAACAATGTCGCCCGCTTCATGTCCGTAAGTGTCGTTTACTCGTTTGAAGAAATCAATGTCGCCGATTGCAATGGTAAAGCTGCTGTCATTGGAATGATTGGACGCAATTAACTGGTGCAGGATTTTGTCCGCGTAGCGGCGGTTATTCAGGCCTGTCAGAGCATCCAGTTCGATCAGGGCGCGAAGCGAATTCTGCATGGTTAACGCGCCCCGTCCCATATCGCCCAGCTCGTCTTTTCTTGCCAGGATTTTAGGGTCTAACTCCGCGTTAAGATTCCCCTGCGCTACCCGGGCCAAAAAGGTGTTGATCCGCTGGATGGAAGACACCAGGCGGTTACTGTTAAGAATACTGAGCGTACTGACAAGCAGAATCGCAAAAACGGTAATCAGGCTGATGGGAAGCAGGGAACGGGAAATAATGGAATTGATTTCCCGGGCCGGTTTCCCGGCGAAGACAATGCCTGAAATTGTACCGTCAGAGTTAAAAATCGGCGCGTAATAAGCAAAATAAGGAATGTTGGTAACTTTAAACTTCCGGTAAAAATGTTCTTCACCGGAGTTTAAAACATCCCGGACGATAACGGAAGACGCAGGAGTGCCTTCGATTCGTTTCAGCTGCTTATTTCTGACGGTGGTCATAATCCGCGTATCGCCGTAAAATATGGTTATGTCAATATCGGTATTTTTTTTGATTTCGTCAAGAAATTCATATTCCGGCGTAATATCGGCGCCGCCTTTCATAAGCCGGTACGTGGGTTCGCCGTCTTCGGTATTGCCGCCGGATAAAGAATAATTGCCGGGATAGGTGTAATCGAAATGCATCAGTACGGAATTACCGATACTTTTCAATTCTTCTTCCACCTGATGATAAAGCGCTTTTCTGAAAGCGGAATAACCTGTGAACACGATAATAAGACCCAAACCTATAATGGGCAGGGCCGTCAGCGCTAAAAACTGATTTTTCATGTTCCAGGATTTTTTTCTCTTCATGCTTATACTCACTTTATAAGGTTTCTTATATTATAATATTTCCTGCCAGTTTTGACAACTTTTTTAATATTATATTATATCATAAATGACATTATGGCGGATTTGAACGGAAATCAAAAGAAACCCGTAACCCTTAAGGTGCTTGACAAGTTGAATATACGGGCATTATAATAAAAAAACACGGGAGAAACCTCGTCCTGTTACAAGGACGGGGATTTTTTGATTCAGGATATTTTAGCCGGACAGAGAGGAGAAGCAGCATGTATCAGAAGGTATCCACAGACCTGAACTTTGTAGCGAGGGAAAAAGAAATCGAAAAGTTTTGGCGTGAGAGAAATATTTTTCAAAAAAGCATGGAGAACCGCAGGGAAGGTGAGCCCTATACTTTTTATGACGGGCCCCCCACGGCCAACGGAAAACCTCATATAGGACATGTGCTGACCCGCGTCATTAAAGATATGATACCCAGATACCGCACCATGAAAGGCTGTATGGTGCCCAGAAAGGCCGGATGGGATACCCACGGTCTTCCGGTAGAGTTGGAAGTGGAAAAGCTTCTGGGACTTGACGGCAAAGAACAGATCGAAGAGTATGGTCTGGATCCCTTTATTTCTAAATGCAAGGAAAGCGTCTGGAAGTATAAGGGAATGTGGGAGGATTTTTCAGGTACCGTAGGGTTCTGGGCGGATATGGAAGATCCCTATGTTACGTATCATGACGATTATATTGAATCCGAATGGTGGGCGTTAAAAGAAATCTGGAACAAAGGCCTTTTATATAAAGGTTTTAAGATTGTGCCTTACTGTCCGCGGTGCGGCACGCCGCTTTCATCTCATGAAGTGGCGCAGGGGTATAAGGATATAAAAGAGCGTTCCGCAATTGCAAGATTTAAGGTTAAGAATGAGGACGCGTATATTCTGGCATGGACGACAACCCCCTGGACGCTGCCGTCTAACGTGGCTCTTTGCGTGAATCCGGACGAGACGTACGCGAAAGTGAAGGCTGCCGACGGCTATACGTATTATATGGCGGAAGCGCTGCTTAATACCGTGCTTGGTAAGCTGGGCAGCGAGGAAGATAACGGAAAGCCTTATGAGATTCTGGACACTTATAAGGGAAAAGAACTGGAATACAAAGAATATGAACCGTTGTTTGACTATGCGGTGGGAATCTGCGAAAAGCAGCATAAAAAGGCTTATTACGTAACGTGTGATACGTATGTCACGCTGACTGACGGTACCGGCGTGGTTCACATTGCGCCTGCTTTCGGTGAGGACGACGCCGTTGTGGGACGCAATTATGAACTGCCCTTCGTACAGCTGGTGGACGCTAAGGGAGAGATGACTTCCGAGACTCCTTATGTCGGCGTGTTCTGTAAAAAGGCGGACCCCATGATTTTAACCGATCTGGATAAAAAAGGTCTGCTCTTTGACGCGCCCAGATTTGAACACAGCTATCCCCATTGCTGGCGGTGCGACACGCCTTTGATTTATTATGCAAGAGAATCCTGGTTTATCAAAATGACGGCGGTAAAGGACGATCTGATCCGCAATAACAATACGATCAACTGGATTCCCGAGTCTATCGGAAAAGGCCGTTTCGGAGACTGGCTGGAAAATATTCAGGACTGGGGAATCAGCCGGAACCGTTACTGGGGCACGCCCTTAAACGTATGGGAATGTGAATGCGGCCATATGCATTCCGTGGGAAGCCGTGAGGAATTATATGAACTGAGCCGGAATGAAGAGGCCCGGACCATTGAACTGCACCGGCCTTATATTGACGGGATTACGTTCCCCTGCCCCGAATGCGGAGGGACCATGCGCCGTGTGCCGGAAGTGATTGACTGCTGGTTTGATTCCGGGGCAATGCCTTTTGCACAGCATCATTATCCCTTTGAGAATCAGGACTTATTTGAAAAACAGTTCCCGGCGCAGTTTATTTCCGAAGCGGTGGACCAGACCAGAGGATGGTTCTATTCCCTTCTTGCGGAATCCACGCTGCTGTTTAATAAGGCGCCTTATGAGAACGTTATCGTACTGGGACATGTGCAGGATGAGAACGGACAGAAAATGAGCAAGTCCAAAGGCAATGCGGTTGACCCGTTTGACGCATTGCAGACGTACGGGGCAGATGCGATCCGCTGGTATTTCTACATTAATTCGGCGCCTTGGCTTCCCAACCGTTTTCATGGTAAAGCCGTAATGGAAGGGCAGCGTAAATTCATGGGAACTTTGTGGAATACGTATGCATTTTTTGTCCTTTATGCCAATATCGATGGTTTTGACGCTGCCAGGTATAAATTGGATTACGAGAAACTGACAGTTATGGATAGATGGATCCTCTCCAGACTGAACTCGGTTGTGGGAGAAGTGGACCATGATTTGGAGCAGTACCGGATTCCTGAGGCTGCAAGGGCCCTGCAGGATTTTGTGGATGACCTGAGCAACTGGTATGTAAGGAGGAGCCGTGAACGTTTCTGGGCCAAAGGAATGGAACAGGATAAAATTAATGCCTATACCACCCTTTATACGGCTCTCGTCACGGTTTGTAAGGCGGCGGCGCCCATGATTCCGTTTATGACGGAAGAAATTTATCTGAATCTTGTAAAGAGCGTGGACGAGACTGCTCCCGAAAGCATTCATTTGTGTGATTATCCTGCTGCGGATAAGACCATGATCGATAAAAGGCTGGAGGAGGATATGCAGGAAGTTCTTGAGGCGGTGGTTATGGGACGCGCCTGCAGAAATACGGCGTGCATCAAAAACCGGCAGCCTGTCGGAACCATGTTTATCAAGGCGGATCATACCCTTTCCGGATTTTATCAGGAGATCATCCGGGATGAATTAAACGTAAAAGAAGTAGTATTTACCGATGATGTGCGCGAGTTTACTTCCTATACCTTTAAACCCCAGCTGCGCACGGTGGGTCCCAAATACGGCAAACAGCTGGGCGGTATTCAGAAAGAACTGGCCGCGCTTGACGGCAATAAGGCCATGGACGTGCTGAATGTGGAAGGCATGCTTAAGTTTGAAGTAAACGGAAGTCCGGTTGAACTGACAAAAGAAGACCTGCTGATCGATATGAGCCAGAAGGAAGGTTATGTATCGGAAGAGAATAACGGATTGACGGTGGTGCTTGATACGAATCTGACGGAGGAACTGATAGAGGAAGGATTTGTGTTTGAGATAATCAGCAAGATTCAGACGATGCGCAAGGAGTCCGGATTTGAGGTGACGGATCATATCCGTGTGTCCGTATCCGGTAATGACAGGGTTGCACAACTTGCGAAAAAGAATGAAGCATCCATTGCGGGAAAGGTTCTGGCTGAGAGCATCTCGGAGAACGAAACCTTTGGCAATACAAAGTCGTGGAACGTAAACGGTGAAGACGTAACGATTTCTGTGGAAAAGGTTTAATGTATTTGTAAATTGCAATTTAAGGAAAATTTTGTTATTATACAAGTAATGTTAATAAGATAAGTGGAAACGGAGGAATCGGGTATGCCCAAAAAGGGAAGCTTTAATAAAGATCTGTTTAAAAGAAGTGTAATATATAATGTAAAGACGCTTTACAGAAAGACGATGGAAGAAGCAAGCGACCAGCAGATTTTCCAGGCCGTGTCCTATGCGATTAAGGATGCCATTGTAGACCACTGGCTGAATACGCAGAAAGAATATGAAAGAACGGACCCTAAGACGGTTTATTATCTGTCCATGGAATTTTTGATGGGCCGTGCGCTCGGCAACAATATTATTAACCTGAAAGCATATAAAGAAGTGGCGAAGGCTTTGGATGAACTGGGTGTGAATCTGGACGCTATTGAAGACCAGGAGCCGGATGCGGCTCTCGGTAACGGCGGTTTGGGCCGTTTGGCCGCATGCTTTTTGGATTCTCTGGCTACGCTTGGATATGCGGCTTACGGCTGCGGTATCCGTTATCGTTACGGAATGTTCAAGCAGCAGATCCGTGACGGTTATCAGGTAGAGGTGCCGGATAACTGGCTGGCGGATGGGAATCCTTTTGAACTGCGCAGGCCGGAATATGCCAAAACCGTTAAATTTGGCGGATACATAAACGTTTACACGGATGAAAACGGACGTAACAACTTTGTGCAGGAAGGCTATCAGTCCGTTAAGGCAATTCCCTATGACCTGCCCATAGTAGGCTATGGCAACGGCATTGTAAATACGCTTCGCATCTGGGATGCGGAAGCGGTAGAATGTTTTAAGCTGGATTCCTTTGACAAAGGGGATTATCAGAAAGCCGTGGAACAGGAAAATCTTGCACGGAATATCGTGGAAGTTCTTTACCCCAATGATAATCATTACGCAGGAAAAGAGCTTCGCTTAAAACAGCAATACTTCTTCATTTCTGCGTCGGTACAGGCGGCTGTCGCAAAATATATGAGAAAGCATGAAGATATCCGTAAATTTTATGAGAAAGTTACCTTTCAGCTTAACGATACCCATCCGACTGTGGCAATCGCAGAATTAATGCGGATTTTGATGGACGAGTATTATCTGACCTGGGATGAGGCATGGAACGTGACTACCAAAACCTGTGCGTACACCAATCACACGATTATGTCGGAAGCCTTGGAGAAGTGGCCGATTGAGCTGTTTTCCAGACTGCTTCCCAGGATTTATCAGATTATTGAAGAGATTAACAGGCGTTTTATCGCAACCATTGAGGAGAAGTACAATGGTGTTCCCGGCGTAAACGTACATGAAAAAATCCGTAAAATGGCGATTATTTATGACGGACAGGTTAAGATGGCGCATCTGGCGATCGTTTCAGGATTTTCCGTAAACGGCGTGGCAAGGCTGCATACGGAAATTTTAAAGAACCAGGAATTGAAAGATTTCTACGAAATGTTTCCGGAGAGATTTAATAATAAGACAAACGGGATTACACAGCGGCGTTTCCTGCTTCATGGCAATCCGCTTCTTGCAGAATGGGTAACGGACCATATCGGAGACGAATGGATTACGGATCTTCCGCAGATTGGCAAGCTCAAAATTTATGCGGACGACAAAAAGGCGCAGCAGGAATTTATGAACATTAAATACCGCAATAAAGTGCGCCTTGCGAAGTATATTTTAGAACATAACGGTATTGAAGTCGATCCCCGCTCCATTTTTGACGTACAGGTTAAGAGACTGCATGAGTATAAGCGCCAGCTTCTGAATATTTTACATATTATGTACCTGTACAACGAATTGAAAGAACATCCCGACATGGATTTTTATCCCAGAACATTTATATTCGGCGCCAAGGCGGCGGCAGGCTACGCTAACGCAAAGCTTACTATTAAGCTGATTAATTCCGTGGCGGACGTAGTGAATCATGATCCGGCTGTCGGCGGTAAGATCAAAATCGTATTTATTGAAGATTACCGTGTATCCAACGCGGAGATGATCTTTGCGGCGGCGGATGTATCCGAGCAGATTTCCACGGCAAGCAAGGAGGCGTCCGGAACCGGAAATATGAAATTTATGTTAAACGGCGCCGTTACCATTGGAACCATGGATGGAGCCAATGTGGAGATTGTAGAGGAAGTAGGAGAAGAAAATGCGTTCATCTTCGGTTTAAGCTCCGAAGAGGTTATCCGCTATGAGAATTACGGAGGATATAATCCTAACGATATCTTTAATCAGGACAGCGACATCCGGAAAGTATTGATGCAGCTGATTAACGGGACTTATGCGCCTAACGATCCGGATCGGTTCCGCCCTTTGTACAATTCTCTTCTGAATACCTTAAGCAGTGCAAAGGCAGATACGTATTTCATTTTAAAAGATTTTAAATCTTATGCGCAGGCGCAGAAAAAAGTGGAAGAAGCTTACAGGGATGAGCAGGGATGGGCCAGAAAAGTAATATTGAATACGGCCTGCTCAGGAAAGTTTTCTTCTGATCGTACCATTCAGGAATATGTGGACGATATCTGGCATCTGGATAAGGTTGTATTATAATATACGATATGATTAGCCGATATTACAAAACCGCCATAACAACAATGGCGGTTTTGTTGTAATTTATTACGTTATACTTTGCATGGAGGATTACTATGATTTACTCTCAGAATGACGAAATATTAATCCGCGATCTGCAGCCGGCGGATGCGGCAATCATTGCGGACGAAGAAATAAGACAGGGGTGGGACGTTTCGGCCGAAAAGTATACGGACCGCCTGAAAGACCGGGACGAGGGAAAATGCATTGCTCTGGCGGCGGAATACAAAGGGAATGTGGCAGGATATATTAACGTGTATCCGCAGTCTCGGTGGGGTGCTTTTGCAAATAGGGGGTATGCGGAAATCATTGATTTTGGCGTACTGAAAAAATACCGCTGCCTTGGAATCGGAAGCAGACTGATGGACGCGGCGGAGAAAGTGGCGGCGGAGTACAGCGATACGGTGTATCTGGGGGTGGGGCTGCACAGCGCATGTATGTGAAGCGGGGATACATTCCCGACGGATCCGGCGTATGGTACGGACAGGAGCCGTGTACACCTTACACATCCTGCGTAAATGATGATGATTTGAATTTATATCTTTCCAAAAAACTGCGTTAAGAGACAGGAGGAGGACGGCGGCATTTTTGTGGGTATATATACATTTGTAAATCCGGTTGCGTAACCCGGCGGTTTTCGTTATAATAAAAGCTTAAGGACAAGGAGGAGGTTCATATGATAGAATTAACAAAAGGCGGCGCTTATCTGGTAAACGGCTGTGAGATCGTTGCGGACGATGCCGGCGCGGCGGCGTACATTAAAAATAAGACAGGAAAAGAAATATCCAGGGAAGAAGCAAAAAAGGGAACCATGGCTTACGGTATTCTGAAGGCGCATAACACTTCGGATAACATGGACAAGCTTAAAATCCGTTTTGACAAACTGACTTCCCACGATATTACCTTTGTGGGAATTATCCAGACGGCAAGGGCGTCGGGCCTGGAAAGGTTCCCTATGCCCTATGTGCTTACCAACTGCCATAATTCGCTCTGTGCGGTTGGCGGAACGATTAACGAAGACGACCATATGTTTGGACTTACCTGCGCAAAAAAATACGGCGGTGTGTATGTGCCTCCGCACCAGGCCGTAATCCATCAGTTTGCCCGTGAAATGCTTGCCGGCGGCGGGAAAATGATTTTAGGTTCCGATTCCCATACACGTTACGGCGCGCTTGGCACCATGGCTATGGGCGAGGGCGGTCCGGAGCTTGTGAAACAGCTTCTTAATCAGACTTATGATATTAACATGCCGGAGGTTGTGGCGGTATACCTGACGGGAGAGCCGGTAAAAGGCGTAGGTCCCCAGGACGTAGCCCTTGCCATTATCGGCGCGGTCTTCGCTAACGGCTATGTAAAAAATAAAGTAATGGAATTTGTAGGCCCGGGCGTGGCGTCCTTAAGCGCCGACTTCCGGATTGGCATCGACGTTATGACTACTGAGACGACCTGCCTTTCTTCTATCTGGAAGACGGACGATACGATTAAAGAATTTTATGAGATTCATAACCGTCCGGAGGACTATGCACAACTGAGTCCGGCAGATACGGCATACTATGACGGCGTAATACGCGTTGATTTGAGCGCCGTGAGGCCCATGATTGCAATGCCCTTCCATCCCAGCAATACGTATACGATTGAGGAACTTAACGCGAATCTGGACGATATTCTGGATGACGTGGAAAAAAGAGCCGCGGTAAGCCTGGACGGAGCCGTAGATTTTACTTTAAGGGATAAAGTAAGAAACGGTAAGTTTTATGTGGATCAGGGAATTATTGCGGGCTGCGCCGGAGGCGGTTTTGAGAATATCTGCGCGGCGGCCGATATATTAAAAGGAAATTACATCGGTTCCGACGGATTTACCCTAAGCGTGTATCCTGCATCCATGCCGGTATATATGGAATTGATTAAAAACGGCTGCGCCGCCGCAATTTTGGAGACAGGCGCCGTGATGAAGACGGCTTTCTGCGGTCCCTGCTTCGGTGCGGGAGATACGCCTGCCAATAACGCGTTCAGCATCCGACATTCCACCAGGAACTTCCCTAACCGTGAGGGAAGCAAGCTTCAGAGCGGACAGATTGCGTCCGTAGCCCTGATGGATGCCCGTTCCATTGCGGCTACCGCGGCAAACAGGGGCGTATTGACTCCTGCCACGGAGTTTGACGGTGAAATCGGCAGATACCAATATCATTTTGATACCAAAATATATGAGAACCGTGTTTTTGATTCAAAGGGCGCTGCGGATCAAAGCGTGGAGATTCAGTTCGGACCGAATATCAAGGACTGGCCGACAATGTGCGCTTTGCCGGAAAATCTGGTGCTGCAGGTAGTTTCCGAGATTCATGATCCGGTTACTACCACGGATGAACTGATTCCTTCCGGCGAGACTTCCAGTTATCGTTCCAATCCCTTGGGACTGGCGGAATTTACCCTGTCCAGAAAAGACCCTGCGTACGTGGGGCGTGCAAAGGAGATTCAGAAAGCGCAGACTGCCGTTATGGAAGACCGGTGTCCGGTAGAAGAAAAGCCTGAATTAAAACCGGTCATGGATCTGGTAAAAGAATCTTTCCCGGGTGTGGGAAGAGGTAACATAGGATTTGGCTCCACTATTTTTGCGGTTAAACCGGGCGACGGTTCCGCACGTGAGCAGGCGGCCAGCTGCCAGAAGGTATTAGGCGGATGGGCTAACATTGCCAACGAATATGCGACAAAGCGTTACCGTTCCAATTTGATTAACTGGGGTATGCTGCCGTTTTTAATCAGGGAAGGAGAGCTTCCGTTTAAGAATCTGGATTATCTGTTTATTCCCGACATTAAAAAAGCGGTGGAGGAAAAAGCGGATGCGATTCAGGCATACGTTGTCGGTAAAGACGCTATGAAAGGATTTGAATTAAGTCTTGGGGAGCTGACCGATGAAGAAAGAAAAATTATTCTGGAAGGATGTCTGATTAATTATAACCGAATATAAATAAAGAACCATGTAAAATTCCCTAAAGTTCCAACGGAATTTTCCGATATATTAAGTGAACACACCGCTTGGCCAGCGGTAGATTCCTAATATAGCCAGAATGACCACGGATGGTACGTATGAATAACCCGGAGAGGTAATTCATCGTACCATTTTTTGTTCGATTCGAGCAGGAGGCGAAGAGTGGAGCAGGTATCCCGGAGCTTTTGGCCGCGACGAGGGAACGGAGCGGATAAAAGAGGCAAGATACCAGGCATTTGGCAAATCCGTGCCAAAAGGCAGAAGGGGGCAGTAATAAATTGAGAATTGATTCCAGTTATATAGGAATGGAATCCGCCAGAAAATATAATTCTGTCAGAATGGGGTCAACCCGTATGACTTATGGCAGAATTCTAAACGGTAACTCCGGCCAGACAAACTTTGGCCAGTTATTTAACACGGATGTTAAAGAAAATGAAGATGGGGGCGTTCAGAACTCCCTGAAAAATCAGCAGTCGAAAACGAGTTCGCTACAGGAGCGTTTTCGGTCCATGTCGGGCGTAAACCGCATTAACGACAGACAGATATCAAGTACGCTCGATAAGCTCAGGGAAGAGTGTGTGCGCCACATTTTTGAGCTTCTCTTTGGAGGAAGGAAGAATCGGTACAATGAAGACCGGCAGTCTTTTGAAGACTGGATGCAGCAGACCACCGGCGTGGGCAGTTCTGTGGGCGGCATTACTACGGAGGTTTTTGGTTATGAAGTGGAATTTGTTGAAACCGAGCAGGAGACGACTGCTTTTTCCACGGTGGGAACCGTGAAGACGGCAGACGGCAGAACCATTAATTTTAATGTGGACGTAGAGATGAGCCGCAGCTTTACACAGTATTATAAGCAGCAATACCAGCAGACTTCCGTAAGGGTCTGTGATCCGCTTGTGATTAACCTGGATGCGGATGTGGCGGAACTGTCCGATCAGAAGTTTTTCTTTGATCTGGATGCGGACGGCGTGAAGGATGAGATTTCCATGTTGGGACGTGGAAGCGGTTACCTGGCGCTTGACAAGAACGGAGACGGCATTATTAACGATGGCTCCGAATTGTTCGGAACTGCAAGCGGAGACGGTTTTGCAGACCTTGCCAAATACGATGATGACGGGGACGGCTGGATCGATGAAGACGACGCTGTTTGGAGCCAGTTGAAAATCTGGTGCAAAGATGAGAACGGCAATGATGTGCTGTACAGTCTTGCGGATAAGGGAGTAGGCGCCATTTGCCTGCAGAAGGCCGCAACACAGTTTTCACTGAATTCCCAGGCAACCAATGAAACAAACGGCTACATCAGAAGTACGGGAGTATTCCTGTATGAAAACGGCATGGCGGGAACGGTACAGCATGTGGACGTCGCGGCGAAACCGTTTCAGGCGGTAGGTTAAAGTAGCAGAGAATAACCTTTTTACATAGGATATCTTAGAGGTGTCCTATGAATCCAATTCAAATCATAAATCAGGCTTATAAGAATAAGAGAACTGCTTTTCGTGTCATAAACAGACAAAAAAGAGCGGTTCTCTTTGCTTTTTTTATGCTTGTTCTCTTTCCGCTTCTCTATTCCTGTTTTTCCTATTATTATCGGACATATACCATAGGGGAAAACAAACTGTCGGAGCTGGAAGTTATTACAGCATTTCCGGAAGCCGGCAGATACAGGGTGAAAGTGCGTACCTCCTGGGGCGAACGGGAGATGGGACTGGAAAGTTATATTGCGTGCATGCTTCCGGCCGTTATACCGGTTGAATATGAAGAAGAGACTTTAAAAGCCCAGGCAATCCTTTTACGGACACAGTTATTCTGCCTGTATGAACAACAAAAAGAAGAAAAGACAAACTGGGAGCCTTATTATATATTTGTGGAAGAAAACGAAAGAATTAAAACATACTTTACATTTTGGGAACAAAAACATATTTTTGGGGAAAAATATACCGCGTATATGACAAAATATTGCCATGCCGTTTCCGAGACGGCGGGAATGTATATAAAAAAAGACGAAAGACCGGCAAAAACAGCCTGGTTTCGGGTCAGCGCAGGAAATACCAGAGAGGGCGTGGCCTGCGAAAAGGATTATCAGTCAGAAGATTACCTGAGCTACACGACGGTAAGCAGCAGGGAGTTTTTAAAAACAATGGAAAATCTGCCGGAACTTGCCGGTAAAAAAATAAAAGATGTTCGTTTTACGGGAGTGGAAGGAACATCTGCATACACAAAAACGCTTAATTTTGAGATCGCAGCTGAAGTATCTGATTTTATGTACCAGGAAGAACGTTTTGAATATCAGATTTCAGGAGAGCGTTTCTGTGAGGTTTTTCATTTAAATTCCCCTTGCGTCCAAAATCTGGAGACGGAAAGGAAAAAGGTAACAATTACGGTAAAAGGAGTCGGCCATGGCAGCGGTATGAGCCAATATGCGGCAAACGAACTGGCAAAAGATAAAAAAAATTATACGGAAATATTAAATTATTTTTTTACAAATATTGCAATTGATAAATTTGAATAATCCCATGGAATCCGGCAAGACTATCCATAAAACTACTTTGAAGATTTGATTTGTCAAATAGAATGGAGGAACCATGAGGAGAAGAAATAATTATAACAGAAACAGAGAAAAAAAAGAGCGCTTAATTATGCTGGGCAGCGCGGTGTTTGTTTTAACGGCATTGACTATGACCGGCGTATATGTAAAAGGAAATAATGAAAAAAACAAAAACGACGGTTATACAATCGATTTCAGCTCACTGCAGGACGACGAGGATGAAAAAGAGAAAGAAATAGCAAAACAGACAACCCCGTCCGACAAACAGTCTGCTTCCACGGAAAACACAGGGGCGGACCGGCAGATGGCAAAATCGGACGCCAATACAACCAACACCAAAAACTATCAGGGATCGGGAATGATGCCTGGTAAAACCAACGTAAAAAAGCCATCGGAACAGGTGCAGGATGATTTTATGGACTATCTTCCCGGTGACGACGGCGTTGCAGCGGAGGCGCCCGTAGAAGAAGAACCCGAGTTTGCCCAGGCAGCAGAGTTTTCCGAATTGAATGAAGACGACAGCATTGCAACCGACGGAGAAGCGGTAGCGAACTTTAATCAGCCGGAACTGCAGTTTTCTGAAAATGATTCCCTCACCTGGCCTATAGTAGGAAATGTGTTAATTAATTATAGTATGGACAAGACTACGTATTTTGCTACTTTACAGCAGTACAAATACAGTCCCGCCATTGTCATTGCGGCATCAGAAGGAGAAGCGATCGGTGCGGCAGCCAACGGAAGAGTAATCGATATATATGAGGATGAAGAAATTGGTAAGGCTGTCGTGATGGATCTGGGCGGTGGATATCAGCTGACATACGGGCAGTTGGAAGATATACAGGTATCGAAAGGCGGTTATGTCAGCACCGGTGAAATTGTGGGAAATGTTGCCGCGCCAACAAAATATTACAGTGTGGAAGGCGCAAACGTATACTTTAAACTGACAAAGGACGGTACGCCTGTAAATCCCATGGGTAAATTAGATTAGAAGAAAAGGCGCGGCAGGAAAACGCAGATTGAACGGAGTAAACGCATGTTTATTATAAATGGTCATATAAAAACAATGGCAGGGCAGGAGTATGATAGCGGTTATCTTCATATCCGGAAGGGGAAGATCGCTGAAATCGGATGGGGCGCCATTCCACAGAAACCGGCGGATTCCACGGAAGAAAATGAACCGGTACTGGATGTAAAAGGGGCGCTTGTTATGCCCGGGATTATTGAGGCGCATTGTCACATGGGAATTACCGAGGAAAAGAAGGCTATGGAAGGGGATGACTGCAACGAGAATGTGGAGCCGGTCACTCCCTTTCTTCGCGCTATTGATGCAATTAACACAATGGACGCGGCCTTTCACGATGCGATCCGCGCAGGGCTTACCTCTGCGATGATTGGTCCGGGAAGTGCCAACGTCGTAGGCGGACAGTTTGCCTTTTTAAAGCTTGGAGGACGCAGAATCGACGATTTGACAGTAAAAGCGCCGGCCGCAATGAAAATAGCGTTTGGTGAAAATCCCAAAGTAAATTATTCGGGACAAAATAAATCTCCGGTTACCCGGATGGCCATTGCGTCAATTTTGAGGGAAGAGCTTACAAAAGCAAAACAATATTGTGAGAAACGCAGAAACGATTCGGACTTTACGCCGGATTACCGTTATGATTGCTGGGTTCCGGTTTTTGATAAGGAAATACCGTTAAAGGCTCATGTACACCGGACCGATGATATTTTTACGGCAATCCGCATCGCAAAAGAGTTTGACTTGAATCTGACGTTAGATCACTGCAGCGAAGGACATTTAATTGCCGATGAGATAGCGGCGGCAGGTTATCCGGCAATCGTAGGTCCTGATCTGGCAAGCCGGAGCAAAATTGAAGTGCAGAATATGGCTTTTAAGACGGTGGGAGTTTTAAACCGGGCAGGCGTTATGACGGCCATAACCACGGACCATCCGGTATCGCTAATACAGTCCTTGCCGATTTGCGCGGGAATGGCTGTGAAAGCCGGTCTTGATTTGGAGGAGGCGTATAAGTCGCTGACAATTTACCCGGCCAAAATCTGCGGAGTGGACGACCGGGTGGGAAGCCTGGAAGTGGGAAAAGATCCGGATATTGCAATTTTTAACGGAAATCCCATGGAAGTATTTACCGAAACGCTGTATACATTAATCGACGGACAGATTGTTTATGACAAAGAAGGAACATTCACGCCAAAATAAGTCCGGTTCCATGAAAAGTCTTTACCTGGCGGATACTACGCGATATAATGAAGCAGGTAGGAGGAAGGAGCTGTGATGAAACGAAGAGTGATCAGCGTTTTTATCTGTATTATGCTGCTCTTTAGCGGCTGCACTGGCAAAGGCTATGGACCGGGAAGCGATGGCGGACCGGAATTTTCAAGCCTGCATCCGATGCCGGAACTGACTTATGAAGTTCCGGTCAGTATGCCCAATATTCTCATCAATCAGATCGGTTATACGCCGTCCGGGGAAAAGACGGTGATTTTTCGGGGAGCAAGATTGCCGGACAGCTTTGAGATTATAGATGAAGAAACGGGAGAAACCGTTTACAACGGAACGGTCAGACAAAAACCCGAAGCGGACGGAAGTTTGATGGGGTATGGGGATTTTACGGATTTGACAGAAGAAGGAACTTATTACGTGCGGGGCGGCATATTGGGCAGATCATACAATTTTGCACTGTCCGATGCTGTCTATGACGAGCTGTTTCCGGCTTCCCTTGCGCTTTTAAAGCGGCGTCAGGAGAAAAAAATTAATGTAATTCTTTCGGCGGGTACGAATGAAACAGAAGAAAAAATTCTGCAGGGCGGCTGGTTCACGGATTCTTTTGACAATCAGAATGTGAAAACGGCCTGTGAAGCGGTCATGGTTCTGCTGACAGCTTATGAATTATATCCTTCCGCTTTTTTAAGCGAATCGGACAGCGCGGCAAAGGAACCGGAAATACTGAAACTGATTCGCAGTCAGATGGAATGGCTGATGCTTTTACAGGAGGAAAAATCCGGCGGCGTGTATGGAGGAATCCGGGCAGATACGCAGAAAAATCCGGCCGTATATCAGATGGAACCGGTGAGTTTAGAGGCATCGGCAGGTTTTGCGGCGGCGATGGCAAAATTTTCCTATATTTATCAGAGCTTTGACCAGCAGTTTGCGGCCGAATGTTTAAAGGCGGCGGACCTTGCCTGGAAATACATAGACAGACAGCCGGACGCACCGGAAGAAACAGAAGTAATTGCCGGGATTCTTTTCAGCGCTGCGGCGGAACTTTACCGGGCTTCCGGGCGGCAGGCCTATCATACGAAGCTTCGTTCTTTTCTGGAAAAGGGCGTCGATCCGGGGAACGTAACCTGGGATACCTTCGGCGTCTTCACTTATCTGTCCACAAGAAAGCCTGTAAATAAAGAATATTGCGGCGTTATTATGAAGCAGTTGATGAATTATGCGGAGGAGGTATCTTTAAGGGCAAGAGAAGGCGCTTATTTTACGGAGGGAAATAAGAACCTGGATAACACAAAAGATCTACTATGGAATATGGTAATATTATCCATTGCGGATTATGTTATAACCAATCATGAATATGACACGGTCATAGAAAACCACCTGCACTATTTCCTTGGGTGTAATCCCCAGGCGGTGTGTTTTCTGGATGCAAAAGGCAGTGACAGGCTGTGGAAGGAAGGCGGCGCATTGCAGGAAGATTTGCTGTCCGGCTCCTGTTATATTTGCATGTTAAGTCACATTTTAAAGGAAGATACATAGAAGAAAGGGTAGAAAATTATGAAGATTGTTGTTTTGGCAGGAGGAATCAGCACGGAAAGAGACGTGTCCTTATCCTCCGGAAAAATGATTTACGAGGCATTAAAAAGGAAAGGACATCAGACGGTTCTTTTAGATGTATTTTTAGGATATAACGGAGATATAACGGATATTTTTGAGAAAGAGGAAGACTGGGCCAGGGAGATCGGCGCAGTTCGTGAACAGAATCCGGATATCGGTCAGGTGAAGGCTTTAAGACCGGACTGGAAAAAGAACTTTTTCGGTCCCCATGTGCTTTCTCTTTGTCAGCAGGCGGACGTGGTTTTCATGGGGCTGCACGGTGAAGACGGGGAGAACGGAAAAATTCAGGCATGTTTTGATTTAATGGGCATTACATATACGGGAACCGACTATGTCAGTTCGGCGCTTGCCATGGATAAAGGACTGGCAAAGGAACTGTTTATATATAACAAAATTCCTACGCCTGAGGGAATAACGCTTAAAAGCGGTGAAGAAGAAACGGTGAAAGTACCGTATCCCTGTATTGTCAAGTCCTGCAAGGGCGGTTCTTCCATTGGGGTGGTTATTGCGAAAAATGATGCGGAATATGAAGCCGCCAAAAAGGAAGCGTTTAAGTATGATAATGAAGTAGTTATCGAACAGTATATAACGGGAAGGGAGTTTTCTGTCTGCGTGATGGACGGGAAAGCGCTGCCGGTTATTGAAATTGCGCCCCTTAAAGGGTTTTATGACTATAAAAACAAATATCAGGCGGGCAGCACCGTGGAAACCTGCCCGGCGCAGATCCCGGAAGAAAAAGCGGTAGAAATGCAGATGCTTGCCGAAAAGGTTTTTCAGGTTCTCCGGTTAAAATGTTATGCGCGTATGGATTTTATGATGAGTGAAACCGGAGATTTATATTGTCTGGAAGCGAATACGCTGCCCGGCATGACGCCTATGTCGCTGATTCCGCAGGAGGCGAGGGCAATCGGTATGGAATTTGATGATTTGTGCCAGTGGATTGTTGATATGGCCGTAAATAAGTGTGAATAAACGTTTTCCGTAAGGAACGGGAGGTATCGGTATGAATATGACTTTGCAGCAGATTGCAAAAGCCTGCGGCGGCGCGCTTAGCAATGCGGAAGGAAAAGAGAGTGAAAAAATTCAGGGAGCGGTGCTGGATTCCAGACTGGTGGAACCGGGGTATCTTTTTTTGGCGACAAGGGGAGAAAGAGTGGACGGACACAGCTTTATTCCCGATGTGGCGAAAAAAGGGGCGGCCTGCGTGGTGTGTGAAGAAGCGCCCGCAGAGGTGAACGTGCCCTACATTCTCGTAGAGGATTCCTTTCAGGCGCTTAAAGATATTGCGCAGGCTTACAGGCAGACCCTGCATATTCCGGTTATAGGCATTACGGGAAGCGTGGGAAAAACAAGCACCAAAGAGTTTATAGCGGCAGTTCTGTCCGAAAAGTACCGCGTTTTGAAAACGGAAGGGAACTTTAATAACGAAGTAGGTCTGCCTTTAACGATTCTGCGAATCCGTGAGGAGCATGAAGCGGCGGTTCTGGAAATGGGAATCAGTGAGTTTGGCGAAATGCACCGCCTGAGTAAAATTGCCAGGCCCGATATCTGCGTTATAACCAATATCGGACAATGCCATCTGGAAAACCTGGGGTCAAGAGAGGGCATTTTAAGGGCAAAGTCAGAAATCTTTGATTATATGAACAGGCAGGGACATATTGTATTAAACGGTGACGACGACATGCTGGCAGGAATCCGGGAGGTTCACGGAATCCGGCCGGTCCGTTTTGGAATAAATTGCGGAAGTACCTGCGACGTATATGCGTCGGAGGTTGAAAGCAAGGGACTGTTTGGAAGCGAAGCGGTTATGCATCTGGAAGGAAAAGAATACCCTGTTAAAGTAACGCTTCCGGGACTGCACATGGTCGGCAACGCGCTTGCGGCGGCATGTGTGGCGAGACTTTTGAATTTGGACCCGTCCGAAATCTGTAAGGGGATTGAAAAGGTACGGCCGGTAGGGGGCAGAAGCAATATTGTGCAGACCGGTAAATTTGTCGTTATCGACGACTGCTACAATGCCAATCCTGTCTCCGTGAAAGCGGCTCTGGATCTTTTGCAGAGTGCGGAGGGCAGGAAGGTTGCCATCTTGGGCGATATGTTTGAACTTGGAACGGATGAGAAGAAACTGCACGGGGATGTAGGCAGATATGCGGTAGAAAAGGAAATGGATGTGCTTCTGTGTGTGGGGAGCCTGTCAAAGTATATGTACGAAGAGGCAATGCGGGATTGGGACGGCGTGATCGACGTGCGTTATTTTGAAGGGAAAGAAGAACTGCTGGAGATGCTGCCCGATATTCTGGCGGAAGGCGATACGGTCTTGGTAAAGGCTTCCCATGGGATGCATTTTGAGGAATTGGTGGAGTGGTTTGCGGAAAACTGACAAAAGGAGACACTGATGAATATCCCTGTCGGATTATCCGTGAAATAAAGGAGGCAGATCATGTCAGTTTATAAAATTACATTCAGTCCCACTGGAGGGACAAAAAAAGCAGCGGATATTTTTACAGAATCTTTCAGTCCGGAAAGCACATATGTTGACCTTGTTAGTCAAAAAAAGGATTGTTCCGGGTATTCTTTTCGGCCGGAGGATATCTGTATTGTATCCGTTCCGTCCTACGGCGGGCGGGTTCCGGATATTGCCGTAAGAAGGCTTAGGCAGATGAAGGGAGACGGAGCAAAGGCGGTATTGATCGTGACATACGGCAACAGAGACTATGACGATACCTTTGCAGAGCTGCAGGACGTGCTGGAAGAGGCAGGCTTTGTATGTATCGCAGGAGTGGCGGCGATAGCCGAGCATTCGATCATGCGTCAGTTTGCGGCGGGGCGTCCGAATGAGCAGGACGAAAAGGAACTGGCTGAATTTGCGTTCCGCATTCGAACTGCGATGGAGTCGGGGAACGTATCCGGGGATCTGAAACTGCCCGGGAACCGTCCCTACCGCGAATATGGCGGTGTGCCGATGAAACCCCAGACGGGGAAAGCCTGTGTGCGCTGCGGCTATTGTGCGGGGGAGTGTCCGGCGGGGGCTATTTCTGCGCTTGATCCCTCTCAAACCGATAACAAAACATGTATTTCCTGTATGCGCTGTATTGCGGTTTGTCCGCAGAAGGCCAGAAGCGTCAATAAGGTGTTGCTCATCGCAGGCAGCATGAAGCTGAAAAAGGCATGCAGCGGCTATAAGAAGAATGAATTGTTTTTATAAACGATTTTTTTTGGCAGAGTAGCAAAGAATATGTGCCTGTGCGGAGCTTTGAGTGTTTTTACGAGTGAATAACCGGTATCACAAGGAGATGTTTATGCTGTTGGAAAAACTGGAACAGGGAGTCAATTTTACCAATCATGAAAAAGATGTGGC
>ERZ779637.239-NODE-239-length-40565-cov-14.389928_pt1 | contig 40565 bp, 40 predicted proteins | sample MGYA00514196_ERZ779637 | MGnify/ENA primary metagenome ERZ779637 (study PRJEB29562, sample SAMEA4376700) | mouse gut metagenome | isolation source: Cecum | study: EMG produced TPA metagenomics assembly of the A DSS colitis mouse model was used to assess the...
GGTGGGGGAGCTGACCAACATGCTGGGGGCGGGCCACATCATGGTCCAGCGGTTCGGGGATATTCTGGACGGCAAGCGGACGTGGCAGAAGGAGCTGGCCTTCTCCAACGTGCGGCCCACCCTGCCGGACGTGGTGGCCGGGGACATCACCGCCGCCATGCCCTACCGGGCCATGACCAACATCATCAACTTTATTCAGGCCATGGACGAGGTGGTGCCTGGGTTCGCCTCCTCGGAGACCCTGCTGTACTCCCCGGAGCTGAAGTTCTACTCCAACCGGGTGAAGATGGACGAGGACTTCAACACCAACATCCAGGGCCTGTACTGCCTGGGCGACTCCAGCGGCTGGACCCGGGGGCTGATGATGGCCTCCGCCATGGGCGTACTCATGGGGCGGCGGCTGGCGGCGGCCGAGGGGTAATTCCTTCTTTTCTGAACAAACAAAGCAAAAAACGTCAGCGGCGGTCACAGACCGCCGCTGACGTTTTTTGTTGTATTCTTTCAACCCAAAAGAATCCCTGCTGAAGATCGCCTCAGATCTGCACGATCCAGCCCATGTCGTCCGCCACTACGCCGGTCTGCATACCGTAGATATGATCGTAAAGCTTCTGGCTCACCGGGCCCACGCCGCCGCCGTGGATGACGATATCCCGGTCCATGTAGCGCAGGTAGCCGATGGGGGAGATGACGCAGGCAGTGCCGGTGGCCCAGGCCTCCTGGAGGGTGCCGTCCTTGCTGGCGGCCTCCACGTCCTGGATGGACAGGCGGCGCTCGCTCACCTTGTAGCCCCACTTGCGCAGGAGGGTGATGGTGCTGTCCCGGGTGACGCCGGGGAGGATGGACCCGCCCAGGGGCGCGGTGATGATCTCGTCGCCGATCATGAAGAAGGCGTTGGAGGTGCCCACCTCCTCCACATACTTGTGCTCGTGGGCGTCCAGCCACAGCACCTCCTTGCAGCCGTTCTCCAGGGCCTTCTTGGTGGCCCGCATACCGCCGGCGTAGTTGCCGCCTACCTTGGCAAAGCCGGTGCCGCCCACGGCCGCGCGGATATACTCGTCCTCCACATAGATGTGGCTGCCGGTGAGACCGCCCCGGTTGATGTCGTAGTAGGCCCCCACGGCGCAGAGGATGATGATGAAGTGGTAGTGCTTGGCCGGCTCCACGGAGAAGCTCACCTCGTCGGAGATGATGTAGGGCCGGATGTACAGGGCCGTACCGGGGGCGGTGGGGATCCAGTCCGCGTCCGTCTTCACGGCGGCCTTCACCGCCTCAATGAACAGCTCCTCGTCCATGGGGGGGATGCACATGCGCTCGTTGGTGCGGTTGAGGCGCTTGGCGTTCATGTCCGGACGGAAGAGGTTGATCCTGCCGTCAGGGGTGCGGTAGGCCTTCATACCCTCAAACATCATCTGGGCGTAGTGGAGCACGCAGGAGGCGGGGTCCAGGCTGATGGGGCCGTAGGGGACGATCCTGCCGTCGTGCCAGCCCTGGCCCTCGTCGTAGTCCATAATGAGCATGTGGTCGGTGAAGTACTTGCCAAAGCCCAGGTTGGACTGGTCCGGCTTGGCCTTGGGGGTGGTGGTGCGGGTTACGGGAAATTCGTAAGACATGATTGCATCCGCCTTTCGGTTTTGGTATTCATCCTTTTTCCTGAAAGAAAAAGGATCAAAAAGAACTTTTACACCCTATGGGTGTATTTTGCGATAGAACACGTGTAAAAAGTGTTTCTTTTGGTTCTTTTCTTTATGAATAAAGAAAAGAACAGAAAAAAGCTCTACAGATGATACAGCTCCGGCCGCCGGTCCCGGAAGACATTGATGGAGGCGCGGATGTCCTCGATTACCGAGAAATCCGCCTCGCCGGTGATGGTCTCCTCCCCGTCCCAGGCGCGGGCCAGGTACTCGCCCCAGGGGTCAATGATGGCGCTGTGTCCGCCGCAGCGGGTTTCTCCCGCCGCGCCCACGCTGTTGCACAGGGCCAGGAACATCTGGTTCTCAATGGCCCGGGCACGGGCCAGGGTCTCCAGGTGCATGGTCCGCTTCTCCGGCCACTGGGCCACTGCAAAGAGGAGGTCCACCCCGTCCAGGGCCAGAGTCCGGGTCAGCTCCGGGAACCGGATGTCGTAGCAGATGATCAGGCCGCACTTCTTGCCGTCCAGCCGGAACCGGCAGGTGCGGTCCCCGGCCCGGAAGGCATGGTGCTCCCCGGAGGGGGTGAACAGGTGGGTCTTGTCGTACTCCGCCAGCACCTCGCCGGAGCGGTCAAAGACATAGGCCGTGTTGCAGAACCCGTCCCCCCTCTGATTGGCCACACTGCCGCAGACGATGTTCACGTTCAGCTCCCTGGCCAGAGCGGAGAACACGGCCCTGGTCCGCGCCCCGTCCCGGTCCGCGCAGGCGGCCAGATCCTCCGGGAAGAACCCGGTGTTCCAGGTCTCCGGCAGCACCGCTACGTCCGGGCGCTCTCTGCTTACGGTCTCCCGGATGAGCGCCTCGGCGTGGGCGAAGTTTTCGTCCGCCGCCCCCAGGCGCATATCCATCTGGATACAGGAAATTTTCATCAGCATTCTCCTCAAAGCCGGATCGCCGTCTCCAGAGCGACGGACAGATACCGTTCGTACTCGGACGCCGGCGTCTGGCCCAGGAGCCCCCGCTCCCATTGGCTCCCCGCCAGGCTGTCCGCGGTATACAAAAACTGATAGACCTCTTTCCTCCGGAACTGCCCGGCGGCCATGACGGAGGCGCACTCCATCTCCACCGCGCCGCAGCCCTCCGCCCGGCGCTCTGCCACTTTTCCGGGCGTCTCCCGGTAGATGGCGTCCGTGGTCCAGGTTTTGGTTTTGACATAGGGCAGGGCCAGCTCATCGAAGATTGCCGCCAGCCGGTCCGCCGTGGGGATCTCCACATAGTCCGAGGCCGGCAGGTAGTGGAAGCTGGTCCCCTCGTCCCGGTAGGCGGCGGTGGGAACGATCAGATGCCCGGCGGGCAGGTCCGGGTCCAGCCCGCCGCAGGTTCCAAAGAACAGGACCTTCTCCGCGCCCTTGACCCACACCTCCTCCAGGATTCCCACTGTGGCGGGGCCGCCCAGGGTGGTGAGGTACAGCCCCAGGGTATGACCCTGGCAGGAAAAACGGTAAACCGGGATCTTTACGCAGGCGCTGACCGTACTGACGGTCTCTGCGGGGAAACGCTGGAGCAGCGCCTCCGCCACCTTCTGCTGGAAGGTCACCAGCACGGTTTTGGGGAAGCCCTCCACCGGCTGCGCGAGATGGGAGGGCTTCAGCAGCTCCCCGCCGCCGTCAAAGCCCCGGCGGATCACTGGTAGTCTCTCCCCGTCTGAAGGGCCTTCATGTTCAGCTCCACCAGCTGGGCCTTCTGGGGGGGCACCAGCTTGGCCACCGTCTCCTCCGTGCCCTCGAAGGTGAGCTCCGGATGATTTTTCAGCACGTGACCCATCATCACCATGTTGGCCAGGGTGGGCACGCCCGCGTCGTTGGCCATCTGGGTGGCGGGGATGTAGAAGACCGCCGCATCATCACGGCCCACCTTCTCCCCAATCAGGGTGGAGTCCACGTAGATCTGCCCGCCGGGGACCACCGCGTCCACGTACTTTTGCAGGCTGGGCAGGTTCATGGCGATGAGCACGTCCGGATGGGTGATGATGGGGGAGCCCACGCTCTCCTCGGAGAGGATGACGCTGCAGTTGGCGGTGCCGCCCCGCATCTCCGGGCCGTAGGAGGGCAGCCAGGAGACCTGGAGGTCCTCCAGCAGGCCCTTGTAGGCCAGGAATTTTCCCGCGAACAGGATCCCCTGTCCGCCGAAGCCGGCAATCAAAATCTGGGTTGTCTTCACTTCTCCTCAGCCTCCTTTGCCGCCGATCTGTCCTTGTACACCCCCAGGGGGTAGTAGGGCAGCATGTCGCTCTCCACCCACTCCAGAGCCTTCTGGGGGGTCATACCCCAGTTGGTGGGGCAGGCGGACACCACCTCTACCAGGGAGAAGCCCTTCTTCTCCACCTGGTTCTGGAAGGCCTTCCGGATGGCCTTGCCCGCGGCCTTCACGTTCTTGACGTTGTTCACCGCCACCCGGGCCACGTACTCCGGCCCCTCCAGGGTGCTCAGCAGCTCGCAGACCCGAATGGGCCAGCCGCAGTGGTTCACATCCCGGCCGTAGGGGCTGGTCTGGGTCACCTGACCGGGCAGGGAGGTGGGGGCCATCTGGCCGCCGGTCATGCCGTAAATGGCGTTGTTGACAAAGATGATGGTGATATTCTCGTTGCGGGCCGCGGCGTGGACGGTCTCCGCCATGCCGATGGAGGCCAGATCGCCGTCCCCCTGGTATGTGAAGACCACGCTGTCCGGCCGGCACCGCTTGATGCCCGTGGCCGTGGCCGGGGCCCGGCCGTGGGCGGCCTCGATCATGTCGCAGGCAAAGTAGTCGTAGGCCATCACCGCGCAGCCCACCGGAGCCACGCCGATGGTGTCCCCCTCGATGCCCAGGCCGTCGATGGCCTCGGCCACCAGCCGGTGGATGATGCCGTGGGGGCACCCGGGGCAGTAGTGGAGGACCGCGTCCGTGAGGGCGCGGGGCTTCTCAAATACGATTGCCATGTCAGTTCACTCCTTTCTGAGCTTCGCGGATGCTGGAGAGCACCTGCTCCGGGCTGGGGATCATGCCGCCCGTCCGGTTGCACAGGCTCACGGGCCGCCGGCACTCCGTGGCCAGACGGACGTCCTCGATCATCTGGCCCATGTTCAGCTCCACGCACACGAAGCTCTTCACCTGGTCCGCCGCCTGACGCAGGACCGCCTTGGGGAAGGGCCAGAGGGTGATGGGACGGATGAGCCCCGCCTTCACGCCCTCCCGCCGGGCCTGCGCCACGGCGTTCTTGGCCACCCGGGAGGCGATGCCGAAGGCCACCACGCAGATCTCCGCGTCCTCCATCATGTACTGCTCGTACATGACCTCGTTCTCCTCCACCGCCTTGTACCGCTCATAGCGCTCAAAGTTCTTCTGCTCCAGCTCGTCGGACTTGAGGTAGAGGGAGTTGACGATGTTGTGCTTTCTGCCCATCTTGGTGCCCGTGAGGGCCCAGGGCTTGTCGTAGGTCTCGACGGCCGCCTCCTCGAAGGTGATGGGCTCCATCATCTGCCCGATGGTGCCGTCGGCCAGGATCATGGCGGTCATCAGGTACTTGTCCGCCAGATTGAACCCCTTGATGGTGAGGCTGGCCATCTCCTGGACCGAGGCCGGGGCCAGCACGATCATGCGGTAATCCCCGTGTCCGCCGCCCTTGGTGGCCTGGAAGTAGTCGGACTGGCTGGGCTGGATGCCCCCCAGCCCCGGGCCGCCCCGCTGGACGTTGACCACAAAGGCGGGCACGTCGGAGCCGGCTATGTAGCTCAGACCCTCGCTCTTGAGGGAGATGCCGGGGCTGGAGGAGGAGGTCATCACCCGCATGCCTGCGGCGGCCGCGCCGTAGACCATGTTGATGGACGCGATCTCGCTCTCCGCCTGGAGGAACACGCCTCCGATCTTGGGCATCTTCTTGGCCATGTAGGCGGCCACCTCCGTCTGGGGGGTGATGGGATAGCCGAAGTAGTGGCGGCAGCCGGCCCGGATGGCGGCCTCCGCAATGGCCTCGTTGCCCTTCATCAATACTCTCTCTGCCATGTTGTCCTCCTTACTTCTCCACGGTGATGATGCAGTCCGGGCACATGGTGGCGCAGAACGCGCAGCCGATGCACTCCTCCTGGTTGGTCATCACCGCGGGGGAATAGCCCTTTTGGTTGATCTGGTCCCTGGCAATGGCCAGAATGTGCTTGGGACAGGCGCTGACGCACAGGCCGCAGCCCTTGCACAGATCGGTCTTAAAGGTTACTTTTGCCATAGTGGTCTCCTTTCTCTTTGCGGATAATCACAGCTCCCGCTGCATGACAACAATGGTATAGCCGCCGCCGTCGGTCTCGATTCCGGTGGGGGTAAACTGGTTTTTCACCCAGAAGGCCTCGCTCTCCGGGTTGCCCTTCACCCGCCCCAGGCGGACGGACCGGAACCCCTGGTCCTTCAGGAGGTCCATAAGCTCGCTCACCAGGGCCGTGCCTACGCCCCGGCCCTGCAAGTCCTTTCGCAGGATGAACCAGCCCACAAAGGCGGTCTCCGGGTTGGGATAGCGGAGAATCAGATCCAGCGCACCCCACAGCCGCCCGTCCCGGAAGTAGCCCAGGAAGTACTTGTCCTCGCTTGTGGTCCGGGGCGGCAGCTTGGTCAGGTCCCCCCGGAGGCCCTCCAGGGTGGGCTCCTCACCCATGTACCGGTAGTAGGTGGGGTTGTCCTTTGCCAGGGCCAGCAGCTCCGGCAGGTCCTCCTCCGTGAGGCGGCGGACCTGACAGGACGCAGAAATGCTCTTTATTGGCAGCTCCATAGGCGTTATCTCCCTCCTGGCGGCGATTGGAACGGCCGGTCTGTCAGTTTCCGCCGGATTTCTCCGCGGGAATCCTGCGCCTGCCGTTATTCCACCGCCTGTCAATAGTCCTCCACGTCAAATACGCGGTCTTTACAGTAGTATTTCCGGTCCTCCTCCGTGATCCTCCGGACAACCCTGCACGGGCTGCCCACGGCCACCACCCATTCGGGAATGTCCCTGGACACCACGCTCCCCGCGCCGATCACCGAGTTGCTGCCGACAGTCACCCCCGGCAGCAGGACCACATTGCCGCCGATCCACACGTTGTCCCCGATGGTGACCGGGAGGCCGTACTCATAGCCGGAGTTCCGGCTGTCCGGGTGGAGGGGGTGTCCGGCGGTATAGATGGAGACGTTGGGGGCGAACTGGACGTTGCTGCCGATGGTCACCTTGCCCACGTCCAGAATGGTGAGGTTGTAGTTGGCAAAGAAGTTGTCCCCCACCTCGATGTTCCAGCCGTAGTCACAGTGGAAGGGGGCGTTGATCCAGGGGTCCCTCCCGGTTTTTCCCAGCAGCTCCAGCAGCAGCCGCTGGGCCTGCTCCTCCTCGTCGGGGGGCAGCAGGTTGAAGGCGTGGAGCTTTCGCCGGCAGGCCATCCGCTCCTCGCTCAGCCCGTCCAGCCACGCCTTGTAGGGCAGGCCCGCCAGCATTCTCTCCTTCTGTGTCATAGGCTCTCCTTTCATCCGAACAGCGGCCGCGCTCTGGGCGGTCCCTTCTGCTCGGGCAAGTCAAAGTACTTCTCCTGGAGCTTCATGGACAGAAGGCCAGGAACCCTGCCCTCCAGGGCCGCCGCCACGGTCTCCTCCGCGCTGGTCATCCAGAGGGGCAGACCGCTGAGCGCGCTCAATCTCTCCATATAGGGCAGCGCCTCCAGCACCGTCTCCGCCGTGGTCTCGTGGGCCAGATTGGCGTTGTTGACAATGTCCGTGAAGGGCAGGCCCCCGGCCCTCTCGATCTCCCCCATGACCTCCAGGGCCTCCTCCGGGGTCCGGGTCAGGGGGCGGCAGGGGTTGGCCACAAAGGCCATCCGGTAGTTCCCCTCCTCCAGGATGAAGGGCGTGTACCGGCCCAGGGCGTAGGCCCCCCGGTCGTCGCCGCCGATGTCCATCACCGCGTACAGGCCCCGGTCCTCCACCAGCCGGTAGGCCTCCGCCGGCAGGGCGGGCAGGTCCACGTTGGTGTTGGCGAACTGGGGGGAGATGAGCGCCACCCCCGCCGCCTCCAGCTCCCGGGCGCTGTCCTTGGTGCGGAAGTAGGGGTTGACGATGTCCAGGTCCGCAATGGCGGTCCGCCGGCCCTCCCGGGCCAGCAGCAGGGCGTAGTTGACGGCAATGTTGGTCTTTCCGGACCCGTAGTGTCCGGCGAACAGGGTGATTCGTTTATGGTCCATAGGGGGCTCCTTCGCTTTCTCTCCGCAGGGATTTTTCCATCTCGTCATATACCAGGACCACGCCGTTCTCCACCGGCCAGCGGCCGCGCCGGACCGTCCGGTAGCCCCGGCGCCCGTACATCCGGAGGGCCGGCAGAGACGCCTCCAGCCGGGCGGCGGCGTGGCTCCGGGCAATCTCCGCCTCCAGCCGGTCCATGATGCGGCTGCCGTATCCCCGGCCCTGGAAGGGGGGCGCCACATAGACCCGGGTGATCTGGCTGTCCAGCCGGGTCCCGGTGCCGATGAGCGTCCCGTCCAGCCACAGCCCGTACACGCCGCCCCGCCGGATGTCCTCCCCCACCGCCTCCGGGGTGTGGAGGGCGTGGAACGCGTCCACAATCTCCCGGCAATAGTACCGGGGGTAGACCTCCTCCACCGTGCGCCGGACCAGCGCGGCGATCAGGGGGGCGCTGGCCTCCTCCGCCGGGAGCAGGCGGGCCGTGTCCAGGCCCATTATAGCTGATTGCGGATGATCTTCCCACTGGTAGTTTTGGGCAGCTCATCCCGGAATACGATAATGCGGGGGTACTTGTAGGGGGCGGTGTGCTCCTTCACGTAGGTCTGGATCTCCTTTTTCAGCGCCTCCGTCCCCTCCGTGCCGGGCACCAGCACAATGCTGGCCTTCACCACCTGGCCCCGGACCTCGTCCGGCGCGGCGGACACGCCGCACTCCAGCACATAGGGCAGCTCCATGATGACGCTCTCGATCTCAAAGGGCCCGATCCGGTAGCCGCTGGACTTGATGAGATCGTCCACCCGGCCCACGTACCAGAAGTACCCGTCCTCGTCCCGCCAGGCGGTGTCGCCGGTGTGGTAGAGGCCGTCGTGCCAGGCGGCGCTGGTGCTCTCCTCGCTGCGGTAGTAGCCCCGGAAGAGGCCGCAGATGTCCGTCCGCTCCGCCCGGATGCAGATCTCGCCTACCTGTCCGTCCGGGACCGGGTTCCCCTCCGGGTCCACCAGCTCCACCGGGTACAGGGGCACGGGCTTGCCCATGGACCCCACCTTGGGCCGCATACCCACCAGATTGCCGATCATCACCGTGGTCTCGCTCTGGCCGAAGCCCTCCATGAGGCTCAGCCCCGTGGCCTTCTGGAACTGGTGGAATACCTCCGGGTTCAGGGCCTCGCCGGCGATGGTGGCGTGCTGTACGCTGCTCAGATCGTACCGGCTCAGATCCTGCTTGATGAGCATTCGGTACATGGTGGGCGGCGCGCAGAAGGTGGTGATGCGGTACTTGGCGAACATGGGCAGGATGTCGGAGGCGTCGAAGCGGTCAAAGTCGTAGACAAACACCGCCGCCTCGTTGAGCCACTGGCCGTAGAGCTTACCCCACATGGCCTTGGCCCAGCCGGTGTCGCTGATGGTCAGGTGCAGGCCCTCCGGGTCCACGCAGTGCCAGTATTTGGCGGTGATGAAGTGGCCCAGGGGGTACTTGTAGCACTGGGTGGCCGCCTTGGGAAAGCCGGTGGTGCCGGAGGTGAAGAACATGAGCATCAGATCCTCCCCCGCCGGCGCGTCCTTGGCCCGGATGAACTCATCGGAGAAGAGGCGGAACTCCTGGTCAAAGTCGTGCCAGCCCTGGCGGCAGCCGTCCACCATGATCTTCACCATGCCGGGGAACTGCGCCGCCGCCCGCTCCGCCTCCCAGGAGACCTCGCCGTTGGCGGTGCACACCACGGCGGAGATGCCGGCGGCCTCGTAGCGGTAGGCCAGATCGTGCTCCATCATCTGGTTGGAGGCCAGCAGGGCCACGGCCCCCAGCTTGTGGAGGCCCAGGATGGCGAACCAGAACTGGTAGTGCCGCTTCAGGATCAGCAGCACCCGATCCCCCCGCTTGACGCCCAGGGACTGGAAGTAGTTGGCGGCCCGGGAGGAGTAGCGGGACATGTCCTGGAAGGTGAAGTAGCGCTCCGCCCCGCTGCGGTCCACGTGGAGCATGGCCAGCTTGTCGCCCTTGCGGCGGGCCAGGCCGTCCACCACGTCGAAGGCGAAGTTGAAGGCGTCCGCGTTCTTGAACTGGATCCGTTTCAGGGACCCGTCCTCCCCCTCCTCCACCTCGATGAACTTCTCCCAGATCCGGCTCTCCTGTCCGGCGGCGTCCGGCCGGCGCTCCAGCTTCTTCTCCCGGACCGGAGCCGGGGCCGCGTCCCCGGGCCCCTCCAGGACAATGGCGTAGAACACGCAGTCCTGGCCGCCGGTGGCGATCATGCCGTGGGAGGCGGTGGAGTTGTAGTAGATGGTGTCGCCGGGGTTGAGGATCTCGATGTGCTCCCCCACCTGGACCTTCAGCTGGCCGGAGACCACGATGTCGAACTCCTGGCCCTCGTGGGTGGTGCACTCGATGGGCCGCAGCTGGGCCTCGTCGGAGTACTCGGCCACCACGTACAGGGGCTCGGCCACCCGCTTTTTGAACCGGGCGGCCATGTTGTAGTAGGTCATGCCGTGGGCGTGCTCGATGTGCTGGCCCTCCCCGGCCCGGGTGAGGGTGTAGTTGCTCAGGCGGGGGCTGGAGCCCTCGATGATGTCGGTGACATCCACGCCGAAGGCCTGGGCGCAGCGGTAGATAAAGGCGAAGTTGAGATCGCTCTCCCCGGCCTCGCACAGGAGGTACTCCTCCAGGGGCACGCCGGTGAGGCGGGCCATGTCCCCGGCGGTGAGGCCCACGATCTCCCGCAGGTCCCGGATGCGCTGGGCCATCTCCTGGAGCTTGAAGTCCAGTCCGGTGGTGGGTTGCTGTTTCATTGGTCAAATCCTCCTTGCAGTCTCCCCCTGGGGCAAACAAAAACTCGCCCCAAAGATACGGTAATCTTTGAGACGAGTAAACATATACCCGCGGTACCACTCAAATTGCGCCCCACAGGACGCCGCTCATCGGGCTCCAGCAAGCCCTATGCACTCACGCGGCAGTCACGGGAAGGTTCTACTCCCGGGCAGCCCGGTTTCTTCCTTCCAACTCAGGAGCTACAAACTCTCGCTTCCGCCCTGCCGGCTCGCACCGTCCGCCGGCTCTCTGAAGGGCATCCCCGGAGCACTCTCCGTCATCGTTTTTATGCTGCGGCCACTGGCCGCTATTCGATTGCAGTACCATCTTACCATATCGCGGTGGGTCTGGTCAAGTGGAAAATTAAAATTATTTGCCGGGGGTGCATATCTATTCGGAAACTCCGGGGGCGCGGTTCTGTACGTTAGTCCCGGGGCCTGCGCGGCCCCGGGACCGCCGATTACAGCTTATTCCTCATAATCTTCCCGCTGATGGTCTTGGGCAGCTCGTCCTTAAACACCACAATGCGGGGATATTTATAAGGCGCGGTGTGCTTTTTCACGTAGGTCTGGATCTCCTTCTTCAGCTCCTCCGTGCCCTCCGTGCCGGGCACCAGCACAATGCTGGCCTTCACCACCTGGCCCCGGATCTCGTCCGGCGCGGCGGACACGCCGCACTCCAGCACATAGGGCAGCTCCATGATGACGCTCTCGATCTCAAAGGGCCCGATCCGGTAGCCGCTGGACTTGATGACGTCGTCCGCCCGGCCCACGTACCAGAGGTATCCGTCCTCGTCCTGCCAGGCCACGTCCCGGGTGTGGTAGAGCCCGTCGTGCCACACCTCCGCCGTCTGCTCCGGATCCTGGTAGTAGCCGTCGAACAGGCCGCAGGGCAGCCCCTTCTCCTTGTCCGCACGGATGCAGATCTCGCCGTTCTCGCCCCGGGGGACCTCGTTTCCTTCGCTGTCCACCAGCACCAGATCGTAGGTGGGCACGGGCTTGCCCATGGAGCCGATCTTCTGCTTGTTGCCCACCAGATTGCCGATGGTCAGCGTGGTCTCCGTCTGGCCGAAGCCCTCGTAGATTTGCAGGCCGGTCTGGGCCTCGAACTGGCGGAACACCTCCGGGTTCAGGGCCTCGCCGGCGGTGGTGGCGTGCTTGATGCTGCTCAGGTCATAGCGGCTCAGATCGTCCTTGATGAACATGCGGTACATGGTGGGGGGCGCGCAGAAGGTGGTGATGTTGTACCTGGCGAACATGGGCAGGATGTCGGAGGCCTCGAAGCGGTCAAAGTCGTAGGTGAACACCGCCCCCTCGCACAGCCACTGGCCGTACAGCTTGCCCCACAGCGCCTTGCCCCAGCCGGTCTCGCTGATGGTGAAGTGGAGGCCGCCGGCGTGGACACAGTGCCAGTACTTGGCCGTAATGTAGTGGCCCAGGGCGTACTTGTAGCTGTGAGCGGCAATCTTGGGATAGCCGGTGGTACCGGAGGTGAAGAACATGAGCATCGGGTCATCGCCGCAGGGCGCGTCCGGCGCGCGCTCGAACTTGCTGCGGTACATGGCGTACTCCTCGTCGAAGTCGTGCCAGCCCGGACGGCTGCCGCCCACCAGAATCTTTAGCTGCAGGGTGGGGCTGTCCTTCTCCGCGATCTCCACCTGATGGGCGGCGCCGCCGTCGGCGGTGCAGAGGATGGCGCTGACCCCGGCGGCGTTGAACCGGTAGCTGAAGTCGTGCTCCTGGAGCAGGTTGGTGGCAGGAATGGCCACCGCCCCCAGCTTGTGGAGGCCCAGGATGGCGAACCAGAACTGGTAGTGCCGCTTGAGCACCAGCATCACCCGGTCCCCCCGCTTGACGCCCAGGGCCTTGAAGTAGTTGGCCGCCCGGGAGGAGGCCCGGGACATGTCCTCAAAGGTGAAGCGGCGCTCGGTCTTGTCCCGGTCCAGGTGGAGCATGGCCAGCTTCTCCGGATACTTGGCCGCAATGGCGTCCACGCAGTCAAAGGCGAAGTTGAACCGGTCCGCGTGGGGGAAGGAGAGGGACTGGAGCACGCCCCTCTCGTCCTCCACGGCGTGGATGAAGTCCCTGCACACGTAGTCCTCGCTGCTGTGGGCGTCCACGATGGACCGGCGCACGCTCATCTCGTCCGCCTTCTCGCCGGAGATGACCACCGCGCAGAACACGCACTTCTCCCCGCCGACGGCGATCATGCCGTGGGGGGTGGAGGAGTTGTAGAGGATGCTGTCCCCCTCCCGGAGGATCTCCGTGTGCTCCCCCACCTGGACCTTCATCTGGCCGGAGAGGATGATGTCAAACTCCTGGCCCGCGTGGGTGGTGAGGTGGATGGGCATGCGCTGCTGGGTCTCGTCGTAGTCGTAGGTGCAGTAGTAGGGCTCGGCCAGCTTGTTGCGGAACAGGGGGGCCAGATTGGCGATCTCAATGCCCGGCTCCTTGGCGGTCTGCTGGCCCTCCCCCCGGCGGGTGACGGTGTAGCTGGACAGGTTGGCGCTGCGCCCCTCCAGCAGGTCCGTGATGCCGATGCCGAAGGCCAGGGAGCACTTGTGGATGAAGGTGAAGGGCAGATCCGCGCCGCCGGCCTCGTAGACCCGGTACTCCGCCACGGTGGTGTCGGTCCTCCGGGCCATCTCCTCCTCCGTAAAGCCGCAGATGTTGCGCATCTCCCGGATACGGAAGGCCATCTCCAGCAGCTGGGTGTTCACATGCCTGGTGTCCATAGGCGGTTCCTCCATGTCAAAGAATTGGTGAATGGGAAAAGAAAAAACCCGTCCCAAAGAATTTCTTCTTTGAGACGAGTTCATAACCCAGTTATGTACCCGCGGTACCACTCAAATTGCGCCCCGCAGAGGACGCCCCTTCAGGCTCCAGCAAGCCCTATGCACTCACGCGGCAGTCACGGGAGGCGTCTACCAGTCCCCGCAGGGACGTTCGGACCTCCAGCTCGGAAGGGATGGGACCATGAGGCGGCCTGCTGCCGGGCTTCCACCAGCGCCCGGCTCTCTGGGAGCGGACGGCCTCGTCCGTCTTCGTCATCGCTTTTCCTATTCACTTGCTGGAAAGTTTACACCATATCGGAAGGTTTGTCAAGAGGGAATTTCTGCGGCGCCAGGAAAATCCATTTTTACGGCGGCAGATGCCTCCTCGCTGTTGGGCGTCGTCATTTATCAAACAGGCCCTAGTGGTCCATCCGGTCAGAAATCAAACCATATCCCGGGCGAAATTTCCGCATGGCATCGTTGTTGTCCTTGACGGGCCGCAGCCCGATAGAGGGCAGTTACCCGTATGGGGTAACCGCCCTCTTTCCTTTGCAGATATTGACTGCGCCAGGCAAGCCCTCCATCCGCCCGGGCCCCGGCCAAGGGACGGCGCTCACAGCGCGTCCTGCTCCTCCGTGGTCCTGCGGCCGCAGAGGTCCCAGAGCACCTGCCGCACAGCCAGCACGCCGCCGCCGATCAGGTGTCCGGTGGTGCCGAAGCGCTCAAACCGGAGCTGGAAGGTGTCCTTCATATACTGGTTGAGCTTCTCCTGATACATGTCCTCCACGATCTCCTGCAGGACCGTCCCCTGCCGCACCATGCTCCCGCACAGGAGCACCACGTCCGGCGCGTAGGTGTTGGCCAGCAGGTTCACCGCGATGGCCACGTACTCCCCCACCTGATTCATCATCGCCCTGGCGAAGGTCTCCCCCTGCCGGTACAGGGCGAAGAGCTGGGCCAGGGTGGCGGCCTGGGGGTAGACCCCCCGGGCCTCCGCCAGCAGCGTCCGCTGGGAGAGGTAGGTCTGGAGACAGCCCGCCTTCCCGCACTCGCAGATCTTCCCCGCCGGGTTGAGGATGATATGGCCGATCTCCCCGGCCATGTTGTCCCTGCCCCGGTAGATTTCGTCGTCGAGGATGACCGCCGCGCCCACGCCGTCGCCGATATTCAGCACCACGATGTTCCGGAAGCCCTTGGCCGCGCCGAACTGGTGCTCCGCCACGGCCACCGCCTTCACGTCGTTTTCCAGAATGAACGTCCAATCCGGCAGGCGGCGCCGCAGATGCTCCAGCAGGGGCACGCCCTCCCACTGGAAGTTGGCGGAGAAGACCACCTCGCCCCTGCCCATATCCAGAATGCCGGGCACCACCACGCCCACGGTGCGGCAGAGGTCCTGCCCCCGCTGCTCCCGCAGGAACTGCTCTAAGCAGTCCGTCATCCAGGGGAGCACCCGCCCGGGCACAAAGTCCCCCTCCGGCACCGGGAGATCCCGGTAGGCCGTCACCTGTCCCGTCAGGTTCACCAGCCCCAGATGGAGCTTGTCCCGGGCCAGAAACAGGCTGGCGCAGAGCAGGCGGTCCTGGCGCAGGGACAGCAGCCGGGGCGGACGGCCCACCTGACAGATGGCCTCCGTCTCCCGCTCCTGAAGGATGCCCCGGGAGATCATGTTCTCCACGATCCGCCCCACGGTCATGATGTTCATGCCCGTGCGCACAGCCACCTGGGCCCTTGACATCTCCCCCTCCGACTGGACCAGAGAGAGGACCTGCCGGATATTGGCGTAATATATTTGGACCCTGTCCGCTTTCCGTATATTGGCCGTAGGCGGTCACCTCCCCGTTCCGGCGGCGTTTCTGCTTGGACGCTCTATTCTATTATACTGCAATCTCTCCAAATTACAAGAAAAAATTCGTCTCCCCGCTATGCCCGCATGACGCTGCGGCAGACCTTCACCACCATGTCGCCGCTGCCCACGTTGTAGCCGCTGCACGCGTAAACCGCAGTCAGCGCCCCGGTGGCCACCAGGATCAGGGGCAGCTTCTCCGGGTCCACGTACATCCGCCGGGCCAGGGTCTCCACGTTGGGTACAAAGGGATCGTAATACACCCTGATCCGGGGGAAGACCTCCAGCACCTTTTGCAGCTTGGCGTTCTCCAGAGCCTCCCGGCTGCGGACCAGGAAGACAACATCCGCCGGCAGGCTCCGGAAGTCCGCCTCCAGCTCCAGCATCTCGTTGAGGATATGCTCCGTGGGCTCCCTGCCCTCCTCCAGCCACAGGAGGACAGCCCCGTTTTTGGTGAGCTCGCTGCCCGTGACCTCCTGTCCCTGACTGTCCCGGACCTTGAACTCCTCCAGCCCGTAGCTGCCCAGCATCTCCGACAGGTCCGCCTGGTGCTTGCGCAGGCGGATGGTCCTGGTCTCCCCGGGAGCCAGGGTGAAGTGGTACTTGCTGGCGTAGAGGTTGCCGTTGGGCAGGCGGTTGTCCGTGATGACCCGGTACTCGCCGGCGCTCACCCGGACCCGCAGCCGGTCTCCCTCCCACTTCTCCCGGCTCAGCTCCAGGGTCTGGTACATGCCGTCGGTCAGAAGGCCCAGGGCGAAGTCGGTCTCATACTGCCAGCTCTCCCCGTCCTCCTTCTCAAAGACCACGGCGCAGTCCTCTCTCCGGGCCGCCTCCACAGCCGTGAACCGTCCGTCCGCCCAGTACTCCGCCCGCCGGTCCACCGGATTCATCCGGGCGGCAATGCCCAATGTCCGGCAGATGGAGACAAAGAGGATCTTCTTGGACAGGGGACTGGCGTTTTTCACCGTCAGGGCCCCCACCGGCCCGGTGACGATCTGGCCGTATTCGATGGACTCGTCAAACCCGATCTCCCGGCCGATATAGCGCCAGATCTCCATGGGATCCCCCCGGAAGGCGGCCTTCTGCTCCTCGGAGAGGGTCTCCAGGATGAACCGCCGGCACAGGCGCAGGGGCTCGTTGAACACCCGGGGGCAGACGATGCAGGGGTAGTACAGCTCCTCCGGGGCCTGGTACTCCCGGCTGCACGCCAGGGCCTCCCGCAGCACCTCCGGGTCCACGTCCCGCCGGTCCTTGGCGGACAGGGTCAGCAGCAGGGCCTCCTTCTCCTTGGGCTGGAACTCCCCGTCCTCCAGGAAGGCCAGCAGCCGGTCCAGGTTCCCCCGGCTCTCGAAGAGGAGATCAAAGATCTCCCGGCTGTAGCCGTACTGCTTTACCACAGCCTCTGCCCGCTCCCTGTGGAACATGGCCTCCGTCCGCTTCTCCCGTATCTCGTTGGCGGCGGCGGTCTTTTTCAGGCCCAGGGCCTTCTGCTCCTCCGTGGGGCGGGCGGCGCTGACAATCTGATCCTTGGGCGCGGTGGACACAAAGTCCTCCCACTGGCCGGGGACCGGGCTCTCCCGCTCCAGAACGATCTCCACCCGGTCCGCGTCCGGGGTGTAAACCATCCGCTCGCAGAAGAGGTCCCCCTTCTTCACGTGGATGTTGATGCTGCCCAGGCCGCAGGTGAGGCGCACCGTGCCGCCGGCCCCGGTGACCATGACGGCGGCGGGGAAGATATCGCAGTAGTTGAGGATCCCGAAGGAGACCTGGGCCCCCTCCACCGGCGCGCCGGCGGCGTCCTTCACCGCCACGGTGAGGGACTTGGTTGCGGCGTAGAGCTTTAAGTTGTTGAGGAAGGAGGCCATGCCCACCTTGGAGATGATCTCCTCCCCGGAGATCTCCCCAAAGCAGCGGCTGTGGATCAGCATGGCCCGGCTGGCCGCGTTGGTGAACCAGCCCTTGTTGAGCACCTCCTCCGGCTCGCAGGCGCCCAGGAAGTACCACTGGCCGCCGCACCAGACCTCCACCCAGGCGTGGTTGTCGTCGCAGTGGGCCCACCGGGGGGTGTAGATCTGCCGGGCCGGGATGCCCAGGGAGCGGAAGACGTTCACCCCAAAGGCGGACTCCTCGCCGCACCGGCCGTAGCCGGACCGGTAGGCCCCCAGGGCGGAGATGGTCCGGGCGTCCGTGGCCTGATACATCACGTTCTCCGCGCACCAGTAGTTGGCCTCGATGACGGCCCCGGCCGCGTCCAGGCCCGCCACCCGCTCCGCAAGCTGGCTGTGGAAGAACTTCCGGCAGTCGCACAGCTCCTCCTCGTTGACCCGGATGTGGAGCACGTAGTTGAGGAAGATGTCCTCCGGCACGCCGGCGGCGTAGGGGGAGCTCTGCCGCAGGAACACCCCGTGCTCCCCGCAGGAGAGGAAGAGGTCCAGATCGTAGTTGGCCAGATCGCTCAGGGGGCTGCTGCCGCAGATCCACTTGGCGGCCAGAATGGCGTCCGGGGAACAGGTCTTCTCCGCCCGGGCCATCTGGGCGCGCAGCTCCGCGGCCCGGGTCTCCCCGGCCCGCGCCAGCAGGGCCTCCCACTTCGCCTGGGCGGTATCATACATGGATGTTGAAAAAAGCATGGTATCCTCCTGACGGGAGCCGCCCTCCGGGGCCGCTCCCTCTTCACATTATATATATTCAGCATAAAAAGACAAGTCCAGACCAAGGGATGGAACTTGTCTTTTTATGCTTATTGATGGATTAGGGCTTGTTTGATAATTGGCGATATGCCCAACAGCGAGGAATTTTTTTGCCAGACAAGGCAAATTTTCGCAAACATACTGTCGTATGACAAGAAAATTTAACGCAGTATGGCGGAAAAAGGCCTGCTGTTTGGGCGTGTTGACAATTTTCAAACATGCCCTATGCCAGGGCGTGGACGATCTGGGCGCACTGGCGGAACTCCTCCTCGTCCGTCTGCCAGATCTCGTACTCCGACAGGGAGGGCAGGCCCATAAAGACGGTGCTCTTGCGGTAGATCATGCCGCTGTCCAGGGGGGCCTTCCGGCCCGTGGTGTGGAACACCACCACGCCGGCGTGGTCATGGATCTCCTGGATGTTCCACTTCTTCACCCCGCAGCCGGCCATGATGTCGATGCGGCCCGCCGCCCGGGCATAGAGCTCCCGGAGCAGGTCCTTGCCCGCCGCCGCGTCGCCGGCCTGGCCGGAGGTCAGGATGGTCCGGCAGCCCAGTTCAATGGCCGCCTCCAGCGCCTCAAAGGGGTCCCGGGTCATGTCGAAGGCCCGGTGGAGGGTCACGTCCATGCTGCCGGCGCAGGCCATCAGCCGGGCCATCTTCTCCCGGTCCAGCTCCCCCTCCGGGGTCAGCGCGCCGATGACCACGCCGTTGGCCCCCAGGCCCCGGAACGCATTGATCTCCTCGCACATCTCCTCCATCTCGATGTCCGAATAGAGGAAGTCTCCGAAGCGGGGGCGGATGAGCACGTTGATCTTCACGTCACAGTCCCGCTTCACCTGCTTGAAAACCGCAGGGGAGGGCGTGGTTCCGCCGATGGCCAGATTGGCGCACAGCTCCAGCCGGTCCGCGCCCCCCCGGGCGGCGGCCATGCAGGAGGCGTGGGAGTCTACGCAGGCCTCAATCAGTGGGTGATTCATACAATGTTTCCTCTCCAAATCATGTATTTTGTGGAAGCATCAGTACAGGTGGCAGGCCACAAAGTGGCCGGGCTCGATTTCCTTGGTCTCCGGCCTGCGCTCCAGGCAGGCCTTGGTGCACCGCTTGCACCGGGCCGCGAAGGGACAGCCCGCCGGCAGGTCAATGGTGCTGGGGATGTCGCCCTCCAGGATGATCCGCTCCTTTTGCAGGGTGGGGTCCGGGATGGGCACGGCGGAGAGCAGGGCCTCCGTGTAGGGGTGGGCCGGGCGGGCGTAGAGCTTCTCCTTGGGCGCGGTCTCCACCACAAAGCCCAGGTACATCACCGCGATCCGGTCCGAGATCATCTCCACCACCGACAGATCGTGGGAGATGAACACGTAGGTGAGCTTATACTCCTCCTGGAGCCTGTGGAGCAGGTTGAGGACCTGCGCCTGGATGGACACGTCCAGGGCGGAGATGGGCTCGTCGGCAATGACCAGCTTGGGGTTCACGGTCAGGGCCCGGGCGATGCCGATGCGCTGCTTCTGGCCGCCGGAGAACTCGTGGGGATAGCGCTTGGCGTGCTTGGCGCTCAGGCCCACGATGCCCAGCAGCTCGTTGACCACCTTCATCCGCTCCCCGGCGCTCATGTCCGTGTGGATGAGCAGGGGCTCCTCGATGAGCTCCGCCACCCGCATCCGGGGGTCCAGGCTGCCCGCGGGGTCCTGGAAGATCATCTGCATGTCCTTGCGCAGGGGCCGCATGGCGTCCTGGGAGATCCTGGAGATCTCCTTGCCCATGAACCAGATCTCGCCGCTGTCCGGCGTGAGCAGGTGGTTGATGAGCCGGCCCGTGGTGCTCTTGCCGCAGCCCGACTCGCCCACGATGGAGAAGGTCTCCCCCTCGAACACGTCAAAGCTGACGTTGTTGACCGCGTGGACAAACTTTGTGGGCTTGCCCAGCAGGGACTTGCCCACCGGGAACGTCTTGGATACGTTCTTCAAAGATACGATTTTTTCCATCACCTGCATCCCCCTATCCTTCCTGTCTCAGCCAGCAGCGGCAGCGGCGCTCCCCGCCCACGTTCTTCAGCTCCGGCTCCTGGGCGCGGCACTTGTCCGTGGCGTACTTGCACCGGGGCGCGAAGCGGCAGCCCGTGGGCATGGAGGCCAGATCGGGCACGCTCCCCGGAATGCTGGGCAGCACCTTCACCCCGGCTCCCAGCTTGGGCACGGAGGCGATGAGGCCCTGGGTGTAGGGATGGGCGGGGGAGGCGAAGAGCTCCTTCACCGGCGCCTCCTCCACGATCTTGCCCGCGTACATGACGATCACCCGGGAGCACATCTCCGCCACCACGCCCAGATCGTGGGTGATGAGGAGGATGCTGGACTGGTCCTCCTTCTGGAGCTTCTTCATCAGATCCAGGATCTGGGCCTGGATGGTCACGTCCAGAGCCGTGGTGGGCTCGTCGGCGATGAGCAGCTGGGGATCGCAGCTGAGGGCCATGGCGATCATCACACGCTGGCTCATGCCGCCGGAGAGCTGGTGGGGGTAGTTCTTCAGAACCCGCGGGGGGTCAGGGATGCCCACCTTGCCCAGCATGTCCGCGGCGTGGCGGCGGGCCTCCTCCTTGGTCTTGCCGGTATGGAGGCGGATGGTCTCCACCATCTGCCGGTCAATGCGCATGGAGGGGTTCAGGGCGCTCATGGGCTCCTGGAAGATCATGCTCATCCGGCCGCCCCGGATGGCGCGGATCTCCGCGTCCGAGGCCGCCAGCAGGTCCATGCCGTCCAGAATGGCATGGCCGTGGGTCACCTTGCCCGGGGTGTCCTTCAGAAGGCGCATGATGGACAGGCTCGTCACGCTCTTGCCGCAGCCGGACTCGCCCACCAGTCCCAGGATCTCCCCCTTGTAGATGTCGAAGGAGACCTTATCCACGGCCGTGACGCTGCTCTTCTTGCTGGAGAAGAATTCCGTGCGCAGCTCGTCAACCTTCAGCAATACTTCTTTCTGCATATCGAATCTCCTTTTCCTATTCTCCCCGTCACTTGATCTTGGGGTCCAGGGTGTCCCGCAGGCCGTCGCCGAAGAGGTTGAAGGCCAGCACGGTGACAAAGATCACCAGACCGGGCAGATACACCATGTGGGGCGCGGTGGACAGGTAGCTGCGGCTCATGGAGAGCATGGCGCCCCACTCGGGGTCGGTGACGTTGGCGCCGAAGCCCAGGAAGCTCAGGGAGGAGGCGGCCATAATGGCGGAGCCGATGCGCATGGTGAAGTTGACGATGAGGGACTGGATGGTGCCGGGGAAGATGTGCAGGAACAGGATCCGGCCGTCCTTGCAGCCCAGGCTGCGGGACACCTCCACGTACAGGGAGCCCTTGACGGCCAGGGTGGCGGAGCGCATCATGCGGGCGAAGCTGGGCACGGTGAACACCGCCACGGCGATGAATACGTTGATGATGCCGGGGCCCAGCAGGGCCACGATGGCGATGGCCAGCAGGATGTCAGGGAAACTGAAGAGCACGTCCGCGCCCCGCATGACCAGCATCTCAATCCAGCCGCCGTAGTAGCCGGCCAGCAGGCCCAGGATGGTGCCCAGCACCGCGCCCACCACCACCGAGGACAGGGAGACGCCCAGGGTGAGAGGCGCGCCGGCCAGAATGCGGCTGAAGATGTCCTGGCCGAACTGGTCCGTGCCGAACCAGTGCTCCGCGCTGGGAGGCGCGAGGATGTTGTCGTAGTCGTAGGCGCTGGGGTCATAGGGGGCCAGGGAGGGCCCGATGATGGCGATAATCAGCAGGAACACCATCACCGCGAAGGCGGCCACGGCGGTTTTCCGCTTGAGAAACTTCTTGATAAACTCCCGGGTTTTGCTGCTCTTGTCCGCTATGATATTTTCGTCTATGTAGTTCTCCTCGAAGACTGCCTGGTTCTCCGCGCGTTCGTTCTGATTGGTTGACATGGTATCCTCCTCCCTCCTTTAATCGTAGCGGATCTTGGGGTTGATGACGCCGTAGAGCATATCCACCACCAGATTGATGAGCACGTACTGCATGGCAAAGATCATCAGCAGGCCCTGGATGGCCGGGTAGTCCCGGAAGGCGATGGAGTCCACCAGCAGCCGGCCCATGCCGGGGATGGAGAAGATGGTCTCGGTGATGACGGAGCCGGAGAGCAGTCCGCCGATCTGGAGGCCCAGGATGGTGACCACCTGGATCAGGGAGTTCTTGAAGGCGTGGCGGAACATGACAATGGCCTCCCGCTGGCCCTTGGCCCGGGCGGTGCGCACGTAGTCCTCCCGCAGGGTCTCCAGCATGGAGGAGCGGGAGTAGCGGGCCAGGGTGGCCATGATGCCGGTGCCCATGACAATGGAGGGCAGGATAAAGCTCCTCCAGGAGTCCAGGCCCGACACGGGGAACCAGCCCAGGTGGACGGAGAAGTACTGGATGCCCATCAGACCCAGCCAGAAGCCGGGGGCGGAGAGTCCGCAGATGGCCAGCAGCATGCCGATCAGATCCAAGAAGGTGCCCCGCTTGATGGCGCAGATGACGCCGATGAAGATGCCGGCGAAGGGGGCCCAGACAAGTCCTGCGCACACCAGCTGAATGGTGAACTGGAACCGGGACCAGATGAGCTCGGAGACGGGGATGTTGCTCTTGAGGCTGCGGCCCATATCGCCGCGGAACAGATCCTTCATGTAGTTGAAGTACTGCACGATCAGAGGCTTATCCAGCCCGAACTCGGCCCGGATGGCCTCCACCTCCTCCACCGTGGCCTCCTTGCCGGCCAGGGTCTGCGCCGGATCGCCGGGCAGCAGGTGGATGAACATGAACACAAAGATGGAAATGACCAGCATCAGCGGGATCGTTTCCAAAAGACGTCTGGCACAATAACGTCCCATGATTTACCTCCCTCTCTTTATTGGGAAAGCGGAGCAGGAGAATCCTGCTCCGCTTTCAGCGCTTAAGCGTGGAACCGTAGAGGCTTAGCGGTCAAGCCCCGCCGTGCGGAATACGAACACGCCGCCGGGCATGTACTGCAGGCCCGTGACATAGGTCTTATAGGCGTTGAGGGTGTTGTCGTTGCCCAGGAAGATCCAGGGGCACTCCTCCCAGGCGATGGCCTGGGCCCGGGCGTAGGCCTGGGCGATCTCGTTCTGGTCGCTCATCTTCAGCGCGTCGTCCAGCAGCTGGTTGAACTCGGCGTTGTTCCAGAAGGCGGTGTTGTAGCCGGCAGGAGGAACCTTTTCGCCGTGGAGGATGCTGCGCATGGAGCCGTCCGCCTCATAGGAGCCGGAGGACCAGTTGACGTACCACATCTGGACGGTGGTGCTCTCCAGGGGGGCGCTGGTCAGCTCGGCGTTGGCGGTGGACTCGTTGGGCAGCAGGTTCACGTTGACGCCGATCTGGCTGAGCTGCTGCCTGACAAAGGTGGCGCCCTTCTGCTCAACAGTGGTGTTGTCCACGATGATGTCCACGTCGAAGCCGTCCTCAAACCCGGCCTCCTTCATCAGGCTCTTGGCCTTCTCCAGATCCAGGGAGTAGGGGGTCTGCTCCGCGTAATAGAAGATGGAGTCGGAGAAGATGGAGGTGGGCACCTTGGCGTAGCCGTTGAAGACCACCTTGGCGTAGGCCTCGCTGTCAAAGGCGTAGTTGAGGGCCTGGCGCACCCGCTGATCGGCAAAGGGCTTGCGGCCGTCAGGCAGGGCCCACTCGGTGTTCAGGGTGACGTAGCGGTAGGTGGTGGCGGGCTGAACGTCCACCACGATGGAGGGATCGTTCTCGATGAGGCTCACGTCGGTGACGGGGACGGGGGTGATGACGTCCGCCTCGCCGGTCTGGAGCATGGCGATACGGGAGGCGTCCTCGGGCACCACGATGAAGGTCAGGCTGTCAACGGTGGGACCCTCGCGCCAGTAGTCCTCGTTGCGCACCAGCTTGGTGTAGCCGCCGTCCACACGCTCGGAGAGGACATAGGGGCCGGTGCCGGCGGAGTCCTTGGCCAGATAGTCGCTGGCGTTCTCCATGGCCATGGCCTTGGGGGAGACAATGCGCAGCTGGGTGATCTTGTTGATGAAGGTGTTGTTGGGCTCGTCGAGGGTGATGGAGACCTGGTACTCGCTGTCCACAGTGACGTCCACCCAGTTCTTGGTGGTCCGGGTCAGGGTCAGCTCGGGATGGGCCAGGCCCCGCTCATAAACCGCCTTCACAGCCTCGGCGTTGAAGGGCTCGCCGTCGTGGAACTTGATGCCCTCGTTGAGCACGAAGGTATAGGTGCGGCCGTCCTCGGACACGCTCCACTCCTTGGCCAGGCTGGGGATGACGTTGGTGTCCTCGTCAAAGGTCAGCAGGCTCTCGTACATCTCGTAAGTAATCTGGTTGGAAGCGCCGTTGCTGGAGACATGGGGATCCAGGTGGGTGGCGTCGGCCAGAACGGCCACCACCATGTCGTTGTCCGGGGACTTGGCGCCGGAGGTCTGCTTGCCGGCGTCGGCGGGGGCGGCGCTGTCAGCGGGGGCGTTGCTGTTGTCCTTGGGGGCGCTGTTGTCCCCGCCACAGGCAGCCATGCTCAGAAGCATCACGGCTGCAAGCAGGAAGGTCAGGGCTCTTTTCATTCTCAATTTCCTCCAGTCATATTTATTGTAAACCGCGCCTGCGGATTCACAAAACAGCCACTCCGGCGGACAGGGCCCTCTGCGCTTGCCTGGACAAGCGCAGGCGCACAGGACGTCCTGTGCGGGAGGGCGGGTGAACCTGCCGCCGGGGGTTCACACCGGGAATTATAAACATTCTGTTAAAATAAGTCAACAAAATTCCGGAACATAACTGCACTTTCTCCCATTTATACGTAATATACACCGATTTTTTGTGTATTACGCCCAATAATTAATATATAATAAATAATAATTGGCAAAAAACAGCCCCGCGCCTGCCTCCACCAATCCCTCATCCCCCGGCTGTAAATACAGGTTCTTAATTCTCCGCCAGCCCCGCCGCCAGATGGAAGAGGGTGCTCACCGCCGCGCCCGTGGCCCCGGAGACCTGATGCTGCCACACCGGCTTGTTCACGCTGGCCGTGCCGGCGATATCCAGGTGGAGCCAGGGGAGGTCCTGGGTGAAGCGCTTGAGGAAGGCCCCCGCTGTGATGGCGCCGCAGCCGTCCTTGCTGGTGTTGCGCATATCCGCCAGATCGCTCTCGATCATCCGCTCATACTCCCTGCACAGGGGCATCCGCCAGTACTTCTCCCCGGACAGGGCGGCGGCGGCCTCCAGGCGGCCGTACCAGCCGTCGTCGCTGGCCATAACCCCGGCGGTCACATAGCCCAGCATGGCCCAGATGGCCCCGGTGAGGGTGGCCGCGTCCACCAGACGGGTGCACTTCTCCTCCCGGGCCGCCCAGGTGAGGCCGTCAGCCAGGATCAGGCGGCCCTCGGCGTCGGTGTTGAGGATCTCGATGGTCTGGCCGGAGAGGGAGCGGATCACATCCCCCGGCACGGCGCTCTCCCGGGAGATCCGGTTCTCACAGGTGGGGATCACAGCCACAGCATTTACCCTGGTCCCCGCCGCCGCCAGGGCCCGCAGGGCGCAGGCCGCGGCTGCCGCGCCGGCCATGTCCCCCTTGATGCCCTCCATGGAGTCCCGGGCCTTGAGGGAGTAGCCGCCGGTGTCCACGGTGACGCCCTTGCCCACCAGGCCCAGGACCTCGCCGCTCTCCGGCGCGCCCATGTAGCGCAGCACCACCAGCGCCGGGGGATGGCCGCTGCTGTCCCCCACGGCCAGCAGGCCGCCCAGGCCCTTCTCCGCCAGCTCGTCCCGGGGGAGGACCCTCGCCTGGACCGGCAGGCCGGACACCATGTCCGTCAGGGTCTTGGCAAACTCCATGGGGGTCAGCAGGTTGGCGGGGCGGTTCACCAGATTCCGGGCCTCCACGATGGAGCGGGCCAGCTCCAGGGCCGTGGCGAAGTCCTCCTCCCGCCAGCCCTCGCCGCCGGCGTAGCAGGCGGGCTCCGGCTCCCAGCGGCCGGACAGGGCAAACTTCTGCTTGTAGCCTCCGCCGCAGATCCCCTCCAGGGCGGCGCACAGCCCGGCCAGACCCAGCTCCCCCGCCGGGGCGAGGTCAAAAAGGCAGCTCCCGCACTTCAGCTCCAGAGCGGTTTTGACCGCCTTGCCGTAGACCTCCTTGCAGGCCAGAGGCGTCCACGCCTCCTCCCCCCGGCCCACGGTGATGAGGGTGGGACCCTCCGCCTGGAGCTGATAGCGGGCCGTGAGATAGGCGCCCTCCCCGGGGCCGGCCTTCGCCTGGACAGGTTCGCCATTGTAGATTTTCACTTCAATTCCTCCTTCCGCCGGATGGAACCGGCGCGTGATGCTTGACAGTATACCCCATAAAGCCCCGGTCCGCAAGGCGGAAATCCCGCTGTTCATGGAAATCAGTCTGTAGGGGCGAGCATCGCTCGCCCGCTCTAACGATGCCCTCCGGCGGTCCGAAAGAAGCGGGCGAGCGATGCTCACCCCTGCAAAGAGCCCGCAAAGGTCTATCTGCTGTGACAAAAAATGATTGCCATGCCCGCTGTTTTTCAGAGCGGGGCCTCCGCCGGCAGCATTTCCCCGCCGGCGGAGGCCCCTTTCACTCACCTCTCCCAGTCCGTCAGCTCCGCCACCGGGATGCGGGTCCGGGCGTGGCGCTCCGGATCGGCCGCCTCCCCGGCGGCGTATCCGATGGCCAGTATATTCACCGGCTCCAGGCGGTCCGGCAGGTGAAAGGCCTCCCGGATCACGTCGGGCTTGAAGTAGCACACCCACAGGGACCCCAGGCCCAGCGCCGTGGCCTCCAGCATCATGTGGTCCGTCAAAATGGCCGCGTCGATGTCCCCGGTCCGCTTGCCGTCATAGGGGCGCTCCCACGCCCTCTCCCGGTCCGCGCAGACGATCACCGCCAGGGGCGCGCCGTAGATGCTGGCGGCCCGGCCGATCCTCGCCAGCCCCTCCTCATCCCGGACAACGATCAGCCGCACCGGCTGGAGGTTTGCCGCCGTGGGGGCCGCTTGGGCCGCCTGCAAAATCCGCTCCAGCTTCTCCGCCTCCACCGGCCGGTCCTCATAGCTGCGGACGGAGTATCTCTTTTTTGCCAGTTCCAGAAAATCCATAGTAGTCAATCCTTTCTTTGTGCTGTATACTTGACGTGCGCACCGCCGCACTGATTGTAGCACAGGGGGCGGATTGCGCAAGAGCGCACTTTTTCGGTAGATACTTCCCTTTTGGGAAGCATGGAAAGGAGATAAGCCGCCATGACCTTTGCGCGAGACCAGTTCAACTGCCCCGTGGAAGCGACGCTGTTTCTGATCGGCGGGAAATACAAGTGCCTGATCCTCTGGCACCTCATCGAGGGACCCCTCCACTATATGGAGCTCCAGCGCCGGATCCCCAGGGCGACGGCCAAGATGCTCTCCCAGCAGCTGCGGGATCTGGAGGACTGCGGGATGCTCCGCAGGGAGGTGCTCCCGGAAAAGCCGCCCCGGACCCTCTACTCCCTCACGCCCTTCGGCCGGAGCGCGGTCCCCGTGCTGGAGGCCATGTGCAGCTGGGGCGCGGAGGTGCTGGACAGCGGCGGCGCCTCCCCCGGGCGCTGTCCGGCGGCGCGGCCATAGGCGGCGGCCCCGCCGGTGATTTTGACAGCCCGGGGACCGGCGCATTGCAGCGGCCCGGGCCTTTTTCCGCCCCGGGCCGGCCCCGCCTCCAGGCCCCTCAAGGGGTTGGTCCTAATTCACAAATAATTCAAAAATTTTTCGTGAAATATTCTTCTTCTTCTCCTTGCAAATTAGAGGAATTTGCGGTATAGTGTACTTAGTTAAAATTGTGTCAATATGACAGGAGGTTCTGACATGGGACATTTTGACCACGACGGCCATGATCACGCCCATATCCATGAGCACACCCACACCGACGAGCACGGCGCTGTGTACACCCACAGCCACCAGCACAGCCACGAGGGCGAGCACCAGCACGTCCACGGCGGCGCCCAGGCCACGGCGGTGCTGCAATATATGCTGGACCACAACATCCACCACGCCGGCGAGCTCAGCGACATCGCCAAACAGTTTACCGGCGAGGCCCAGCACCAGCTGCTCCACGCGGTGGAGTCCTTTGACCAGGCCAACGGCTATCTCTCCGCCGCCCTGGAGCTCATCAAGGCCGGGGAGAAAAACTGAGGGATCCGAGGAGGAATATCCATGTGCCTTTCCACTATATATAGGAATGAGAAGCAGGACGGCAACATCCTGTGCCGCTTTGTGGCCAGCATCACCGCAGACGGGGACAAGCTGACGTTCGTGGACGTGATGGGGGAGACCACCACCATCACCGGCCGCCTGGTCAGCGCGGATCTCACCGCCGGATCGGTGATCGTGGCATCGGAGTGACGGCCATGCGGGACTACGAGCTCTGCTGCGAGATCTTCAACCAGTGCAGCAACAACCAGATGCGGGATGTGGACTTTCAGGAGGTGTCCGTGGAGGACACGGACGCGTATATCCGGGACCTGGAGCCCCGGGCGGAGATCGAGCGGGAGGATCTGGCCGACGGCGGGGTGGTCTACCACACCAACACCGCCGGTCTGCTCAAGCGCTACTCCTTCACGCCGATCTGACGGAGCCGTTCTGACCCCTCCTTCCCGGGAGGGACTGTTTGCCTGTTTTCCACGGCGGAGGAGCCGCTGAAAAATATATTTTACTGTATGGAGGACTCAACCATGAGCGTAGCCGACATTTTTGAAGAGAGATCCGCGTTTTCCTTTGAGGTGTTCCCCCCCAAGACCGACGTTGGCATGGAGAAGCTGTGCGGCGCGGGCGGCGTGCTGGAGCAGCTCTACACCCTGAACCCCGACTACATCTCCTGCACCTACGGCGCGGGCGGCACCAACGTGGGCAAGAACCTGGAGGTCCTGGACAAGATCCAGAAGGACGGCAAGTCCACCCCCGTCACCCACTTCACCTGCATCGGCAACACCCGCGAGGGCATCAAGGAGCAGCTCCAGACCTATCTGGACCACGGCATCAACCACATGCTGGCCCTGCGGGGCGATCTGCCCTTCGGCTGGACCGGCACCGGCGGGGACCTCCACTACGCCACCGAGCTGGTGAAGTTCGTGCGCGGCGAGTTCGGCGACAAGTTCACCATCGCCGTGGCCGGCTCCCCGGAGGGCCACATCGCCTGCCGCAGCCTGGAGGCGGACATCGGCTTCCTCAAGCAGAAGCAGGACGAGGGCGCGGACTACATCATGACCCAGCTGTGCTGGGATATGGACCAGTTCAAGTACTGGCTGGAGGCCATCCGCAACGCCGGCATCTGGATGCCCGTGGACGTGGGCATCATGCCCATCCTGGATCAGGCCGCCACCATCAACATGGCCCTCAGCCGCAACGGCTGCGTCATGCCCCGCAAGCTCTGCGAGATCATCTCCAAGAACTGGATCTTCCCCAACCCCTTCGACAAGGAGCCCTTTGACGCCGACGTGGCCGGCAAGAAGGCCAGCTTCAAGGAGGCGGGCATCGAGTACACCATCAACCAGATCGACGAGTACCGCGCCTGCGGCATCGACGGCATCCACCTCTATGCCCTCAACAAGTACGACGACGTGGCCCGCATTGTCAAGGAGTCCGGCATCGTTGATCTCTAACCCCTGTTTTTTCACCGGCAATTCCCGTGCCGGCAAGGCGGCCCTGCCGTTTTGCCGGCAGCTGAACGCAAAGGAGAGTAATATCTATGGCCCAAACCATCGCGCTGGCCGGCAAGGGCGGCGTAGGCAAGACCACCATCTGCGGGATGCTCATCGAGTATCTGTGCGAGAAGAAGAACGGCGCTGTCCTGGCCGTGGACGCTGACGCCAACTCCAACCTCAACGAGGTGCTGGGGGTGGAGGTGGAGGACACCCTGGGGGATATCCGGGAGGATATGACCCGGGCGGAGATGGCCTCGGAGCAGGTCATCCCTACCGGCATGACCAAGGCGGATTACGCCGAGATGCGCTTCTCCGACGCGCTGACCGAGGCCGACGACTTTGACCTGCTGGTCATGGGCCGCACCCAGGGCAAGGGCTGCTACTGCTTTGTCAACGGCCTGCTCACCGCCCAGGTGTCCAAATACGCCAAAAACTACCGCTATATTGTGGTGGACAACGAGGCCGGTCTGGAGCACCTGAGCCGGGGGGTTCTGCCCCAGGTGGACACCATCCTGCTGGTGAGCGACTGCTCCCGGCGGGGCGTCCAGGCCGCAGGCCGGCTCAGCGAGATGATCGTGGAGCTGAAGCTGGGCGCGAAGGAGGTGGGGCTCATCATCAACCGGGCCCCCGGCGGCCAGCTCAACCCCGGCATCCAGGAGGAGATCGACAGGTACGGCATGAAGCTCATGGGCGTGGTGCCCCACGACGACACGGTCTACGAGTACGACGCCGAGGGCAGGCCCTCCGTCACCGTGCCCTCGGACAGCCCGGTCAAGCAGGCGGTGCGCCGGATCTTTGACCAGCTCCGCCTGTGAGAACTCCTGACAAGCGCCCCCCTTCCCGATAAAATCTATGACGAAAGAGGAGCAGCAGTATGCCAAATTCATCTGACCTTTCCCAGGGCGCGGCAGAGCGCGCCGGATATATCCACGGTCTGCCGGAGAGCACCCAGGCCGACTTCCTGTCCGGCCGCATGGGCTTTGCCATGGGCTTTGACAACACCAATCAGATCATGGTGGACCTGTGGAGCGAGGGCTTCCAGCCCCGGGATATCCCCGCCGCCAGCGCCGCGGACGATCTGGGCCGGTACTGCCAGGCCCGGGAGCAGCTGGCCGCCCACATGCGCGAGCGGATTCTGGACGAGTACATCCAGTTCGGCTCCGCCCCGGCGGTGTGCGCCTGGTATGACGCCGCCCTCTCCAGCCGCCGGGAGACCCTCATGGACCTGAGCGCCAAGGCGGTGGCCGTCCGGCGCGGCGCGCTGGACAACCCCGGCACCGGGTTCGTGGCCATGGACCGCTTCCTGCGGGATCCCCACCGCGTGGTGGTGGTGGAGGCCCACGAGATCGCCGGCAAGACCCCTGCGGACACGCCGGCCACCTTCGGCAGCCTGCGCATGAGCCCGGCGGCCAACGACTACGTCTGCGCCGTCACCGGCGAGACCAGCGACGTGTTCGTCAAGTTCGCCCTCAACAGCTGGGAGGACATGGAGCTGGCCCTGGGCGTGGAGCTGCCCAAGATCCTCCGGGGCTGGCAGCGCTTCCGCCTGCCGGTGAAGCACCGCGTCCGCTCCCGGTACGACGCGGTGGGCATGGTGGGCACCCCTATTGAACACTGTGTCCACGCGTGGTATCAGCAGGAGCGGGCGCTGTGCGAGGCCAAGGGTCTGGTGCTGGCCCGGGAGATCCAGTACCTGTCCGCCTTCAACCCCAACATCGTCATCGCCTTCTCTGAGAAGGGCCTGCAAAAGCTCTGGAAGAAGCTGGGTATTTCTTAAGAGCCTGTCAGCATCATCGGAAAACCATATAAAGAGCCACAACATAACGAAGGGAGACAACCAACATGCCATTTGCCAAGAAGCCCCAGGTATTCAGCGCCAAGATCAACGAGCTGACGCTGGGCACCGGAGACAAGGCCGTCGTCCTGGGCGGCCAGAACGTCTTCAATCTCTACACCTTTGACGCGCCCATCGCCAATCGCCCCAAGATCGGCATCGACGTGTCCGACGATCCCGAGCAGCCCTGCGAGGGCCTGACCGCCTTCTACGCCGGCTGCGAGACCCTGGCGGACCGGGCCAGGAAGGCCGCCGCCCTGCCGGAGGCGGATTTCGTGTGCATCCGCTTTGACCTGGCGGACCCCAACGGCGCCAACAAGTCCATTGAGGACTGCGTGGCCGACGCCAAGGCTGTGGCCGAGGCCGTTGACAAGCCCATTGTGGTGGCCGGCTGCAAGAACAGCGAGAAGGACGCGGACCTGTTCGGCAAGATCTCCGAGGCCCTCCAGGGCAAAAACATCCTGGTCCTCTCCGCCAAGGAGGAGAACTACAAGGGCGTGGCCGCCGGCGCGGGCATGGCCTACGGCCAGAAGGTGGGCGCCGAGTCCGCCGTGGACATCAACCTGGCCAAGCAGCTCAACGTGCTCATCACCCAGATGGGCGTGGACGGCAAGAACGTGGCCATGAACGTGGGCTCCGCCGCCGCGGGCTACGGCTTTGAGTACGTGGTCTCCACCCTGGAGCGGGTGAAGGCCGCCGCCCTGAGCCAGAACGACAACACCCTCCAGATGCCCATCATCACCCCTGTTGGCGTGGAGACCTGGGGCGTGAAGGAGTCCACCGCCCCCGAGAGCGAGAACCCCGGCTGGGGCAGCGCCGAGGAGCGGGGCATCGACATGGAGGTGGAGACTGCCGCCGCCTGCCTGGCCTACGGCAGCGACGCCGTCATCCTCAAGCACCCCGCATCTATTGAGAGCACCGCGCGGCTGGTTGCCGCGCTCATGTAAGGAGGGCCGGAACCATGGCACTGAAAGGTCTTGACATTTTTAAGCTCACCCCCAAAACCAACTGCAAGGACTGCGGCAACCCCACCTGCATGGCCTTCGCCATGAAGGTGGCCTCCGGCGCGCTCCCCATTGAGAAGTGCCCCCACATGTCTGCGGAGGCCCTCTCCACCCTCTCCGAGGCCACCGCGCCCCCCATGAAGAGCTTCAAGGTGGGCGAGCTGGGCCTGGGCGGCGAGACTGTGCTCAGCCGCCACGAGAAGACCCTGGTCAGCAAGACCCTGTACGCCGTCCAGGTCTGCGACTGCATGGACAGCGCCAAGCAGGACGCGGTGCTGGCCTCCATCCCCGCCGTGGACTACGAGCGCATCAGCGAGCGGATGTACGTGGAGATGGTCTACGTGCGCCACAGCAATGACAAGGCCCCCGCGGACTACGCCGCCCTGGTCTCCAAGGCCAAGGCCCTGGGCCGTCCCATGGTCCTCAGCTGCACCGACGTGGAGGCCATGAAGGCCGGCGTGGAGGCCGCTGCGGGCTGCGACATCATTGTCAACGGCGCCACCCCCGACAATTTCGCCGGCATGAGCGCCGTGGCCGCCGGGGCCAAGGCCCTGCTGGGCGTCCGCGCCGACAGCCTGGAGGCCCTCCACGAGGTGGTGGAGAAGCTGGAGGCCGCCGGCAACAAGAACCTCATTCTGGACGTGGGCGAGGCCAGCGTGAAGGACGCCTACGCCAATGCCGTCCAGATCCGCCGCGCCGCCCTGAAGGACGGCGACCGGACCTTCGGCTACCCCTCCATCGTCAACGTGGCCGCCCTGTCGGGCGGGGACGCCCACCTGGAGGCCGGCCTGCTGAGCCTGTTCACCTGCAAGTACGGCTCCATCGTGGTCTGCTCCGAGATGACCTACGCCAAGGCCCTGCCCCTGTACGGCCTGCGCCAGAACATCTTCACGGACCCCCAGAAGCCCATGAAGGTGGCTCCCGGCATCTATCCCATCAACGGCGCGGACGAGAACAGCCCCTGCTGCCTGACCGTGGACTTCGCCCTGACCTACTTCCTGGTCTCCGGCGAGATCGAGCGCAGCAAGATGCCTGTGAACCTGCTGATTACCGACGCCTCCGGCATGTCCGTGCTCACCGCCTGGGCGGCCGGCAAGTTCTCCAGCTCCTCCATCAAGAAGTTCTTTGACGAGTTCGACGTGGCGGGCAAGATCAAGAACCGCGCCCTCATCATCCCCGGCAAGGTGGCTGTCATGAAGGGCGAGATCCAGGATAAGCTGCCCGATTGGAGCGTCATCGTGGGCACCACCGAGGCCGTGCAGCTGGTGAAGTACCTGCGGGACGAGGAGTGGAAGAAGAGCTGCACCGCCAAGAGCGCCGCCCCCGCCGCCGGCGAGGCCGCCGCGGAGCCCGCTCCCGCGCCCAAGAAGGTCCTGCCCGCGCCCCCCATCGTGGTCACCGGCCCCTACATGATCGACGACAAGCCTGTTACTTACAAGGGCCACGATCCCAACGCCCAGACCTTCGTCACCATCGGCGAGCGGATCCACTGCATCTCCCCCGCTATCCGCAAGGCCATGGACAGCTATGACGAGGCCCCCATCCTCAAGCGGGCCGCCGAGCAGATCGCCGCCGGCGCCACCTACCTGGATGTGAACATCGGGCCTGCGGAGTCCAACGGCCCCGAGCTGATGCAGTGGGCGGTCCAGCTGCTCCAGCAGAACTTCAACAACGTGCCCCTGGCCCTGGACACCGCCAACCAGAAGGCCATCGAGGCGGGCATCAAGGTCTACAACCGCACCAACGGCAAGCCCATCGTCAACTCCGCCGATGCGGGCAGCCGCATCAGCAACATCGACCTGGCCGCGGCCAACGACGCCATCGTCATCGCCCTGTGCTCCGCCGACGGCATCGCCAAGGACAACGAGGAGCGGATGATGCACTGCCACAACATGCTGGAGCGGGGCCTGCACCTGGGCATGGAGAGCGACGACCTGTGGTTTGACCCCCTGTTCCTGGTCATCAAGGGCATGCAGGACAAGCAGATGGACGTGCTCAACGCCATTCGTGCCTTCTCCGAGGAGGGCCTCAAGTCCACCGGCGGCCTGAGCAACAACTCCAACGGTATGCCCAAGCATATCCGTCCCATCATGGACGCGGCGATGGTGGGCATGGCCATGACCATGGGCCTGACCTCCGCCATTGTCAATCCCTGCGACCAGCGCCTGATGGAGACCATCAAGAGCTGCGACATCATCAAGAACCACAACCTGTACGCCGATTCCTATCTGGAGATCTAAGTCAGGGACAGCCAGCCCCCGCCTGCCCGTCGCAGGCGGGGGCGCACATACATAGAGGAGGATATTTTCATGATTATACAGAACGGACTTATCCACGACGGCGTCAACCCCACCCCCTACGAGGCGGACATCGCCATCCGGGACGGAGTGATCGCGGCCATCGGCCCCCACCTGGACCCCCAGCCCGGCGAGGAGGTCATCAGCGCCGCCGGGAAGCGGGTCTACCCCGGCTTTGTGGACGCCCACACCCACCTGGGTCTGGACGGCTACGGGGTCAGCGGTCTGGCGGGGCACGACTATAACGAGATGGGGGACATCGTCTGCCCCCAGCTGCGGGGCATTGACGGCTTCAATCCCCAGGACAAGTCCGTAGCCATGGCTCTGGCTGGCGGCGTAACCACCGTGGGCACAGGCCCGGGCAGCGCCAACGTGCTGGGCGGCACCTTCTTCGCCGTGAAGACCTGGGGCAGCTGCGTGGACGACATGGTGGTCCGGGAGCCGGTAGCCATGAAGTGCGCCTTCGGGGAGAACCCCAAGCGGTGCTACGAGGACAAGGGGGATTCCTCCCGCATGACCACCGCCGCCAAGCTGCGGGAGATGCTCTTCCGGGCAAAGGAGTACCTGGAGGAGAAGGAGGAGGGGGCCAAGCGGCCCAAGTTCGACATGAAGCTGGAGGCCCTGGCGCCGGTGCTCCGGGGGGAGATCCCCCTCAAGGCCCACGCCCACCGGGCGGACGACATCTGCACCGCCATCCGCATTGCCAGGGAGTTCGGCGTGAAGCTGACCCTGGAGCACTGCACGGAGGGCCACCTGATCGTGGAGGAGCTGAAGCGGGCCGGCTGTCCCGTGGCCGTGGGGCCCACCCTCACCCACGCCAGCAAGTATGAGCTGGTGAACAAGACCTTCGCCACCCCCGGCATCCTGGCCCGGGCGGGCCTGCAGGTGAGCATCATCACCGATCACAGCGTCATCCCCCAGCACTACCTGCCCCTGTGCGCGGGTCTGGCGGTCAAGGCGGGCATGGACCCCTTCGCCGCCCTCCAGGCCATCACCATCAACCCCGCCCGGCACCTAGGCGTGGCGGACCGGGTGGGCTCCCTGGAGGTGGGCAAGGACGGCGACGTGGTCATTGCCAGCGGCGATCCCATGGTCAGCGACGCCCAGGTGGAGGCCGTGGTGGTCAACGGCAGGCTGGCTGCGGGGAAATAGGCCGCTGCCTGCGGAGAAAAAAGCAAAAAAACGTTTACAGCCCCATGTGGATATGCTATAATCCATTTTGACTGGTTTCCACACCCAGTCCAAGCGCCGGCAGTTTCCTGCCGGCGTTCGTTCGGCGGCAGCGGGTTCCCGCTCCCGGGGCCGGCCGTTCTCTAAACAAAAAATGGAGGCAAACCACATGAAAAACACTTCTCTGCGCGACATCGTCTTCTCGGCCCTGGTAGGGGCGCTGTACGTCGTCCTCTGCTATTTCGGCAACATCTTCGGCCTGAATTTCGGCGTGATCCAGTGCCGGTTCGCCGAGGCCCTCACCGTGCTGCCCTTCCTGTGCCCCGCCACCGCCTGGGGCCTCTTTGCCGGGTGCATCCTATCCAACCTTCTCAGCCCCTACGGCCTGCCGGATCTGATCTTCGGCTCCCTGGCCACCCTGCTGGCCGGGCTTCTCACCGCCCGGTGCCGGAGCAAATGGCTGGCCCCCCTGCCCCCAGTGCTCCTCAACGGCCTGATCGTGGGCGCGCTGCTGGCCTGGTATGAGACCGGATTCACCGCCGCCTTCCCGGGCGTGTTCCTCTTCAACGCCCTCTCCGTGGGGATCTCGGAGCTGCTGGTGTGCTGTATTCTGGGCCTTCCCCTGCTGGCTGTGCTGACAAAGACCGGGATTTTTTCAAAACAGGTGGTCCAGTAGGACACGTTTGAAAATTGTCAGCACGCCCAAACGGCGGTTATTTTTCCGAAAAATCGGGAAAATCCCTTGACTTTTCCGAAATATACAGTATACTTATATAGCTTGCGTATTTGCGGGCATATCCTTGCTCCCACCGGAGAGTGGGGGCCATTCGTCCAAAAGGAGGTGCAACCATGGCAAAGATCACCGAAAACTACGAGGTCGTGTATATCATTGATCCCGCCCTGGGCGAGGAGGCTGTTGCCGCTACGGTCGAGAAGTTCAAGACCCTGGCTGAGCAGCACAGTTCCGTTGTCGAGGTGGAGGAGTGGGGCAAGCGCAGACTGGCCTACGCGATTGATTACAAGACCGAGGGCCACTATGTCCTCATGTCCTTTACCAGTGATTCCGCGTTCCCCAAGGAGCTGGACCGTGTGCTGGGCATTACCGACGGCATTCTGCGCTCCATGATCGTCTGCAAGGGCGCGTAACAGGAGGGGTGCCAGATGCTCAATCGCATTGTCATTATGGGCCGCCTGGTGCGGGACCCGGAGCTGCGCACCACGCAGACCGGCATCTCCGTGACCAGCTTCACTATGGCGGTAGACCGTGACTTCAAAAACAAGGACACCAACGAGAAGAACACCGATTTCATTGATGTGGTCGCTTGGCGGCAGACGGCGGAGTTCGTCTGTAAGTATATGACCAAGGGCCGCATGGCCGTGGTGGAGGGCCGGCTCCAGATCCGCGATTGGAAGGATCGGGATGGCAACAACCGCCGCAGCGCCGAGGTGGTGGCGGACAACGTCTACTTTGGCGACAGCAAGCGGGACAGCGGCGGCGACAGCTACGGCTCCCCCCCGCCCTACGGTACGCCCGCCGCCGCCCCCTATGGCGGCGGACAGAGCGCTTACGGCGGCGAGAGCCAGGGGGCCTTCGGCGGCGGCTACGGCGCGCCTACGGCAGACGGCCCCGGATTTGAGGCGATTATCGCCAATCAGGAGGACGGCGACGTGCCGTTCTAAACCGGGCTCACGGCCCTGAACGGCGGTTCTGACCGCCATATTCTGACAGGAGGAAATAGTACCATGGCTATGGAACGTGAAAATAGACCTGCCCGCTCCGGCGCTCCCCGGAAGCGGAAGAAGGTCTGCCAGTTCTGCGTGGATAAGTGCGAGTATATCGACTACAAGGATGCGGCCAAGCTGCGCCGCTTCATCTCCGAGCGCTCCAAGATCCTGCCCCGCAGAACCACCGGCACTTGCGCCATGCACCAGCGCCAGCTGACGGACGCCATCAAGCGGGCCCGCCAGATCGCTCTGCTGCCCTACGTGACCGAGTAAGACGCCCAGACGGGCGCTGCAAAGCAGCGGCATGATGAACCCATCATGCCGCTGTTTCGCATATCCGGCGATATCGCTGTTACACTTGATAAGAGGGAAAAGGAGGCCCAACGCGATGCTCTTTGACACCCACGCCCACTACGACGCTCCGGAGTTTGACCAGGACCGGGACGCGCTCCTGGCCCGTCTGCCGGAGCAGGACGTCTCCCTGGTGGTGAACCCGGGCTGTGACCCGGCCAGCTCCCGGGCGGCTCTGGAGCTGGCCGGGCGGTATCCCTTCCTCTACGCCGCCGTGGGCTGGCACCCGGAGAACTGCGCCCCCTACGACGGAAGCCTGGACGGCATCCGGGAGCTGGCCCAAGCGCCCAGGACTGTGGCCATCGGTGAGATCGGCCTGGACTACTACTGGGAGGAGAATCCCCCCAGGGAGCTGCAGCGCCGGGTGTTCCGGGACCAGATGGCCCTGGCCCGGGAGCTGGGGCTGCCGGTGATCGTCCACGACCGGGAAGCCCACGCCGACGCGCTGGCCGTGGTCCGGGCGTTTCCCGGGGTGCGGGGGGTGTTCCACTGCTTCTCCGGCAGCGCGGAGATGGCCCGGGAGCTGGCGGAGCTGGGGTGGATGATCTCCTTTACCGGGGTGCTCACCTACAAGAACGCCCGCCGGGCCCTGGAGGCGGCCCAGGCCGTGCCTATGGACCAGATCATGATCGAGACCGACAGCCCCTATATGGCCCCGGTGCCGGTGCGGGGCCAGCGCAACCACTCGGGCAACCTCTGCCATATCTGCCAGCGGCTGGCGGAGGTGCGGGGGATCTCCTATGAGGAGTGCGCCCGGATCACCCTGGAAAACGGGAAGCGCTTTTTCTCCATTCCGTGAGACAGCAGACCGGCGCCGCGCCTCTGTGGGGCGCGGCGCCGGTGCGCTCAGCGGATGAAATTGGTCCGGGCCGGCGGGACCGGCGCGGGAGCCTCGATTCCGGCCGCCCGGCCGGCGGCGATGGACTTGATGAGCCACGCCATGTTCCGGCCCAGTGTGGTCATGACAGCCATACCCTCCTCGTCCTGGCGGACCTCATCGGGGGTATTGCCGTGGACCATGGTCCAGTAGCGGGAGGAGACCACAGGCATCTGGTTGATGGAGAAGTACTTGTTCAGCTGGTCCAGGGCGGCGGTGGCGCCGGCCCGGCGGGCGCTGACCACGGCGGCGGCGGGCTTGAGGCGCAGCGCGGCGCCGGCGGAGTAAAACAGCCGGTCCAGGGCGCAGGTGATCTGGCCGGAGGCGGCGGCGTAGTGGACCGGAGAGCCCACCACCAGGCCGTCACAGGTCCGGGCCTTCTCCGCAGCCACGTTGACCACGTCGTCGTGGACGCATTTGCCCAGCTGGCGGCAAGCCCCGCAGCCGGCACAGCCGGCGGTGGCGTCCCTGCCCAGCCAGAGGATCTCCGTCTCCAGGCCCTCCTCCGTCAGGGCCCGGGCCACCTGGTCCAGGGCGGTATAGGTGCAGCCCTTCTCGTGGGGGCTGCCGTTGAGCAGCAGTACCTTCATAGTCGCGTCCTCCTCTTGCGCATCATCTGCTTCCTATTATAGCAGGTTTTTAGCAGGACGCAACCGGTGTTTTGACGACGCTCTGCGGGAAAGCTCATTGGATAGATGACGGGAGAAGGGGAATGAGTGGCGGTTTGGGATAAAATGTCATATTGGTGTGGATGCACACAGTGGTCTTGTGCATACCATAGCTGTCACAGCCGCGAACGCACATGATATTACACAGGCAGCCAATCTGATTCGCGAGGAGGACGAGGTTGTTTATGGTGATTCCGTCTATTTGGGCATTCAGAAAAGATCTGAAGTGACCAGCGACGCCCATCTCTCCGGTTTTGATTACCGTATTAACCGCCGTCTTGGTTCCCTCGCTCGGGTTTCTGACAAGGCGATTGACTGGGAAAGGCATGTTGAATATCTCAAGTCCTCTGTACGCTGTAAGGTGGAGCATGTCTTCCGGATCATCAAATGTCAGTTTTGATACAGAAAAACCATGTACTGCGAACTCCGGAAGAATGAGAATCGATTATACGCGATGCTTGCCTTCGCCAATTTATATGCGCTTGAGGAATCTTTCTCCTGCTTGGTAAAGGGGGAACTGCGCCCTTTTACAGGGTCCGGGGGAGCTTAGCAGTAAAAATCGCTCCAGCAGCTTCCTACTTGTTCGGACTATTCTGCCCTGTACGCACTACATAGATTCAAATTGATGATGTGTTCAGAGGTTCCCTAGATTTGTGAAAAAATCGAATCTTGGGCCCGCTTTCGTAACTTTTTCCTTGAAAAACACAATCAATCTGTATATAAAGCGATAAGCTTGTCTGTCTGCAACAGTTTCTACTTCTTTCAGATACCAAACAAGATCCACCGCCCCTTCAGATTTGTCGTTTCAGAAAGGCACCCGCACAAGAACGTCGTGTGGGTGCCTTTGGCGTGTATGCCTATTAAAATAAATTGCCAAATGCGTTTATTTATCCTTATACCATGCTGCACTTCGTGGCTTCTATGTGTCCCTGTCTTCTCACTTATCGCAGTGTCAACGCCAATTTGAAATTGTAAGAAAACGCCGAAGAAATTTTGTAGTTTT
>ERZ779637.240-NODE-240-length-40502-cov-12.875046_pt1 | contig 40502 bp, 29 predicted proteins | sample MGYA00514196_ERZ779637 | MGnify/ENA primary metagenome ERZ779637 (study PRJEB29562, sample SAMEA4376700) | mouse gut metagenome | isolation source: Cecum | study: EMG produced TPA metagenomics assembly of the A DSS colitis mouse model was used to assess the...
GTCGCGGGCGTCACCTTCTTGGAATGGTACATATCCCCTAGAAGCTTTAACCGCTCATCCGGCACTGTCACAATGCCGATATTTGGGTCGATGGTACAGAACGGGTAGTTGGCGGATTCCGCGCCTGCCTTTGTCAGTGAATTAAAAAGGGTGCTCTTGCCCACATTGGGGAGACCGACGATGCCGAGTTTCATGATATCTTAATCCTCCGTGTTTCTTAAGTTTTATTCTTTACAGATGTCATAATTTCTATAAAAATCGCTTTTAAAATTTATTTCTTTCTGAAAGATTCCCAGCGATTATGCTAGTATAGCATAGTAAGATCAAAAAGTAAAATTTTTCCAGCGCCCTTGCACCATACAATTTTATGTAAGCATATAATAACACATAGCGCCTTTTGCGACACGGTTCTGTTTAAATTGGCGGATGGCCTGCTAATTCCATTGATCGATGACTATTCGATATGCATCCCTGATATTTTTCATTTTTTGTACGCGGTCTCCATCATCACTTCCTTCCGCTTCCTCCATCTTGACCGTAGCATTATTTAGAACATCCCATGCGTCATTCATTCCCTCCAGATCATTTTCAACTGCTGCAGAATATATAGATTGTACAGCCCATTCCGCCGCATCTTCAAAACAGGCAGTCGCCGAATCAATTTCTTCCACTCTCAGGAAGAAATCGCCCGAATCAATTTGATATACACCTATCATCCTGCGGTTTTCCGCCGTATGGAGTGAGTGATCGGCTTCTATTCTGCAATCTATAGCATCGCTTAAAATCTTCAACGCATAATCACAGATTCTATCCATAATACTGCCATTCTCCGGCTTCCGGCTTTCGTCTATCAAGTCAGAAAAACTTTCATACAGTACATCTGCCAACAATACATTCGTCTCATAGTTTTTGGGAAGCACTTTCTCCGTTATACCCACAGCCTTACTTTTCAAATATCTTAAAATGAGCTCTGCCATGATATCTGGCCGCTCTTCCCGAGAAATCTCCCTATCCGTCATGCTGCAGTACTGCTCCAGTTTTTCTATAAACAAATCATCTTCCAGGATATATTGCTGTACCTGATATACCACTTGATCCCCCGCTGGACTGAATGCCTTCCTGCTTTCCTCCATACCTGTCGCTGTCTGACTTTCACTATCTTCATTGACCGATCCCCATACCTTAACACCGGCCAAGCCAAAGATAATCAGTATGATTACCGTACTGCTGACCCCAAGAAAACACGCCAGCTTCTTTTCACCTTTCGAGGAAAGAACCGCTGTAGCAATAGTCAGAGCCGATTCCATGCCTATCAATACGACATTCGCCATACCATCGGCAACGAAATTGAGATATACACTGCTTTTTCCAATACTTTTCGACCAAACGTACAAACACACCGCGCACAAAATATCCAGTCCCACTCCGATTGCAATTGGTATCATCCAGCGCAGGCTTTTTTGTTTCCGCTTTTTCCTTTGGTCTTTTCTTCCTCTTTTCTCTTTCTGAACGGTTTCTTCGATTTTTTCGTTTTGCTGAGCTTTCCCGGCAAAACTTTGATTCTTATTCTGTTCTGCCATGTCTCTCATGCAAAAAGCCTGCACCGCATAAACCGTTACTGTTTATTGCGCACAGGCTGTTTTCTCCTCATTCCCATTCTTAAGTTCCTATACTCTTTACCGTGCGTTAACTTTGTAATATCATGTCTGTATTATTCTCTCTCATCGTTTGAAATGATTTGTGCCATAAATGCACTCAGCGCTTTATTACCCGCCATATATCGCATAAACCAGCCGTTTATGCTCTGCTTATCCAAATGTTCGACTTTTCCAAGTATGTAACTTATTTTGAGATAAAGCTTATCTCCCTCAAGGACATCCACCTGCTCTGCCATACTTTCTTCTGACCGTCGGTATACCTTAACGATATCAGCCAACTGACCAAATATATGCATTAGGTTTTCCTCGTCATTTCCCGCTTCCAAAATCGGTATAAACGCTTCATATTGCTCCATGAACCGGGCTACGCGCGCCCGCAGAATGCTATTTTGCAGCATTTGCAGCACGATAATGCTGTAATTATCATAATCATACAATAATAGTTTTTCGATTCCTATGATAAAGTCATCTACCAGCCTCTCCCCTTCACTATTTTCTATTTCCCGGCATTCGATTCGCGCAATCAGCGCATCATCCAGTTCGATTTCCCAGTCGTCTTCATACAGATTTTTAAATTCTTCCAGCAGATCTTTCAGTCTCTGCTTTAACTGCAGCACTTCATGCTGTAGAATTTTCGCGCTTTCCTGCGTGGCCTGATCTCGATTACAGCTCTCCAGGTATTTTTTGCATAATTCCGTCAAATAATAATATCTAAATTTTCCCTCGCTCTCACTGTCTAACAACTTATATTCAAATTCGTCAAATTTCACCAGTCTATTGGAAAGCGATGCTACAGAAGTTCTTATCGCAAGGGCCAGTTCCCCGTGATTAAGTTTCTTATTCCCTGCTAGTGCCCTAATCACATCCATTCTGCTTTTGGTAAGAAAAGCTGATATTTTTTGTTTGCATACTTCATCCAATGTTTCCTGATATATGTCCTCTTCTGCCAGCACTTCAGTTCACCTGCCTTTCCACCTTTCATATCTACATACTACATCATGTATTCATACAAGTCAATATCATTTCACTATTATGTATCAACCGATTTTTTCACTTCACTTTATGCCAATGCATTATTTTCTAATTCATATAATCCATTCACTTCATTTCATCCTGATGATATCTGACACAAAAAAAACAGGAGACGCGCTTTACATGTGCTTCCTGCTTTATCTATTTCTCAACAAATTGCTTTCCTCTACCGGTTTCCCGCCTCTCACAGTCCATATTTCACTGAGATCTGCCGTAACGCAATAATCTGTATAAAAGAACCTAAAAAGGCATTGCCCCCATGCATCATTCATAGTAGACTGCTCAAGCGTTAAACACCAGATTCTGGACGGGCCGACAAATGTTGTATTGGGACGACTTCCAAAAACCGTCTCTATGCACTATGATGTTTACAGCGACCGCATTTTAATAACGCTTGTTTTCTTTCAATTCCCGGTACAAAACCATATAATTCTCATACCGCACCTGACTGATCTTCCCTGCCTCCACGGCTTCTTTCACGCTGCACTCCGGCTCGCTGATATGGGCGCAGCCACGGAATTTACAAAGCGGCTCATACGCCCGGAACTCCGGATAATACCCGCCAAGCTCCTCCTTTGTGATCTGCGGCAGTTCCAGAGAGGTAAAGCCCGGCGTATCCATGATATAGGTGCCATCCCCCAGCGCAATGATCTCCGAATGTCTTGTGGTGTGCCTGCCCCGCTTGATCTTCTCGCTGATCTCCCCCGTCTCCATCTGTGTTCCGGGAGATAACTGATTGATCAGGGAGGACTTGCCGACGCCGCTCGGTCCTGCCAGCGCGGTGGTCTTTCCCGCCAACAGCTCCCGCACCTGATCCAGCCCCCTGTTTTCCAGAACGCTTATAAATAACACTTGATATCCACATGTCTCATACGATTTGCGGAGCGTCTCCTTCTCTTCCGGGGACGCGATATCTTCTTTGTTAAAGCAGATGATTGTCGGGAGCTTCTGCTGCTCCATACGGATCAGGAAGCGATCCAGCAGGTTAAAGTTCGGATTCGGCTTCACAATCGCAAAGAGAATCAGCGCCTGATCCACATTGGCTACCGCCGGTCTTAGAAGCGTGCTTTTCCGCGGTAGGATCTCCCGGATATTTCCGAGCATCTCCGCTTCATCCAGCACGTCCACCCCGACGTCATCCCCGACCAGAGGCTTGATTCCCTCTTTTCTGAATATTCCTTTCGCCTTGCACTCGTAGACACCGCGCCCCTCCACATGCACATAGTAGAACCCGGCGATCCCTTTCATAATCTTGCCAGTCATATACTCCAATCCATGCGGAGAATGCCGCTTTTCAGGCATTCTCCCGCGCGAAACATAGTGCTTCTTGGCGTCCCGTCCAATGGCGGGACATCTTTAGAAGCACTTTTCGCGCTATTCTTCTACAAAGTTAACCTTTCGCTCCACCGTCTTTGTCTCCGTCCCTCCGCCCTCGGTCGTCGTCTCCCCGGTCTCGGGATCGGTGATCGTGGTGGGCTCCGTCTGCACCGCAAAGCTATAGCGGATCGTGCCCGTAGCTGACTTGATTCCCGTATAGTTAACCCCCACAGGAAAAGTGGTCGTCTGTGTATTTAAAAGCTGTGTGCCGTCATCCGCGGTGAGCGTCACCGTCACATGCATACCGTTCTGGTAAGACGGCTCTTCCGTTGGCGCGGTAATCCCCTCTGAATACTTGTAAGTTATCTGGGTCGGCCCTGTGCTGATCCGCAGATCCACGGGTGTCCCCTTATCCACGTAGGAGCCGACTGAATAACTCTGATAGCACACCTTGCCCGTAAGGGACGCATCCTCATGGGTCGTCTGCGTCACATTGCCAACGGTAAGGCCGCTCTCCGTCAGACTGACCGTCGCATCCATTTCCTCCATGCCCATCACGTCGGGCACTCTCACTTTATTATCCTCCGCCCCCTGACTGACGCGGATGGTAATGCTGGAGCCGGCGGATGCCGTGGTGCCCGCCTCCGGCGATTGGGAAATCACAATCCCCTTCTCCACCTGCGGATCGTAGCTCTCCACCACGTTTACCACAAAGCCCTCCTTCTCCAGAAGGGAAGTCGCCTCCGTCTGGGATTTACCCGCCGCGTCCGGAACCTGCACGCCCTCCGCAGCCTCCGCCACCGTGAGCACAATCGTCGTTCCTTTATTTATCATCAACCCGTCCTGTACGCTTGCGCGAAGCACCGTTCCCGCATCGTAAGAGCTGTTCTCCTCATATTTGATTTCAGGCGTCAGTTCCAGCTCGAGCAGCTCGCGCTTGGCTTCATCCACGTGCATACCGACCACGCGGATCATCTCCACCTGCTCCGCAGCCTGTTCCTGCTCCTCTCCGGCATTTCCCCCTCCGAAGCTGAAAACACCCATCGTCCGCCCCACCAAAAAGATCAGAATACAGCCGATCAGCAGGGCTGCCACCACCGCCAAAATGGTCGTAATCTTCTCCATCTTGGGGTCGTAATCCTCCTCGTCGTCGTCCCAGTCCTCGTCCTCATCGTCTTCATAAGAGCGCGCGCGTTCTCTGTCCCTTACATCCTTCTTTAAACGCATAGCCTCATCCATGGAATCCCGGCTCTCAGACTGGCGTTTGATCTGCACCATATCTCTGTCGGTAATCATACGGGTGGAAGCCTCCTCGTCAGGGTCGGCAACCTTGACAAAGTCTTCATCCGGGCTGATTAACGACTGCTTTAAGTCCACGATCAGCTCAGACATGGACTGATATCTCCTGTCCGGGCTTTTCTGACAGCACTTCAGGACGATCTGCTCCACACTGACCGGTATTTCCGGCACATATTCTCTTGGTGACGGAAACTCTTCCTGAATATGTTTGATCGCTATGGCTACCGTAGTCTCTCCGTTAAATGGCACTCTGCCCGTAAGCATCTCGAACATGGTAATGCCCAGCGAATAGATATCGCTCTTCTCGTCGCTATAGCCGCCCCTGGCCTGCTCCGGAGAGGTGTAGTGCACGCTGCCCATGACATTGGAAGTGATGGTATTGCTGGTAGCGGCCTTCGCGATGCCGAAGTCCGTCACCTTCACTTTTCCTTCCTTGGAAATAATGATATTCTGCGGCTTGATATCCCTGTGGATAATGTGATTGTTGTGCGCCGACTCTATCCCCATGGAAACCTGAATGGCAATGCTCACCGCCTCCTTGACGGAAAGCCTTGCCTTCTTCTCAATATATTTTTTGAGGGTGATCCCCTCCACAAGCTCCATAACAATATAGTGGTTCTCGCTCTCTTCGCCCACGTCATAGACATTGACGATATTGGGGTGCATAAGACCCGCCGCAGCCTGTGCCTCGATACGGAACTTGGACACAAAATTGGCGTTTTCGCTGAATTCCTGTTTTAAAACTTTCACCGCAATAAAACGGTTCAGCTTATGATCTTTTGCTTTATATACATCTGACATGCCGCCGGTACCGATCTTTTCCAGAATCTCATACCGATCAGCGATCATCATTCCTATCTTAATCATGTTCTACCTCATTCCGGAGCGTTCTCATATGATTTTTCATACAAGTCCTCGTCTGCTAACGGTTCGATAACGATCACCGATATATTGTCTCTGCCGCCGTTTACGTTGGCCGTCTCTACCAGTTCTTCTACCCTGTCCCTGAGGCTTTTGCCGTTTTTCAGAATCCGGCATATCGTCTCGTCGTCCACCATGTTAGTCAAACCATCCGAACAAAGTAAAACCATATCTCCTGTCTGTAATTCCAGATTGAAAAAATCAACCTCAACCTCATCTCTTGCGCCCACCGCACGGGTAATGATGTTTTTATCCGGGTGGTTTCTCGCCTCTTCCCTGCCGATTCCGCCCATTCGGACCATCTCTTCCACCAGAGAATGATCCTCCGTGATCTGTACAATTTCCTCACTGATCACGTAAAGTCTGCTGTCTCCCACATTTGCCACTTCCAGAAACCTGCCGATACAGGTCGCCGCCACAAACGTCGTCCCCATGCCGCTTAAGGCGTAGTCCTCGCTGGCGCGTTTGCGCAGAATCCCGTTCGCCTTGGAGATCGCGTGATTCAGTATCTTCTCGGGGCTCTTCTCAAAAGAGGCTCTCACTTCTTCTATCACAGTCTCCACTGCCAGATCGGAGGCATAATCTCCTGCCTTATGACCGCCCATGCCATCCGCCACGATAAAAAGATTCGGCAGATTCCCGACAGGCGTCTCACTGCAGTAAATATAATCCTGATTTAATTGTCTTCTTCGCCCGATATCCGTCAGCGCATAAGACCTCAGCACGGCTTTTTCCTCCGTTATAGCAATTATTTGCATATTTTACCAATTACCCATGTTAGCATATTCCCTGTAAAAGAGCAAGCAAATTAAAATTCAGCCCTCTTCCGCTTCCGATAAAAACCGCCTTCTGAGCTGACCGCAGGCGCCGTCGATATCCCGCCCCATCTCCCGGCGGACCGTGGCGTTTATCCCCTTTTTCGCAAGAAGCGCGGCGAAGGCTTCCACCGCCTGCCGCTCCGACTGCACGTAAGCCCTTTCTTTGACGGGATTCACCGGGATCAGATTCACATGGCAGTTCAACCCCCGGATCAAAGCCGCCAGTGTCTCCGCGTCCCTCCGTGTATCGTTGACGTCCCGCACCAGGCTGTACTCGAAGGTGATCCGCCGCCCGGTCTGTTCAAAATAATAGGCGCAGCAGGCCATCAGCTCCTCCAGCGTATATTGGTTGGCAATGGGCATCAGCTCCCGCCGCTTTTCATCCGTCGCAGCATGAAGCGATAATGCCAGCGTAATCTGTAATTTTTCCTGCGCCAGTTTCCGCATCATGGGCACAATCCCACAGGTGGAAACGGTCACGTTCCTCTGGCTGATATGGAGGCCGTTCTCGTCCGTGAGCAGCGTGATGAACCGCAGGAGATTTTCATAATTGTCGAGCGGCTCTCCGCTTCCCATCACCACCACATTGGAGACCCGCTCCCCCGTCTCCCGTGTGATGGCGTAAATCTGGTCAAGCATCTCCGAGGCGGACAGATTGCGCACCAGCCCGTCCAGCGTGGAGGCGCAGAAACGGCACCCCATACGGCATCCCACCTGCGAGGAAATACAGACTGAGTTGCCGTGTTTATAGCGCATCCACACGCTCTCCACCATATTGCCGTCGGACAGCGCGAAAAGATACTTTTTCGTGCCGTCTATGGCCGACTCCTGCACCGTCACAATGCGCAGCGCCGTATAAAGATAGCTTTCCCCACATTTTGCTTTCATAGCCGCAGAAATGTTCGTCATTTCCTCAAAACCGCGCGCCTGTTTCTGATGCATCCACTCGTACAGCTGTACCGCCCGGAAGGGCTTTTCACCGAGCGCCGTCATCTCCTCTTTCAATTCCGTCAATGTGAGGGACTTGATATCCTTCTTCTCCATCCTTTACGCTTTCTTCCTGTTCCTTCTCTTATGCCGGATTCTGTTTTTTCTTAAACTGACTTATCTTTTTTGAAGTCAGATTCTGTGTCTCTTAAGTGCGACTCTTTTTCCTTCACCGGAATCCGGGGTTACTTTTTCCGAAACTTCGCCAGGAAAAAACCGTCCGTCTTGTGGACCCCCGGCAAAAGCTGTACCATCCCCTGCCCCGCCTCTTCGGCAAGTGCGGCGGGCAGTCTGTCTCTCATGCTCACCGGCTCCAGACCGAAGGTTTCACAAATCCATGCCGCCATCTCTTCGTTCTCCCCGGGATTCATAGTACAGGTGCTGTACATCAGAATGCCGCCAGGCTTGATATATTCAATAACGTTCGTTATTATTTCTTCCTGCAGTTTCCTTATCTCTTTCAGCGACTCCTTCGTCACCCGGTACTTGATATCCTGCTTGTGACCGATCACGCCCAGCCCCGAACATGGCACATCTGCCAGCAGGACGTCCGCCTTTCCCAGAAGAGAATCGTCCCGCTCTCTGGCATCCCGCACCCGGACGGACACGTTCTCCATCCCGAGGCGGAGTCGGTTTTCCTCAATCTTATCCGTTTTATAGCGGCTCACGTCACAGGCAATGACCTCGCCCGTGCCGTCCAGCCTCACCGCTGCGTGGAGCGCCTTGCCGCCGGGCGCCGCGCAGACATCAATCACCGTATCCCCGGGGCAGATGCCCGCCGCCTCCACCACCAGCATGGAGCTCACATCCTGCACCGCGAAGCATCCCTCCGCATATCCCGCAAGGCTGCCGATTCCGGCGGCTCCCTGCAGTTCCACGGCATAGGGCAGGAAAGGATGTCTGCTCACCTTTACCCCGTCCTTTTCCCATGCGGCGAAAAGGCTCTCCCGCTCCTTTTCCGAAAGCCGCTCGTCCAGCCGCACACTCACCGGGCGTCTCTCCAAAAAAGCCGCCAAAATTTTCTCGCAAGCCTCCTCGCCGTAATTCTCCGTAAAATGTACGACAAGCCAAGGCGGCATGGAATAGGTGACGGACAAAAAGGCCGCCCTGTCATACTGTCTGTCGGGCCACGCGATCTCCTCCCGCCCTCTGGCGATATTGCGCAGTACACCGTTCACATAGCCCTGCAGATTCTGGAATCTGCGCCTTTTTGCCAGCTTCACCGCCTCGTTGCAGACCGCCGCCGCAGGAATGTGCTCCATAAACAGAAGCTGGTATACACTCATGCGCAGCAGCTCCCGTATCAACGGCTTCATTTTCATAACAGGTGTTTTTGAATACTGATCCAGCACATAATCAAGCTGAATCCTCCGCTCAACGCATCCCTCTGTCAGCCGTTTGATAAAAGCTTTTTCCCTGCTGTCCAGATAATTGTATTTAGTAAGCGCCGCCCCGATCAGGACATTGCTGTATTCGGTCTGTCCGGACAGCTCCAGCAGAATATCCAAAACGATCTCCCGCGTATTGATCTGTGCCATGTCACGCTCTCCCATAATTCCATTTATGCAGAAGCTTCGATCTATGCGGAGAATACCGCATTTCTTTTCACTCTAACCCCATGATTCCGCTCTGCGGAATCTCAAATCAGTGCGGAGAATGCCGTATTTCAGGCATTCTCCTGAGTGAAAGTGATTTGCGATGCAGCCTCTGCTGCTGAGCTTTAGAAGTTCTTTTCACTTTAATCGTCCCGGCTTCTGTTGCCAAACAAAAGCACAAGCCGCAGAAGCTGCAAGATTGCCGATGCTGCAGCCGCCACATAAGTCAGGGCCGCCGCCTTCAACACCTTCCTGCACCCCGCCGTCTCGTCCCGCTCCAGCATCCCGTAATCTCCCAGCATGGCGAGCGCTCTGCCGGATGCGTTGAACTCCACGGGCAGGGTCACCACCTGAAAGAGCACTGCCAGCGCGAACACCCAGATGCCGATCTGAATCAACGTCTGGTTCATCCCCAGAATGGCGCCCAGAATGATCAGCGGAATCCCCGCCTTGGAACCAATATTTGCCGCCGGCACAAGCGCTGAACGAATCTTTAAGGGCGCATAGCCCTTATCGTGCTGCACCGCATGTCCGCACTCGTGGGCCGCCACCCCGATCGCCGCCACGGAAGTCGAACCGTACACGGAATCCGAAAGGCGCAGCACCTTGTGCGCCGGGTCGTAGTGATCGGTAAGGCTGCCGCCCACATGCTCGATACGTACATCATAGATCCCCGACATCTGTAAAATCCTCTGGGCCGCCTGCGCGCCCGTCATGCCGGTCCGGCTCTGCACTCTGGAGAACTTACTGTAGGTAGAGCTGACCCTGGCCTGCGCCCACAGACAAAGCACCGCCCCGATCAGTACCAGAATGTAAGTCGGATCAAAGTAATATCCCAATCCATACCCGTAATATCCCATATTCATCATCCTTTCTCGAAAAATGACCCGCATTCTCCGGTTTGAGACGCTTCTTGGCAAAACGTCCTGTGGTGTAGACTGTTAGCAGTTCTTCCCGAGCATATCGCCCGGCTTCACCGGATATCCCAGCAGGAAATCCTTTACCTCCATACGCTTTTTGCCCTCCGGCTGCACCGCCAGTACCCTGAGCACACCTTTCCCCGTCTGCACGTAGAAGGCGTCCTTATCCACCCGGACAACCGTGCCCGGCGGCGCGTTTCTGATGAAGCCGCCGTTGCTCTGTTCAAATCGCGTATCCGCAACAAACCGCTCTTCCACACTGCCTCCATCTGTCGTCTCCTGCCCCGAAAGTGCTTCTCCCGCCGCCGGTGTCTCCGCCGAAACCACTTCCTCCCGCCATATTTTCAGGGTCTTTCCCCGATAAATTGTGGAGGCTCCCGGCCACGAGATCAGCCCCCGGATCAGACAGTCCAGTTTCTCCGACTCCATGTTCCAGTCGATCTTCCCCATGGACTTATTCAGCATCTTCGCGTAGCAGGACTCCCCGTCATTCTGCTTCACAGGCGTCACATCGCCCGCCTCGATCTTTGCAAGCGCCTCCACGATCAACGCCGCGCCTGCCGCGGCCAGCTTGTCGTGCAGGGTATCCGCCGTCTCGTCAGCGGCAATCTCCACCTCCGTCCCCAAAAGCATATCCCCGGTATCCAGCCCTTTATCCATCTGCATGATGGTAACACCTGTTATCTTTTCTCCGTTGATGATTGCCCACTGGATCGGCCCTGCTCCCCGGTACTTCGGCAGCAGCGACGCGTGGATATTCACGCACCCGTACTTCGGCATTTCGAGAATCTCCTCCGAGAGAATCTGCCCGAACGCCGCCACCACAAAGATATCCGCGCGGTACGTGTGAAGCGTCTCCACCGCCTCCGGCTCCTTGATTTTCACAGGCTGGAATACGGGAATATCATGGGCAAGCGCGCATACCTTGACCGGCGTCATCTGCACTTCCTTACCCCTGCCCTTCGGCTTATCCGGCTGGGTCACCACCGCCGCCACCTCATGTCCCGCTTCGACAATCGCCTCCAGCGCGCCCACCGCGAAATCAGGCGTTCCCATAAACACCACTCTCATATCGTTCACGCTCTCCTTTCTGAACACCGCGTCATTTCTACTGCCGCCTGTGGACATATCTTCGCAAAATCTACATGCCGCTCCCGTCAGCAGTTGGACGGTTACTCATCCTCTTCTTTCAAATCCTCCGTGTTCACAAGAGGCCCGTGCACCCTTTCCACATACAGATGCCCCTCCAGATGATCCACTTCATGGCAGATAGCCCTGGCCAGCAGCTCCGTCCCCTCGATCTCAAAGGGCTCCATATTTTCATCATAGGCAAACGCTTTCACATAATTTGGTCTGGTCACCTTGCCGCTTTTGCCCGGAACGCTTAAGCATCCCTCGTAGCCGTCCTGCTCCCCGCTCGTCTCCAATATCTTCGGATTAATCAGCAGCAGGGGATCTTCTCCGGTGGTATCAATCACCACGATACGCTTCAAGATACCCACCTGAGGCGCCGCCAATCCCACGCCGTTCTCCTCATACAGCGTCTCAAACATATCGTCGATCAGCTCCTGTAAACGAGGGGTAATCTCCGTCACCTCCTTACACTTCTTTGACAAAACCGGGTCTCCCATCTCCCTGACTTTTCTGGTTGCCATACTGCCTTTCCTCCTGTCCTTCCTGTTTTCAATCTCTCTAAAATGTATTCATCGGGTCAAAGTCAAACTGCACCGTCTGTCCCCTAAGTTCCCTCTCCCTGCAGAAACGCTCCAGTCTGTCCTTGGCCTCCACCAATGTCTGATATGTTCCGTGCCTGACATAAAAACTATGGCGGTAAAGATCGGATATCTTCCCGATCGCGGCCTGTGCCGGGCCGATCACCCTAAGTCCCGCCACATCTGCCATCCCCCTTTTGACCAGATCGGTCATTTCCTTTCCCAGCAGCTCTCCCTCCTCCTGCACGCGGGAGACGATGAGAACCGCCAGCATATGTTCCACGGGCGGATAGCCCACAAGTTCCCTGTAAGCGATCTCCTCCCCGTAAAATCCTTCATAATCCTGCTTCGCCGCGTAAACCACACTGTAATGCTCCGGCTGATAGGTCTGAACCACCACCTCGCCGGGCTGCTCCCCACGGCCCGCACGGCCCGCCGCCTGGGTCAAAAGCTGAAAGGTGCGCTCCCCCGCCCGGTAATCGTTCCGATTCAGGGAGAGATCCGCCGCCAGCACCCCCACCAGCGTCACTCTGGGAAAATCATGCCCTTTCACGATCATCTGTGTGCCCACGAGAATATCCGCCTCCTCGTCAGCAAAGGCGGAAAGGATTCGTTCGTAGCTGTCCTTCCTGCGGGTGGTGTCCGCGTCCATGCGAAGCACCCTCGCCCCCGGAAATTCCCTGTGAATTGCCTCCTCCACCTGCTCTGTCCCAGCCTTGAAGCCCATCAGATAAGGTGAACCACAGGAAGGGCACTTCGACGGTTTCCGCTCCTGATAGCCGCAGTAATGGCAGGTGAGCATCCCGTTTCTGTGCTCCGACAGGGACACATCACAATGGGGACATTTCATCACGTGCCCACAGGAGCGGCAGGAAATAAATCCCGCGTAGCCTCTCCTGTTCAGGAAAAGGATCGTCTGCTCCCCCTTCGAGAGCCGCTCCTGCATCAGTTCCTTCAATTTCCTGCTGAAAATAGAGCGGTTGCCCTGTTTCAGCTCCTCCCTCAAATCTATCGTATACACCGACGGGAGCACACTGTTCCCGGGGCGTTCCTTCATCTCATATAACTTATATTCTCCCTGAACCGCCCGGTAATATGCTTCCATGGACGGCGTTGCCGACCCAAGAACTACACTGGCGCCGCACAGGGACGCGATCTCCACCGCCGTCTCCCTGGCATGATACCGGGGCGACGTCTCGCTCTTGTAACTGTTCTCGTGCTCCTCGTCCACCACGATGACGCCCAGATCGGGAAAAGGGGTGAACAGCGCCGAGCGGGGCCCGATCATCACGTCGAGCTCTCCCGCCTTCGCCCGCTCGATCTGGTCGTACTTCTCCCCCGCGGACAGCGAGGAATTGATCACCGAAACCCGGTTCCCGAACCGCTTGTAAAACCTGAGCAGCGTCTGATACGTCAGGGCAATCTCCGGGATCAGCATGATCGCCTGTTTCCCCATGGCAATCATCTCCTCGATGATGCCGAGGTACACCTCCGTCTTGCCGCTGCCCGTCACGCCATGCACCAGATGCACCCCCGGATGCCCGGCGCGGTAATCCGCAGTCACTTCCTCTATGATATGCCGCTGCGCCTGATTCAGCGCGGGACGCACCTCACTCCGATCCGTAACCCTGACAGGATTTCGGAAAAAAGCTTCCTTTTCTATTTTCAGATATCCCTGTCTCTCCAACGCCTGCAAGGTGGACGCAGCCACATGGAGTTTCTGCCTGATCAGCTCGTAGGGCAGCTCCTCCTCCGTCTGCAGAGCTGTCAGCACTCTCGCCTTCGCCCGCTGATGCTTCTGCGCGCACGCATCGGCCGCCCGGGCGGTTTCCTCTCCGGACAGGCAACGCAGCACCTTCTTTTTCTCGAGCAGCTTCTGCTTCTGCTTCACGGGCAGCACGGTCTTTAGCGCTGCAATGGTCGTTCCCCCGTAATTGCTCTTGAGCCAGTAGGCGATCTGAATCTGCCTGCCCTCCACGGACATGCCCTTCTCATCCACGGAGAGAACCGTTTTGATCTTTTCCGGGGGATAATCCGCCTCCGCCGTAAGATCCACCACATATCCCGTCCTCTCGTGATCGCCCTTGCCGAAAGGCACGCGCACCTGCACGCCCGGCCTCACCGCATCCGACAGTTCCTCCGGAATCCGATACTGAAACACCCGATCCACCCTCTCATGGGCAATATCTATGATAACATCCGCATACCGCTCCGTCATGCCCTCTCCTCTAAAATTTCCCGGATCAGCACTCTCTCATCCATCGGATATTTTACCCCGTTTATCTCCTGATAATCCTCGTGTCCCTTGCCCGCCAGCACAATGATATCCCCTGGCTCACCGTGGTCAATTGCGTAGGCGATGGCTTCCTTTCTGTCGCAGATTTCCACATAACTGCCGTCCGTCTTCGCCATCCCGGTCTTAATATCGTCGATGATGGCCTGCGGCTCCTCCGTCCGCGGATTGTCGGAGGTGATGACGGTCAGATCCGCCATACGGCCGCTGACCTCCCCCATCTCGTACCGCCTGGATTTCGCCCGGTTGCCGCCGCAGCCGAAGAGACAGACCAGTCTGTGGGGCTTGTAGGCGCGCAGTGTCTCAAGCAGGCTTTTCAGCGCCATGGCGTTGTGGGCATAGTCGATCATCAGGGTAAATTCGTCGGACACCTTCACCATCTCCGTCCGCCCTTTCACCTTCGCCGCCGCAAGCGCCTGCTGTACCTTCTCCACCTGCACGCCGAAATGTCTGCAGATGGCGATGGCAGTCAGCGCATTGTAGACGCTGAATTTTCCGGGAGAAGCCGTCTTCACCGAAAGATCGGTCAGCCCCGTGGTTCGAAAGGCCATCCCCAGACTGCCGCCCTCGTTTAAAAAGGTAATGTCCGTTGCCCGCAGATCCGCCTCCGTATCAATCCCGTAGGTTTCCAGCTGACAGGTGCAGTCCGCGGTGACCGCCTTCCAATGAGAATCATCCGCATTGACGATCCCCACCCTGCACTGGCGGAAAAGCAGGCTCTTACAGTGCAGATAATCCTCAAAATCTTTGTGCTCGTTCTCCCCGATATGATCCGGCTCCAGATTGGTAAAGATTCCAAAATCAAAAACAAAGCCCTGCGTCCTGTGCAGCATCAGCCCCTGGGAGGAAACCTCCATCACCACCGTATCACAGCCTGCGTCCGCCATCATCCGAAAATATTTCTGTACCAGATAGGACTGGGGCGTAGTGTTCTCCGCATGGATATGCGTCTCTCCGGCTATGATTTCTATGGTGCCGATCAGCCCCACCTTCCTCCCAGCCTGCTCCAGAATGGACTTCACCAGATAGGTGGTGGTGGTTTTTCCCTTCGTGCCCGTAATGCCTATGATCTTCAATTGCCTTGCGGGGTGGCCGAAGAACGCCGCCGAGACAAAGGCCAGCGCATAGTGCACATCCTCCACGCGGATCACCGTCACATCCGCCCCTTCCGGCAGTTCCACCTCATGCTCCGTGAGCAATGCCGCCGCCCCGGAACGCACCGCATCCGCCGCAAACTTATGGCCGTCCGCTTTAGCCCCCGGTATGCAGACAAACAAGCAGCCCGCTGTCACCTTTCTGGAATCATAGATAACATCTGTTATTTCCTGTTCTGTCGTGCCGCACACGCACTCGTAAGATATTTCCTTTAACAGTTCGCCTAAAACCGCCATACTTCCCTCCCTGTCAGCGTCTCAATCTTTCCCTTGTTCCAAACGATTCTCTATTATCTTTTATATTGATTCATATAGTAAGATAGCACGAAAAACACGTTTTTGCAATTTTTGCGTGGTTTTTAAGTTTTCTTAATGTTTTTTTATTTTTCCTTCACAAACTAAACACAGTTTGGACACAATTACACTTTATGATAAGTATCAAGATAGTTGATGAATTCACTATCTCCCCCTCATAAGAAAACTGCGAAAAAGCCCGGCGTGTCCGGGCTTTTTCGTGCCCTGCCTCACACACTGTAGCCCTGCATCACCATCTGAAGGGACTCGACTCCCCGGTACACATTGATATCGGGATAGTAGATGACGCTAATCACGATGGCGCTGCTGCCTCCGGCGTAGAGCCTGTCTGTCTCCTCCTGCCCGAAGTGCGCCGAAAGAAACGCGTGCCACTGTTCCAGATCTCCGAAGTACATCATATCATATTCCCGCCCGTTCTCGTCGGCCACCCGGTATTTTCCCACGTTTCTATTTTTCCCCAGAATCCGCCCCCGGCATACCCGCACATTTTTCTGGGCGAAAACCGGCTTTGGATTGCCGTTTCCGAAAGGCTCTAAGAGGGAAAGCTGCCTGACAAATTCCGGCGTCACATAGGACATGGGCATAGGCACGTCAATATGTATGACTTCCACCAAATCTTCGTCCGTCAGACCGCTGTGGGCGTTCAGAAAAGTGCGGAACGCCTCCACATTCTCCTCCGGCATGGACACCCCCGCCGCCATCTTATGCCCGCCGTACTTCGTGTACAGTTCCCTGCACTCGCTCATCTTATCATACATGTGATAGGCCTCTATGGAACGCCCCGAGCCCTTCACGCCCTCCTCGCCGCGGGTCAGCACAAAAACCGGTTTGTGGTACCGCTCCCTGATCCGCCCGGCGATGATCCCCGCCAGACTCTCATGGCAGTCCGGCAGAAAGACCACCATCACCTTATCCTCCTTAAGCGCCGTGTTCTCAATCTGTTCCATCGCCTGCGCCGTCCCCAGCAATGTCATCTCTTTCCTGCTGTCGTTTAACGCCTTTAACTCCCCGGCGATGGTGACAGCCTCCGCCTGCTCTTTCGTCCGGAACATGGCGAGCGCCCTTGCCGCCGTGTCCAGCCGTCCCGTAGCATTTAAGCAGGGACCGAGGATAAAACCCACATGATAGCCTGTCAGTTTCTTCTCCGCCAGCTCATTCACCGTAAGCAGCGCGCGAAGACCCGGATTCGAGGAATGCTCGATCTGCTGCAGACCGTACCTGACCAGAATACGGTTTTCATCAGTCAGCTCCATCACATCCCCCACCGTCGCAAATCCTGCAAAGGCCAGGAGTTCCCGCAGAAGCGTCTCCTTCTCCGCCGCGGACAGGGCGCCCTCATCGGCCATTTTGCCCAGATAAAGTTCCATCAGTTTATATGCCACCACCGCGCCGCAGATGCCCTTGTAAGGGTAAGTACAGCCGCTTTGCTTCGGATCCGCCACCGCGTCCGCCTCCGGCAGCGTCTCAAGGCGGCTGCCGTCCTCCTGCACCTCGTAGGGCACTTCATGGTGATCCGTCACGATCACCGTCATGCCAAGCCGCTTCGCCAGAGCAGTCTGGGACAGAGCCGCAATGCCGTTATCACAAGTCAGAATCGTGTCCACGCCCTCCCCGGCGGCCTCCTCGATCAGCCGGTCGTTCAACCCGTAGCCATCCTGGATTCTGTGAGGAATCACCACGGAAACATCCGCGCCGCACTTTTCCAGACATGCCGACAATATGTAGGATGAGCAGACCCCGTCGATATCGTAGTCCCCGATCACCCGGATCTTTTTCTGCTCCCTCGTCTTCTCACAGAGAATGCCCGCCGCCTTATCCGCGTCTTTTAAGAGCGCGGGATCATAGAGATCCGCCGTCGTGCCGTGAAGAAATTTTTCGATTGCCTCATCGCCCTCCACGTCCCTGTTGCGTATGATTCTGGCAATCACCGGGTCAATCCCGAACCGCTCCGCTATCCCGTTAAAATCCGCTTTCTTCGCGGACACCATCCATTTCGCCATAAGCATCATCGCCGGACAACGCCGCTTCCGGGAATACCGCTCACTTTCCCTGAAATCACGCGCGCCGTCACACCTTTCTATATAATCAACAAAACCCTCCGAAAAAGTCACAACCCATTGTAACATTTTCAGAGGGTAATTTATCGTACTTTGTTTCATCACGCGTTCTGTGAACTCGGCGTGGGCTGAACAACTTTATTTCTTCGCTTTCACAAGCTTCGTGCGCAGCACATACCAGAGCGCGCCCGTCAGACAGATGGAGGAGTACGTACCGCAGACGATACCCGCCATCAGAGGCAGCGCGAACTCCCGGATGGAAGAAACGCCGAACACCTCAAGCGCCGCCACCATGAAGAAGGTGGTCAGGGAAGTAAAGATACTTCTCGTGAGCGTCTGGGTAATACTTCTGTTGACCATATCCTCCAGACCTTCCTTGCTCCGCATCTCGCGCAGGTTCTCACGCACACGGTCGAAGATAACAATGGTGGCGTTGATGGAGTAACCTACAATCGTCAGCATACACGCGATAAAGGTATTGCCCACGGACACCCGTACAATCGCGTAGAACGCCAGCACCACGAGCACATCATGCACCAATGCAATTACCGAGCTTGCGCCGAAACGGATGTCCTTGAAGCGGAACCAGATATACAGAAGCATCAGTATCGTGGAAACGAGAATCGCCTTAATTGCGCCGGACTGCATCTCGGAGCTGATCGTCGCACTGATGGTTTCCGCGGTGATACTGTTCTCATCCACGCCAAAGTTATTTACCATCACCTCATTAAAGGCTTCTCTCTCCTGCACATTCAATGTTCTTGTCTTAATGATGATATCGTTGGAACCTGCCACCTTGGTGCTCATCACGTTGCCGTCCCCTGTGATTTTCTCGATGTGGGGAACGATCTGTGCGTCGATCTCCTCGATGCTCATGTCCTCATTCAGCGTCATGGTTGTGGAAGTGCCGCCCACAAAATCCAGACTGTAATTCATCGTCATGCCGATGCTCGATTTATTGATGCCCATAGCGACAAATCCCGCCAGAATCGCTGCGATGGAAATGCCGAAGAACACATATCTTTTGGAGAGGAAGTTGATGGTCTTTCTCTCCTTCGCCACGCCGTATGCCTTCTCGCTCTGAATCCCCAGCGCATAGAAGATGTTCACAAGAAACTTTGTCACCACAAGCGCCGTGAACATGGAAAGGATGATACCAAGCATCAATGTGATGGAGAAGCCCTTGATCGTGCCGCTTCCCATAAAGTAAAGCACCAGACCCGCAATCAGCGTTGTGATATTGCCGTCCAGAATCGCGGATAAGGCCTTCTGGAAACCGATCTTAATCGCATTCTGCACACTCTTGCCTGCCGCGATCTCCTCGCGGATACGGGCAAAGATAATCACGTTCGCATCCACCGCCATACCAACGGTCAGGATAATACCTGCGATACCGGGCAGGGTTAATGTCACCTCAAAGGCGTACATCAAAATGACCAGAAGCTCCGTGTACAGGCAGAGCGCCAGTGACGCCGCAAAACCCATGAAATAATATACCGCAATCATGAAGACAACTACCAGCGCGAAGCCGACTGCCGCCGCAATCAGACTGGTCTGGATTGCCGCCGAACCGAGCTGTGCGCCCACCACGTTAGAGCGCAGCTCTTCCAGTTCCAGTTTCAGTCCGCCGATACGGATGGTGGACGCAAGCTGCTCCGCCTCCGCCGCCGTGCTCTGTCCCGTGATAACCGCGTTGCCGTCGGTGATCGCCGAGATGACGTTGGGCACACTCACAAACTCCTCGTCGTAGTAGATGGCGATGGTCTCACCGTTCTCGTAAGCCTTGGTGGTCGCCTCCGCGAACGCCTGCTTACCCTTTTCATTAAAGGAAAGGGTAACTACATTTTCCAGATTGCCCATGGAGTCCTGCTGCGCCCTCGCCTGTGCGCCGTCCACCTCCGTGCCGGTAAGCACGATGGAACCGTCCGCCTGCAGTTCCTCAATCGTCTTGTTCAACTGGTACTGCGGAATCAGATTACCATCGGCATCGATGCCGTATCCCGCTTCATAGTTATTGTTGCCCTCGCTGTCCGTCTGTGCGATAAAGTAGAGGCTTCCTGGCTTGCCCAGCTCCTCCAGAATCGCGTTGGCGTCGGTAACGCCGGGAATCTCGATATTGATTCGGTCGGTTCCCTCCTGATATACCTGCGCCTCCGTGCTGTAACCGTCCACACGCTGCTGCAGCTTGTAGATGGTATCGCTCATATCCTCCGCGCTCGGGTCTTCATCTCCCACCACCTGATAGGTGATGCTGACGCCGCCCGCCAGATCCAGTCCCAGCTTAATACTCCCCGCCGCGCCCGACTTGTCCGAGCCGACGCCGAAAACTGCCGTATAACCCAGCAATCCCAAAATCAGCACATAGACGATCAGACTGACAACCGCTCTGCTCTTTTTCATGACTAACTCTCCTTTTCCTCATCGGCAAGCGCCGCTTTTATCATAATCGCACATTCGACACGCTTCCGCTGCAGTTCACACCCCAGCTCATAGGAACCGTTCACATCGCCGCTCTCATGGTAAGCGTTGGCCGCGCAGCCGCCACTGCAATAAAATTTAGCGAAGCAATCCCCGCACGCCTTCTTCGCGTAGACATTGCACGCCTTGAACTGATCCCGGATATCCCCGCGCACAATCCCCTCGTCCACATTTCCCATGAGAAATTCCTCCTGCCCCACGAACTGATGACAGGGGTAAAGATCTCCCCAAGGGGTAACCGCAAGATATTCCGTCCCAGACCCGCAGCCTGACAATCTCTTTGCCACGCAAGGGCCACCTTCTAAATCTATCATAAAATGAAAGAATTGAAAACCCTTTCCTTCTTTTTTTCTGCGAATATATTCCAAAGCAAGCCTGTCGTACTCTGCAAGGAGCTTCGGCACATCCTCCATGCGAAGGGCATAATCTTCTTTTTTCTCCGCCACCACAGGCTCCACCGAGATCTGCTCAAAGCCCTCGTCGGCCAGATGAATCACATCCGCAGCAAAGTCCGTGTTGTTGTGGGTGTATGTGCCCCGCACATAGTAATTCATCTGATTCCTGCTCTCGGCGGCCTTCTTATATTTCGGAAGAATCTCGTCGTAGCTGCCCTGCCCGCCGCGGTGAGGCCGCATCAGGTCATGTATTTCCTTCCTGCCGTCTATGCTGAGTACCAGATTCGCCATCTCCTTATTCGCGAACTCCATGACTTCATCATCGAGCAGCACGCCGTTAGTCGTCAGTGTAAAGCGAAATTTCTTGTGATGCGGCCCCTCCAGCGATCTGCCGTAAGCCACCAGATCCTTAACCACCTGCCAGTTCATAAGCGGCTCCCCGCCGAAAAAATCCACTTCCAGATTCACCCGGCTGCCGGAATTGGCCACTAAAAAATCCAGCGCTTTCTTTCCCACTTCCAGACTCATAAGAGCCCGCCTGCCGTGGTATTCTCCCTCCCCCGCAAAGCAGTATTTACATGCCAGATTGCAGTCGTGGGCGATATGCAGGCACAGCGCCTTCACCACGGTTTCCCGGTTTTGGAACGCATCTATGTAATTCTCGTAGATATCCTCCGCAAAAAGCTGCCCCTGCTCTTTCAGAGACAAGATCTCCTCCACCGTCTCCTCCGCCTCGGAACGCTCCATGGCAAGCTCCTTCGCCACGGTACCAGCGATACTTTCCCGATCCTCATTCCCCTGTTCCAAAAGCCGCTCCACAATCGGAACCGTATCGTAAGCGGACTTGTCCATCACATGCACGCTGCCGCTGTTGACATCCATCACAATATGATAGCCGTTGCTGATATATTGATGTATCACAATCTTTCTCCTGACTCGTTTATTTGTATTGTTCAGCCCGCGCCCATGCGCAAAATCGCGCTTACGCGCTCTCCGCTGCTGATTGAGCAAAGCTCAATCGGCTTATTGAACGGGCGCTCCCTCAGAGTATCATCTGCCTCTCTCCTGATACCGAGGCTGCAAAGCAGTCCTCGTGATTGAGCAAAGCTCAATCTGTGCAAGCACGATTTGTCTGACAAACGATGCTCTGGCTGAACTAGTGCGCCATTTTCCAATTGCATACACTTTTTGCGAAGTCCAGAATTTCCTTATACAAGGCGTTTGAGGGAGGCGATGCGGTGGCATCGTTGACCGAAAACAACGCAGTAGAAGGGAATGCTGGCAAGCAAAAAAGGATAGTTAATTGGTAAATGGAGCACTAGGGGGCGCACACGCAGACAGGCAGCCCCGTCATACCCTGTATGCCGAGCCTGCCCTCTTTTCTTATCTTCGCTTTTCTCCACGTTCTGCCATCATGCGCGGTATGCGGTAATTTATCTCGCCTTCTCGCAGCTCTGGTTTCCCACGGTACAGGATGTCTTACATGCGGACTGGCAGGATGTCTGGCACTCGCCGCAGCCGCCCTTCTTCATGGATTCCTTTAAATCTCTGGTAGATAACGTCTTAATATGCTTCATCGGTAATTCCTCCTTATGTATAGACTTGCTCACAACTTTAGACAGTATAGCATAAAACTTTCTGTCCGTCCAGTCTCATTTAGCGACCATCCCTCCGAGCATACCGCTGCCGGCGCAGAGGAAAAACACCGTCATCATGTTTCCCGCAATATCCTCCACACCTTTGTTGACCACCAGAGACACAACCACAAGAATCCCGAAATACAGCGCCCCCATGACAAGCCCCCACAGAAACTTCTTTCTCTTCTCCCGCTTTCCCGCAAGCAGGCCCGCCAGAAAAGTGACGATAATGTAGACCGCGATAATGCAGACGGAAACCACCTTCTCAGACAGACCGAAACGGTACAGCATAAATGCAAGAAGCAGCAACAGCCCCGCCGTCAGGATATACGCCGCCAGCATACATTTGATGATAAATACGGCCTTTTCCATATATAAGTCCTTTTTCCCCATGACTACCCCCTGTTCTTGTTTCTTTCCGCGCAGTCCCTGCCCATATCTTTTCCTTTCAATATCTGTTTTTCGTGAACCGCGTCCTCTTTTAAATATGTATTCCTCCATGCATTAAAACTTGACACATTCTTATTCTTATAATAATATTTTTGATTATAGATATCATAAAGGAGTGAAAATCATTGGATACCACAGGTGTCATACAACTCGTCTCGCTGGGAGCGCTGGTGTTTCTGTCAGCCTTTTTCTCCTCGGCCGAGACTGCCTTTTCAACCGTCAACCGGGTGCGGCTGCGCACTTTAGCGGAGGAGAACCATAAGGGCGCTATCCGCGTACTGGCCATTTTGGATCAGTACGGCAAAATGTTGAGCGCCATTCTGATCGGCAACAACATTGTCAATCTGTCCGCTTCTTCCGTGGCCACTACCTTTGCGATCAGTCTCTGGGGCAACAGGGCTGTGGGAATCGCCACCGGCATTCTTACCTTCGTGGTTTTGATGTTTGGCGAGATCATCCCCAAAACCTGGGCCATGCAGCGCGCTGAATTTATTTCCCTGATATTCGCTCCCATTATCCGTCTGCTGATGACGATACTTACCCCTGTTATTTTTTTGGTGGACATGCTCTCCAACTGGATTCTCCGGTTGTTACATATCAGCTCCGAGGGTAACAATTTCAGCATCACCGAGAAAGAGTTGAAAACCTATGTGGACGTAAGCCACGAGGGCGGCGCGATCGAGTCGGAGGAGCGCACGCTCATCTACAACGTGTTCGATTTCGGTGACACCGTTGCAAAGGACATTATGATCCCCCGTATCCAGATGACCACGGTTCCTCTAAGCGCCACCTATCAGGAGCTGCTCTCCACTTTCCAGTCCTGCATGTTTACGCGCCTTCCCGTCTACGACGAAGACCCTGACCACATCATCGGTATTGTCAATATCAAAGATTTTATTCTGGTGAAGGATAAGGAAAAATTCAGCCTCAAGAAGATTTTGCGGGAGGCTTATTATACCTATGAGTACAAGAATGTATCTGATTTGTTAATGGAAATTCGGGAAACATCCTGCAACATCGCCTTTGTCTTAAGCGAGTACGGCGCTACCGTCGGCATGATCACGATGGAGGACATGATTGAGGAGCTGGTAGGCGAAATCCGTGACGAGTACGACGCGGACGAGGAAGAACTGATTCAGGAAACAGAGGAGGGCCAGTATCTGGTGGAGGGCGGTATGAAGCTGGACGACATAAACGACGCCCTCAACATCTCACTGGATTCCGAGGATTACGATTCCATCGGCGGTCTTATGCTGGAAAAGCTCGACCGTCTGCCCCAGGATCAGGAAACCATCACTTTAGAGAACGGCATCACCCTGCGTGCTTGCGGCATTCAGGACAACCATATCGTGAAAGTGCTGATTACCCTTCCGTCCGAAGACGCGCAAGAAGAGGCGCAAGTGCCTGAGGACTCCTGATTATCATAGATTCCGGCGCCCCTTCGCTTCGCAGCTTTTCCTCCGCGCGAAAGCCCCATGTAACGCTGATACAAGGCAGCGATGCGTTTTTCGCCGTCTGAATATCCACCTCGGAGTCTCCCACATAGACTGCGTGGGAGGCAACACATCCAAGTTCACGAAGCGCCCGGTACACCGTATCAGGCGCAGGTTTTCTCTTCACTTCCGCACTCTCCCCGATGGAGACCGAAATAAATTCCCCGAAATATTTTTTGCACAGTTTCTTGACCGCGCCGTCGAATTTGTTGGAGACAATGGCGAGATGATATCCCTGCGCTTTCAGTTCAGCGAGCATTTCCTGCACCCCCTCATAAGGGCTCGTCTTATCCTCACAATGCTCCGCATAGTGCGCCTTAAATGCTGCCAGAGCCGCCTCGTAGTCGGGATTTTCCAAGCCCTGTGGTATGCTGCGCTCCAAAAGTTTGGGCGCGCCGTTTCCCACAAAGGTGCGCACCTCGTCAATCGTATGTACGGGAAAGCCAAACGTTTCCATGGCGTGATTGACGCTGTCCGTCAGATCCTCCAACGTATCGAGGAGTGTCCCGTCCAAATCAAAAATAACCGTATCTGTCATGCCTCTCTTTTCCTTCCTGTCCAAGATGTGCGCCGACTGTCTCTCGTACACTCTCCCAGCACTCACAAACTCGACCTCCGGACATTCCGCCTGCCTCAGCTCGGCTCCACGAGGTTCAGGATCGCCTCAATCTCCGCCCCGTTTTCCGGCGCCGGCTCCAGAATCTCATGCTTCCCGTCCGGTGTGACTCTGGCAATCATATTGCCGTCCTTCGTGTTTTCCATCGCGTAATACAGCACTTCTTCCGAGTCCCGCTTAAAGACCGCATAAACCCGATAGCACAAGCCCTTTTTATTCGCCTCGTCAGGCATATCCAGACGGGTAAGCTGTATCGTATCCGTCAGGTTTAACGTCATAAAGGAGAAATCCTCCGCCCTGCAGCCACACTTTTTCCCCTTCGGATAGACCTCGTCGTAAAGCTGCAGAAGAAGCGCCCCCTCCTCCTGCTGCAGCCGCTTAAGCCCCGCCTCCTTCTGTTCAAACAGGAACCTTGGCAGGAGGAGAAGCGATACCCGGTTGTGGGCAAAATCCTTAAACTGTTCCGGCGTCAGCTGGACGGTCTTCATCTGCCCGACTGCCTTTCTGCGCTTTTCCGCTATCTCCAGAACCGCTTTATTCAATATCATCATGCCGGTAAAGGGATTGACCACAACCTCCTCCACCTTATCCTGATTGGCTGCCGCCATGGAGACCACTCCCATAAAGGGCATTGCCATCACCATAGGACTCTTTTTGTCCTCGGGAATCTGCTGTGGCGAAGTAAAAATAGGCAGCGCCTGTTCCCCCGTCTCTTTGCGCAGCAGACAGGGCACAATTTTCGTGTCCTTGGGAAACTGCACCGGCTTTCCCGTTTTCAACTGCTCCATGAGCGCCGGATCCATGTCCTTCGGCGGTATGGCCGGCACCAGCACAATGGATTTCTCCAAAAGCTCCATCACCTTCACGTAGCTGTCCCTCTCCTTATCCGAGCGAAAAGCCGCGATCGCCTCCTCCAGCGCCTTGTTATTCATTTTATGTTCCGCCATATTACCCTCCGTTTCGAGACGCTTATCACCGTCCTGTTTGACCGTCTTGTTCCAAGGCAATCCCCGCTACAAACAGCCGTCAAGGTCATGAAAGCACGACTTTGGCTCGTTGCTCGCAGGAATAAAGCACCGATGGATCGATTATTGCTCTCACGCCTTCTCCGGCGCGGGTGTGATCGCGATCTGCAGCTCCGCAAGCTGCTTCTCGTCCACCGTACCCGGCGCCTCCGTCATCAGACAGGAGGCATCCTTGATCTTCGGGAACGCAATCACCTCACGGATACTTTCCGCATGGGTCAAAAGCATCACGATACGGTCAAGGCCGTAGGCAAGCCCCGCATGAGGCGGCACACCGTACTTGAAGGCGTTTAACAGGAAGCCGAACTGCTCCCACGCCTGCTCCTTGGTAAAGCCCAGCACCTCAAACATTTTCTCCTGAATGTCGTCCTGATGGATTCTGACGGAACCGCCGCCAAGCTCCACCCCGTTTAATACGATATCATACGCCTTCGCGCGCACCCTGCCCGGATCAGAGTCGATATACTGCCAATCCTCCTCCATAGGCATGGTGAAAGGATGGTGCATCGCCATAAAGCGGTTCTCCTCCTCACTCCACTCAAGGAGCGGGAACTCCACGACCCAGAGGAAGTTAAACTGCGACTCGTCGATCAGCCCGAGCTGTTTTCCAAGCTCCACACGCAGCGCGCCAAGCACGCTGTAGACGATATTTTTCTTATCTGCCGCAAAGAGAAGCAGATCGCCCTTCTCTCCCTGCATCGCCCGTACCAGCTTGTCCAGTTCCTCCTCCGTCATAAACTTTGCAAAGGAAGACTTGTATGTGCCATCCTCCTGCACACTTAAATAAGCCAGTCCCTTCGCGCCGTAGCCCTTCGCGAAGTCAACCAGCGCGTCGATCTTCTTCCTGGGCATAGCCGCCTGTCCCTTCACATTTAAACCGCGGACGGAACCGCCGCTTTCCAGCGCGGAGGTGAACACCCCGAAACCGCATCCCGCAACCACATCCGACACATCTGTCAGTTCCATCGCAAAGCGGGTGTCCGGCTTGTCGGAACCGAAACGGTCCATCGCCTCCTGCCATGTCATGCGCGGCAGGGGAAGCTGCACATCCAGACCGATCGCCTCCTTGCAGATATGCTGAATCAGCCGCTCATTTACTTCCAATACGTCATCCACATCCACAAAAGACAACTCCATGTCCGCTTGGGTAAACTCCGGCTGCCTGTCCGCCCGCAGATCCTCGTCCCGGAAACATTTCGCAATCTGGAAATACCGGTCGTACCCGGAGCACATCAGAAGCTGCTTGTAGAGCTGCGGCGACTGGGGCAGCGCATAGAAACTGCCCGGATGCACACGGCTCGGCACCAGATAATCCCTTGCCCCCTCCGGCGTGGACTTACACAAAATCGGCGTCTCGATCTCCAAAAATCCTTCCTTCGCCATAAAGTCCCGCATTTCGGAAACGATCTTGCTCCGAAGCATCAATTTTTCCTGGATATCCGGTCTTCTCAGATCCAGATAACGATACTTTAAGCGGATCTCTTCCTTTGTCTTGGAATCTGCCTCCACCGGGAAAGGCGGCGTCTCGGATTCCGATAGCACGCGCACCTGTGCGGCGCGTATCTCGATCTCTCCCGTCTTCAAATTCTCGTTGACGGCGCCGGCGCGCTTCTCCACCTTGCCCACAACGGCAATGACAAACTCACTGCGCATCTTCTCAGCCTTGGCAAAAGCCTCCGCCCCGCAGTCGCTCTCCTCGAATATAATCTGTAAAATGCCGGAGCGGTCGCGCAGATCCACAAATATGATGCCGCCCTTGTTCCTCTGTTTCTGCACCCATCCCATAACGGTCACTTCTTCCCCCACGTTGCTTAAGGAAAGTTCCGCGCAGCGGTGCGACCTCTTTAAACCCTTCATTGATTCTGCCATAATCGTGTTTTCCTCCTTCGGGAGCACATGTATATTTGAAAATCAGCATATCACTGCAATTTTTCAAACTGTCTCCTGTTCTGACGCTTTACGCCATTTATCTTTTTAGTTCTTCTCTATAAAACTCCTCAAACTCCTCATACCCCTGCGCGGTGAGCTGTTCCTTCTGGAACTTTTTGTTCTTGTTCATGCGCGCCACCAGAATCCGGTTTCCTTTCTCCCGCTCCGCCTGCGCTTTCGCCATCACCTCACACAGTTTTTCGGAAGGCAGCCCCTTTTCCATCAGATAGGCGATTTTCTTTCCCGCCTTCGGCACCTTGAAGCCGCTCTCTAAAAGCAATAGGATAATCCGCTCAAAGCCGATGGAAAACCCGCAGGCCGGCACGTCGTTGCCCGTAAACTTCCCCACCATCTTGTCATATCTTCCGCCGCCGCCGCAGCTGCCGCCAAACTCCGGCATGTCGATCTCAAAAATCGTGCCTGTGTAGTAGGACATGCCGCGCACCAGAGTCGGGTCGAACACCAGCTTGAAGAAGTCGCCCTTGGTCGCCTCCACGCTGTCTATGATCTCATGAAAGCTCTCCATAACGCCATCGGCAAGCACACCGTCCAGTTTTTCTGAAATGTAGGCAATGGCGTCATCCGCCGTCTCCATCCCCGCAAACAGCGCCAGATACTTGTCCACGCTCTCCTGAGAAAACCCGGCTTCTAAAAGCTCCGCCGCCACACCATTCCTGCCAATCTTGTCCATCTTATCTAAAATAATGAATACCTGATCGTAATCCTCTTCGGCGAAACCGCTGTAAGCCGCCATCGCCTTTAAAATCTGCCTGTCGTTGATGCGGATGTTGAAATCTTTGAAACCGATTTTGCCAAGGGTCGTGGTAGTTGCCAAAATCAGCTCGATCTCCGCCAGATTCGTCGCCTCTCCCAGAATATCGATATCGCACTGCATAAACTGGCGGTAGCGTCCCCGCTGGGGTCTGTCCGCCCGCCATACATTGCCCATCTGCAAAGCTTTGAACGGTGCGGGCAATTCGTTTGCATGGTTGGAATAATACCGTACCAGAGGCACCGTCAGATCGTAGCGCAGTCCCCCGTCCGTCAGGTCTTCCTCGCTCTTCGCCTCGTCGATGCGCAGCTTCTCGCCCCGCTTCAATATTTTAAAAATCAGCTTCTCGTTCTCGCCGCCCGCCTTGCAGTTCAAGTTCGCAAGGTTTTCCACACAGGGCGTCTCGATCGAAGTAAAGCCGAAATTTCCGTAGGTTTCTTTAATGATGCCGATCACATAGTCGCGGATCTCCATCTCCTCGGGGAGAATGTCCTTCATGCCTGTCATCGGTTTTTTGCTTAGCGCCATGGTTACCTCCGTGTGTTATTTCCTGTCTTTATTCTCTTTTAGTGAATGAATGGTACATGCTTGTTAGATTTTACACTCTTTTTTAAGTTTTTTCAAGATGTGGGAAGTTTTTGAAATAAGCGCCTGAACAATACAACTCTAATTTCAATATGTCTATAATTTCTAATCTGATTCCCCTGCATACCGCCTCCGATAATACGCCATCGTCCGATATTCCAAAATATCCTTCATCTGCCGCTTAAAAGCATTATTCTGTACAATCTCCGCAAGCAGTGCCGACGGCTATGTAATACCCAGATCATTTCCAGTAAGAATCCGCATCTGTACGCCCCTGTCCAATGCTGCCTGTAAATCCTTCAAGATCATTTTCACACCGGATTCCATCAGGAAAGAAACGATAATATCAATACAAACCGCTTCCTGCATACTCATCTTTAACTGGTAATACAGAAAGCGGCCCCTGTTTCGATCCCCCGTCATCACATCTGTCTGTGCAACGGTTTCAATCTGTAATGGTGTCTCCTGCCCATTGCCCAGATTCAATTTTTTCGTAAGATCAAATTGAGCCATTTTTCCTCGCTTCTCCCTGGACGTGCATCTGCACTGACCCACTCCTCTTCTACCTGTAGTTCTTTCATATCCCGAATAAAATCTGCAAAGGTTTCTTCCGTCATATCCGTGAAATAGCGCCCGTCCCGCTCTCCCTCAAAAGTGCCATACTTAAAAGAAGTATAGATGATGCCGTTTGCTTTCAAGGCGACAATCATCTTTCGCATGACTTCGACAAGTTCCTCTCGTGTCAGATGCAAAATCGAGGAACATGCCCAGATGCCATCGTACTCCGATATCTCAGATAATTCCTGAAAAAACATGTGGCGTATCTGTATTCCCGTATATTCGGAAGCAAGTTTACATAACTCTTCCGAACCGTCTATGGCATCCACCTGATACCCCTGCTCCAAAAAGGCTTTTGTGTCACGACCGGATCCACAACCGAAATCGAGAATGCGGGCGGCGGCATAAAGCCGGGAAAGGAAGCGGTTTTGGGTGGCTGTGAATTCTACGGATACGGTGTTTTTGCAGAATTGGACGGCGTTTTGGTTGTAGTAATTGAGGGTTTGGGCCATTTCAAGCATGGAATTTCCCTTCTACATAATTATAGCTCAATAAACGTTAACTAAAAACTGATTTCCTTCAAATGTTAAAATTAAAACACATTATTGCCTACTTCTATAATCCTCAATAAATTTTCTCAAAGCTAAAACCGGCTTTTCACTTGCTGCCCCCAAATTATAGGATCCCGGCCATATCAGTTTATAATTACTTCCATAAAACAAAACATCTTCCTTGGCAATTTGCTCTACTTCGATTGAATGAGCTGCAAATTTCTGCTCATTCAAATCCCAGCAGACAATCAAATCCATGTCGTTAAAAAATTTTATATCAGCCGATAAATCTCCTATAATTGATTCGGCAACATACTTAAATTCAATAACGCAAGGCATGACAATCCTTCCATCAGTTGCATAATCCTGCATATTTTCACCCACATATTTACTCTCTATATTATAAGTTGCCCACAAGTCATAAGTTTGCTTATAACCGGTACTTAAAGAATAATATCCTTTAAGAATTCTTGCTCCAACCAACTCGTGAAATATGGAAACCACAGCCGCTTCCTGCTCATTCGGATTTTTCAAATAATTTATTTTATCAATTTTTAAATCTGCATAATTCTGCATTTGTGTGTAGGTTTTATTTTTCTCTACCTGCTGAACCGTAGAATTAATTTGTGTGGTCACAGAGGGGTCAGATGTTACATATTTTATATAGGGTAAAAACTCTGAAAATAAATCTTTCGCTATTTCCTTTATCGTACTTTTTGTTCGGGAAGGTATTGTCTTTCTTCCCAAATCAAACGTAATCCTATCATCTTCAATAAGCATAAAAAAGTTGCTCCAATAACCTGAAAAACCTGTAGTTGGCGGTTCTATGACAATACCCGTTGGCATACCTTTAGTCACCACAAAAATACCGCCATTTAACAACAGCCCAAGTTCCTTTTCTCCTGACATATAGAGAGAATTTTTTTTGCATATATCCTTCCATAAATTTCTTGATGGCGCAAAAAAGCAATAATAATTTATTTTTCTATTACTTTTCATAACATACCCGATTTTATAAAGTCCTTTTCCTCTTAATTTTTGTGTTTTTTGCTTGTCATCATATGTCGCCGCCTTTTCTTTAAATTCATCAAAGTCTATCTTATTTGATCCAATAAAAGAATCAGGCAGCATATACCTCAATTCCAACGGCTTAACAGATACTCTCCCACTATAATCAACGTATGAAAATTGAACCTCTATTTCTGGCTGATCTTCGCCAAAGATCTTTTTCATATATCCGATTACAGTTTTTGTACGTATAATATATTCTAAAACCCCATCCGTTTGTTCAAATAAATCGTCTTCCTTTGGATTAAATTCATCTATTCCTTCCAAGATAAATTCTGTGAATGTTTCAGTCGTATCGTCTGTTGTCCTTTCAGAAACCACCTCAAGTTCCGGAATCATATCATTTTGCCTTTTTCTCCAAGCCGCAGCATTTTTTATAACCCCCTCAAAATAAGTAGTCTTTGTTTGTGTCTTGATAGAAAACAGATTACACGAAAAAATCGTATAAGTTAATCCAACTCCCTTTTCACCAATGGAATCCAATTCGTCTTCCTTATCCGTTCCATTAGGTGCCACTATCTCTTTTACCATCTCTGCCGCAATCCCGACTCCGGTGTCTCTAATGGTTATTTTCCTTTTCGGAACACTTATTTCGAATTCAATTTTATGCTTCTTTGTCCCAAAATTTTTATTATATCTAACAATGGCATCAAACGAATTTTGAAACAATTCACATAGAATATCCCATGAATTATTATAACTGTTTATAATATTGTTTATCTCTTTTCTAATTGAATTAGTTGATCTCGCTTCCAAAAAATTAACCCTATCTCCCATCTTTATCCTCCAATATCTTTTTCTTTCGTTCTGCATATAATAAACGTTATTATTCCTTTATCTTACTCATTTATTATAAAATTATTTTTTCAGTTTATCAAACACTTTTGTAATACGGTTCTTTCACCATATGCTAAAGCAGTCCCTCACTCATACATCCCCTTCACCTCAACTAACTCCGCCCCCTCTTCCCCCGCTCTCCTCTTCACTGCTTCCGTAAACCCACTCTTGCTGATAAAAATCAGCCACTTTTCCTTCACGCCGGGAAACGCTTCCGTCGCTGTCACCAGATCGTCATACTCATCCATTCCCATCGGTCTGTTTCGAAACTTGCATTCCACAAAGATGCCCCTCTCTCCTTTTCTGTCAAGAGCAAGCAGATCCACATCATCCTGCGCCTTGATGACCGGATTATTCCCCCACCACTTTCCAATGGCATGCGGAACAAAAGGAAGTATACCACCTTTAGCCCTCCTGACCAAATACTGCCTGCAAATATCTTCAAATACGGGCCCCATATAGTCATTGATTCCCTCCATGATTTCATCCGCCGCCCGTTCAGTTCCCAACATACTATAATAACTTTTGTTAGAAAACACATATCTGTACCAGAATCTGTAAAAGTGATCAGTAATCTCATAAATGCCCTTTTTACTTCCATCCGTTTCACCGCATGGAACATGCTTTTCCAGCAACCGGAGTGTCTGCAATGTCAATATATATTTACTGCATTTACTCTTTTCCTCGTGAATGCGGTCTGCAATTTCCATTATTCTGTTACAGCCGTTTGCCACCGCTTCCAGAATGGAATTATAAACAGCCGGTTCTCTAAGTTCCATGCGCAGCAATGTCTGCGGCTCATCATTTAAAAAAGCGCCTTCCGTCAATATCTCCGAAATTAAATTTTCTCTGAGAGCACGTTTGGGATCAAAAGCGTTCAAATATCTTGGAACACCGCCCAGAATACCGTAAGCGATCAACTTTTCCTCTTCAGAATAATCAGGAAAAAACGCAGCGCTTTCCAGATAATCAAAAGGGAGCACTTCCATACTGCCCGTACTGCGTCCATATAAGGGGCTCTTATATCCCATCACATCATTCAACATAAAACTGACGCTTGAACCGCAAAAAATCAGAAACAAATTACGTTCTTTCCAATCGTGGTCGATTTTATGCTGGAAAATGCTTTTAACACTCGGATTGCTCTCCGCTAAAAAAGGAAACTCGTCAATAATCAACACAGTCTTTTGCTTTTGTGCTTTTTTACCAAAATAATCTAAAGCATCTGACCAGCTTGCAAAACTCGCTATAAAGCCGCCGTCAAAATGCTCCTGCAAAAGTTTCGAAAAATCCTGTAAATTTAAGGTATCGTTCTTTTCCTGTGCAGAAAAAAATATGGTTTTGTGCATTTTTGAGAATTCCTGCAAAATCGTAGTTTTTCCTATTCTCCGCCTTCCGTACATAACCATAAACTCAAAACGCTCGCTTGCATACATTCGTTCCAGTTGGTTCATTTCCTGCAATCTTCCAATCATTGTGCTCCTCCATTTTAGGCAAAAAGAAAACTACTCATAGGTAGTATACTCTAAAGTAGTTTCCTTTTCAATGATTATTATTTCCTTACTATATTACTTTTCCTACCTCGACGACGGCACCATCCTGATAATCCTTCCCGCAAACTCATTAAAGTTCTGGGTCTGAAGAATCACCTTCCCCGGTCCGGTCAGCTTCGTCAGAAACAGTCCCTCACCGCCTAAAAAGATATTTTTCAGCCCTTTCACGGTCTCGATTTCATAATTGACCGTTCTTTCAAAGGCAACCACATTTCCCGTGTCAACCTTGAGGACTTCTCCGGGCGCGAGATTTTTCTCCACCTTATTGCCGTCGATTTCCAAAAATACCATGCCGCTGCCACTGATATCCTGCAGGATAAAGCCTTCCCCACCGAAGAGACCTGCAGAAAACTTTTTGGTAAAAGTTATGTTCAGGTTCACGGTCTCCTGCGCGCAGAGAAACGCCCCCTTCTGGCAGATCAGGCCGCCGTTTGCGCCCACGTCAACGGGAAGCACTTCTCCCGCCACGGTTGACGCAAAAGCCACCATACTTCCCGCACGCTCCGCCCTGTAGGTCGCCATAAAAAGGGATTCCCCTGAAAACATCCTGCCAATGCTCTTGCCGAGACCGCCCTTCATGTTGGAATCCATGGCGATTCCCTCCGACATCCACGCCATACCGCCCGACTGTGTATACATCGCCTCCCCCGGCGCGTCAAACAAAACCTCCACAGCAGGCATCGTGTCTCCGATAATTCTGTACTGCATATTGAAATCCTCCTTTGCACAACATTCTTTTCGGTTTTATTTTATCATATTTTCTTCCATCGCTCTACTGGCTTTTCTGTCGGCGCGTCTCACAAAATGTCATGAGCGCGGACGATCTTGTGCGCAAAAGGTGCCGTGACAGGGAGGAGTATTATCAACACTTGCGCAATTATGAGCGGAAGATTGAGCAGGATCGCTTGGAGCACGAGCAGGATCTTCGCAATTACGAGCGGAAGATTGAGCAAGATCGCATGAAGCACGAGCAGGCAATTGCCAAAAAAGACACCTTGATTCAACATCTCCTTGCGGAGAACGAAGCTCTTAAAAGCAAGAAATATAATATGCCGCAACAGGCAGGGCAGCGATACATTTTATTCCTGCCCTGCCTGTCTCTCTTATTCCCGTAAATTCTTATCTCTGTCCTTCTGTCTCCTCCCCTTTCCTGCGCCGCAGTGCCACAAATATCACGACAGCCATCACCGCAAGGATAAATGCCAGCCAGATAAAGTAACAGAGCCCAAGGAAGGTCGGGCAGATATGGCAGAGCCCACACTTGCCGTCCGTGTCTGTGCTGCCCGTTTCCACATAGGCGATGGCGTAACTTGAGAACATGTCCGTGCTGACAGTGATGGTGTCGGGCGCATCGTCCAGATCGTTCATAAAGGTATACCCGCCGTTATGAGCGCGGATGATAATAAACTTTCTGCCGTCACTTAGCAGTTTTTCCGGGATGCTGACCACCACTTCTATGGGTTCGTCCGTCTCGGTGATGGCGTTCCAGTCTCCGGCTCCGATCTTGATGAACATGGAGATGTCAACGTACATACCGAGCACGAGTCCGGGTACTTCTTCGCTGTATGCCTCGATGCCGCTCTCGATCACCTCCCTGTCCTGTGCGGGTACTTTTTCGGAGATATCCGTCACGTCTATCCGAATCTCTATGGTCTTGCCGCCGTTTACAAGTTCCTGCTGACCGGGTGTCAGTACCGCCTTAACGACCGCTTCGGTGTCCGCCACGGCTGCGGTACATTTTTCTTCCTCGCATACCACCGTCACGATGACCGTGCCGTCTCCGAGTCTCACTTCCGCCTGTTGTACCGGTGTGCCTGTGGTCTGCCCGGTATCTGTGCCGTCCGCCGTCCGGGTCTGCGCATCAGGGCCGCCTTCCGTGGATGTGCCTGCGTCTGCGCCGCCCGTCTCCTGCCTTCCCGCTTCCGTATCAGAGTCCCCCAAAGGCTCCCCACTTTCTTTAAACTCCTCGCTTTCTTCCTGTCCGGATTTTGTTCCCGGTCTGCTCTCCGGCTGTTTCCCTGCCGGATGCGTGTCGCCGGGTGCCGGTTCCGGCGGTGTGGGTTTGGCGGGCGGAGTCACAGGCGGTTTTTGTGTCGGGTTACCGGGCTCTGGCGTGGGTGTGCCCGGGTCTGTGTCCTCCGGCTTGGGCGCCGGGTCTTCCGGGTCTGGTTTCGGATCGTCCTCTTTGTCCCCACCGTCTGTGGGCTTGCCGGGTTTCTTTGCCACGCCCTCCACGGTAACGGTCTTGTTTTCTCTGATATCGCTGATGGTATAAGTATTGTCCGCCGTCAGTTCCACTTTGACACCGTTTACTTTGACCGCAAAACCGGCGGTCTTCTGGTAGCCGTTGCTTAATGCAAATAGGAAGGTAAAGCTGCCGCCTTCCTTCACAGGACTTTCGCTGCCTGCCTCCGTGGACAGGGTATAGCCTGCGCCTGTCTGCAGGGTGACGGTGTATACCGTGGTATAGACCGCATAGACGGTCATGCCCGTAGCGATATTCGTAAATACGGCGGGCGTTGTCCCCTGTTCTTCCATATACCATGCACCTATGGCATTTTCCTTCGCCGGTACGGACGGGATGTCCGTTAAGGACGTACCATAATCCACGGATACTTCTATGTATTTCTGCCCGTCTACCATAAAGGTTACTGTAATCTGATATGCGCCTATCGCTGTCGGCTCGCTTGGTTCACTGGCAAAATTGGAGGTTCCTGCCTTGACGCGCACGGTATAGGTGCCGGATGCAAGCCCTGTGATCTGTCCGTTTCCGTCTGCTGTATGGCTTACCCACGTCCTGCCGCCGTCTGTGGAAACCTCGTAGGCAGTACCGACGGTAAGGTCAGTCAGTTTCCCGGTGCCGCCCGGCGCAGTTACATCTACGCCCGTTGGTGCGGGTTTCGCGGGTCTTGCCGGGATGGACAGGCTCTGCGCGGGGCTGTCGGTGGTCTCGCTGCCGTTGCCCTTCCTGATGATACTTAGAGTGGTTCCGAACCAGCCCTCCTTGAGCGGGATACAGCCGTCCGCGTCCGCTGTATACTCGGTGCCGTCTATAATGTATTTTCCGCCTGCCGTAAGTCCTGTCAGTTTTTCTTCCCGGTAACCGATTTCTGCCGCAGGCGTTTTCTCCGGTCCCTTGACCTTTATGGTGAAAGTCTTTGTCGCTTCATTTCCCGCGTTGTCGGTGGCGGTGACCGTGATCTCCGTGATGCCCGTGGGTATTTCTGACGCGGGGATGGTAAAAGTACTTTCCGTCTGTAATGCGTTTGTACCAACGGTGACAGTCTGTTTCGTGCCGTTCTCCCCGGCTTTATAGGTGATGGAGGCAATTCCCGCTGAGATGGCATTTTTCGGGTCGTCCTTTACCGTCACCTGGATAGCCGTGGGGGTATCATAGTAGCCCGTCTTGGCGTTAGTGGTGATGGTCGGCGGGGTATCTTCCACGATCACGCCACCCGCGCCTTCCGTGCCTATGGTCACGCTGTCAGCGGCATTGCCCGCCTTGTCGGTACAGGTAATGGTGATGATCCCGCGGAAATCCTTATCAAAGTCAATCTTCGCCTCGCCGTCCTTGACCTCCGCCGTCTCTGTCTTGGCACTGCCACTGTCAAGGGTGCCGTCCGCGTTTTTTGGCGTCTGCGTATAGCTGATCTTGTCCACGCCGCTGCCCGTGTCCGTGACAGGCACATGGATGACCATGCTCTTTTTGCCGATGATCCAGTCTAAAAAATTCTTCGACTTATTTTCGTAAGTAAGTTCGCCAATCTTTGGTTTCGACTTATCCAGTTTTACCGTAAACAGGTCGCTCTCCTCCGATTCGTTTCCCGCTGCGTCCTTCGCCTTGAAGCGATAGGTATGCTCTCCATCCGTAACAGAGGGGTAATCATAGGTCATGCTGCCTGTGCCGGGTGTGAAACCGTCTATTTTTGTATAGGAGTCGTTTCCGTCAACGCTCACCCACAGTTCAGTCACACCCACACCGTCATACAGTTTCAGCGGGATTTTGCCCAGTGCGTTCGTCCAGTCCGCAGGCAGGGTCACGCCGTTTTGCAGTACGGGTTTGTCGGGCGCCGTTTTGTCCACGATTGTAAAGGAAATCTGCGCCGTTGCCCCTCCGATCGTCAACTTGGCCGTAGCGATTCCGGGATCGGTGTTATTCTCGTAGAGGATCGAAGTCTCATCCGGCTTATTGTCATCCTGCTCTACCCAGTCATTGCTGTAAGTGACCTGCACCGGCGTAACCGCGCTTCCCGTATAATCCAGATCTGCTCCCTCTCTTATGGAAAGCTCTGCTGTGGCGGACACACTGCCGCATGTACATGTCTGCGTAACCACCGGGCCGGCGGCGGTATAGGTAAACCCGCCATGCTCGGACGCTGTTATTTTGTCCTGATAGTCACTCCCTACAATCGCCCGGTATCCCTCCAGATATTGACACGAAGGGATATAGATGTTGGTTAAACCTGAACATGATACAAATACATCTCCTCCCGATGTTGGAGGTACCGCCCCTTGAAACCTCACCGTAGTCAGAACCGTACAAAGGAGGAACGCGTACGACCCTATATTTTCCACGCTGGACGGTATTTCCACATTCGTCAGACCAACACAATACGAGAACGCCCCTTCCCCTATACTTGTCACACTGGACGGTATTTCCACCTCCGTCAAAGACTGGCACACTATAAATGCCCCTTCCCCTATACTTGTCACACCGGACGGTATCTGCACGCTTTGCAAGTTATCGCAATTGCCAAATGTATAATCCTCTATCCTTACCACACCGGACGGTATTCTAATGCTTTGAATCGCTCGGCAGGCATAAAATGCGTCCGACCCTATACTTGTCACACTAGACGGTATTTCCACATTCGTCAAAACTCCACAATTTGAAAATGCCTTCGTCCCTATACTTGTCACACTGGGCGGTATTTCCACCTCCTCCAAATAAGCACAGCCCAAAAATACACTATCCCCTATGCTCGTCACGCCATCCTCAATGATAATCTTTGTGATAACACGGTTGCCATCAAATGGACTAGTATTGCTCCCATAATCAGTCATCGCACCGCTTCCACTGATGGTTAGCACGCCTGTCGTACTGTCGAAAGTCCAGCTCACATTATCTCCGCAAGTGCCGCTGTCAGCTAATGCTGCTGCCATCACCTGTGCGCTTTCTCCGGCTGTCTTTGCAATCTCCATCCATACTTTCAGTTTTTCCAATGCCTCTTCGGAAAACCGTGCCTGCTGTTCCTCTGTCAGCGTCTCATATTCCTCCCAGATGGCAAGGGCTTCCTCCGCATACGCATACAGCTTTTCTTCCCATGCCGCATAGCCTTCCTCATCCTTGTCCCTGTCCGGCTCTGCGGCAAGGTATTCCTCTCCGTCCGGCAGTGCCGCTATCCGGTCAAGCAATGTCTGCATGACAGCGTCTGTGTCGCTCTCTACCGTTACCGTAATTTGAGGCAGGCTGACGCCATACGCCAGCGTATAGCCATCGGGCAAACTAGCGGTAAAAATATAAGTTCCCTCTGTATTTCCGTCATACCCTGGCTCAGACTGCCATGTCACGCCGTCTATCGTAACGGTTTCTTCCTGCTTTTCGGTCTGTGTGTTCTCTAAGGTCTGCACGGAAATCACATTTTCCGCAAGATACTCTGTCATGGTGACGGTATGGGTTTCCTGTGCGGGTGCGCTTTCCTGCGGTTCCTCCGAGGGCGCGTTTTCCTGCTCGTTCTCACTCCCGCCCCGTTCCTCTGCGAGCGCACTTTCCCCTTCGCTGTTTTCCTCCGTTTCGGAGCTGCCTTCGTCCCTGTTTTCTGTCTCGGTTGTTTCCTCTGATTCTCCGTCCGCTCCGGGCTGTGCGTCCTCTCCGTCCCCGGTCTCCGCATCCTTATCCCCGGTTTCACCGCCTGTTTCCGTATCTTCCTGCTCCGTGTCGGACGGCTCGCCTTCTTCCGTCTCCCCGGTGCCGCCGTCCTCATCCTCCGTGCCGTCCGTGTCCACGCCCGACTCTTCGCCGCCATTTTCCCCGGCATCTTCTTTGCCGCCACCGTCCGTTTTATCTTCTGCATCTTCTGATAACTGCTCTGTCACAACCGCCTCCAGCGTGTCGGGGAGCGTCAGTTCCGAAAGCGCAGTTCCCACCGGAACCGTCTGCTCCCTGATCTTCTCAGGCAGCGCGGTAAAGTCGGTGATATGACGCGTTACCGGCTGTTCCTGCCCTGTCGCCGCAAAGGCGGAGAGTGTCACCAGAATATCCGGGTAAGTGTGAATCAGCACACAAAAACTGAGCATCACCGCCAGTATGCGCAGACGCCTTTTTCTTCTTGCTTTCAACCATGCACGTTGTTCATCCATAACTGTATTCCTCCTGTAAGCTTTCTGCTCTGCTTATATGCATAAGCAGACTCGAAATGCTTCGCATTTCTCGTTCGCGTTGCTCGTCATAAATCGTCATAGACAGTCTTGCGTGCA
>ERZ779637.241-NODE-241-length-40493-cov-8.561427_pt1 | contig 40493 bp, 36 predicted proteins | sample MGYA00514196_ERZ779637 | MGnify/ENA primary metagenome ERZ779637 (study PRJEB29562, sample SAMEA4376700) | mouse gut metagenome | isolation source: Cecum | study: EMG produced TPA metagenomics assembly of the A DSS colitis mouse model was used to assess the...
GGTAAACACCTGTTCTTTTTTGTGTTTCCAAAACTCGGAATTTCCTATAAAGTAACAAAAAAAGCAAAAGGCAAAACTGCCTTTTGCTTTTTTATTATAAAACCAAACATACAAACCACACATAACCGCACCCAGCAAGGGAAGGAATTTTTGGGCAGTCCCGGCAGCGCCTCCCGCCAAAAAATTCCTTCCCATGCGTCCGCGTCCTCCTCCACTCATCCATTCTTGGGCATCTCCGCAATCGGACTATAATTAATCCTCACCGTAATATCCTGGTTATAATTCCCAAACGTCTTACCGAAAACCGTCAGACCGCCCACATGCTCCGCGTCCTCCTCCACTTCCAGCTTAAACTTAATCGTACTGCGGAAGTCAAAATCAAAATCCCCGATACTTACCTCCGAAACCTTTAAGCCGTCAATAAAAGTCCCTTTCCGGTTAATTACCAATATCTTGAGCAGACCGTACTGGTTCCAATTCGGATACCACCAGTCCGGCGTAAAGATTCCCTTTATGTTCCCAAAATCGCCGGGGCTGGTCCATACCGCCACTTTTTTATCATTAATCCGGAACGAAATATCCGAAGGCCAGACATCATTGACACCCGGCGCTTCCGAGCCGATTTCCAAAGAAATCGTAATTTGGTCTATTTTCTGCCCGAAAGGAATAAAATTCGGGATAACATATTCCACATATCCCCTCGTAAACCAGAGAATATCCGCATTGTACCTGTCCGGATGGGCAAAATAGCGGGTGTCGTCCACTTCTCCGATAATCGCCGTGTTTGATGCCAAACCGCAGGTGGGAAGCACTTCATAATCCGAAAAATGCCCCACCTTTAAATCCGTCTGGTACACATTTTTAAAGTCTTCCTGCGCATCCAGTTCAATCAGGATTTTATCCAACCGCACCGAACATTTCTTTTGGTTGCCGTGTCCCGCAGATTCATTGGTAACAATAATCAGACCGCAGTCTTCCAATTTCTTGATATGGCTTGTCAGCGCACCATTGGTAATATTCAGTTTACCGGCAAGCTCGTTCATGTTCATTCCGTTGTTTTCCAAAAGGAGCTTAATAATTTCAATCCGGACTTCAGAGCCCAATGCCTTAAAAATATCCAGTCCTTCGTCCAGTGACTTAATATGTAGCATGTCATTCTCCCTAATGTATATATTTTAGATATTATTAAAATATTCTATGATTCATTATATCATTTTAGGGAAAATAGTCAATCTTTTTATCCTTAAATGCGTTATTCCACCACGACCAAATAACTGCTGACCGCATACACCACCTGTCCCTGATACTCCAACCGTGACCAGCCGGTATTGGGATTGATTCCAGTCCTCGTCACCACATCCCCGTTCTTTATGGTGGCAACCACCGTACCGTCATTCTGTGTACCCGGCTCGCTGCGGAGGTTACATTCGATTTTCGGCGTTACGGATTCATTTACCTCCGTGTAAACGGAAGTATCCGGCGCCGTCTGTACATAACCCATGTCCGTAGTCAGATAACTGCTGATGGCATACAAGGTCTGACCGTTATATTCCACCTGGGACCAGCCGTTATTCCCCACACCCGTACGCGTTACCGTCTCTCCATTGTGCAGAACCGCCACAATGGTATCCTCCCTGGCAGAGCTTGCCTCGCTCCTTAAATTCGTCACGTTCTTTGCCGTTACCGCCTCGTTTACAGGCTGGTAAACCGAATCGGGCGCCGTTACCGTTTCCTGCGGATGATAATCCAAATCCGTGGTCAGGTAACTGCTGACCGCATACACTTTCTGACCGTTGTATTCCAAACGCGACCAACCGTTGCCGGATATGCCCGTCCGCACTGCCGTTTCCCCGTTCTGCAGTTTTCCCACCACCGTGGAAACATCCGCCGTACTCGGAACGCTGCGCAGGTTCGTTTCTATTTTTGCCGTCACCGTCTCCTGCACTTCCGTTATATCCAACAAGGCTTCGGGATCGGCTTCCACCATTTCATAAGGCGTATCATCCACCGCTTCCGCCGTTTGGCTGTAACTGAAATATGCCACGTTCATATCCACGCCTTTTCCGATACCCGGCACGGTTCCCTGACTGGTATACTGCCACATTTGGTGGGTTCCGGTATAACCGGAAGCTGCCGTCTGCGGATAAGGGACATCCGGATATTGGGATACCCATATTTTATACTTTGCCGTAAGCCGGTCCGTATCCCACAGGCTGTTACCCTCCATCTCATTCTTCGATGCATAAAACATGGGCGTGTATCCCTTTTCCTGTACATAGTCCAAAAAGGCAGCCGCACAGTCGCTGCGGAGCGCCTGCCCCATTCCGTACTGCCTGCTCTCCGGGGACTGGAACCCTTCGCAGTTATATGCCACCGGATAGGTAATCGGATACTGTGCGATAAACCCGCAGACCCATGCGGCTTCCTCCCGCGCTTCTTCCTGTGTCACCGCCGTGGAGAAAAAATACACGCCCAGCTTGATACCCGCTTCCTTTGCCTGCTGCATATTGTACTTTGCCAGCGGGTCTTCCATAATGATTCCCGTTTTCTGCGTCCGGTAACCGATACGGATCATGGCAAACTCCACCCCGGCATCCGCTGCCTGCTGCCAATCAATCTTTCCCTGCCATTTCGCCACGTCTACCCCGTAAGACACTTCCCCCGTCTCATCGGCTCCCTTTAATACGGCATGAATATCCGCCTGTGCCCCTGCACGGTCCCCGTTCATCCCCTCTGCTTCCTGCGGGTCTTCCGCATCATCCATCCCCGCTATTTCCGCAGCCATGGGCATTCCGGTATGATTATCCCCTTCTTTTTTTCCGGTTCCATCCCCAATACCGCTTCCGCTTTCTATTTCCTCCCCCTTCCCATCCGTTCCCGCCCTGCCGTCTTCCATATCTTCCGCTTTCCATTCTTCCCCTTCGTTCTCCTCCCCTATTTCCACAACGACAATTTCCTGCCGCGCGTCCGCCTGCCCCGCATCCCCATCCTTTTCCGGCACAAGCAACTTCAGCAGACACACCGCCGCCGCAATGCCGGCTACCGTTATTCCTGCCGTTATGACCACTCTTATCCTTCCATTCCCGCTCTCATTGTTTCTTTGCATTTTCTCCTCCTATATCCTGCCGGAATATAATCCTTTACCTTTAATTCTTACATAAGTAATATTATATAACCCTTTTCGGTTTTTGTATAGAACTAATCTTTATTCTAACACTTTTATGGTATCTGTTCAGACTGAAATATTTGTTGGGAAGCGGAAGCGGACGCACGGGAAGAATATTTTGGCGGGGCGGCGGCAGTGGGATGGCATTCCGGTTGTTTTCAAAGGATGTAACCGATGTTCCCGCTATCTGCCTATCCAAATGGAAAACGAACTGCAAACCATGGCATTTGCGCTTCACTGTAAAAAAAGAGCCCCTTGTACCCATCCCACGTTCTCCCGGTACCGGATTGACAACCATGACGAATTGTCCCCGGATACTGTCCGCTATTACCGGGAGCTGGGATGTTACCAAACAGAAAGCTTGTGGATAACCTCTTAGACGAGGATTTTATCCATTTTACATTCCGCAAACAACATAAAAAGGAGTTTACGGATTATATTTGGAATAAATTCCACCGCCGCTGTTTTAAATGCCAAAAACAAATCAGCAAACAGGAAATGGCTTTGGACCATACCATGCCCCTTGCTTTCCTGTACCGGCTGGACGAAACGGCAACGTGCCTGTGTTCCACCCATAACTCCCAATTTCCGGTGGATTATTACAGCGAAGAAGAACTGGAACGCCTGTCCGGAATCACAGGAATTCCTTTGGACATTCTGCATTCCAAAAAGGCCAACGGAAAAGTCATCCGTTTATTAAGGAAGCATGTGGTTTGGTTCTTCGACGATTTCTTGAGCCAGCCGGATTATCAAAAAATACATGACAGCAAGTTGGCGGCGGATAAAATATATGCCGCCACCATAACCATATGTTTAAAGGATTTGCCGCCGCTGCATTCCAAAGGGATCATGGCTGGAATTAACAGTGTTCGGATGGCTTATGCCGTTACGAAGGCGAAGGTGGAACATCCGGAACGGGAAAACGTGGATGCGGACTTTGCTTATCCCTAATAAAATCATAAGAAATTCTTTAGAAACCTTCTCCCCCATTTTTCATTTTTTTCCCTTATCATAAAAAACAGTAAATACCCTTGAAGATTTTTCCAGGGGAATCCCGTTATGATAAATAACACAAAAAAGACAAACCGGAAAAAGGAGACAGAACATATGAAATACATTACATTTACCGTTCCCTGTTACAATTCCCAGGACTATATGCGACGCTGCATCGATTCCCTGCTGGTCTATCAGGACGAAGTGGAGATCATTATCGTGGACGACGGTTCCACGGATGCCACACCCCAAATCGCCGATGCATACGCCAAACAATTTCCCGGCACGGTCAGGGTCATCCATAAGGAAAACGGCGGACACGGATCCGGCGTCAATGCAGGACTGGCTGCCGCAAAAGGGGAATATTTTAAAGTCGTGGATTCCGATGACTGGCTGGACGCCCGTTCCCTGCAGAAAGTCCTTTTCCGTATTATGCACTGGAACAGGGAGCAGACACCCGCGGATATGATAGTCTGCAATTACGTTTACGATCACCTGCATGAAAATAAGAAAAAAGCCATCTCCTACCGGAATGTTTTTAAGGAAGGACAAATGCTCGGCTGGAACGACATCGGCGTTTTTTCCCCTTCTCAGTATCTCGTCATGCACTCTTTGGTTTTCCGCACGGAAGTCTTAAGAAAAAGCGGGGTAACACTACCGGAACACACGTTTTATGTGGACAATATTTTCGCATACCGTCCGCTGCCTTACGTAAAGAGCATATATTACATCGACACCGATTTATACCATTATTTTATCGGGCGGGAAGATCAGTCCGTCAATGAGGAAGTCCTAAAGAAACGCATCGACCAACAGATATACGTAACGAAACTCGTCGCCGACTGCGTGGATTTGCAGGAAGTGGCAAGACAATACCCGAAACTGGCAAGATATATGATGCGGAATGTATCGATTATGATGGCGATTTCTTCCATCCATCTTCTCCTTATTAACTCCGACGAAGCATGGAAGAAAAGGAGCGAATTATGGAATTATATGAAGTTGAACCATAAAAACATGTACCGGAAGCTCCGCTTTACGATGCTCAGCGGCTTTACGTTCCTGCCGGGAAAAACAGGACGGTTCGTCACCATCACCGGATACCGGACGGCACGGAAAATTTACCAGTTTAATTAACAGGAAGCCAAAAACCCCGCCATAAGTGCGGTGCCCGGTTCATTGCCCGCAAAAAAGGAAGATGAAGATGGAAACAGATAGTATGAAAAATGAAAAATTATACATTGCCCTGGTCAATACACCCGGCATTTTCGCATGGATGATACGCAAAACCATCAAAATCGACTATATCCATGTGGTTTTATCCCTGGACCAAAATCTGGAAGACGCATACAGCGTAGGGAGACGCAACCCGTTTCTACCCTTCTTCGCAGGGTTTGAGAAGGAAAATCCTGTACAGATTTTACGGGCATTTCCCACTGCCCATTATAAAATATACGCCATACCATGTACGAAGGAGCAAAAACAACGCATTGCCCTGCAACTTGCCCAATGCTATCAGAAGCGTTTCCGCTTTCATTACTGCATTTTGGGGCTGCCTTTTCTGCTTATGAAAAGACCCTTTTACCAAAAAAACCACTACACCTGTTCTTCCTTCCTGGCAAGGCTTTTGGAAGAAAACGGTGTGCTTTTCTTCCATAAACACTTTTCTTTGGTTACACCAAAGGATTTTTACGAATACCCAAAGCAGGATATCCTTTACGAAGGTGCACTGGAAACGTTCTGCCGCCAAAACGGATATCCCGCCATGCGGAAACATTTTGGTGCCGGCATAATAACCACTTAGGAGACCTTATGAAGATGAAAAACCAACCGTCCAAAAACCAAGACAAAGCGGCAGTACGGAAAACCGTCCGGCAGGGAATACAGTTCCTGTTTTTCCTTCTTCTGATGCTGCTGACCTACTATACCGTCTTCCGCCAAAATCATGCAAAAGACATCTTAACCGCCGTAAAAACCATGCATCCCCTCCCGCTCCTTCTCTCCGTATTCTGCGCCTTTTTCTTTGTCTGCGCCGAAGGCTTCATGATATGGTACCTTCTGCGTCTTACGCAGAAAAACGTCCGGCTGCTGCGCTGCTTTGGCTATTCCTTTACCGGTTTTTTCTTCTCCGGAATCACACCCTCCGCCACCGGCGGACAACCCGCCCAGCTTATTGTCATGAAAAAGGACGGTATTGCCCTTGGGGATGCCACCCTGACGCTCATGACCGTCGCACTCCTTTATAAACTGGTATTGGCGCTCATTGGTACGGGATTGCTTCTTTTTTGGGGAAAAGGGCTTACCGTATATTTGGGAAACTATATTCCCCTGTATTATCTGGGATTGTTTTTAAACGTTCTGCTGGTAGTATTACTGCTGCTCCTCATGTTCCACGGGGCATGGATGGAGAAGCTGCTCTTTACCATGGAGAAAGCGGGTACCCTGCTTGGCATTTGGAAACCTTCGGAAAAGAGAAAAGCATCCTTCCGGCGGATTACTGCCGAATACCAGGATACTTTCCGGTTTTTCCTTTCCCATAAATCCAAAATACTGTTTGTCACTTTTTGCACTTTCCTGCAAAGATGCAGCCTGTTTGTGCTGACATACCTTATTTACCGCGGTATGGGGCTTACCGGATACCATGCGCTCACGGTAATCCTGCTCCAGGCTTCCATCTATATTGCCGTGGATATGCTTCCGCTTCCCGGCTCACAGGGCATATCCGAACTCATGTACCATACCGTTTTCGCCCCTGTTTTCACGGGCGGTACTCTCGCCGCATCCATGTGCATCACGCGAGGCATCAGTTTCTACCTTCCGCTAATTGCCGGAGCCGTTATAACGCTTCCCACATTTGCAAAACGAAAAAAAATACACGGTTCACCACCCCTACCACAATAAGTACACAAGCGTCAGGATTAGCCCCGTACAGAACAGCAGCAGACCGAACGAAAGACTCCTTCCGATAATCGTACCGTCCTCCGCCAGTTCTTCATGTTTCATCGCAAATTTATGTTCATACTCTGCCTTGTGCGGGTGTTTCTTCCATACCGTACGGTTCATCAAACGGACCAGATTGTCCATCCCCATACCTATCATGTGGGTCAGGTAGTTCCCCTCCTCCAGCTCATGGGGGATTTTGCTGTCCCTGTATACCGTCTTTCTAAGCAGTACTACGATACCGTCCAACAGACTGTCCAAAATCCGGCATACCACACCGCATACCATGGGCAGGATTTTAAGTAACAGCGGACGGTAAACCGCATTTTCCAAATCCCAGTACGGATTCCAGCGGTCCACGTATACCGTACCGTTTTCCTCCTGTTTCATCATCCATTTTCTAATCAGGAGAACATAAATGGCTGCGCCGATGGCAACGGAAACCAACGCACCTTTCAGGTTCGTGATGCTGAAATACCGGACTGCCTCCGCAATTCCCGGATGCATGAAGTCCCCGCCCAGCTCTGCAATGCGGTTCATGAGGATATCCGGCAGGATACCCATGACGGGAAACAGCAGCGCCCCTGCGGTTAAGGCAGCCGCGCTCACCCTGTTCATGTATTTTCCTCCCATTGCATCAAAAGTTTCCTGTACTTCCCTGTCATTGTTTTTTTCCCAAAACAAAGCCACATACAGTTTCAGCATATAGGCAACCGTACATCCGCCGCTGAATAAGAAAATCCACTCGATTCCCTTCATGGCGCCCGCTCCGAACACACATGCCTGCAAATGCCCAGCCTGCAGAGCGTGCGTATATTCCACAATGCTCTCGTGAAGCAATGTCTTACTGATATAACCGCTCCAAAGCGGCATACCACCGATTCCAAGGGCGCCCATCAGAAAGATAAACTGTAATAACGGTTTCTTCCGTCCAAATCCCCTGATTCCGTTTAAATCCAGTTTATGGATATTCATGTACACAACGCCTGCTGCCATGAACAATACCAGCTTAAACAGGGAATGGTTTACCATATGGAGCAGCGAGCCCCTGACTGCCAGACTGTTTTCATCCCCAAGCAGCCCCTGCATTCCGATTCCCACCAAAATGAACCCAATCTGCGACACGGAAGAACACGCCAGCGTGCGTTTTAAGTTTATGGAAAACAGAGCCAGTACCGCACCCAAAGCCATTGTTACCACGCCTATGACAAGAATCAGCGTTCCCCACTTTCCGTCATGCAGGAACAGATTGCAGCTCACCACAAGAATACCAAAAATACCCGCTTTTGTCAGGATACCGGACAAAAGCGCACTGGCAGGGGCGGGAGCCACCGGATGTGCTTTCGGCAGCCAAATATGCAGCGGAAACGCCCCCGCCTTCGCCCCGAAACCGAACAGCATACAGACACCCGCTACATAGAGCATCCGCACCTGTCCGCCATACTCCGCTCCTGTCCCGTGTAAAATATCCGCACATATTCCATACAGTTCCCGGATATCCAACGTTCCCGCCACATGGTACAACAGAAAAAGCCCCATCAGCATCACAAGACCGCCAAGGACCGCCACCGCAAGGTAAGTATCCGCCGCCCGCAGCGAATCTGCCTTTTCGTCATGCGCCACCCACACATAGGAAGTAAAGGACATGATTTCAAAGAAGATAAACGTAGTATACAAATCCGCCGACAGGAACACGCCCATCGTGGCTCCAAGCGTCATCAGCAGAAAGAAATAATACCGGTTCCTGTTCCGGTAACGGGCAAAATATTCTTTGGAAAACAGCGTAGACAACAGCCACATAAACGAAGCGACGAATCCGTACAGCACACGGAACCCGTCCAGGGAAAAATGAAGCCCAAAACCGCAGAACCCACGGATTCCCCCATAAGCCGCATAACCCGTCAGGTTCCCCGTTCCCGCCGGCACGCGGTCCATCCATCCGGCAGCGCCAAAATATGCCGCGGTTACATACAGCATCGCCGCAAACTCAACCACCGTCACGGCATCCGCCGCATAATCCCTCGCCGTCTTATTCTTCCTTCCGATTAAATAAACCGCCAAAGCGCCAACCATTGGAAATAATACCAAAAAAATAAGCATGACGTTTCCTTCCATATGGCAACCTCCCATCCTAAAATCATTCTATGTCCGTCCAATACAACCAATCAGTAAATACCCCCCGCCACATCCGTAAAGAACGACACCACCGGTGTGGAAAACAGCCCGAACACAACTATCATGACAGTAAACACCATAAGGGGCAGCAGCATTTTCCAATTAGGGTCCTTCACGTTCCGCAGCTTTCCGTCATCAAAACCTGCCGCCGGGAAAAATGCCCTTATCACAATTGTCAGCATGTAAATTGCCGTTAAAAGCGCCGAAACCAAAAGACACCCAATTCCGAAACAGGCAAGCACGCTTCCGCTTTCCACCGCCGCATACGCCAGATTCCATTTGCTGATGAATCCGGCTAATCCCGGCACACCCATAAGCGCCAATGCCGACACCGTAAAAATGCCGAACACCCACGGCATCTTTCTCCCCATCCCGTCCAGCTCATGGACATAGTGCTTCCCCGTCTGGTGCATAATGGCGCCGGCACAGAAGAAGGAACAGATTTTCATAAATGCATGGAATACCATATGGGACAACGCTCCCACCATCCCAAGGGGTGTCATAATGACTGCCCCAAAAAGGATATAGGATAAATTGCTGATGGTGGAATATGCCAGCCGGCGCTTAAGATGCGTTTCCTTCACCGCACGGCTGCACCCGTAGACAATCGTAAACATCACTACTCCCATAGTCACGTACTGCGCCCATGTCCCCCGCAGGAAATCCGCTCCGTAACTGTAATACGTAAGCCTGAGTATGGCAAAGGCGCCTGCCTTCACCACCGCCACCGCATGAAGCAGCGCCGTCACCGGCGTCGGGGCAACGCCCGCCTGCGGCAGCCATGAGTTAAAAGGACAGATTGCCGCCTTTACGCCAAATCCCATAAACGCAATTACGTAAATCAAAAGCAGGGAATTGGTTTTTCCTCCGATTTTCGCCGCATCCAGCACACCTCCGAGGACAAAATCCGTGGTACTTCCATATACAATGATAAAAATCAGCCCGATAAACGCAAACGCCGCACCGCCCAAAGAATAATACAGGTACTTACGGCTTGCCAATATTGCTTCCCTCGTCAGCGTATGCATCACAAGAGGTACCGTTACTAACGTCAGCAGTTCGTAAAAGAAATACATGGTCAGAAGATTGCCCGCCAGCGCAATTCCCAGCGTCACCCCATAGGTCATGGTATAAAACAGGAAAAAAACTTTTTCGTGTTTTTCTTTCGTCATGTATTCAAAGGCAAATAAGGTGGCAAACGGCCAAAGAAAAGAAACCAGCCCGGCGAATACCATCGCCATCCCGTCCACCCTGAACGCAATGGAAAGATTTCCCGTAAAATTTGCCAATACAAAAGTTTCCTCCGGTCTGTGGGAAAGAAGCGCCCATACCAAAAGGGAATTCACGCACACCAATGTCTCCAGGAACACCTCCATATGCCATCTTTTCCGAAAAGGAACCGCCGGCACCAAAACACCGGTTAAAACCGGCAGTAATATAACAGTCAGCAACATTATTTCACTCATTATTTACCTCATTTCCGCACTGCTCTCTGCGCAAAACCATTTCGCTTCTTCTGCTTATAAAAGCTCCGCCGCAATCCCGGAGACATAATCCGCCAACGGATTCGGAAACATCCCAAGCGCGGCCGCCAGCACCGCCAAAACCAGCAGCGGCACGAGCATAAGGGGAGAGGCTTCTTTAGTCAGGGAAAAAAACAGCTTCTTCCCCTTTCCTCCTTCCTCCGGGTACCGGTAACCGGAACCGGGAAAAAATCCCCTCATGGTAACCGGCAGCAGATAACCTGCCGTCAGCAGCGCACTGATTAACAATATAACCGGTCCCAGCCATGAGAATACCGGGATACCGGAATCAAGCGCCCCCTGCGCCAAATACCATTTGCTGATAAACCCGCTGGCAGGCGGTATGCCGATTAACGCCAGCGAAGCAACCGTATAACACCATAGCGTCACCGGCATCTGCTTACCGATACCCCGCAGCCCGTCCACCTTCGTTTTGCCCGTCTTATGGATGATGGCGCCGGCAGCAAGAAACAATGCACATTTTATTAATGCATGGTACACCACATGCAGCAGCGCGCCCTCCATGGCTGTGGGCTGCAGCAGGGCAAGCCCGAACAGAATATAGGAAAGCTGGCTGACCGTGGAATACGCCAGCCTTTTCTTAAGCACATTTTCCCTGAACGCCAGCATGGACCCCATGAATACCGTAAGCAGGGCAAGCGACATCCACACGGTCTGTACCCATGTCCCCCGGATAAAATCCGCGCCGAACATATCATATACCACACGAATCATGCCAAACACGCCTGCTTTTACGATTACTGCCGACAACGCCGCACTGGCAGGGGCTGGGGCTGCGGGATGGGCGGTGGGCAGCCATGCGTGGAGCGGAAACATGCCGGCCTTTACACCGAAACCGAGAATCATGAGGAACGCTGCCGCCAGCAGCAATCCTTCCTTGCCTGCCACCATCTCCGGGTTCAATACCCCTCCTGCCGTAAACGTCAGCGTATTGCCGTACCGGTAGAGGATATACAGCCCGAACAGTACCATGTAAGCCCCGCAAAACGAATAAAATAAGTATTTTAACCCTGCCATCACCGCTTCCCGGTTTCCGGTATGCAATACCAACGGTACGGAAAAAAGCGTCATCATCTCATAAAACATATAAAACGTAACCAGGTTCCCGGAAAATACCAGTCCGTTTAAAATTCCATACACAATAAAGTAAAAACCGTAAAACCGTTTCTCCCCCTCCTCCCGTTTTCCCTTATGGGGTTCCATATAAGAAAAACAGAAAAACCCGGCAAGTATCCACACCACCGTCACCACTGCCGCAAACAAAAATCCCAGCCTGTCCGGTTTAAAATATACCGGAAGCGCCTTCGTCAACCGGAACAAAGTCATACCCTGCCCCTCCGCCGGGACATGGGTCAGCACATACGCCACCGAGCCGCCCGTAACAAGCAGCCCTATTCCGGTCAGATACGTCAGTACTTTCCGGTTTTTTGGCTCTTTCATCACGAACAGCAGCAATCCGGCGGCTATGGGAAATAAAATTGGAAAAAGCATTGCAGACATCACATCAACCCCCTATGCAAACATATTTAACCCCGCCCCGATGAGATCCACAATCGGCTGGGAACACACGCCGAGTATTACGTTCAGTATGATGAAACATACCAGCGCGGCCGCATACCATTTATCGTTTCGCCATGTTACCGCGGGATACTGCGTATCTTCCACCGGCGTATAAATACGGATTACCGTTTTCATGAAATAAATCGCATTTAAAATAGTACTGATTCCCAGCACAATCAGGGTGGGAAGCATCTTGGCGTCATTTTGTACCGCCGCCTGGGCAAACAGCAGTTTGCTGATAAAACCCGAAAACATCGGCACACCCACCATGGACAGCGCTCCCACCGTAAACGTGGCGCCTGCCATCCGGTTCCGGTAACCGGAACCGGTCAGCTCGATAAAATTCCTGCTGCCGCCCGACACGTCCGTCAGCCCGATTGCCGCAATGAAAAGCAGGGATTTCGTCGCCGCATGGGAAAGCACATGAAAGACGGAAGCCACCATACCCATGTGGGTTCCCAGCCCGATACCCATGTAAATATACCCGATTTGTGCCACGGAGGAAAAGGCGATCATCCGGCGCACATCGTTTTCCTTAATGGCACTCAGGGAACCGAATACCATCCCCATTAAACCGAACACAAAAAGCACGTTTATAATCTTGCTGTCACGGAATACGTCGAATCCGATGACACGGTAAATAATTTTGAACAACAGAAAAATGTATCCCTTGGATACCAAACTGGAAAGAATCGCCGCCGAGGAAACCGTAGAGTACCCGTAAGCATCCGGCAGCCACGCATGAAAGGGAAACAATGCGCTCTTAATGGCAAGTCCCACCGAAATAATGGCAATTGTCACTAACAGCGGCACATGATAGCTTCCTTCCAGGCTCAAAAGATGGAGCGCCGTCACCTGTTCCTTAATATTGGACATTAACAGATGTCCCGTCATGTCATAGAGCATACACAGCCCCACCAGGAACAGACCGGAACCAAGCAGACTCATAATCATGTAACGCACCGCCGCTTCAATGGTTCGCCCATTCTGCCGGATCATAATCAGACCGCAGGCGGAAATGGTATTGATTTCCACAAACACATACGCAGTAAACAAATCATTGGTATAAATCAACGCCAGCAGGGAACTCAGCATCAAATCCGTCAGTATGTAATACAGACCATGCTTGCCCTCCTCCACTTCCTGCGCCAGTTTATGCCTTCCCCCCATCAGGGACAGCAGCATAATGATACAGAAAAACAGCGCCATACCGGCCTCCAGCACACCTACCCGCAGCTCATTGCCCCAGGGCGCCGGAAAACGTCCCATGACATATACATAAAATTCCCCGGTTTTCACCGTAAACAGGAGCACCGCCGCCGACATTACGATATTGATGCAAAGCACCGCCCGGTTGACGGTTTTGGCGGTTTTTCCCTTCAGCGCCGAACTGATAATCCCCGCAAACATACAGAGCATTATGGAAAAACAGGGAAAGTTCTGCACAAATTCCATTTGTTCCCTCATTTTCTACAATCCCTCCCTTTTCAGACGCAGGGATATCTCGTCCAAATCCAGCGTATGGTACCTTTGGTACAGGCGGATGGTCAGCGACAGCATCAGCGCCGAAACGGATACCGAAACCACGATACCCGTCAGCACAAGACCACTGGGAACCGGATTAATATACGCCCCCACATCCTGCACCCCGTCCACGATAATGGGCGCCACCCTTCCGCTGATATATCCTTTTTCCGCCAGGAATAAATAGACCGCCGTATCCATAATATTCAGTCCGATGATTTTTTTAATCAGGTTCCTTTGCAGCATCAGATTACCGAAACCAATCACAAACAGAAGCATCGCCACCGCTTCCCCGTAATTCGTAAATAAATTCGTTCCCATCCTTACAGTCCTCCCCTTCGGAATAAGGCGTAAAAAGCGTACATCGTACATGCCACTTCAATGCCCACACATATATTAATGGGGAATATAATGCCCGCACTGATGATGTGTCCGGCAGTTCCAAGGGGGATATGGTTATCCAGCCCGTTGGCGCCCATGACATAATAATAAATTCCAATCAGCCCGTACATGCAAAGCGCCGTTACCTTGGCAACCTTGTAGACTTCCTCGTTAAAAAACTTCTGTGTTTTCTTAAAGCCAAAAGCGCTGACATATAAAATCAGCCCCGCCCCCATCGTCGCCCCTCCGGAAAAACCGCCGCCGGGGGAAAGGTGCCCGTTCAACACAATATAAATACCGAAAATAAAGATAATCGGCACCAGGACTGTCGCCACACCCTGCAAAACGGCATCGTTTTTCGGCTCATAACGCCTGTCGTTTTTCACTTCCTGCTTTTTCAGCTCGGCATCCTCTGCCATCAGCATAATCATAACACAGCAGGTAGCAATGAAAAGCACATTCGTCTCGCCAAAGGTATCAAACGCGCGGTATGTGAGGATCATGCCAGTTACCACGTTTACCGCTCCCGTTTCCTGCATACCGTTTTCAATGTACCGTGCTGCCACTTCATTATTATCGGGATTGCGCGCATTACCCGTGGGGGGCAAATAAGAAACCGTAAACAGCAGTACCCCTGCCAGTATGATACAGAACACCACTGCCATAATCCGGTAAAAACGCCGGAAAAACAGCAGCCACTTATTATGCTCCGTATCATAGACCTTATCGCGTATCATCTCTTTTTCCCACATCCGCTCCTGAATCGTGGTTTCTTCCTCCACGTATTCCTTCTGCGGTTTCATTTCCACCCTTCCCATATAGGGGTCCTTACTGCCGGACAGCCACTGGAAAAAATGGAATGCTTTTGTTTTCCGGTATTCTTCTTCCGATTTCAGTTTACTCATTTTCCTCGTTTTCCCCCGCTTTTTTCTGGTTTCTCCTGTTTTCTTCTATGGCATGGATTTTCTTAAGCGTTACAAAGAACAGGACGCTGGTCACGCCTGCGCCAACTGCCGCTTCCGTAATGGCAAGATCCGGCGATTCCAAACAAATCCATATGACGGACATCACAAGACTGTACGACATGAAAATCAGAATGGAATTTAACAGTTTTCTGGACAGACTTACGGAAATCGCACATACCACCAGAAAACTCAATAAGATATATTGGAAAAACCGCATCGCCCTATTCCTCCTTACCGTCTTTTTCCGCCTTTGTCAGCTTTCCTTCTTCCGTCAGAATCATATCTTTTTCGTAACGCCCGTCCGCCTTCGTACCGGAAGACACTTCCAAACGGGCAATCAAATGGGAAGAAACCGGGGAAGCCAGCCACAAAAACACCACAATCAGCATCATTTTCAATGTTGTGAAATTAAGCCCCGAAAAAATCATCAGTCCGACCAGGGATATGCTGATTCCCAGCGTATCCCCCATTGCCGCCGCATGCATCCGGTTCAGTACATATTTCAAATGGAAAATGCCGTATATTTCCACCACAAAAATGGAAAGTCCGCACAGCAGCACCGCCGTCCCTGCAAAAAAACGAATCCACTCAATGACTCCCATTTTCCTGTTCCTCCTTTGCATTTTCATTTTCCTTATGTACACCCATGTACACTTTGGTCAGTACGATTACCGCCAGGAAACTGATCATGGCGTAAATCAGGCAGATATCCACCAAATACCCTTCCTTTAACAAAAGCGCCAGTACGGCAATGATGACCATAATCATGGTTCCCATCATGTTTACCGCCACAATCCTGTCTCCCACGCTTGGTCCCTTTACCGCCCGTATCAGGCAGAGGAATACCATCAATACCAAAAATACCAGCGTTCCCACATAGACCGTCCGGTATGCCATTTCCAATGCCGTCAGCTCACCCGTTACTACCATATCCTCCTACATCCTTTCCAGTTTCCCCAGCAATTTCACGAAGATGGAATGATTCATTCCCTCCGCCAGCTCCTTGTCCAGACAATGCACCACAAATTCATCGTCTTCCAGCATAACCGTAATGGTACCCGGCGTCAGCGTAATGGAATTTGCCAGTACCACTTTCGCTTCTTTGGTCTTAAGGTCCGTCTTAAACCGTACCAGCACCGGTTCCAAATCGTAGCGGGAAGCCGTAATCATACGGATTACCGCAAAATTTGCCTTCACGATTTCCCATACCAGCACACAAATGTACTGAAGGATACGCGGGCTTTTTTTCATATAGGCAAGATCCTTTTCCGGACTGTAACCCATAAACCTGCACGCAAAGAAATACATTGCTGCGGATATGGCGAGCCCGAATACCACAATTTCACCGGTTACTGACCCGTTAAAGATTATCCATACCGCAAAAAACAAAAGAAACATATATCCTTTCCCTCCCCCTTCTGTATGGTTTTCCAATTCCATATTCCATCATACCACTTTTTTCCTGAACCAGCGCATAATATTTTAGCAAAGATTTAGCGGATGGTAAAGTTGTTTATTTGCCATTATACATCGATGCCAGGATACGCCACTCTGCCCATGCCCACGGAAATAAAAAACACAAAAAAATACGGGAGTTCCTTAAAGGACTTCCCGTATTTTTTTCTCCAAATCTTCCTTTGATATGGAACCGACGCTGGTCTCCACCGCCTGCCCGTTCTGAAAAAGGACAAAGGTAGGAATATGCAGGACACGGTATTTTTGTGCAATCTCCATGTTTTCCTCAATGTTGCATTTACCCACTTTTACTTTTCCCTCAAACATTCCTGCCATCTCCGCCACCACCGGCGCCATCATTTTGCAGGGGACACACCAGTCGGCATAAAAATCCACCAGCACCGGCAAATCGGATTCCAATACCTCACTGTTGAAATTTTCCGTTGTAAACTTATATTCCATAACATTTCCCTCTCTTTCCTGTTCTTCTTTTTATTTTTTGGTTCCCTGTTTCCTGTTTGTGTTCCGTTTTCCCTCTTAAATTCTTTTACTCCTTTATATATTATATATATTTTCCCATGATTCATTTATATTTTTCTTTTCCCGCTTTGATTCTTGTTATTTACCTTTCACGTTCAATTACGCATTTAAAAATCGGATTTCCTTTGGAAGAAAACCTTTCCTCATATTCCGTCATAACATTGCCTTCCATCATCTCCGCATCGTTATGCAGGTCATAAGTCACCTTTTTGGCACGCCATCCCGCCGCATCCAGTTCCCCCATGGCAAAACGGAACAAATCGGCATTGTCCGTTTTGAATTCCAAATGCCCGCCCTTTTGCAATATCAAATCATAACGCGCCAAAAACTCTTTTGACGGCAGACGGCGTTTTGCATGTCTGTCTTTTGGCCAGGGATCCGAGAAATTCAGGTATATCCGCCCGACTTCTTCCCGGTCAAACACGTCTGTTACCGACTCCGCATCCATCCTTATGAAACGGACGTTGGGAAGCGGCTCCCGCTCCTTTTCCATTTTCTGTATGGCACGTAGCAAAACACTGGAATATTTCTCGATTCCCACATAATTAATATCCGGATGCGCCTTAGCCATATCCATAAGGAAACGCCCTTTTCCCATCCCGATTTCAATGTGTATGGGATTATTATTCCCAAAAATCCCCGGCCAATTCCCTTTCTTTCCTTCCGCTCCATGAACCACAAATTCACTTTTGCCGATGATTTCTCTCGAACCTGATATATTTCTTAAGCGCATTTCCACACTCCTTTTCCCTGTCCCTTATTTTACACCTTTTACCATAAAATGAAAAGAGCATAATACGTTGTAACATGCGATAAATTTTTGAGAAAAAACTTTTATTTTTACAAAACCCGTTTGGTTTTGGTGCAAAATAGTGTATGATAGAAAAGTGTCTTTTACACTTTACCGGTACATGATTCATTTTTAGGTATTAATTTAGGAGTGTTGCTGTCATGGAATTATCTGCAAACAATATAAAAAAGAAAAAACGGAGGAAAAAAATATGTCTTATTTTACTTTCCTTCTACATATTTTCCGTATCTTTCCTCACCTGCACCATGGAACCGCGGGCTTCCAGCCTTGAGGAACTGATGCAGGCGGAGGAGGACCGGAAAGCACTTCCCGTGGAATCCAACGAAATTGAAAACTGGCCCAAGGGACCCCAAATAGGGGCACAATCCGCCATCGTCATGGAAGCGAATACAGGAATTATTTTATACAGTAAGAATATCCATGAACAGCTCTATCCGGCAAGCACCACGAAAATTCTCACCTGTCTGATTGCGGCGGAAACTTCCTCTTTGGATGAAATGGTGACGTTTTCCCAAAATGCCGTTTCCCTGGAACATGGAAGTTCCCACATGGGCATGGACGCGGGACAGGCACTGACCATGGAAGATGCGCTCTACGGCATCCTTGTAGGCTCCGCCAATGAAACGGCAAATGCCGTGGCAGAACACGTTGGCGGCAGCATCGAAGGTTTTGCGGACATGATGAACCAAAAGGCACAGGAACTCGGGTGTACGGATTCCCATTTTGTCAATCCAAACGGGCTGCATCATGACAATCACTATACCTCCGCTTATGATTTGGCGGTCATTGCCCGCGCCTTTTTCCAAAACGAACTGCTGGCAAAAATGTCCAACACACCCACCCGCCATTTTGAGCCTACCGATACCCAGCCCGATGATTTCATCCTGCGCACCCACCACCGGCTGGTAACAGGGGAATATGAATACGACGGAATCCTCGGCGGCAAAACCGGATATACAAACACCGCCCGCCAAACCCTCGTTACCTGTGCAGAGCAGGACGGCATGAAACTAATCTGCGTGGTCATGAAGGAAGAATCCCCTTCCCAGTTTACGGACACGATGGATTTGCTCAATTACGGCTTCAGCAATTTTGAAATCGTCAACGTATCCGAAAACGAGACAAAATACAACATTGATAACGCCGGTTTCTTCCAAACGGAAAATGACATATTCGGCAGCTCCAAGCCCATTCTTTCCTTAAATAAGGACAGCTACCTCATCCTGCCGAAAACGGCGGATTTTGAGGATATCCAGTCCACGATTTCCTATGACGCGGCGGACGGAAATCAGCTTGCCGTCATTGATTACCATTACAACGGGATTTATGTGGGGAGCGCCTCCATTGACATAGCCTCAAATACATCTTCCTACGATTTTGACACTTTGGCAGAACCCCTGCCGGAGCCGGAGGAACCGGAGGAAGAAAACATCATATTTGTCAATGTAAAAAAAGTACTGCTCTGCGTCCTTGCCGGAGCGGCCATCCTTATTTTGGTTTTTGTCATAAAATCATTCATCCAAAATTACAGTTTTGCCGGAAGAAGACATTACCGGGCCCGTTACAACAAACGGACCAGATACAAACTAAAACGCCGGCGCGATACACAGCCGCCAAGATACGATGACTACGATTAATGCCAAGACGCAGCAGACCGGATGAAAAGCCAAAAACTTATCATCCGGTCTGCCATATCCAAACTCAGTTGGATAATAACTGCATCTCCAATTGCCGGAAATCATATTCATTCTGTTCAAAATCATGGAACCCGTTTCCCATATATTTTTTGGAATCCTGATACCCGTCCTTAATTGCCGCAATCATCCATCCGGTAAAATTAGCCGCCTTAACTTTTTGCTTCCGGTATATGTCATAAGCATTTTTGACCCGCACAAAATCATTTTCCGCAGCCACCGCAATCGCCTTGATATCCCGGACACGCATGTCCTCCTTTTCCAACAGGCTGTCTATCTGCTCAACCACTCCGATATCCGCAGTAATAACCGGCACTGCCACCACTTCCGGCTCCATAAGTCCTGCCATTGCACTGGTCAGTTTTACGATAAACGACACCTCGTATACTTTGCCGCCGCGTCCCGCTTTTCCGAGTTCATAGGATACATTCATACATGCCTCCGGCATGGAGTTGATTTCGTTCACCGCCACGTCAATCACCCTGTCCTTAAAATCCCCCCAGCGGGCAAACGTCTTCTCTTTCGCCGCTTCCACCGCCTTGTCATAGTCCGGCGAACTGCCCTTCAACACCCGCTGCACCCTGTCATAACTGGAATTTACGGCGCCCAAATCCAGTTTCAGTTCCGACAGGGAAAAGGTAATGCGGAACAGGTTTTCCGCTTTTTTCTTGTCCCTTGGATAATAGGCTTTTGACTTTAACAGCTCGTACAGACGGAAAGAATACACGGACTTAAAGGACATCATGACCGGCAGGCTCAGTTTCGTAAAATTCTGCTGGAGCCCGTAGAGGTATTTTTCCAAATCCGCGTTATATTTAACCGTAAACTTACCGTTATCATACAACGCGGTCTGCACGATATTTAAAATCATGAACTTATTGTTTTCCCTGTCTTCCATCACAATCTGGCGGTTGGCAAGATTGTCCGCACAGCAGTAGAGCTGGTCATAAAAAGAACCGTTAGTCTTCTTCATGTACTTTTTTAACTCCGAAGCCGTAACCGTACTGATTAACTGTCCGTTTTCATCCTTCCTTACTTTCGTGAGACTGACCGCAAGAATCTTATTCTCCAACAGGGAAGATTTGTACTTTGCGCCAATTAAGAAATTACTTTTCTTGTATTCCACTTCTTCAAAAGGTACCGGCTCTTTCATCACTGTCCTCCGTTCTTCCGTATCCGTTTTGCTTATCCTGCTCCGCATGGCATATATTTTGAATAATGTTCCGCTGCTTTCTTTTATCCCCATAGGATATTTTTAAACGCATTTTTTGGACTTTTCATGTTTTTAACTACAAATTTGGAGCTTTCCTTTCCCTTTTTACTGTTTCTTTTACTCAATCCCCTGCGGAAGTCAACACCCACGCTTCTGGCAACGGGGTATTGAACCTTGCGGCAGTCGCCAAATATCCGCACAAGTGCGGTAACTTGGCTTGTTATCTGTGGAAATAAACGATATTTTTGGACAATACCAACTCCAGTTTTCTCGTCTAAACCATATTATCCGCTTTTCCATAGTATTTTGTCAATAAAGAAACCACTAAATATAGTGGATTTCCAAATTTTCGGCAATATAACCGTTCTTACGTTTACTTAACATAAAGTGAGGACTTAACTAACGCGGATTTTGGAGTTCCACCCGGTTAAACCAATCCATTTCCCCAAATATTATGTATAAAATCCACAAAGGACTCCTTTTTCTGCGTTACTTCCCGCCTATGGCACACCAAAATATGCGTTTAAATACCTACACTCCATTTTAGGCGTTAAAAAAAGGGGTATACTCCATTTCAGGCGTTAAATTTCCCGCCGCCGCACGTTCCGTTTGTCCGCCAGAACGGTATTTTCCGCCGGATGAAAACTCCTTTTTTCCCGTTAAGTCTGTTGCATTTCCTGCCTGCCTTCCTCCACGGCAGGCAGATACTTTCTCCAAAATCGGCGTCAGTATATCGGACAGAACCCCTATCTTCCGGCGTTCCCGGATATAGATAAAGAAGAAAAAAAAATGTTGTATATATAAAACCAATTACAAACCCAAAATCCCCCTGCCGTATACCATAAATACCGGCAGGGGGAAACCTGTTTTCAGGAAACCATATCAAATATAACCGTAACCACAAACAAATCCGCAATCGTCTCCACACGGAAACTGCCTCCGCAGGCTTCCGTAAAACTTTGGGCAATGGACAGTCCCAAACCGCTGCCCCCATCCGTCCGGCTTTTGTCGCCGCGGATAAAACGTTCGGTAAAATCCCGGTCGGTCGGCAGTTCCTCCCTGGAAGTATTCTTTAAGTCCGTCACCGCCCGGTGCTCCTCCACCCGCAGGCGGATATATATCCTGGAACCCTCCAGCGAATATTTCAGGGCATTCTGTATCAGGTTCTGGAATACACGGTACAGCCTGTCGCCGTCCGCACGAACCGTTACGGCGTCCTCCGGCATCTCACACTTTATGCTTACGGGACTGGATGCGATTTCTTCCTGCATATCCGCCATCGTCTGACGGATTAATTTGCACAGATCCAATTCCTCCATATGCACCGGCAGTTCCCCTGATGCCGCTTTGCTCACCTCAAACACGTCCTGTACCATGGTTTTCAGCCGTTGGGATTTCTGCCCCAAAACAGCGACATATTCCTTCACATGCTCCGGCAGTCCGTCTTCCAGCCGTAACAGCTCCACATAACTGATAATGGATGTCAAAGGCGTCTTAATATCATGGGAAACATTAGCAATCAATTCCACTTTCATGCGTTCGCTTTTCATCCGTTCCTCAATTGCCTGGTTCATTCCATTCCTGATATCCTTTAATTTTTCCATGGCTTCCGATAAACCGGAACTTTCGGACAGTTCCATGTCTTCCCGCAGGTTCCCGCCGTGTACGGCTTCTATCTGCCCCACAATACAGTCCATGTCTGCCGCCATCCTGCGCATATTCCTGACATACAAATACTGGAAGAACAAAACCGCCGCCAACAGGACAAAGGAGACAAACAGCATTTGGACGCCCCACCGGCGGAAAAGAAATACCGTAACCCAAAACAGTCCCGCCATAATACCCAAAAGAAACACCCATACCCCATACCACACCATCCGTTTACTGATTGGCAGCTTTAACATCGAAGTACGGAATAAACCTGTGATTTTCCCCGTCAGACTGTTCTCCCACGGTTTTATCCGGTAACGCATCTCGTTGACGAAAAACAGCCACAGGATACCGCAGCAGAAAAAGAACGCCGCAAACAATACCGCCAGTTTTACATTACCCATTGTTCCGCCAAGATAAATATCCCTCATGGCGCCGGACAGTTCATATGCATAATCCCACCCGTACCACTCGTTCCTTATTTGATAAAAAAACCATAATATCCCGCTGCCAAAGAAAAAGAGGATTGCCAATACCGGCAGAAGTTTGATTTCAAACCAAATCTTCCCCGTCACTTTTGCCAGCTTTTCACAGGCTTGCTTCCGGTAACTACGCAGGAACAATCCTGCCGCAATGCAAATGAGCGATACCGTCAGACTGTATATCCAATTCCGGTAAACTGCCGCCCTGTCTTTGCTCTGCAAGTCAATACGCCGGAGCTGGTTACTGTAAAAAGTTTTCCCGCTCCCGTCAAAATCCCTTTTTACGATACTTACCGGCGTTTTTGCCACTGCCATGCAGACTTTGGAACCCTCATACAGTTCATCCTGCGGTATATTTCCGTACCCCGGAATATACCAGCCGCAGCCCGGCTCATATTCCGCATTCCACAGTGCGGTTTCCTTTCCGTCTTTCCATGCTTTTAAAGAAGTACCGTCATAGTAAAGCAGATAATTATATCCTTCCGGCATTACAAAAACGAGATTTTCATCCACATTTACCGTATCCGCAATACCGGAACGGTCTCCCTGCCCCAGATTTTCACTGTTGGTATACAACACTTCCCCGTTTCGCTCGACCCGGTAGAGGACATTTGTATCAAACCGGAGCCGCTCATGGATTTCCCCGGCCTCCTTTTTATCAATGTTCCATCTCCCGTCATATACCACATCATACCTTTCCATTCCATAATCGGCATAAAAATCGTAATATTGGTATTTCGTACCTCCATCATAGCCGGTTTCGGGTTCATTATAAAAATGGTCCAGAAATTCATTATCCGCAGCGTTTTCCTCTGTCACTTCCAAATCGCCCAGGCCCCAGTCTTCATCTTCCCAATCCGAAAAATCCCAGTCTTCTTCCCCGTAAAAATCTTCCGGCCCGCTTCCGGCTCCGTACGTTTCCTCCTTCTCCATGGCTTCCCTTTTTTTCTCCGTATCTTCCATGTCATCTGCCACGGACATGGCAAGAAAATCGCTCATCCGGTACCGTACGAAGTCGGAAAATTCCTCCGTATCCTCATAATCCCCATGAAGTATCCTTCCTGCATATTCCGCGAAATGTTCCTGATGAACCATTTCCAGCAGCAATCCGAACATATTGATTGCAAACAGAACCATTCCCGCAAACCACGTAACTACTCCGATTACCATTTTACTTTTTTTCCATTTTGTATCCAATGCCCCACACCACCTTTAAATATTCCGGTTCCCTCGGATTCCACTCGATTTTCTCCCGTATCCTCCTGATATGAACCATGACTGTATTTTCCGTCGCATAGGCTTCCTCATTCCATACGCGTCGGTAGATTTCCTCCGCAGGGAATACCCTGCCCAAATTGCACATCAGCAGATCCACGATTTTCGTTTCCGTTGCCGTCAGCTTCACCGGTTCCCCGTCCGCATACAGAACCATTTCCTCCCTGGAAAATTCCAGCCTGCCGTTGACGATGCTTCCGGTGGAAGACGGAGCGTTGATATCCCCAAGGCTGGTATACCTGCGAATCTGGCTTTTCACCCGGGCCACCAATTCTGCCGGATGATAGGGTTTCGTTACGTAATCATCCGCTCCCATGGACAGTCCCAGCACCTTATCCGTATCCTCGCTTTTGGCGCTCAGCACGATAATCGGTATGTTTTTCTTCTCCCTGATTTTTAATACCGCAGACAGACCGTCCAGTTTCGGCATCATGACATCGATAAGGATAAGCTGCACCTGTTTTTCCGCTATGGTTTCCAATGCCTGCATCCCGTCATAGGCTTTCAGGACTTCGTATTCCTCTTTTTCCAGCAACAGCGCTATTGCTTTTACGATTTCCCTGTCGTCATCCACCACAAGTATCCGTTCTTTCATACCGATTCCTTCTTTCTTTCCCCGCTCTTTTGCACGGAACGCATTTCCCTGCTTTTTGCATGTTCCCATCCTACCGGATATTTCTTACAGCCATGTGAGCCTGTTTCTTACAAAAATCTTAAAGCCGCCAATGTGTCCGCATGGATACCGGTTTCACGATTGACGGCTTTTCTGTTTTCTTATATATTACGTTTTTCTATACATGTTTCTGTTTCATGCGCTTTTCCATAATCAGTTCCGCGTCTTCTTCCGATATAAACTTTGTCGTTTTGACAATATATACTTTATCGTTTTCCGATTTTCTTACCCGAACTTTTGCCTTCACATACCCGTGTTCGGCACAATATCCCACACCGTAATAATGTTTCCCGTTGGGTGTGGTCCATTTCATTTTACGCTTTATGTTGCGTCTGCACAGATAACACCGGATGCTCATCGCCTCCCTGTCGGCAAGGGCATCGGACTTACTTTCAAACTCCCTGGAAATATACTTTGCATAATTATCAAATATAACCTTGATTTCCTCTTTGCGCGATTTTGGTGTGACAAACACGTCAAAGGAATAATTGCCGAACACGGATGAGTCCAGTTCCGCCATGACCTTTGCCGTATAATACGCATCGCTGAACGCCCGGTGAAACGGAATATCTTTCTCCAGTTCCAGGAAATCAATGGCATACTCCAAGGTCCTCCGGGACTTCCTGTCCTCGAACCCGATGCTGAACAGCTTCTGCACATCATAGTATTTCATCGGTCCGTTTTCCAAAGGTTCCATCCCGTAAAACTTCATGTTTTTCTGAAGTTCCGACAAATCCATGGGACCCCATGTGCAGAACATGTATTCCTCTCCGCACCATTCCAGAAATTCCTTTACCACTTCAGGAAAATACTGCCCGTTCTCCAATTCTTCCATGTTCAAATGAATCAGGTCCCTGGTAACATAATTTAACTCATGGTAAATCTGCGGTTTCACCAAACGGTTAAACTGTCCCGTCATCTCAAAATCCGCATTTAATTTCACTGCGCCGATTTCTATGATTTCAAAGGGGATTCCTTTCGCCTCGCCCTCTTTTCCGGTATTTCCCTGATTCCATTCCAGGTCAAATACTACATAATCCATCCAAACTACCTATTCTTTCCGATATTTATAAATCATCCCAGTCTTTCTTCATTTTACACTCTACTGCCGCTTTCAGCAGACCTGCCGTCCCGTCCACGCCAAACTCGCTGCTGTCTATCAACAAATCTTTCCCCTCTTTCTGGTCCCAATTATTATCCGTAAAATATTCATAATAATTCTTCCTCGTTTTATCCATGTACCGGACCACTTTTTCCGCTTCTTCCCTGGAAAAATGATAACGCTCCATGACGGTTTCCACACGGAGACTGTACGGTGCGTAGATATATACTTTCAACACTTCCGGCCGGTTCCGCAGTACGTAATCCGCCCCCCGGCCCACGATTACGCAGGATTCCCCGCTCTTAACGATTTTACGTATTGTTTCCGCCTGTACACGATATATTTTCTCATTCGGGTTATCCTGTATAAAGTCAAAGCCAGGCGCAAATTTTAAGACCCTGCCAATCAGCTTTTCATCTGCCTGCCCCATGGTTTTCCAATCAATACCGCTCTCCTTTGAAGCCCTTTCAATTAAATTCCTGTCATAAAAATGTATTCCCAAATCCTGCGCCAGCTTCTCCCCAATCCTGCGCCCGTTACTGCCAAAGCATCTTCCTATCGTCACGACAATCTGTCTCTCCATACCATACACCCGTACCTTTCCCAATCTGCAAGTAAAATATATGCGTACCAGTAAAATAATACAGTTATAGTATAGCTGATTATGGGGAAATGTACAAGGCTTGCTGTCTGACATAAATACGGAAGAATCCCTCCGTCAGTGGATATCATATCATTTATATAAGGCATAATCCTGCATTTCACGCTGAAATCCTGCATTTACCAAAGCAGCTTCCGCCGTGCCGGGATATTCTTTTACCACGATGCGCTTTAATGCGGGAAATAATTTTCCCCTTCTGTATTCCTCCGCAAAGAGTTTCAGGCATCCTTCTTTCCGGTCTTCGTCAAAAATGCGCAGCGTTTTTCCCTGCCGCTCCATGACTGCCACGGGAATGCCTCCAAAACATGCCACGGCATTTCCCGCTATATTCATGAAATTCCGTCCTTCCATATGGGGCAGTATCTTACCCCAGCATTGGACGGGGTCTGCCGCATTGACCCAAACCATTGTTTCCTCCGGTCTTTGCAGCATCCGTACCACTGCCGCATAATCTTTCTGCCGGATAAACTGCATCCCGGACATTCCATCCACGAAATATCCCCTTCTCGCCTGTCCGGTATATTCCCATATACGCAGCACTGACAGCGCATCCTGCCAGGAAAGTCCGCAGGCAGCCGCCGTCTCCCTGCCCAAAATAAGAAAGCGGTCAAAACATTTTTCCAGCCTTTCTTCCGCGGGCAGTTCCTTTAAGGGTCTTACTACATCCCATCTTCCGGCATTTAACGCCTTAACTTTGGTATTTACGCGCTGTCTCGCCGTCGCTTTTTTTGTTTTATCCTTATTCATCCATTGGCGTACCGGAACAAAACTGTCCGCACATACCAGCCCTTTTTCCAGCAGCGCCATTAACGTATCGTAAGGGGATTCCCCTTCCAAAAGCCCGTTCATGGACTGGAGGAAACTGGCGCCGCGCTTTAACAGTGTCCCGTATATAATTTGTTCGTTTCCGGTCAGCCCCTCCATCCTGCCGTCAAGTCCGGCATCCCAGTCAATATCTTCCTGACGGTCGAAACGAACCGCACCTTTTTCCTCCATATGCCAAAACAGTTCCCCTTTGGCAAGGAATGTATCCAACAGCGCTTCCCGGTAATTCCCCACCCTGCCGGAAAGAAGGATTCCTTCCCAAAAAGAAGCCGGGAAAGAAGCGCCAACATACTGTTTCAAAATATTTTCCACACATTCCCCGGCAGGGGCGCCGGATTCCATCCGGGACAGCAGCAGCGCTGCATATGCCCCGGCAGGGCAGGTCCGCACCGCCTCTCTGCGGTTTTTCACCGTCCTTATCCGGGCACGGCGGTATAACTGCGCATGGTAATATCTCCCGTCCTGCTCTACCGCTTCCTCCCTCCGGCACAGTTCTTCCAATGCCTGTTTTGCATCGGAAACAGATAATCCGTACCGTTCTGCCGTCTCCCCTGCATCCGCCGCTCCCCTGTAACGCAGCATCCGCCTGATGATACGGAGCCGTTCTTCCCTGTCTTTCCAATCATTCTGAAACGCAGCCGCATATTCTTCTTCCTGTTCCGCCGCAATCCATAAGCCCTGCTCCAAATACAGCACCCTGCCGTCTTTTGCCAGGCAATCCAGCCACTTGGCCGGAATTTCCAGCTCCCCCGCCGCCAAATCCCCTTCCGTCATCAGAAGGGAATGGAGCTGCTTTTCGTCCGACGGCAGCCGGTCGCGTTCCTGTACCTGCGCCAGTTCCCCCCGCCCCGGCTTCAATGCCTGTTTTTCCTCCGCTTTTAATGCTTCCTCCACTGCCCTGTGGATATCCTGCGGTGTCGGGAAATAATCGTACATTACCGATGCTTCCTGTCCCCATTGGAACGGAAGAGACATGGGAGAAGGTATCTCGGTATACACTTCCCTCACTTTCACCATACCCGAACGGATATCACATAATAATTCCCTTACCCCTTCCACATCCCATAATTCCTGCATACATTCCCGCCTGGTTTCGCGGATCAGGGGATGTTCTTTCTCCCTCACCACCTGTTCCAGCATCTCCGCACTCCGCAGCCGCTGCATCCAAAGGGGCTGCCGCCCGTTCCTGCGCACACCCATCATCAGTGCACGGCCGCTGTTGTATCGGAATGCCATGTTAAATACCGGGGTAACGGGCAAAAGGATTTCCAACTGTCTGACACACGTGTCAGGATTAATCTGCTGCAAAATTCCTTCCGGCAGTACGCCATCCCCATAAGAATACAGTAAAAATCCGTCTTCCTCGTCCACGCTCCCGACTTCCGACCCGGTCCGTTCCGTTGCCGTCTTCACCGCAAGAAGCGCCAAAGGCGTATGAATCCTTCTTCCGAATACGGAATGGAACATTAATTGGCTGTTCCCGGAAGAATCCCTGAAATGTTCCACAATGATTGTCCTGTCATCCGGAAGCCCTCCCACGGCTTTTATCTGCCGCTCCAAATAACCGGAAGCCAACCCGGCCGCCGTCACGTCCAATCCAAGTCCCTGCAGGGCATCCAAAAGCCTTCCGTCCCCATATGCATCCGAAAGAGAACGGAACATGCGCCCAAACGCTTCCCCCGTCCGTTTGTTCCTACCTTTGATTTCCCCTTTCCAAAAAGGCAGCCTTGCCCCTTCCACGGGAGCCTGTGTTACGGTCACGGTATCCCTGCTGATATGCAAAACCTTCCATGCGAAAGAGCCGAGAATGAAACGGTCTCCTTTTTGGGACTCATAGACAAATTCCTCGTCCACTTCCCCCAATTTCACCCCTTCTTCCGTTTTCACGGCATACAGCCCTTTATCGGGAATGGTACCGCCCGCCGAAACTGCCAGCATCCTGCTGTAACCGTCCCCTTCCACTTTTCCGTGTATCCTGTCATACAAAACCCTTGGACGGGCAGGAATATCCCGCCCGTGCTCATAATCCCCTGCCAGCATACCGAGCACGGATTTCACGTCTTCTTCGGTGACATGACGGAACGGCCATGCCCTTGGAAGAATCTCCATCACCTCATCCAGCCCGTAGCTTTTAAATGCCGCCATGGAAACCAAATGCTGGGCAAGCACATCCAGACATTCCGAAGGCGGATTGACCTGCTCGATACCGCCTTCCCTTGCAAGCTCCGCCGTCATACCGCAGGATATGCATTCCGCCGCCGTCCTTGGAAAAAGGTACATAACGCTGACCCTGCCCGGATTATGCCCTGCCCGCCCAAGTCTCTGCATCGTACCGGAGACGGTACGCGGACAGCCAACCTGCAATACCTGGTCGATTTCGCCCACATCAATGCCTAGTTCCATGGAAGATGTGGCGCACAAAAGCCTCAGCCGTCCATCCCGGAGTGCAAGCTCCGTTTCCGTCCGCTGCTCCTTGGAAAGACTCCCATGGTGTACCCGTGCAAAACCTTCCCCTCCCAGCAAATTCACGTAATATGCCAATTTCTCCGCATATCTCCTGCCCTCCACAAAGGCAATCACGCTGCGGCTGCCCTGGCAGTACCGGTACACCAACGCCCCAAGCTCCTCCCAAATCGGATCTTTCCTCCTCCCTTTTGTAAGGTCTGCATAAGGACCAAGCACCTCCAGCCTGACCTGTTTTACCATGGAAGGGGCTGCAATGCTTACTTTTTCCGGCGCGAGATATTCCGCCGCCGTTTCCAAAGGCTCAATGGTAGCCGACAGACCGATGCGCTGTAACGGGCATCCGCACAGGATATCCAGACGCGCCAGCGAAAGCATCAGATGCGCGCCCCTTTTCGTATCGATTAAGGCATGAAGTTCATCCAATATCACCGTTTTTGCAGTGGCAAGCACATTCTGACCCGTTTTGGACGTAAGCATCAGATATAACGACTCCGGCGTGGTAATCAGGATATGGGGCGGATGCTTCACCATCCTCTGCCGCTCCCTCGGAAGCGTATCACCCGTGCGGATTGCCACCGTGATATTCCCTTTTATACCATCCAAAGGACGTTTTAAATTTTCCCGGATATCCCCTGCCAAAGATTTTAAAGGAGAAACATAAATCAATTGCAATTCCTCCTTTAAGGTCCCTTCTCTTTCCTCTTTTGCCATTCGGTCAAGAAACACTAAAAAAGCGGAAAGTGTTTTCCCGGTTCCCGTAGGGGCTGACACCAACACATGCCCGCCCGCCGCAATAGCCGGCCAAGCCTCCCTCTGCACCTGCGTCGGTTCCCCAAGCGCCTCCTTAAACCATACTGCCGTTTCTTCCCCAAAGAGCTTTAAAACATCTTCCATCCTTTTTCCCTTTCTGCAACCTTCCGCCTTTTAGAATACTTACCAGCCAATTTCAGCTTCATAAAAATTTTAGTATTTTCCCGGAAAAATGTATAGACTTAAATTTGAATATTTTATATGGCGTAACCTCCTAATCCATCACCTCACGCTTCAAACTTCCGTAAGAAAGCAAGATATAAACTACATAAACCATAAAAAACACACCCAAAGTAATCCCCGCAATCACAAGCGGATGGCTGGTCCCCACCAAAACACCGGGTTCCGCCCCGCTGCCAAAATTCAGTATAAAAGATACTCCAATCAACGCAGACGGTACCACCGGCATGGCATAGTAGATAAGAAACTGTGTTTTCAACGCCTGCACTATTTCCCGCCGTTCCATACCAAGTTTACGTAACAGGGCAAACTGCTGCCTGTAACGGTTTTTCTCGCTAAGCTGGCGTATGGTAAGGATGGTGGCTGCCGTCATGGTAAGTACCAGGGCAAGATAATACAGAGGAAAAACCGATATTGCCATCATGGATGCCGCTTCCGCCTCCTTTTCGGATTTTACAAACAGAAACAACTCCGAATCCATGGACCATTCCATTATTTCCTCTAAAAAATTATATTGTTCTTCTTTTACCGGCTCCGCCGTTTCCGCAACATACATTGTATGGCTGACGGTACCAAACTGCAGCGCTTCATCCGGCACGACTCAAACAACGCCAGTATGACGGCACGCAAAATCTGGAACAGGATATTCCCGGACAGGATTCCAAGCACAAAAGCAAAACCGCCCACCGCAAGATTTTCCAGGAAAAATAACCGCGCCACCTGCCGGTTTTCCAAACCGACCAGGATATAAGTACCAAGTTCCCTGCTTCGCCTGGTCAGGATAAATTTTGTGGTATAGGAAACCAGCCAGCTCATAATACCTACCACCACAATGCTTGCGAAGACAATGATTGCAGGCATTGATCTTAACATTTGGGAAAGCGTTTGAATTTCTTCGGAAAAAATAAGCCCGTTAAATGCATACATCAAAGCCGTAACCATAACCACCGTAACAAAATAAACGAGATAGTCCCCCGCCTGACGGCAGGCATTGCGAAACGACAATTTAAATAACGTCACTGACATCACCTCCCAACAAAGCAAGCACATCCAGGATCTCATGGTAGAAAACGGACCGTGTCCGCTCTCCGCGCAGCAGTTCGTTAAAAATGCGCCCGTCTTTCAAGAACAGGATTCTGCCGGCATAACTGGCGCTGTAAGCGTCATGGGTCACCATAAGTATGGTGGCTCCCATGTCCCGGTTCATCTTTGTCAGGATTTCCAACAGATTTTTGGACGCTTTGGAATCCAGCGCTCCCGTCGGTTCATCCGCCAGCACTAACGACTGTCCCGCCACAATGGCACGGGCACAGGCGGCCCGCTGCTTCTGCCCGCCGGAAACCTGATAGGGAAACTTATCCAAAACACCGTCAATTTCCAACTTTTGGGCAATCCGCCCAACCTGATTCTTCACCTCATCCGCATTCCTATGGTTGATGAACAGCGCAAGACCGATATTTTCCTCAATGGTCAGCGTATCCAGCAGATTAAAATCCTGAAACACAAAACCGAGCTTTTCACGGCGGAACTGTGCCAGTTTGGCGGCAGGAAGCTCCGCAATGTTTTCTCCGTCCAGCAGGATATCCCCCGCGCTTACAGTATCGATAGTGGAAATACAGTTTAACAGCGTCGTCTTTCCGCTTCCCGATGCTCCCATAATGGCGGTAAATTCCGCATCCGCCACGTCAAAACTTATCCGGTCCAACGCTTTGGTAACATTATTTTTGTTCCCATAATATTTCTCAATATTTTTCACTTGCAGCATACCGATTCCTCCTAACGCATATTTGAAAATGTCTGATGTTATGATACATCTATAACGGAACCGGTTGTATCGAAGTGATATGGATTTTCCTTACGGATTTGTAAGGTTTGCCGTATTTACTGCATTCGTAATATTATTCCTATCCTTAAGACCTGTTTTTGCCGGGAAAATCAAAGTTACTTTCGTTCCCCGACCGATTTCCGAAGTAATTTCCGTACCGATTTCCAGACAATCCGCCAGTCTGCGACAAAGATACAGCCCCATTCCCGTGGAACCGCCCCTGGAACGTCCGTTGCTTCCCGTAAAGCCCCGTTCCCACACGCGGGATATTTCATGGGCAGGAATACCGATTCCGTTGTCGCATACCGTCAGCCATACCTGCTTTCCACACCGTCCTGCCGACAATGTAACCAGGGCATCATCACCCCGGTAACGCGCCGCATTCTGCAATAACTGCCCTATAATAAAAATAACCCATTTTCCGTCGGTATAAACGGTCTGTTCCATATTCCCTGTTTCAATGCGGATGCCGCTCTGCATAAGCAGCATCCGGTACTGCAGGATGGCCTCATCCACAAGATCTGCAAGGTGCGTCTGACGGATGAAAAAATCCTTTTCAGGGCTTTCTGCACGCGCGTAAAATAACGCCCTTTCCACATGGGCTTCCACCTGCGCCAGCTCCCGTGAAAGTTTCCAGCGCACTTCAGGATTGGCATTACGGCAGATTAACCCTGCTGCCGTGATGGGCGTTTTGATTTCATGAATCCAGCTTTCCACATATTCCCTGTATTCCCGCTGTGCCGCCCTGGCATCGGAAACGGCTCCTATCATCGCTTTTCCAGCCCTTCGGGATAAATCAAACAGTTTCGTTTCATAAACATTTCCTGCTTTTGGGACACATTCTGCAAATAAATATTTTTCGTCCAAACCGTCCATAATATTTTGAAGTTCCCGCAGGCGGGAGCGGTATCGGAAAAAAGCCGCAGTCTGTATTCCCACAAAAAACAAAAACCATATCACGAACAAAAGCAGAAGAATTCCCGCTTCCGTCCCCGTTACCAAAAGAAACACGGATGCCGCAATTATAAAAACCGCCTGAAAAACGATATTTCCCAAGCGGTCCTCTAAAAATTCCATTACTGTCATAACTGATACCCCATTCCCCTGCGGGTCTTAACCAGCCCGCCTTTACCGATTCCTTCCAATTTTCCCCGAAGCCTTGTCATATTGACACTGAGCGTATTATCGTCGATATAAATTTTATTTTCCCAAAGCATTTCCACCAAATCGGCGCGGGCAACAATTTCCCCCGCATGTTCCATCAGGCACGCCAAAATCTGCAATTCATTACGGGACAGTACCGCCGTCCCCGTTTCTGACGATACGGTACCCTTCGCCAGATTCAGAACCAGTCCGCAGGCTTCCATGGCATCCGTCTCCGTTATGCCGCTGCCCCTGCGCAGGACGGCCTTAATGCGCGCCATCATCACAGGAATGTTATACGGTTTCGTAATATAATCGTCACCACCTAAACTGAACGCCCGGATTTCATCCAAACCCGAATCGCGGCCGGTAATGAAAATAACCGGTGCATGGACGGATTTCCTGATTTCCCTGCACAGGGAAAAACCATCCTTTCCCGGCAGGACGATATCCAACAAAATCAAATCCGGGCTGCCGGCTGCCACCTGTTTTGGGATATCCGTAAAATCCCTGACCGGTATGGGATGATATCCCTCGTTTTTTAGCAAAAACGTTAATTCTTCACAGATGACGGAATCGTCTTCTATAATCATAATTGTCTGCATTTTTTCCCCCTGGCAACTTTACTTTATCCGGCACCACTGGCAGCTTTTGAAATAAAAAAAGCATCAAAAATACAGTGTTTTCAATGCTTTGAAACGTCCCCGAAACGACTTAAACGTCCGGCAACGCTTTGTTTCCTAAATCATAACACAATTAGATATGCAGTACAAGATATAACAAATATTTCAGAGGAGGAAATCGTATACTATGGACTATCAATTAGAAATTAAACAAATTGTGGGCGAGTGGATCTGCAAAACCTCGGAGCCAACAGAATGGTTCCGCACACGTTTCCAGCATCAGGCACTGTCCATCCTGGTTTTCCGAAGTTTATCCACGTCCAGCATCTTAAGCTCTCCCGCCAGTTCTGTCAGCTCCGCCTCTAAGCAGAACAGATCCACTGCGGTGGCAAAAAAATCCAGTATCACATTAATTGCCACGGCAATCGCAATAGCCTGTGCCGGAATTTCAACGTCCCTCTTTTCTCCACAGGAGCGCCCAAGGAAGATCTCCATTTCACGACATGCCATGGCTATATTGTGATTTGTCAGAGTAAATTTTGTCATTTCAGACTCCTAAAAGATGAACGCATCAGCTTCTGTCCCCCTCTCTGAGCTCTCCTGCATCCGGCATGTCAAGACCAGCATTTTAAGCCGGACAAGTGTCCGTTTTTCCATTATTATCCTTTTTATATGCTGATGGTCAAATGGTTACATCCATCTGCGAATACATGTTCTATCTCTTTGGACATCCCTTTTATCATTCTGCCGGACAGATCTTCTTTCGTGCCAAAGGGATGACAAGCAGCGCCTCCGTAGGAAAAGCGCATCTGTGCCAGATTCTCCCGCTCACTGTATTCCACATCCAGGGAAATGTCCATACCGCCCGCTTCCCCGGCTGCCGGCAGGAGCTTTTGCATCAGCACTTCCTCCGCCGTAAGCTGCATGGCGTAAATCTGTCTCTGGGAAAGCTGCTGCCGGCGCCCGAACTCCTCAAGCTGTGTCATAAAAGCCGGGAAGTCAAAATCGCGTGAAATCTTTTCCACATGGAGCACCTTAAGCTGCCGGATAAAAATCCGGGTCCTCTCCCTTTTGGGGTGCTCAAAAATCTGCTCCGGCGTTCCGTCCTCATAAATCTCTCCCTGATCCATATAAAAGATCCTCGTGGACACATCCCGGGCAAACTTCATTTCATGAGTCACGATCATCATGGTCATCCCCTGCCCTGCCAGCCTGCGGATAACGGAAAGCACTTCGCCCACCATAGTCGGGTCTAAAGCCGAGGTGGGCTCGTCAAAGAGAATGATCTCCGGCTCCATGGCAACCGTCCGGGCAATCGCCGCACGCTGCTTCTGTCCCCCGGAGAGCTCATCCGGGTAGGCAAGGGCTTTATCCCCAAGTCCTATGGTGCGCAAAAGTTCCATTCCCCTGTCATAAGATTCCTGTCGGCTCCTGCCAAGGAGATCCACCTGACCCATCATGATATTTTCAATAATGGTCTTGTGGGCAAACAGGTTAAAGGACTGGAATACCATACCCATCTTCCGCCGCACCAGATTCACCTTGCATTTCTTATCCGTGGTCATCACGCCGTCCACCACAATTTCGCCTCCTGTGGGCGTCTCCAGAAGGTTGATACAGCGCAGCAGGGTTGATTTTCCGGTGCCTGATGGACCGATAATGGAAATCACTTCTCCCTTTTTAATCTCCACGCTCACATCCCGCAAAGGAGTTACATTGGGATATTCCTTGCGCAGATGCCTGATGGAAATAATGCTCCGGTCTTCCTGTTTCTCTGTCATCACATGGACACCCCCTTTACGCTCCGTTTATTTCGTTTCGGCAAAACTTCCCTTTCTGCAAAGGAAAGGACTGTCGTCATCACATTGGCAACGGCAAAATAGATTACCGCCGTTACAATCAGCGGAAAAAAAGCCTCCATGGTACGTGAACGGATAATATCAGACACCTTGGTCAGATCCTGTACGGCGATATACCCTGCCACGGAAGTCATTTTTACCATGGAAATAAATTCGCCTTTCAGCACAGGAATAAAATTTCCGGCTGCCTGGGGAAATACAACCTTAAAAAATGTCTGCCTTTTGGTATAGCCCATGGCAAGGGCTGCCTCATGCTGTCCCTTATCCACGGTTTCTATGCCTGTACGCATCATCTCCGATGAGTATGCCGCGAAGTTAATGGAAAATCCAATGACCGCAACCAGGATCTCGGAAATATCCATCGAGCCGAAAATCCCATAATACAGGATCATAAGGAGGACCACAACAGGCATTCCCTGCACCACCCGGACAAAAATCCCTCCAAGATACTGTACGGGCCTGCAATTCATCCGCCGCAGCATACATATCCCAAACCCAAGACTAAGACCGCAAATTCCTGAACAGACAGAGATCAGTATGGTGATCCCCAGTCCCTGTAAAATCAACCGCCACCGTCCCTCCACCACAAAAGTGCTCTTAAAGCTGTCCTCCAGACCTGCCAAAAAACCTTTCTTCTGCACTGCGCCGTCTGCATCACGCACCAAAAGCACCATGGCTGAATCATAGTGGGTATCCGCAAAGTCCACCTTTTTCGCCCGTTCTTCCGTAATGGACATGCTTCCGCTGACCACATCTGCCTTTCCGCTTTCCAGGGAGGCGATCAGGGAGACAAATTCACAGTCTGTCATTTCCACCTTCCAGTCCAGTTCCCGTGCAACTAAAAGCATCAGATCTATTTCAAGCCCCAGTGGTTCTCCGCCGCTTCCAAGATAAGTCATAGGCTCATGGGTGCTGTCATGAAAATACCGGATTGTTCCGTTCTCTCCCGGCCAGTCCTGCTTCGTCAGTATTTTTATGCTTTCGTCCGCCCCAAGCCATTTTTCCTTTAGAGCCTCAATGGTTCCGTCCTCTTTAAATTTTGCAAGAACGCCGTTAAACTGCTCCCTAAGAGGGCTTCCCTTGGGAAAAGCATATCCGTACTGATCCAGAACCACTGGCTCCTCAAATATTTTGAGTCCTTCATTCTTCGCCACTGCAAGCTGCGCCAGCGGTTCGTCCAGCGCCCCCGCATCCACACGGCCTGCTTTTAAGGCTGCAACAATATCCGGTACAGAATTGTAGTAGGAAAAATCATCCGCGTCTTCGATCACTTCCTGCAAGAGCTTATCGTAAACCCCTCCGCTCAGGGCGGCAAACCTTGCCCCTTCAAAATCGGAAAGCGTCTCGTATTTTTCCCCTGACTGCGCGTTGCCGTCCTGCGATGCCCTTACCATAACGGCTGTCACCGATGGATAAACGCAGTCGGAAAATGCAATATGCTTCCGCCTTTCTTCGGTGGCGTTTAAATTCGCCATAATGCAGTCAATGTCCCCTGCCTGTGCCGCTGCAATGATTCCGTCATAATCATAAATCTTAATCTCCACTTCCGCATTTAACCATGCCCCAAAGCGGTAGATCAGCTCCACATCATATCCTGTCAGAGTCGTTCCCTCATAGTAGCTGAAGGGCTGGACCATTCCCGTGGTCCCCACCCTGAGCTTACAGTCTGGTGTCCGGGGCATGGATATTTCCGGCATGGTTCCTTCCGCCCGGCTGACCCACCTGTCATACATCTCATCCAGTGTTCCCTCTGCCTTTGCCTGGGCAAGAAACTGGTTCACCTTATCCTTTAAGTCTTCAATTTGGCTTTTGGGTGAAATTCCCACAGCCACATCCATGCTCTCCCCCAAATTTTCGTCTAAAATCTTCACATTCTCAAGCCCGCTTGCTATGGCAAACTCCATCATCACCCGGTCGTAAACAAATCCGTCCAGCTTTCCCTGGGAAATGGCAAGATACCCTGAAGCATTGCCGGAAAATGTTTTGTGCTCCGCCTCCGGCAGATACTTTTCCGCCATATACATACCTGCCCCGCCTTCCGGCACACCAATGGTATACGCGGGATTGTTAAGCTGCTCTATGGAGGTGATTGTTTCGTTTTCCTTATCTTTACACCCCCAAAGGCAAAGCGCCCCCAAAAAGATAACGATAAAAAAGGCTGTTCGTTTTTGTAATGAGCAGGGTCTTTTCTTGTCACAATTTGTCATAATGATCCTCCATGCTGTCAACATCTGCAAATTTGCATACAGGCACAAATTTACGGTTTGCTATATGTAATGGTTCCGTCCTTTACCACAGCAGGGGCTTTTATTACCGTGTCCAGCCGACCGAAAATCCCCCAAACACACACACCTGCCAGCAAAAGAGCCACTGCCCCCATCACCATCCACATGCCTGGGCTTGTGACTCCGATGTAATCTTCTAACTGCTCGGGGGAAGACACCCGTTCCATGATCTTCTCCCTGAAAATCTTTTTTCCATCTTTATCCTTTCTGAACTGCCTTTTGCAAAGTGAAAGATTTGACAACTCTATCTGATAAAATCTTACCATATAACATGCCTGTTTTTTCTGTTTAGGAACACTTCGCATATTTTTCAGTATCATTTGCATCTTTCAAGTTTCTAATAGTCTGTCCTTGATATGATTGTGTAAATAAACGGCATATAGTATAATGGTTGTATCAATATTATTTAGGAGTAATTCCGAGATTGCAGCTACTATCGGGGTTCACCCCAATATGGTGGACTTACAAGACGGATGATATTACCGCAGAAGATCTCGCTTAGTATCCGCAAGCATTTCCTTTATCGCTCTGGCTCACTTCTTTCCGAAAATGCTCCTGTAATTCATTGCCGCTGTATCCCTGAGTAATCAGCTCTATCATAATTTGTTCGGCAAAATCAACTTCTATACTTACCATTCTTTTATTTATCCTCCTAAAAGTAAAGCCTTCAAGCTATTTTGCTCAAAGGCTTTACTCTCATCATACTCTGATTTTGAAAATCAGCCAGAAGATTGACAGCTTTTTATCCAGCCTCGGCATCAATGTGGGGCATACCGGCGGCAACATGATGGCGGAATACCCTCATCATGGAGAATATTGCGGAGGCGGAAACCTCCATTGAAACCATCCTGCGGGAAAAACATGACATCCTTCTGGAAAAAATAGAGCGGGAGGCAGGTTCCCTGGGTTCCGACTGCGAATACAGCATAACGGATGATTTTTCAGACCGTATCATCTATGAAAGAAGAGGTTGCCATGGTCTTGAAAATTAATGTCACCCTGCCGAAGGAAACAGAACCACAGGCAGATTCCGCTGTCACAGAGCCGAGGTATGCGTTTCAGAGGAATTGTCCAGCGTTTCAAAATCTAACATGGAAGCAGTCATTACAAAAATGGCGCAAGTCCTTGATTCACAGGGGATTTCCTGTTTCCGGTGCCCCAAATCCGTATATAAGTTATATCCTTTATCAGACGCCTGCAGGGAAGAGTATATATCCCACATACTGAAAGGTGCTGTACGGTTTGGAATGACTGTATCCTGTGGGGAGGATAAGCCAGTCTACACCTTTGAGCTGACGCTTTCCCCAACCGAAAAAGCAGAGGAGGAGGTGCCAGGGCATGAAAAAGAATCAGGAAGAAATGAACATTGCCGATAACCCGCTGTACCATGATACCTGGAAGCTGCTGAAAAAATACAGGGATGTGGTGTGGAGCCTGGAGCTGTCCGTCCAGCAGGTGAGGAGCCGGTTTGAGATCGAGTATGGGAGTTCCATCGAGGACTTTCTGGAGTCTGTCTATGTGGCGGGGATAAATCTGTCAGACCGCAGCATCGAACACCATGCCAAATGTATCGAACGGAGCCACCGGATGCTGAAACTACTGGACACTTCCATTGACCTGCTCCGTACCAAACATAAGAATGGGGAGAATTATTACTGGCTGCTGTATTACTC
>ERZ779637.242-NODE-242-length-40362-cov-5.128365_pt1 | contig 40362 bp, 48 predicted proteins | sample MGYA00514196_ERZ779637 | MGnify/ENA primary metagenome ERZ779637 (study PRJEB29562, sample SAMEA4376700) | mouse gut metagenome | isolation source: Cecum | study: EMG produced TPA metagenomics assembly of the A DSS colitis mouse model was used to assess the...
TGTTGAATAAGCATATTTTAAGTGATATTAGGGGGTTTGCTTTACGCGAATCTGAAAATGGTATTTGCCAGTTTCATGCTCAGGCTGACACGAAGGCTTTTGTTATCATGCGTTTCGGCTGTGCTTTTTATGCAAGGTGTGAAAATATTATAAAGTCTGTTGTAAAGGTAGTTTATGATAATGCTGTTTTAAGGTTTTCTTTAGAAGGAGAAGGTTATGAGTGTGTTTGAAAGAATGCAGGGTTTTAGTTCTAGGGGTAGAGCTGTAACTGATAGTGTGTTTGATGTGACAAAGCCAGAGGGTGCTTTTCTGCACTGTGTGCATAAGCAGGGGTACAAGATGTATAATAAGGCTTATTCTCTTAAGGAAGAGTTTAGAATTGGGGAGGGTGAGTACGATAATCTTTCTGTTGATGAGCAGCAGGAATATGATTGTTCTTGTTACATTTCTGTTGAGGACTGGTCTGTTTTGTCTGAGGCTGAAAAGGCAAAGTATGAGGAGAAAATTGAGTATACTGAATTGCATAATGTACTGACGACTTGTGGTAATCAGATTATTAATGCTACAGCAGGTTCTGGTAAGGCTTTAAAGAATGGTACAAAGGTACTAACAAATAAAGGTTTTAAGCCAGTGGAGGAGCTTAAGATTGGTGACTTGGTATGTGGTGAAAATGGAGTTTTTTATGTGGTTGAAGGTGTTTTCCCACAGGGCTTGAAAGAAGTTTATGTAGTTTACTTTTCCAATGGTGAGGAGATTCAATGTTCAGGTGATCATCTTTGGTCTTTGGAAGATGGAACTGTAAAGACTACTCTTGAGCTTAGTTTAGATGATACATTACCATCAGTTCGTCCAGTTTCTTATCCATCAAGTCCTGAGATATTACCTATCAGACCGTACTTACTGGGGGTACTTATAAAGGCAATGGATTTTGGTATTTCAAATTTGACTGTAAATGTGAAAAAGTCAGTTGCTGAGAAGGTGAGTGGTCTTGTTTCTGAATTTTCGGGTGTAAGTACTTCTATTACGGATGAATTTACAGAAGATGATAGTGTAATGTTACAGATTGTTGACTCCAGTGGCGAGTTGGAGTGTCTTTTAAAGGAACTTGGTTATGAGAATGATAAATTTTTTATACCAAGGTCATATTTAATGGCAGGGGTAGGTGAGCGTTTCGATTTACTGGAGGGTATTCTCGATTCAGATGCAATGTATTCTGAGGGGTATTATTCAGTTGTTCACATAAATGAATATTTTTTAAATGATTTGCTTCATTTATGTCGTTCCATTGGTTGTTTTGCCAAGAAACGCAATAATTTGACTGTAAATATATGGTCAGGTACAGGCGTGAAGCTTCATGGTTGTGACGAGAAGTTTCCTGATTATAATTTTGTATTTGCTCCGAAGTTGTGTGTTACAGGAATAAGACGTCTTGATTATGAGGCAGAAATGACCTGTATCAAGGTGTCAAATCCAAGTAGTCTGTTTTTGACGGAGCATTTTATCCCAACGCATAATACGACAGCTTTGACATTTAAGATTATCCATGATATTGTCACTGGTGAGGCTAAGACTTTGAGGGCTATCCCTAATGGTACTCAGGTGAGTGTTGTGAATAAGATGTGGGTTTGTACTTTTTTGAAGTCAGGTGCTATGGATTTGGCAGAAACTGTTTCTTACTGGCAGAGAGCCTTGGGGTATACTGATTCTTCTAATCAGATATCTTTTAGTACGCTCGATGCTGAGTTTAAGCGTTGTTTGAATGCTATGGGGGTAGCTACTCCTATTGGTAGTGGTGATGTTATATATAAGTGTCTTGTTAGTGCAATTCAGGCTTGTAATATTACAAGGGACGGATATGCTCTTACGAAAGATGATTATCAGATTATTGGTGGCATAGTGACATATTACAGGGGTAGACTTGATGATACAAAGTACAGGCATCCAAGTTGCAGTGATTACAGCCTTACGCCATCGATCTTGGACTTGCTTGTGCATCAGTTCGCAAATAACAGGGCAGGAGCAGGGGTAATGGACTTTGAGGAAATCATGGAATTGTTGTATAAATATCTGTATATCCAGCCTAATCGAGCAGTTCAGGATTTTGTGGCAAATAGGTATAACTTTATTTATATAGATGAGTTTCAGGATACATCACAGATGGCATATGCAATTTTGAAGTTCTATGGCAGGGGTAGATTATGGTTAAATCGGTCTGGTAGTGACGTAAAGGTTGTATCTGAGGGTGGTACAGTAGTAGATGGATAGTATACTGCCGAGGAAACAAAAGGTAAGGTAGTAGTTGTAGGTGATATATCACAGTGTCTTATAGAGGGTCAATCAGTACAGTGTGGTATAGGCAGCAAAAGGGTTGAATGCATTGTATTGGGTGACTATGTACAAAGCTGTGCAGGGGTAGGTGAGACCTGTTTTGATGAAGTCGTTAATATCTCTAAGAAGTTTGTAGAAACAAGGGTTTATGAGGTGCATACAGAGAATCATTCTATAGTTGGGACAGCAGACCATAAGGTATTTGGTGTAAGACCTTATGGTTACATGGGGTCTGAGGAAGAATATGAGACTGAAACAAGTGATGAAGAAGATTTCAATAAAGACTACGAAGATTACGATAGAACATGCGAGTTTGAGTTGTATCTTGTAGGTAAGGATAAAGTTTTATGGAGTGAGCGCGAAGGTGGTTATAAGTTCTTTGATAGTTATGAAAAGGTAGAGGAATATATGAGAACAGTCAAGTATCAGAAAAATGGTTTTTGTGACTGTGCTTTATATGAGAAAGCTATATTTGAGCCAGTATACCTTGAAGATGACAATGGAAACCTTACGGACAGGTCTTTAACAAGTGAAGAGTTTATTAGGATTGCGCATGGTGAAGATGTTGATGGTATAAGCGAAGAATATGTTGGAGAAACGTTCTTAAGATGTGATGTTGTACCATTAATGCTTGCAGAATTAAATGAGGGTGATTTACTTCTTATCTATGAAAACGGAAAGTTTAAAAGGGAAAAAGTAATTGAGGTAAAACCAGTAGCATATAGTGGTTATGTTTATGATATTTCAACAAAGGAATGTCATAATTATATTACAGACGGTATTATAAGTCACAATTGTATTTATTCTTTCAGGGGTAGTGATTCTCGTATTCTTGCGGAGGACTTTGATAATGATTTCAGACCTGTTATTTCTGAGCTTAGTGTGAACTGGCGTTGCCCTACAAATATTCTTAACCCAGTTATACCAAGTATTCATAAAAATGAAGATTCCGCGAGTCAGAAAATAATAGCTTCACATGAGGGTGGTGAGTTTAAGGCATATAGATTTGCAAATTATAAGCTTATGTTAGAGCAGTTAAAGGAAGATTTGAATAGAGATATGCGTGATAATATGAAGGCAGTAATCTTATGCAGAACAAATTATGATGGTATGGTTCCAGCTTTTATGCTTGAGTCAGACAGACATTTTAACTTTGGCATTTCTGATTCCAAGATGACAATGGACAGCCCTCTGCCAAAAAGTATTATAGGTATGACATCTCTATTTACAGAGAGGACATCCCCAGCGGTAGAACGTTCTTTAAAGATGATAGTTCCAAGAAGAATGCAGTGGCAGGTTACTGAATTAATAAAGGTACTTAAGTTAAATAATAAGAGTATTTGGGATTTAGACTTGGATGATATTGAGTATTCGTGCAATTGCATTCTTGATTTTGTTTCTGCTGTCAGAAAGGTTTTGTTTGTTGACGGGAAAAGGGATAAATCTATGGAGTTGCAGTCATATCAGCTTATTCTGTTTTATTTGATGCAGAATGTGTATAACAATGACTCAACTTACAGTGAGGGTGCACGTGCATTTATTGAGGCTATTTTGTTTATTATCAGTTCAAATGATTTCAAGACCATTTACGACTTTCTTGATGAGGTTGAGTACTTGAATGACCGTTTGAATGGTCGTATCGGAAAGAAGAATGCACCGTTGCAGATAGCTACAGTTCATGAGTACAAGGGTAAGGAGTGCGACTCTGTATATATATGGAACGATTCAGATGGGGTATTTCCAAGTAGTAAGTGTGATATTGGTGATACGGAACAGTTAAATGAGGAGAGACGTGTACATTATATTGCGTGTACACGTGCAAAGAAGCGCGAGCATATTTATTGTATGAGTTCAAAAGTGGGTATGTTTGTAAGTGAAATGGATTTGACTCTTGAAAGTCCTAAGACAGTAAGTACGACTTTGAAGAAGTCTAGTAGTCCATTGGAAGGGTGTGAAGTACTTGAGTCTTTATAGAGGGACAGGGGTAGTATGTGAAGGTGGAATTAAGTCTTTGGGTATTGCTGAACGTCTTTTTACTGGTTATGCTGATACATTTATTACACCAGATAGGACTCCTAAAATGAGAAACGAGCATTATGTGCTGACATTCAGTGATAATGTCAGCATAAAATGCAGTTTTGATACACATTTTAGTGTAGATGGTTGGTTAATGAGTGTAGATGATCTTGATGACGGTATGACCATACAGCATGTTGAGAAGCCAGAGTTTGGAAAAATAACCAAGTGTGAGATTGGCGATATGTTTGATTTTGGTGTTGCTGTTGGGACAGTTATAATGCTTTGTGACCAAGAAATCAGGGGTACTGGTGCTTACAAATGTTTTAATACAGTCACTGATGTTTTAAGACAAACTGGATTTGATTCTGGTCAGTCTAAGTTATTTTTAGATGTTCTTGGTTCTGATAATGTTAATAATGTTGTTCTTAGTGATACATTTTTGTTTCAATACAATTTTGATGAGCGCAGTAAGCTTTTTGCTGGTGTACTCAAATCAGGTGTTCTTTCGGGTACAAAGGATATACTTGAAATCAGGTGTGATAATAAAAGTTTATTATCAGGGGTAGTTGTTCTTGGACGTTCTGTAGGTTATTCATGTTCGTGTTTTGAGAATTGTATTGTTATACATAGTAATCCTAAGATTTATGTAAAGACAGTTGAGAAATATGCTGGTGATTTGTGTTGTTCTTTAATTCGTGATAACAAGTACCCAATAATCCTTGAAAATTATGTTAAGGTATATTGACTTTTATTGAACATAATGTTATAATATAGGTAACAAATTTGAAAGGATCTTTAACCAGTTGCAATTAATCTATTCAGATATGCTAAAAGAGTTTGTATAGATTTTAACTGGTTATGGCTTCAAGCTTAAGTGAGAGCCATTGTTGGAAACTTCAGTGGTGAGTATGAACTACGTTAGGGAGAAAAGTTAAAGACTTACCTTTGGATGTACGCAGCAGTCCGAAGCTCTAAGAGTCAGGCAGGAAGAAAGTAAGCCTAAGTTGGTTAGCATAAGCCAATATGGAAACTGAACGCCGAATAATAGGAGATATTTTATGGGATATACGGTTTGGAATGAGGAAGATATAAATAAATTAAGAGAATTATATTCTTGTATGAGTAATAAAGAGTTAGTGTCGATTTTCAATAATAAATATAAGTTAGAAAGTATTAAATGGAAGGCTAGGAGTTTAGGTTTATACAAAACATATAATTGTTATGCTAATAATAAGAAATACTCAATAAATGAAGAGTTTTTTAAAATACAATCAAATGAAATGTACTATGTTCTTGGTTTTTGGTGCGCTGATGGTTGTATTACATCAAGTGGTGGGAATAAGTGTTTTAATATACATATAAATCAAAAAGATGCTTATATATTACAAGAGATTTTGAAAGTTATGAAATCAGATCATTTAATTTATAATGGTGCAAATGATAGTGTATCCATAAATATATGTAACTCATCACTTTATGATTCTTTGATTAATCTTGGATTTACTGAGAGAAAGTCCCTAAGTTTAATATTTCCTATTATACCTGAAATATATCAATGTCATTTTATAAGAGGTTATTTTGATGGTGATGGTTGTATATCATCTGATGGTAGATTTATCTCTATAATTGGAACTAAAGAATTTTTAACAAGTTTATCCATTATATTAGCGAAAAATAATATTGTTATACATAGTATAGATAAATTAAAGTGTAATGATGAAAGGAATAATGCACCACATAGATTAACTATAACAAAGCAGTTAGAAGTATATAATTTTGGTAAATACATATATAGAGGTTTGCATTCTGAATTGTATCTCAAACGTAAATTTGATAGGTTTAATGATTTAGCAAATAGACTTGGTTCTGCATTGGAGTTTTTGTTAATTAAGAGACTTGGAAGTTATGCTTGTAAATAATGTATGCAAAGATGTATCTTTTGATGTCAGGGCATTGGTAGATGGTTATAAACCCTATGCTTGGCAGTATCAGAAATCCAACAGGCTTGATGAGAATATACGAAAGGCAGCAATATTACGTGATGGCTGTAAATGTATGATGTGCAGGGCTTCAGGGGTAGTTCTTGAGGAGCATCATATCACCCCGAGGCGTGAAAATGGAAGCAATACTCTTGGTAATTTGATAACATTATGTTGTAGTTGTCATGAGAAAGTCCCAGGCGATGAGGATAGTTATAAAGATTATTTCTATAGTCTTATCAGGGGTAGGAATGTAGCGTTGAAGCCAGCAATGTATGTGATGCAGGGTAAGAGTTATCTGTATGGCAGATTTAAGGATCTTGTAGATAGCGGCTGTGTATATTTATGTACTGGAGGTGATACGGCAAATAATAGGATTGACTGGGATATTGACAAGACACATACAAATGATGCAGCTTGTGTTACTGATGTAAGATGCCTGCCAGATAATCTAAGGACTTATGTTTACACAATAAAGCCCCAGCGTAAAAAGTTACAGACAAAACAGGATACATCAGGTCTGGCAATAAAGCATAGGGATTTGGTATGGTACAAGCCAAGGGGTAGGGAGCCAGTAAAGTGTCATGTGACAGCTATAATAAGGACAGGAAGGAATATCGGAAAGTATGTATTAAAATCATTAGACAATGAACAATTTGGACCAATTTTAGGTAGTAATTTAAGATTAATATTTAATTGGAGTAAGAATTTTTTATTTGTATAATTTATAAGAAAGGATAATATAATTTTGTTAGATTTATAGTAGATTTTAACAGAGTTATATTTAAAGGTATTGTAAAATGATTATAAATCAGGTTGATGATAAGGTATTCGAGGCTCGTCTTGATTATGATGATGTTGAAAATTATGATGAGGCAGTAAGTCTTATGAAGAGTAGAACAGATAATCCGCAGAAGTTTATGGAGCTTATGACGCCAGCTTTTCATAAATTTTTAGCAGAGGTTATAAGCGAGTATAATGTTGGTGAGATAGGTGGTTCTGATGTTGGCTTTATGCTTGAGGACGAAACAATTATAATGGTTGCGAAGTTTTTTGACTCTCTGAAAGACTCTGATATACCAGAGTATGTACATGAAGCTCTTGAAAATTTTCTTTCTAATGGTGGAGTTGAAAGGCTTGCCGAGATTGCTGGTCTTTCACCAGAAGATATGCAGGAAACTTTGGGCAATATTATTGATGGTGATGTTGTCGATGAGCAGCTTGTCGAGTCCGAGTCTGAACTGGAATACCCAGATGTGGATTATAGGACTTCATATTTTCTGTTTTCATCAATGTCTGAGGCAATAGGTTTTTGTCATGTGGCGAAGACGAAGTTAAGGGGTAGTTCAGTTCTTTATAAGGTAGTGGATTCTAAGTCACCAACTTTGAGGGGTAAGTATATACTTGAAGCTGATGTTGCAAATGCTGATGATGAAAGACATTTACGTGAGTTTGTGCGGATTACTAATAAGGAAGTTGGGTTTTCGGTTTCAGTTATAGAACATTGTGAGATAGTTGTGAAGTTCGATGCAGTAAAGAAACTTGCAATGTGTTAGGGGGTATCTTATGAAGAGCTTTGAAGAAATTCGTGTAGAGATTTATAAGAAGGAGTATAAGCCTACCATTGAGTTATTGAAGTCTGAAAAATTAAAGCTTCAAAAAGAATATGTTGATGTAAAGTATTCTGCGGAGGTTTTACGAAGGAAGTTAAAATCAAATGGTATTAATCTTGTCGAATATCCAGAAACTACTGAATGTGAACGTATTATGTTTTCTGCAGAGCCAGATGTTTTACCTGTGTGTAAGATTGAACAGCTTAGAAATGAAGTACGAAAAAAGTATGATGATAAGATTGTTGAATTACAGAATTGTATTGGGGACTTAAAAACTTATATTAAAAAGTATAAGTTATTTTATAGGAATGGTACAATAGCTTTAATGTCACATAAAGAAAATGAACCCACAGAACAGCAGTTACATGAGATGCTTATTGGTATAGGTAGAAGTGCGTCAATGGGAACACTACATAAGCAAGTTTCAAATGATAGTATAAAGAAGATTTGTAATACATTTGATTCAATTTTTAAAATATAAGAAGGTATTATGGTATGTATAAAAATGAAGATGATGCTATATTAATTTCGTTGAAAAGAGAGTATAAATCTTTGGAAGAGGAGTTTGAATGCGTTAGTTCATCTGTTGAAGATGTACTTAGTAAGTTAAGGTTGAAACTCATTGAAATAGATATGCCAGAGCAGGAGACTTATGTTCCATTAGATAGCATAGGTAAAACTTGTAATAAACAAGTTATTGATTTACAAAATGAGGTTGGTGAACTGAAGGTCAAAATCAGAAATAAAAAGAAGGTGTATTCTCATGCCATGAAGGTACTAGTATGTAATAGAGATATGCCAGATTATTTGCTGGGTGAATTTGGTAGTAAAAAGGAGTATGATGCTATGATGGGTATGATTTCAGTGTCATCAGGTTGTAGGGAGACTCATTATTCAAATAATGAGTCTTATGAGGCTATGATTGATACATTTGTGGAATCACTAAAACAGCCATAAAGGATTAAATATGAGTAAAATTTTTATTTTAGTTTGTTTTGTATACTTATTGTGTTTAACTGGTTGTGGTTCAAAAGGCAATCAAGGGGTAGTTGATTTGTCAGATGATGAAGTTATTATGCTAGAATGTATGTATAATAATAAGGAGCGTATTGAATCTGGAAAGTTATTTGATTATCAGTTAGATAATCTTGAAAGATATAGACTCGCAAAGGATTATATGTTGGATAAATATCCAGATTGCAGTTATGAATTTATTAATGGAGAGCCAAAGAGTAAATTGACTCTTTATGCTAAGTTTTATATAGAAGATGATTCAGATACTGTATATCAGGTATGTGTAAAGGATAATTTTGTTGTTGAGGATAATTTTTATGCTTCATTTTTTGAGTCACAGTATGAAGATTATATAGTCGAGTATCTAAGGGATAGAATAAATGGAGTTATAGAAGTTTCATCAAAAATGCCATTTACAAAAGGTGTAGATTATGGTCTTTCAATGGAAATATCTGATATTATAAGTGGAGAGATTGAGATAAATACAAACACGATTATTCATATAATTGGAAGTTGTGAATCTGATGTGCTTGTTACTATAAGAAGTATGTCCGAGGACTGTAATTTATACGGTTCTTATATAATTTATTTTTATAGAACTGCGGAAGATTATAGGATTGAAAACTATTCAGATAAAGAAACTTTTCAGTATTTTAAGGAGTAGTATGTGTAGATTAGTGGAATAGGAAATTTTATATGAGAATGATTGATTTGGTCGTAGCTGGGATAACTTTGGGCTTATTGTGGGGTAGTTGGCAGTTTGTATTTTTATTTATGAGTAAGCGGTCTTATAACAAGCTTAAGTATGAAAATGAGCGTTTTTTAGATTTTTGTCTAAGGAGTTACGATTCTTTTATTTGGAAATTAAGAAAGGTATTTCATATAGACTGGTTTTATAATAGTAAAGCTTTTCGAATTTATTTAACATTAAGAGGGATAGTTTTAGTTCTGATTGCTGTTGCACTTTGTATAATGCTTTTTATGTTGTATAAAACTGAGTATTGGAATTTGTTGTTTGAGAGGATTTAGGGTATGTTAATTACTGTAAATGCTAAGTTACAGTTAATTATAAAATAATAAAATAGTAAGGAGTTTATGAGAGATGGGAAAAAGAAAATTTGAGTTTGCAAGAAAGGTAGTTAATGGAGAGAAGTTAGAGGAGAAGGCTTTCCCCGAAGCACAGATTCCAGTTTATATGACGAAGAATTCTGCTGGTTGTGATTTCTTCTGTGCGGAAACTATTAAGGTTCCATGTATGAGGAAGGCATCATCAATTGCTACACCAGTAGGCGCAGGAGGCATGGGCATGATTATTGGGAGAGGCAATATAGTTTCAAATTTCAAGCCGACATTGGTACATACAGGAATCAAGGCAGATATGCAGCTTGATGTGGTTTTAAGATTATATAACCGCAGTTCAAATCCAAAGAGAGGTCTTGTTCTTGCAAATGGGGTAGGTGTCATAGACGCTGACTATTATAATAACGAGAGTAATGACGGTGAGATTATGTTTGCATTTTATAATATCAGTGATGAGGATATTACTATAAAGGCAGGCGAGCGCATTGGTCAGGGTATTTTTGAAGCGATTTTAAGACCTGAAGAGGGCGAGATTCGTATTGCTGATGATGAGCGTAAAGGTGGCTTTGGATCTACTGGTAAGGATTGATATGAAGGAGAGGGTATTTATTATAATATGGCTGATAGGTGTAGTTGGAGTGGCAGTCCTGTCAGCCAGTCACCCTGTTCTTTTGTTGGTTTTACTTTTACAGATTATTTTGTCTGAGTATTATTTATATCAACGCAGACAGGTGTTATCTTATCTTAATATTAAGAAAGTATCTTTTATAGGAGGAAAAAAACTTCCTAGTGGTTTAAGACTTGGAAAATTTCAGAAGTTTGTGTACTGGTTATTAAAACCATAGGAAAGGATAGTTACCATGAGTTCAGATTTCATAGGTTTTATTTTGGGTATATTTGGTGCTATTGCTGTATTATTTGCATTATTAGCTTGTTATAGCAATTTACATAAAGGTTTTCATTGGTATAATGTAAGTTTGTTAAGTTGGAATTTTTCTATAAATGTTTTACATGTAGTTGCTATTATAGTGTTAATGATTTGTATTTTTATGATTGTGCATAAAGCGGATCATATAAATGGTTATAAGGTTTATTGTGAGTTTCATTCACCGAAGTGTGAGGCAGATAATCTTACATTTAAAAGTGGACATTGTATGATGTGCAGTTCATCAATAAATGAATCAGGGGTACTTGAGGATAGAATAACTGGAAATATTATAAGGTTTTCTGAGGTATTTAATTCTTATGCTGAGTATCAGGAAATGGGGCAGATAGCAGGGGTAGTGCATTGTGCGGTGGTTATCATATGGGTGTTTGCATTTATTCTGTTTCGTAAGGGTTTTAAATTAATTTCTAAGAAAGTTTAATAAAGTGTATTGACATTATTGACTTTTTGTGGTATACTGAATGTATCAAATTAAAGGAGGGCTTTAGGTATGGATGCGAAGCAGGTTTTTGAATCATTGGGGTATATTCAGTCAAGGGAAGATGATGATTATATTCTTTACGAAAAAGAGATAGACAATGGTGAGGACTTAAAGATTGTTAGTTTTTGTGACCAGTTAAGAAATGTTAAGGTGTATTATGAAAGTGAAATGGATACGCCAAGTATTGATATGGAGCTTTTTAAGGCGATTTCAATGCAGATTAAAGAGCTAGGTTGGTAGAATTATGTTTAATCAGTATATAGAAGGTCTTTTATTATTAAGACGTGATTTAGATGCAATAATTGATAATGAAATTAATTCTGTAATGCATGAACGTGGAAATTCTACGGCATTAAAGGAATCACTTGAATATAAGATTGAGACGGCAAGGGTGTTACAAGGGGTATATAAAGAGAAGGAAACTTTAGGTTTTTGAAAAACTTTTAAAGGTATGACTTGACATTTGTAAGATTATTTATAAAAATTTAAAATTTGTCTTGACAATTTTGACTTTTTGTGGTATAATATAAGCATACAAATGTAAATCAGGAAAGGGGTATAAGTGTATGCAAACATTATTTATCGCAAGTGAAGACTGTAAGAGAGAGTTTAATCGTTGCAGGGCGCACGGTTATAAATCAATCCAGTTAGCAGATGGGGTAGCTGGAGCAGATGCAGTAGTTGTTGCCGAAGATGGGGACAAGCTTATTATTAATAAGACTGAATATTGTGAGGGCGAGGAGGAAGTTTATATTATCGCTTGTAAGAGTTTTGGTCTTGTGTCAAGGAGTCTTGATACAAAAGTATCAGTTGTATTTTGTGATGATGATGAGATGCTTGTTACATTATATAGTGGTGCAATCCTTGTTGAAGTGGATGGTCGTTTGATAATGCCATCGGTAGGTATAGCTGAATCAGATTTGCCGATAGTTGATATGGATGGTATTTATTGGGTAACAGCGGAACATCTGTTGGGGTACGGTAAGTATATGAGCCTGAAAGGCAGATATATGTATGATTTTGAGTTCGTATTTATTTTATCAGGAGAGCTTGCACCAACTTCATCATTCAGGTTTAAGCATATTGAAGATGAAACAGTGGATATTTCAGGCGGTTACATAGCTCAGTTAGAGTATAATGCTCAATTGAAGCAGCAGATGCTTCATGTGAATGCAGTTCTTCATGATGTATTTGGAAGAACAGGCACAGATGATATTGAGTACTGAGATATGTAGGAGGAGGTGTAGGAGGACGAAGATGAGGTGTTGGTGGAAGATTATGTTTAAGTCAGTCTGAAATGAAGGTTGATAAGCTTGTGGTCGATACCATTAAGTATGATGCTGGAATGGCTGTAGTTCTTACAATCATAGTCAACCTTTTGATTTTTATTTATATAAGGTGTCTTATAACGGCAGGGAGGAAGATCATGAGTGGTAAGGCAGTTATAAAGTCAATGCGTAATGGTGCATTTTCAGGGTATGTTCGTTCAGTATCGAGAGCGAAGGGTACATTTGAAACTACGCAGGATATTACGAAGGCAAAGAAGTATACTAATCAGGTGACACTGGAAGGTGATATAGATTTTTGCACAGGGGTAGGATTTCAGCGTGGTTATGTTTTTGGTTATGATTTTATATAAGGTTTAAAGTAGAGGCTGATTGCTGAAAAGCAGTCAGCTTTTTTTATTTTATTGTTTTTATTGTTATAAGGTTGTCATGATAACTTTGAAAGACTTGTTTGGTTCTGGTGATATGCTTCTAAATTTAAAAGCTTGAAAATAATATTATTGTTTCAAAGGAGCGCGCAGATGAAGTTTTACAAGTCAGGTGAATTTGCGGCGATGCTTGGAATTACTTCGGTCACTCTGCGTACTTGGGACGAGAAGGGGTGGTTGAAGCCACATCATCGTTCCCCATCGGGGTATAGATTTTATTCTGATGAGCAGTATAAAAAATATATGAAGGGCGAGTACTCTAAGTGCTCAGGTGAAAATTAATGGATTTTAGGTTTACGGAGAATTATGAGAAGTATAGGGATATTTTAAATATGCGTGCAGTTGATTGTCTTTGTAAGCATGTTTGCAATCTTGATGGTGAAAAGGCTAGGAAAGTTTATGAACTTGGTCAGAAGGTAGGTTATAAGCAAGTTATTTGGGGGTATGGAGAAGGATATTCAGAGTTATACGAGATGAATCGTGTAGTTCATCTTAGTCGTATACAGCGTATTGTATATGATAAGTTAAAGTTTCCAGTTAGAATTGTTATAGGTGAACAGGGTGTTCCTTGGGTAGATAATTTACATACAACAATAGCTGGTATACTTTGTTTTGGTGAGGATATGTTGTTATCTGAAATACCAGTTTATATTGTGGATATGCGTGAGAATATACCAGTTCTTGTAAATGTTGAAAGTAGTATTGATATGAACTACAAGGGTATTGAAGGTATCATTGATTGTGCTGAGAAGCGTCTTGCTCGAGTACATATAGATTTGTATGATATAAAGTATACCATAGGAGAGTTTATGAGGGATAATAAAATATTAAGGGGTAGTTTTGTTCTTTCAGAAAGTTATTTTGATAATTACAGGAGTAGTTAGTTATGTGTAAGTTTGTTGATTTTTGTGCATCTAGTTCAAATGATGCGGATTGGGATTCATTTTATTCATTTCCTGTTGATGTAAAGGCTAGAATACTGTATTTATGCCTTACAGGAGTATGTAAAAGCACAAAGTCAGCTTCAAAATGTGTAGGTCTTGACTCTCATGGCTGGGCTGTGACATCGGTTTTAAAGTGTTATGGTTTGGTGGGTAATAATATAGGAAGATACAGTGGGAATAATCTTGGTCTGCGTGATTTTAAGGAGTTAGTTCGCCAGCATCCAGATGGGGTACTTACTCCCGATAATGGTGATTCTATGGATAAATGGGTTCGTGCTATTGTATCTAAGAATAAGCATTATTTGAGGAATATAGATTCATTGCCAGCTGATAAGAAATTTGTTACTGAAATACCTGTTGCAGAGAGTGGTTTTAAGAGAAATATTGTAGTTGTGTGTATTTTTATTTTTGTTGTGATTGTTTTTGTTGTCGAGCTTTTGTTTAGTTAGGGGTAGATGCTATGGAATTTTTTGTTTATGCTTTTGTCTTAGTTGATTTGTTTTTATTGATTAATGAAGTTTCATTGTGTTTAGGGGAGTTAGGTATTTCTTATCCATTAGTTGTTGCTATTGGAATTACAATGTTTTTAGCTATAGTTGTCTATCCATTAGTTGTTGCTATTGGAATTACAATGTTTTTAGCTATAGTTGTATTTTCGATACATAGATATTATTCCAAGGAAGAGTATTAATTATGTCAAATGAAACTGGTTTCAAGATAGGTATAATTTTAATTATAGTAATTACTATATTTGTAAGTTTAATTGAATGTACTGGTGAGAGAGTTGAGTATATGAAAGAGTCAGTGGAAAGTACGGAAGTATAGTTTATAATTTTAGTTGGCAAAATTTTAAGTGATGTCAGCTAGTTTTAATCCTGACCTAAGTTTGGTTTACTTTGCAAGATTTGTTTTGAAAAGTTTAGTGGAACGTTAAGGAGAGGTGGTGATGCCAATGTTTGGAGCCGATAGGTTTAAGGAGATATTTGAAAAGTACAAAGACAGACCCTTATTGCTATACGGCGACCCTTAGTTACCTGATGTAGATGGTCTTATGTCTTTATTGTTGATGTGTCAGTTTGTATCAATGTTTGGGCTAAAGTATTCTTGGTATGTTAATTCAGACAGAGAGCATGGGTGGTTAATAAATCCAAATAAAGTAAAGGGGTATTTAGTAATTGCCGCTGATTTTACAATTAGTTTAAATGAATTAAACGAACTTGTGGATAATGATGTTGTTGTTTTAAGTACAGACCATCATGAAACAGGTAAGGAATTTCAGGAGAGTATTGGAAGTACTTCAGAGGGTATAGTAATCAATAATCAGTATGAGTTTGAACCAGATGAAGATAGGTATCTCTCAGGTGCTGGGGTATTCTATGAACTTATTTGTGAAATTTATCCAGAGTTTGCAAGTAAGGAGCGAGAAGCAATTGTTGGAATTACACTTTTGTCTGATATACGGCAGATAGAGAATAAAAAGGCTCGGAAGTATCTTCGCACAACTTATTCAATTAGTACGGATAACCAGTATGTAAAATATTTGATAGATAACACTCTTGATTATGATTTTGGCTTTGGTACTCCGAAACTTGATAGGAATTTTATTGATTATACTTTGAGTCCGTTTATCAACGCCTTGCTTCGTTTTGACAAGACTTCTGAAGCAGTAAGGTTTATTTTGGGGTACGGACTTGAGATTCATTCTATGCGTGATGCTCAGAAAGATTTGCTTGCTATAATGGCAGATAAGGCACAGATTAGTAAGTATCCGAATATAACTTATATCGTTATAAATGCACTGGATTATTTTAATACGGGTGTGCACATTACAAGCTTTTTGGGGTACTTATGTAATGATTATAAGAACAAGAATGGTGGCACTTCTGTATTAGGTATGGTTGTTGAGAATGGTAAGGTTATTAGGGCTTCTTTCAGGGGTAGATATGATGATATTCATTATCGTTCAAGCTTCAGGCAGTTAGGAATTAATGCAAGAGGTCATGCTGGTGCTTTTGGCATAAAGGATTTTCAGCCTGATGCAGAAACATGGATGCAGTTGAGTGATTTGGTAGGTGATTTGGAAAATGACCATATTAGCACTTACAAGGTTATTGAAACTTCAAATCTTGCTGGTACTTTATTGCAGAAGGGTTCAGTTATAGCGGAGGAGAATTGTTATGTACGTGATATGTATAGGACATATATTAGGTATAAGGGTTCTCATATCAAGGAAGTAAAACATACTTATAAAATGGAGGAATTTTCAGATGAGGATTACATAATGGGTAGAAAGGCAGATTGTGAGGATAGGAATGGAAAGTATAAGTACATAAGAGATGACAATGGAGTTCCAGTTTCAAAATATATAGAGTACACTGTAGATGGTCGCAGAGTAAAGTCTTTTGGGGTAGAACTTACCGAAAAGGTTTTAATCTTACCGATTCTTGAAAAGGGGTATGTGCAGTTGTATGTAAGAAATGATTTGGAGTGATTTTATGGAGTATCATACTTTTGAGACTGTTATAAAAGTTAGCGATTACTAGGAGTACAGATTTGAGGAAAGGCTAAGTGGTCATTTATCTGTAATGACTGAAACTTTTAATTTAATCACATCGGTTGCAGATTCGAGGTATTGAAAGTCTTGTAATGGAAGGTCTTGAAAAGACTGTTCTTTATGATAGTAGTTATTTATCTTTGGATAAAAAGACTATATTTCAGTTGAATCTAAAGGATTTTCATCCAGATAGATTATAGAAAAGTAGTGTAAGGAGGATTTAAGTTTATGGCTATGAAAATCAAGGCAAATAATGCATCTCGGGCGCGAAATCGAATAATTGGTATAATTATTGCTCTTTGTGTTGTAGTTTTTGTCTGTATCATGACAGCAATCAGTTCAGCGGAAACTAAGAAGACTATTTCTGTTGTAAGAATTAAGCAGGACAGCCCAATAGCGGCAAATTCGCTTATTACGGAAGATATGGTTGAAGTTTATCCTATGTATTATAAGGAGTTTCAAACTTATGGTACAATGAAATTTTCTGATGGTAGTACAAGAAGTACAATTGTAAGATGGGAGGATAGGGATTTAGTTTGTGGTCAGCGTTATGCAGCTTATTATATGCGTTCTGGCACAGTTTTATTCTGGGATGCAACTTTCAGAGACCAGACAAGAAAGAATTCTTATCTTTATTCTATGACAGGTGAGCTTTTAAATATTAATATGACAACAACTGGTGAGTTTGGTAATATGGTAGTCCCAGGTGATAAACTCAATATTAGATGTACTTATACTGAAACAGAGTATAATCTCCCATCTGAAGAAGTATTTATGCTTTCACAGGAATATGGTACAGAATTACAGACAGAAGTTGAAGTTGAAAAAACTGAGATGCTTTTTGATGAGGTAGTTATACTCGATATGTTAAATGGTGGTGGGAATAGTGTGTTTGATATTTATTACGATTATATTTCTTCAACCAAGAGTCAGCAGATGGCTATGCTTGCAGATGAAGGTTTTCTTGACAGCGTTCAGCCAGCAAGTATTCTTCTTGAGGTAACTGCGGAGGAAGTAGAGCATTATATGAATGTTATGAGTAAGGGTGCTTCTTTCCAAGTGACATTATTACCAAGAACAACAAGTTCACAGATTACAGAGAGCTTATCTGAGATTCAGACAGCATTAGCTGGTATTGCAGCAGGACAATAATTTGGAGGGGCAGTTGAATGGCTTTTTTAGACAAGTTTATAAATAAAGAGAAAACTTCACAAATGAGTATCACTTCTCCGAAGGAAGTGTTAAATGAAATTCTTCGTCAGGCTTCTGGTAGTACAGCAGTCAGGGATTTGAAGTATGATATTTTTTATCAGATATTTGCCTTTAAAGGGGTAGTTGAGGGTATTGGAACTTCTACTCTTGTGGCAAATGTGGCACAGGCTATCGCGCAGACAGGGCTTACCGTACTTGTTATTGATACAAGTATGCTGAGTCCTGTACAGGATATATTATTAAATACGTCTGTTAATTCAGAAGTAGATAATACAACAGATGAGAGACTTGATTGGTTTGATATGCCATATACAAAGAAGTCAGTTCTTCATATCTCAAAGTTGAATGGAAATATTTCAGTTTTGTCTTTTAAAGGTAAGAAGCATACTGTAATTGATATGCTTTCTACAACGGATTCAATTTCTCTTGTGGATATTGCATTGACACAGTTACATAATAAGTTTGATATTATTTTGATTGACATGACTCATGAGCTTACAAGTGTTGCAACAGCTTGTTTGCAGCAGGCTCAACAGGTTATTCAGGTATGGAATGATTCACCAACTGCGCTTGGAAATCTTGAGGGTTTCATTACAAATAGTGTGACGTTATCCTGCCCTTTGGATAAGATGCGTCATGTTGTTTTTAGTAAGATGAGTAAAGATATTATAGGTAATCTTGATGAGGTGATTAAGCAGTATAGATTGAAGAGTATTGCGAAGAATTATGTATCTGAGGAAGTTGCTTTACAGTTAGTTGCAGGTAAGTCTTTATGGACTTTGCCATCTTCTGATAATATGATAAAGGTATACAACGACTGTGTTGCTGATATTGTATGTCATATTTTGAATATCAGGAGTGATGATGAACCAAAGGGTACAATTACTTCAAATGATATTACTGATGGTAAAGTAGATGGTACTTTAACTAAGAAGATGCGCGAAGAAGCAGAGGAAAGTGCTGGCGGTATTGAGATATTGGCAGAGATACCAGAGCCTGATGGTTCAAATTCATTAAAAGAAATCACAGGTAATAAGAATGATGGCTGATAAAGGGGGTAGAAACGGTGCTTAGTTTAACAGAAGTATTTAAAGCCCAGACTAAATATGGTGTAACAAATGTGTACACTGAGTCAGGTGAAACCTTATCTTATGAAGTTTATCTCGTTGGTTGCAGGCGTATGTTAACGGATAAAACGCCAGTAGATTATTATTCATGGGATATAAAGCGGCAGAATGACTTTACGGATAACCTTATTATTAATTATGTGCGTTCCAATCAGAAGTTGGTGCAGGGTTTTATTGATGAAAATAATGATCTTGACCAAGATGCTTTGATTAACAGACTAAGAATTGATATTGTTGATTTTGGTATTTTGCGTGAAGCTCTTGAAGATGATACTGTACAGGAAATTCAGATTAATGATTGTAAGACCATATGGGTTGTTCGTTCAGGTAGGTCTGAGTTGTTTGTGGATAAGAATGGTAAGCCTTATCAGTTTGTATCGGATTTGGAGTTGCATTCTACAATTGATAGACTTATATATAATCCGAATGGTAGTACACCTCGTATGACAAAGGTTAATCCTTTATTAAATACGAGAACAGCAGGTAAGGGGTATCGTCTTTCAGCCGTTGATAGTACAGCTATTACTCCAGACAGTAAGATTGGTTTTGATTTTCCATGTACATCTATTACAATTCGTAAGTATGCACCAAGTATGCTTATGTTTCCAGACTTTGAGAAGTTTGGTTCTCTCACTCCAGAAATTTCAGATTTCTTAAGGTATTGTGGTCGTGCGAATATTCGTCTTGCGTGCGTTGGACCGACGTCAAGTGGTAAAACAACACTTTTGAATGCGGTATGTTGGGAGGTAGACCCAGAACTTCGTTTGATTCTTATACAGAATCCTACCGAGATTATGATTTATAATCGTGCAGATGAAAACGGTGCAAATTCAAGAAATGCACTTCATTGGGAGGCACAGGATTTACCACCAGAAGCAGCTAAAGACCCGACAACACCTACAATGGCGAACATGATTGCTCATACATTGCGTAATACACCAGATGTTATTATCCCAGGTGAGGTTCGTACTCCAGACGAGTTTTATCAGATGAATCGTGCTTTAAAAACTGGTCACCGAGTTCTTACGACATGGCATGCTATGGATGGTGCAGATGCAATTGATCGTGCGTCAACAGAGCTTTCAACTATCGGGGGTAGTCCTCAAGACCATGCTAGGTCACTTGCAAACTCTTTTGATATTATTGTTTCACAGAGAAAGCTTGGTGATGGTCGTAGAAAGGTAATGGCTGTTGAGGAGTTGACTGGAAGGCTTATAGATGGGCGTGCAGAAACTAATGTACTATTTGAGTTTAAGTTGACTGGTGATTCTGAGAAAGACGAGTCCACTGGCAAGGTTAAGCAGATTTATGGTTATTTTCAGCAAGTTAATGGTATAAGTGAAAAGCTTGTACAGGCATTTTATTCAGTTGGTATTACAAAGGATGAAATTGCAGCTTATATAACTCCACCACCACTTGTAGATGGTAGGTCAAATCTTAAGTCACAGGATGAAGTTGAGAAGAAGCGTTTTGAGGATTTAGACAGGTTGTATGGTAGATTAAAGTCAGATGAGGAAAAGGAAGTATCTTCTATCTTATCACAGCCAAGTATCGGTTCCGTTCTTGCAGCAGATGATGACGGTGACGATTCATTGTCATTCTTGTAGAAAGGAGTAGTTTATGGGTTTAATTGTTAAGACCATAACATGTGTTTTTAATCAGTCCAGTTGTACTTCCTTTCAATTAGGTGATATTGTTCGTATTGTTCTTATAAATGGTGCTGTTATAGATGGTACATGTATTGATATAGGTATGAATTGTTTTACATTACTTGGAATAGATGGGCAGAATAAGAGTTTTGTTTTAAGTGACGTATATGATTTTACTGTAATGAGAAAGGGGTGAATAGCATGAGGGGTATTTTACTTGATGTGCATATGACAGTTGAACGGACTTGGGAAGTAGATAGTGATTTAATTAGACTTTTTCTTATAGTTTGTTTGATAGGTGCTGTTTATTTCTTTTCTTATCAGATTCAGGTAAAAATAGCTTCGGCAATGAAGAAATTTTCCGAGAAGATAGGAACTTATTCAGTTTCAAAAGAGTTTACATTACAACGTTATGTGTATCAGCATAGTACAGGTTTGTTTGCAAGGTTATATAGGTGGGTAAATGCGCAGTTGGTTGCTTTGGGAATGAAGCGTCTTGGCATCACGGTTTTTGGTTATCTATTGTTTTGGGCAGTCATAGCGATAGTGCTTGGTTTGATAGCTTCTTTTGTGCTGAATATGGGTCTTGCATTTTCACCGTTCATGATTGTGATGCTGTATGTGGTAATGCTTGTAATGACAAGGGTTATTGTGTCGGAGCGTATGGAAAAGCGTGAGCGTGATGTTATGGACGCCATAGACCTTATAGTTCCAGAAGTAAAAACTGGTATTAAGAATGCGATTGTTGCATATCGTGATAATTTTGCTCCGAGCGTGCGTGATGATTTTGTTGCATTTATTGTAAATGTGCAGGACAGAGGTTATCCATTTGAAGATGCAATGTATATTCTTGCAGATAACTTGGGTGTTGTATTTAATGATTTCGCGCAGAAGGCAATTTATTTTGAGGCTGTTGGTGAAAAGGAAATGGTAGATATCTTTACAGATATTTCGGAAACTAACAGACTTAGACGACAGCTCAGGGACGAGAATAGTAATGCATTTGCAGCTTTAAAAAGTTCTTTTGTAGTTTCTACAATAGCTGTGGTGGGGTACTTCTTTTTTCTTATGTTTACAGATGATTTTAGCAGGGAGTTCTTTCTTTCATCAACGGCTGGAAAGTTTTTGCTGTTAGTAATGGTGGGGGTAGTGTTTGCGGTTCTTGCATATATTTCAACAATTAAGTCTAAGGCTATTTAAGGAGGTGAAAATGTGAGTATTTCAAGTAAGTTTATAGTATTTTTTGCCACAGCTTGGGCTGTTTATATGATACTTCAGAATTATGGTGTGTTTGAATTTGCCGCTAGACCTAAAAAGGTAGTAAATGAGGTAGAGGAGAAGCGTAAGCAGTCAAGAAAGCGTAAGTTTGAGCAGAAAAAGCTTGATTTGTATGTTTCAGCTTTGGAGTTATTCAGGGGTATCTTTATGTCAGATACTACATATGAGAATCATATGTATTATATAGAACGTCTTGAGCTTCGTACAGAGCATTTAGGTAGGCTTCTTACTCCAGAGGAGATTCGTGGTAAGTATGTGTTATTCCTTATATGTGGTGTAGTTATATCCCCTTTGGGGCTGTTTTATCCAATTGTATTTGCAGTTCCAATTATAGCCCTTGCAATGTTATTTACTTATCCTACAGCATTTAAGGGAAGAATACAGGAAGAAGATGAGATTATTGATGATTATTTCATAGATTTGTATCTGCTTTTGTATTCTAAATTGCGTCAGGGTTCACGTGCTCGTTTGAAAGGTACAGTTGAAAATTATATTGATACATTGGACGGAACGAGTAAGACGCGCGAGACACAGGTTATGTTGAAACTCGCAAGGTATTTTTTGAATTTGTTATCTTTGTACGAAGACCATATAGCTGTACCTAAATTAAGGGATTCTTACAAGTCAGCAACAATTATAAATTTTTGTAATGTTGCAACACAGTCACTAAATGGCGTAGACAACTTTGATAATCTTCTTACATTTAAAATGCAGTTAACAGACAGAAAAACAAATTTGATGCGTAAGCGTCAGCAGAAGATTCTTGCAGCAGGAAACAGAAGTATATATGCAATATGGGTTATACTTTTTATATTCATTGTAGTTGGTTGGAAATCAAAGTTGCCGACAGGTCTTTTTTAAGGAGATGATAGTGTATGGACAGTTTTGTTAAACAGGTATTTTTAATGATTCTTGGTTCAACGGTTGCTTTGTTTCTGTTTTGGTTGTTCTTTGGCGTGAAGCAGACAGATACTTGGTGGAAAGGAGCGTTGTGGACAGCGGCTGAAGGTGTTGAAGTAGGTATATCTAGATACTATTATGATTACTGCTACCTACCAGTAATTCATAATGGTGATGGAGTAGACCTCTCAATTGGAGGCAAATTCAGGGGTAGCAGTTACAATAATACTGTATTTTCTGGTGCAGGAAGTGCTACAAATTATAATTGTACAAAGATATATAGACAGACAGGTACTAACTTGAGTTATAATGATACAGCGGCAGACCATGTAGGAGATAATGGTTCTAAGACAGATTATATCAAGTTTAATGCTGGTTCAGATAGTCTTGAAGCTTTCTGGTCTACTGGGTGGAGATAGTGAGATAGACTTGTTGTGTTTGTTTATTATAATATTTTCGTACATTTTTGATGAAAGTATATCGGATTTGCCGCATATGACGTTTATCAGGCATTTGTAATGCAGTACCGAGAAATTTTTTATTTTTCTTTTTGGGGTACTGATATGTAAATATTATTTACATAAGTTTCTAGAGCTTATGCGTAAAAATATCGAAGAAAGGAGAAGAAATATGAACAAGACAGTTATCAAGGTTTTCACAATTATTGGTATTCTGGTGGGTATCTTCATTGCATGGCAGTTAATCTTTAATGAGGGTGGTATTCTCAGGACTGGTTATAATGCTCTTGCAGACGGTATTAATGGTCAGTGGGCTAAAGTTGCAGGTGACGGTCAGTCAATTCTTGCTAAGTGGGAAGACAATGCAAACGATAATGGCGAAGGTTTTAATATCGATACAGAGGCAGGAAATTAATTAAATCAGTTTGTAGCATAATAATGAATGAAAATGGTAGGTACTCTGCACGTACCTGCCATTTTTTAAGTTTAGAAGGAAATAGCGGGAGATGATGTAATTTATGAATAAGTTAGTTTATACCGTGTTTTCTACATTGGCATTTGCTATTATATTTGTTTTTGTATGGGATATGGTTTTTTATCTGTATAGGGTGAATAGTCTTAATACAAGAATTGAGAATATTACATCAGCCATGCAGAATGTGGTTATGCAGAATAATTATATGCCAGAATATGAGGCAAAGGTATTTCAGCAGTTATTGAAGAGTATGGCAGATGATTATAATAGGACAGTTACTGACGATGTAGATGCATATGCTCATGGAAGTACGCATTCAGTTAATGATTTTATACTTTATATGGATTGGAATTATAATGATGATGCAGTAATTCCAAGTTCAGGTATCACAAGTTTGGTAGATTCAACATCCAGAGTATACGAACAAATGGGGGTAGCTGAGTATTCAAATAATGTGCCAGATTATGGTGATATAGTAGTTATACAGTTAAGGGTTGTGGTTGCACAGCCTACATGGAATTTTATGCAGTCATCTAAGCAGGGACTATCTATAGTGGCAGGAAATACAGGAAGTGCGAATAAGATAGAAAACAATCATGTTACTACTGTAGGTGAAATGTTTACGACAGAGTTGGATTATACATATTATGTACCATGTTTGAGGTATAAGGCAACTTGGAAGTAAGAAGGGGGTAGGCATTATGCGTGTTAAGTCTTTATTAGCCGTAATAGTTTTGAATATATTTTTAATGCTGTTTACTACTCTGCTTCTTGAGTATTTAAGTCTTGATGAGCGGTTTAATCAGTTACAGAAAAACATACAGGTATGTACAGATATGACAGTGGATATATCGACTGCATCAGAAGAAATGTTTACTGAGAAGTATGCAAATGATATTTTGTCTGAAGCTATAAGACATAATGAGCATTCTACTAAAGTAGCAGCAAAGACATTATTAGGTATGTATAAGTCTGGTACTTCTGATGAGTTTAGGATTTATGGTGTGAATAGTTACATGCTTGCTAAGTATTATGCGCAGGAGGGTCATTTACCAAAGAGTAAATCAGATTTTGACAGCAAGGTAAATCTTTGGGGTACTGACCAGTTGAAGGTTGCGTATGAATTTATTTATGGTAAGGCTGGCAGTGATTATAGTCACCATGATTTAGAATGGGCTAACATAAATGAGTCGAAGGAGGGTTCTGGCGGTTCAAGAACACCAACAGCTAATTTTAATGCATTTTATCAGGGTATAGGTAAGAAAGTAATGTCTGCTGGTTATGTAAAGAGAAAAGATGGTGATGGTTTTAAGGTCGAGACGATGAAATATCCAACACTTGTTTCTATGGGTTTGCTTGTAGACCCATTAAATGAGGTTGATAGTTCTACAACTGCTGATACATTTACTTCTTCAGAGCATATAGGTAAGGCTTTTGGCAGTAAGCGCAATTCAAAGTATTACTTGACTCCTGCATCATTGGGTGTTACGTATATTCCGACAGAGGTGTTCAAGCCTGTTTTTATGGCAAATCTTGATACAATGATTCGATTGCAGAAAGCTTCAGGTGGTGGTATTTCAGGTGCAAGCGTGACTGATGCACAGGCAACAGTTGAAAGTGCTTCAGGTTGTGTTGATACAGATGTGTATGTATACGGGGCAAACGGTAATGGAGATATCCAGTATGGTATTCTGAATACTGTTAATGGGGCAGATAATCATAGTAAGCATATAAGGGGTAGTGATAATCACATTAATCATAAATCTGGTGCTGATGAGCTGATTGTGAATGATGGTACTACAGAGTATGATTTAAATTCACTCAAGGTAAAGGTAGATTATCTTCTTGTTGATTTTGCACAGCCAAGTTCAGCAAGACTTGCATCACGGTTAAATGGTCTATTGGGTTTGCCATCAGGTACAAGTGGTATGACAAATGAGGAATATACACGTCAGCAGTTTATAAGTGAATTTGCAGATACTGGTATGTATGCTGGCTTAGGCTCAGACTATGATGATATTAGAACTAAGCGTCTTGTTGCGAGGGTTTCAGTAAAGATGAAGGTTCATGTGCTCTATCAGTCCAGTTTGTTGCAGTGGATGTGTTATCGTACAAATACATCACCGCATATGGATATGAAGATGTATAATCCTGTGAGTGGCGATGTTTATAGTGACAGTAATGGTGTATGGTATCAGTACACAACATATTACTGCCAGTCAAGGTAATAAAGTATGAAAGGGGTAGGTGTCTTATGTTTGCAGTTTTATCGGAGATAAATTGTTTGGATAAACTCAATAAGTTAGGGGTTTATCCAGATGAGTTTTATACTGATTTGGACACGTTCAGGAATCGTGCCATAACGTTTAAAGATGCGACATTGATGGTGATATTTGCTGGGAGTTTCAGGTTTAATAAGCGTCATACGATTGAAATGATAAAGAATTTTGTAAAGCGTGCATCTTCTGAAAAGGATAGTGGTATCAAGAAGGTGTATGTGCTTTCAGACGTGGTAATTCCGAGCCTGAATAAGTATTATAAGTATCTCAGTTCAATAGACAGGGTGGATATCATGCGGAGTTGGAGTGTTGCTCGTTCAGATGTTGATATCTGGAAGTTCTTACAGACTGAGAAGCATGAAAGTAAGTGTTTTATGTCATCATATGATTTAGGCAATGCAACTCCGTTTGTTGAAGCTTATACTTCACCTGAGAGGCATAATACTGAAGATGAGTACACCAAGTTGATTTTTATTCCAAATATCAAGGAAATGTTGTCTTTAAGTTAATCTCATGTTGGCGGTATTAAAAGAGTAAAATTTTAATGCCGTCAATTTTTTATGCCAAAAGTAAAACTAAGTTGTTTTAATAAAGACTAGATTGACTTTGGATAAGCTAATGTCGGTGTAAATTTATAATAGCGAAGAAGAAAGGTGGTTTTTCTAAATGGTTCAGGGAAAAGCAATACTTGTTGTGGATTTAGGTAATTCATCAACAAAAATTAAGGTTATGTTTGGTAAGGACGCAAAGGGTAAATATCGTACCAGACGTTATGAGTTATCTAATGTATTTGCACCAATTGATGAGGGGTACGAGATATCCGAGGATTACAATCCTGCAACATCAACGGTTTTGCGTGTAGATGCTGAGTTAAACGGTCATGTTATTAAAGGCAATTTCTGTAATGGTGAATTGCAGGATAAAGAGAAGCCTTTAAGTATTATTAAGCCATCTGCATCTGCAAAGAAATATGATTTGGACTCTACAGTTTTGAGTTTACGTCTTGCATTTTTATATGGTTATAAGGCAATTGCTGATATTCAGCGCAAGAGTGAACTTGACGAGTTGGACATCAATTGGACAGTTATCACACTTTTACCACCAGGCGATGTAAGTGAGGGTAGAGAGCCAATGACAAATATCGTTAAGGATATTACTGTGATTGACAGTGTATTCCCAAGCATTAAAATTGACGTAACAGTTTCAAATGTGATAGTTCTACCAGAGGGTTTCTGTGCCTATGCAGGGGTAGTATATGAGAAGGGTGAGACTTATCGCAGCAGTCATAAGTTCTTGATTGATGAGAATGTTCTTGTGTTCGATATTGGTGCAGGCACGACAGACTGTGTTCTTATCAAGCAGAATAAGCTTATTCAGAACAGTAAGTATACAATTACGCAGGGTGGAAATAATGTATTTCAGTTTGTGCGTAGGAAGTTACGTATGAAAGGTCTTGACCTTGGTGATTCTGATATTAAAGAAGGTATTATTAAGGGTTCAATCAGGGACGGTGCAAAGACGATTCCGATTTCTGACATTGTAAACGCGGCAAAAGATGAGGTAGCCCAGAAAATTGTCAGCGAAATTGGTGATTTTATTGAGGAGACTGATTTGAAGGTGCGTTCAGTTGGTTACTTACTTATTTGTGGTGGGGGTAGCATGACAGATTCTGGTTCGGAGGATATTATTCCATTGAGCAAGAAGATTATTGAAAACTTTAAGCGTCTTGCACCGAATGCGGAGTTGATAGAGCTTCCTGAGCATATTGTTAGTAAGGAAGATGAAGATGATAATGTTGCTCGTGTGAGCGAGCCAATAAGTCCAAGAGATTTGAACCTTATAGGTGCAAGTATTTTGGCAGAGTCTTTATAAGGGTGATGATTTATGACAAATAAGGTGTATATTGGTGCAATAAGTCCAGAGGGTGAGCACCTTTTAAATGCATATTTGACAAAGTTTCTCCCTGATGCGGAAGTAGAACCTTTAAAGCCAGCAGGCATTAAGGGTAAAATGCGGAATAGAGGGGCACGTGCAGACGTTGCCCTTATTATTCTTGACGAGGCATTATGGGGGCAGTGTGTTGGTGCGGTAGATGATGTTCTTGCAATGAGCAAAACTCACAAGTATATTGATGATGATAGTTTAAAGCAGTTTTTAATAGCTCGTTTTGGGGTAGTTGATATTTTTGCGGATTCAGGGATTATTGTTCCAGAGGATTATATTGATGCTCCAGATTTACCAGAGATGAATACAGCTCATTCTTATGTTCCTATGGATAATGTGGTACACACAGTTGCTGATGATGATATTGATATGTCTACAGATTATCAGGAGGAGCAGAATATAGAGGAGCGTGACAGCGAGATTATATCAGAGCTTCGTGATAAGCTTGCCAAGAGTGAAATGCTTGTTCGTAACCTTACACAACAGTTGCAGGACGAGAAAGACGATGGTGAGGTTAAGGAGTTCATTAATAGAATTCGTGAGCTTGAAACTCAGCTTGAGGCAAAAGATAAGGAGCTTCAGAATCAGAGTAGTGAAGATTATATTAATATTGGCAAAGTAGCAAAGGCGGAGCGTGTACTTGCAAAAGTTGATTCTCTTGAAAAGCAGATTAAGGAACTTGGTGAAGCGAAGGCGGCACTTGAGTATGATAAGACCACTCTCGCAGGTGAAATTGAATTATATGAGGGGCAGATAGACGAACTCAGGTTGAAGGTAGCTGAGATTGAACCTTTGAAATCTCAGGTTGCAGAGCGTGATGAGAGTATTGAGGTTCTTAAGAAGCAGGTGGAAGAGTCCGATAATAATATTGAAACTCTAAGGAAACAGGTAGAGGAGTCTAGTAACAAGCTCAGTGAGAAGGAAGCCGAAATAGGGGTACTTCAATCACGTGTTGATGAAATTGGCGGTGTAAGTGACGAGCTTACACAGGCACGCGAAAATATAGCGCAGAGAGATATTGATTACAATAATCTTAAAATTGACTTTGAAGCTAGGGGTAGTGAGATTGGTGCTCTTAATGCTTCAATTGAGGATTTAAAGTTGCAAATAGAGCAGCTTAACGCACAGATTACTGGTAAGACTTCTGAAATTGAAGCTCTTAACGAAGAGATTAGTAATCTTAGCTCCGAAAAGACTGAGCAGTCAGGGGTAGTTGATAGTCTTAAGACGCAAATAGATGATTTGTGTAAGCAGATTGATGAGTATAAGAATACAGTTGCTGTACTTCAGGAGGATAGTGAGAAGCTTAGTCATAAAGATGCTGAAATTAATATGCTAAATGCTAATATTCTTGAACAGCGTACTTCTATTATAAATCTTAATGAGCAGTTAAATGCACAGCATGACGATATGCAGTCTAAGATTGATGAGCTTACTGTTTCTGCTGGCGATATAGGTACTAAGTATGGAGAACTTCTTGATGAGCATCAGGAACTTGAAACGAAGTTTACTGACAGTGAAGCTAGAAATACAGAACTCGAGTCTAAGGTAGCAGAATTAAGTACATCTCTCGATGAATGTACTGAAAAGTGGCAGTCAGGGGTAGAACAGACCAAGCAGGATAACATAAAGATAGCAAAACTTGAAGCTCAAATAGAAACATTACAGGAAAGCTTGATTGATGCTGGTGCAGACGATGAAACAATTAATCGTTTGAATAATGATTTGCTTGAGGAGCGTAGGAAATCAGCAAGATTACAGTCACAGATTGATGTAATGCGCAAGAGTGATGATTCTGAGAAATCAGATGCACTCAGGCTTGAAATTAATCGATTACGTAGTGAACTTGAAGCTGAGAAATCAAAGGCAGCAGTTGTACAGCCTGATATGGGACAGATTGATGCGTTACAGACAGAGCTTAGAACTGCGCGTGAGCGTATAGCTGATTTGGAGATGAGTATTGCAGAACAGACTGAAACAGTCAGTGATATCAGCAATAGTATTTTCTCTAAGTTGTCAACTTTTGCCTTTATGCCAAAAGCGGCGGTTAATATTGGTTTGCCACAGGTTCCATGCGTTGATGACAGGTTTTATTTTGTAGCATCGGGTAGTGCCGAAAGTGTTTCATCCTTGTACGATGTAATACGCAGGGTATGTGTTGTGAATACAGGGGTACATTATTTGTTTGTTGATTTGGATTCTAATTCATTTGTGGACAGTGCTTTTGGCACAAGGAAGATTGAATCGCCTTTGGATTGGTTGAAAGGTGAGAAAGATTTTAGAAGCTGTCTTTCAGAAACAAAGTTTCCGAATGTGAAGGTGATTTCGACTGGTTTCTCTTACATGAATGACCTGTTTTACTTGAATGTAGACTGGAAGTATAGGCTTGAGGAATTGAAAGGTTTTGCTGATGTAGTGGTAATCAATATTGGTTGTTTGAATAATTTTGTCACAAGGTTATTATTCAATACATTTAATGCAAGTTACAAGACCATAGTTGTTACAAAATCTGCACCGATTAATCTCAGGGCTACTTCATTGGAGCTTTCAGGTTTGCTTGTAAGTCCAAATCCAAATGTTACAGTTGAGTGCGTGAACTTTGATACAAGAACTTCAAATAATATGTATCAGAGGCTTGCAACAAAGTATAATACACATATTCTTCGGGATAATGATGTCCTGAAGCTTTAAAGGGGGTGATGCGTTATGTCAAAGATGAGGGCACAGGTAGGTTTGGTGTTCAATGACGCAGACCTTTTTGATAACTTTATTGAGCCGTATAAACAGCAGAGGGAGTTAAACAGCGTGATAGTGCGCTGTTTAACGGCGTACTATTATAATGAAGAGGTAAGAAATTTAATTGAAGGTCTTTCTCTTGATGATGTAGCGAGTGTGGGGGTAGAGATTACCAGTTCGCAGGAAATATGCAATAGTATCCGTGAATCTTTAATGGTTCAGGATTTCTTGACTTCTGAGTTAAAGGATACGATAGATAGCGGTCAGGAGGATATAGATGATATCCTTACAAAGACAAATGATTTGGCACAGTCCTCTGGAGCAGCCACATGTGCTGAAACTGAGTTTGGAAAAGGTTTCTTAAAGTTAGAATCAAAAAATTTGAGAACTTCTGAATCAGGTGTGAGTTCTGAACAAACTACTGGAGATACTTCGCCTGAGCGTATACTTCATGTTTTGTTCAAAGCAATTATAAAATTAGCTGAGGCGTCTGGAAACGATGAAGTTTTGGACATTTTACACGGCAGTAATGAACAATCTGATGAAGTTCAGAATACAGAACAGCAGGAAACTGTAAGTCAAACTGTTGTTGATGACTTTGTACTGAATGAAAATGAGAACTCTGAAATTTTAGCTGATGAACCAGAGCAGAAGTCAGAAGAAGTAAAAGAAGCTCATGTTATAGTTGAAGAAACTCCTGTAGTTGAAGAAGAAATTAAGGAAGATGAACCAGAAATGGAGCCAGAGGAAGATATATCTGATGATGTTGCTGAGGATAATAACAGTGCGCATGACTCAATTATGGGACTGTTAGGTAGTTTAGGTTAAGTATAAGGCAGGTAAAGAAATATGAAGATTAAGTCAAATCCAAATGTAGGGGGAGAATGGACTCCAGTATCCGAAGAGGAAAGGGGTAGTCAGGTACAGACTGGTGGGGATTTAAGACATGTGGATAATGGTTTGCCAGACCCCAATATTCCTGTTGGCATACGTGTGAGTAATCATGGTGATTACGCGCAACAGGCTTCAGATGGTGCACAGATTGTAAATGGTGTAAATGTAGACCGTAGGGGTGTCGGTTATGGTGCAGATTATAATTCCATGATGAATCGTGATGACGTTCCAGTAACAAATGGTAATGGGGTAGATTATAATGGTGTTCCAATGAACGGTCAGAATATATCATTGAATAATGGTCAGGGTATGATGAAAAATGGTCAGAATGATGGAAATCCAGTAAATCAGATGGGAACTGCAAACGGGAATGCAGTAAATCAGATGGGTACTGCTGGAGGCAATGGAAAGCGTCGAGGCAATATGAAGGCATTTGGAAATGCAGCAGTAGGCAGTGGCGATGGTTCTGGACAGGAGCAGGCAGGAGGGAAGATTAAGAAAAAGTCAAAGTTCAAATTAATTATCATTGCAGTTGTTGTACTGGTAGTTATAGTAGTTGGAGTTATGATGGCTTTAAAGAATAAGGCTAAGAAGCAGGCAGCTATTGATGCACAGACTCCTGTGAATGGTGATTACACAACATCAGGAAAGTATGCATATGACCAGTTGCAGTCAGTATTGAATAATTATTCACCAGAGGAGCTTGATGCTCTTATAGGCATTGAGGAGGCGGATTCATATCTTGCGCAGGAATGGGCTTACGTAAATGGGGTCAAGTTACGTGAGGAATTTATTACAAGGGTATGTGGAATGATCAAGTTCACATATCCAATGGTAGACCAGAGGAATATTTCAGGAGGGGTAGTTACTGATGCTTCAGGTAAGGCTGTACAGACTGAATCTTTAATGAATAATGGTGAGGTAGTACTTGTCACAGTTCCAGATTATGGTGCAATATGTGAAGGTCTTGAAGAAAATGCTTATATTATTGAGCAGTTGTATGAACAGATAGATGAGAAGAGTTACGAATATAATGATGCAATGGCGAATTTACTTGTTCAATATATACTTGATTATGCAGATATTGAGAATCATACAAAGGAGGTGGAGGTACAGCTTACATTAAAGAAGAATAATGGTACAATGTTTTTTGAGAGTGATGCTGAATTAGATAAAGTTCTGTTTTCACAGCCAGAGTTTTGGGATTTATGCACGAAATTTTCACAGATATGTTTGGGGTATACAGGCTTTAAAGATGAGTATTATACTTCCACGGAGCAGGTTCACAATCCAGAGTATGATGAATGGAAAGTGATTTTTGACCAGTATTATAATGCGGATAATGGAAAGTTTGTTAAAGGGGTATCCAAGTGGGAGCCTTGGTATCTTCGTGACGATAATAATGTAATCCAGAAGGACGAAAATGGTGAGAATATTGTAAATTACTACTCAGTTAAGGCAGCAGATGGTACGGATTGGGTTCAACCAGATGAAATAATTACAATGGCTCTTGAGCATGTGCGTCAGGTAGATGATACTTGGGTTGATGAAACTGGTGTTATGTTCAATTGGATAGGTACTTGGTGGGTACAGAATGAGTATAAGGGTATTGGAAATACAATGTTCAGGGTTGGAGATGGTACGAAGGATAATCCTGCTGGTATAGGTACACCAATTATTACGAAGGTACTTTGTCATGATGGAAAGTATCATGATGTTCGAGTCACAATGATGGGGTATTGGGTTGGTGATAATGCCATTCAGTATTGTCAGAAGTTTGATAAGCGTAATCGTGGTTTTGTAAGCGAGTCTACCGTCAAGCTTATTGCATATGAGGTTAAGGTGGAGAATCTTGAGGGCAGTACGATTGTGTTTGATGTTTCAGAGATGGCTATTTCGGATAGTTATGGCAATCCAAGTGACAGGTCAGGAACTATGTATGGTTTCTCCAATGTAGCAACAATCAAGCCGCATGAGGGAATCATAATCAATGATTGGGCTAGTGCAACGGATATCGAGCAAAAGTATGTTATCTGGGGTAAGACCTTTAATAGACAGTTTCAGGCAGTATACTTTGATGCCCTTGCTGGTACTGGTGTTGTTCCAAAGTATTCTGCATATGACCAGTTTGTTGGAAAGAGTGCTGAAGATTCAAATATGAATTAAGGAGAAATTATTATGAAGTTTAGCTCGTTAATAGGGGTAGTTGATGGAAATACGCATCTTAATATCTTTGTAAATGGTTAGAATAGTGCTTGTGTTGATGCGAATTATGCAAAACAGGCAGTCAAGGCAGGAGACAAGCGTGGGCAGATGAATGTAAATTGTATTGAGCCTACTGTATTTTATCATTATTCTGGGAATGCAATCCCTGAGTTGAATATTTATCTTGTAGGTTGATTTTTGTCATGAGGGCAAAGGTATTGTTAAAATGTCTTTGTCCTTTTTTATTAAGTAATTGTTGACTTTTTCTGTATTATGTGTTATAATAGTATAAAGGTGATTGGTATGAAGAGCTGTTTTTTATATAATATCAGGTCAAGGTTTTTATCCTGTTGTTATGATTTTGATACAGGAGAGTATAGTTTTGATTCAAAATACATGATCGCACAGGATAATGGGGTAGACAGATGCTGGCTCAATAAAATGAAGATGCTGTATAGAAGGAATGTTTATAATATTTATAGTATTGATTTTGGTACGTATAAACTTTTTGGTGAGAATTGTAAAATTTGTATAGTTTTTGATGATAGTTCATGGGTAGTTGATTTTGGTTTGCAGATATTCTGGTTTAGTAAAATAGGTAATAAATTTACAAATGATTTCAGTGATATAAGTGTTAGGGGGTGGAGCAGTGAGTATGACTGTTATGTTACCCATATTGATTTAGATAAATCAGAGATAGTAAAAGCTTTTGTTGAGAATCATGATTTTTGTTTTAGATTTTGTGAACTGTATTTTGAGACAGCATTAAAGGAGTATAGAGATGAGTACAAATAGTAGTTTTAGAATTATGGCAGGAAAAGAATTGTTAGAGTGCAATTATGATTTTAGTACAAGAACTTACAGCTTTAGCTCTGACTGTAAGGGGGTAGATTGTGCTGACATGAGTAGTGCTTGGTTTTACAAGATAAAAATGTTGTTTCCAAGTTGTAAAATTAAGATAGGCAGTTGTGAAATTTTGGGGTTTCCTTGTGAGGTATATCTTAGTTATGGATTTTTCTCTGAAAATTTTACATTAAATATAGTATGGCAGACTTTGTTTAAGTGTTATTTTGTGCAGAATCTTGTGGAGTATATTGGAAGTTGTAATTTTTGTCCGACAATTGCAGGTGGAGAGGCTTTGTCTATTAATCTTGGTAAGTCAGATATAATAAGGGCTTTTGTTGATAATAATGATTTTTGTTTGAAGTTTTGTGAAGTGCTTATTAAGACTGCAAATGATGAGTTTGAAAAGGAGATGGGCGTGTATGAATTGTTACACACATAGGGTTGCTGGTTGTGATTTTACCTGCTATTTTGATTTAAAAACGGGTAAATATTCATTTGATGATGCTGATATTGAGGTAGTTGGGAACGAAATAGGGGTGGATAAGGCTTGGCTCAATAAGCTTAAAATGTTGTATCCATGTGGAAAGTCTGGATTGAGTTTTATTTATATTTCAGAAGCAAATATATGTGGAATAGATGGGTGTATAGTACAATTGTGTATAGAGTATTCACAGGATATGTTTTATATAAATTTAGTTTTTCCATTTAAGAGTGTAGATTTTCTTGTAGCATTAAGTCATAGAATTGGCAATGCAGAAATGGGGCTTGAGTTTAATAATGGTGTGAAGTGTGTATGCATAGGAATCTCTTTATTGAGATGTGATTTTTTGAAGATGCTTATAGGGAGTAAGCAGTTTGCTGTTGATTATATAATTGAAATGTGTGAAAGGGTGAGGAAATATGATCTTGACATATGGGCACAGGGTTAAGAATAGTGTTTTGTATTGGCAGTATGATTTTTTGTCTGGTAAGTTTAATCGTGTAAAGTGTAATGGTTGCAGTCTTGAGGATATATCTGGTGAGAATATTTTCAGGTCAGGCTGGATTTATAAAATAAGAATGATGTATAATGCAGATGAAGATGGTACAATTAGATTGCATATGGGGTACTTAATGAGTTGGGAGCCAGTTCGTGTGGAGTTGCGTATTTATACAGATGGTGATGTAAAGGCTTATATAATTTTCCATTATGGTGAGAATATTGGTATAGATAAGGTGGCTAATCTGGATATTGGTGGATATCAGTTAGCCTATGATATTCATTCAAGTAAGTTGCTTTTATGTGGGCATATTCTTTTGAATAGCTCTTATGTTGCATATGCGTTTTTATTAAATCATGATTTTTGTTTTGATTTTTGTAAATCTATATTAGAAGGGGTAATGGTATGATGTTAAGGGATTGTTTATGTAAATTATATTCGTCAGATATTAAAGAGAGTATGCAGGCTTTGGTAATGTTGCGTAATTCTCTGCCAATGCAGTATTTTAAGACGAATTATAATGGTGGAAACTCGGATAGAATGTCATCAAAGTTTGTAAACTTTCAGTATGGGGTAGTTGACTTTGATTCAGATTGCAAATTTATGTTAAAGTTGTTCCAGAATTATTTAATATTTGGAAGTGATTCCGTGTCTTTATATAATATGCATAGTGGAGAGTTAAAAATGCTCATAAATTCCAGTATATTTTCAGTAAAGACAGACTGGTCTTTTATGAAAAAGATATATCCGAATGGTTATGATTATAAGAAGGAGAAGTCATTATGTAGGCATTTACGTAATCAGCCACAGTTTATAGATTTTGATGTGGTGATGCGTGAGTTGGCAGGCTATGATAATGTTATTGACCGTGTGTATTGGTTTATAAGTCATACAGGTATTTTTGATTTGGTGTTTGGATATCTTAGCTCACATATTTGTTCTGCATTGTGTCAGTATATTATGTATCAGACTGTTACAAATACGCGTATGTTTGAACAGGAGTTTAGTAGCTATGTAAGGTGGTTTTCAAATATTAAAGGTAGTTTTACAACGGAGGTTATGATAAGTAATCTTAGTTTTGAGGCAAAGTGTTATGCGGTTGCAAATGAATGCTTGACCATATGTAGTGTGGATAATTGTAAGACTGGTCGTTCCGATACTGTAAGTTCAGAATTACGTAGGTTGCATGCTATTATAGGAGCAAGTAATAGAAAGCCAGCGAAAGGGGTAGCACAGTTTGATGAGTATGAGATAGATAAGTATGGTTTGTCACAAAGGGCTAGAAATGGTTTATTAAGGTCAAAGTGTTATTCGAGGTCTGATGTTGTGAGTTTGTATAATCAGGGTAAGATGGATACGATACGAAATATAGGGGATAAAACAATTAATGAGATTTATGAAAAGCTGGGATTGGGTAATCTGAATAGTTCTGTTTCAGATAGTATAGTATATCCTTTTATATCCTGTGTAGAAGTTGGTCTACTTGAGTTTATCAGTAAGGGTGATTGGAAGGTATGCACAAGGGTTATAAGAATGATGAACGAAAAGGAGTTTGTTAACTTCAGTAAGTTCTTGGAGTTGTCAGAGGCAAGAAATGATGATATAAGGGTTGCTACTTATATGCGGAGTATGACCGATACTGAAATTCGTTCAAAGATAAATTGTAAGGGGTACTCATATGAGGCAATGCGTCAAAGACTTTGGAAGCATATTGAAGATTGGGTTGTTTGTGATGGAAAGGATATAAATAGTTATGTTTTTAATCGTATAGACAGGATACGCGTCAGGAATTGTGGTGTGAGCTTTTATCATCAGTTTGTTTCTCCAAAGTTTAGACAGGCTGTTGAAAATAAGAGTGTTCGTATGGGATTAGGGGTATATGAGCGTTTGCTTGGCATTATTAATTCTGGTTTGACAGTATGTTATCCAGAGCGTGACACTGTAAAGAGGCGGCATATCAATGATTTAAGCATTAATGAGTGCAGAGCCTATCAAAGGGGTAGCTTAAGTTTTTCAGACTTTTATAGTCATAATTATAATAATATAAGTTTGTACGAGTCATTTGTAGGTACGGGCGTAGATAATGAGCTTATCAAAAAGTGGGTTAAGTGTGATGGTGTAAGTTTTGAGTCTTATAATTTGAGTGATAGTGTTGCAGGTGTATTGAGAAGTTGTGGTATATATAATATGTTGGATTTTATCAGGTTAAAGGGTAAAGTAAGAATGGTAGTTAGTCGTGATGATTATAAGAGATTATGTGATTTATTTGGAGTTGAGTAATTTATGGAGATTATAAAACGAATAAAAAGGAATGGTCAGGTTATTAAATATGTAGTCATTGATGGTAATAGGAATTATGAACTTGATGCGCAGACTGTTATTGGAATGTCTGCAATGATTACAAATGCAGTCTTAGTAAATGGGGTAGATTACCGCGCGAAGGCTGGTTGTCATATAGAAACTGTTCAAGTTCACGATATAGGAATACAGATGTCTAATCAGCTTGCAAAAGTCAATGTATCAAATGTAAGTGGTATAGATTATCATGGAAAGGAATTTATTTCTGTTTGTCGAAAGATTCGCAATTATGCAGTAAGTGGAAGAGTAGAGGTTGAAAAGCGTAGACATGTATCAAATGATGGTCAGAATGTCAATATGTTTAAGATGATAGAAGCTTGTGGCATTAGTGTTGATGATTTTGTTTGTGGTTACTTGAGTGTTTTGCAGCCATATAGCCTGCAGAGATTCATGAAAGAGAAAGATATAGGTGCAAATAATATTTGGTTTTGTGATGTTGGTTATAGAATAAAAATGGTAATTAAGATTAATGAATCAAATAAAAATAAGCCTGTAGTTGTTTCTTTTCATGAAAGTAATATTAGGGGTAACTACGTGCATGCAGGGGTAGATTTTTCGGATAAGTTATGTGCTGTTTTTGTTGATAAGGTAGAAGATGTAGGTGATTATTTTTCTGTGGATTATACTGTGCAGCGCGGTTTTTTAAGACATGGTATACATTCACAGTCTGGATATTTTAGTAATGGAGTTGCTCTGATTGAGTACAAGTATATTAAATCTAGGTTTACAGAAACTATGCAGTATGTATTTGATTCTTTGTACAGGGTTTATGGTGATTCACAATCTGAATTTGTTTTAAAAGATTTAAATGTGGGTAAGTTAAGTTTTATGTATGAAGGTTATGGTACGGTAAATAACATATGTTATTTAATAGATTTGTATGGAAATTATACAGATGTTAAAAGCAGAGCAGTATTTATAGATGTAGTTTTAAATTTGATTGATGAAATTTCAGACTTAAGATTACTTGAAATTCGTACTGCTTTGAAGGAGAAGTTTGGTAATTTTGATAATAAGCTTTATAGAGCAGTATTAGAGGGGTAGATTTCTATGCATGATTATATAAATACTGATTTGAGGCTTGATTTTAGCAAGCCAAAGACGCGTGAGAGCATATTTGAGGATTTGACTGAGAAGTATTGCATTACAAATATAAAAGATGACGGTTGCGATTCATTGAATGGTATTACAGAAGCTTTGTTGTGGGATTACGAAAATAAATTTTCCAATTATGAAGCTTATATAGAGTATAAACAGAACGGTCGTGTTCTTATGGAATTGCGGAAAAGTGCAATGATTCCTTGTGATGTTTCTCTATATGATTTTTACACTGGTTTGAGGGGTTGTGATACTGTTGAGGATATACGCAATTTTAGGATAAATTATTTAAAGCGTTTTAATTCAGATTATAAGGACGCAAATTGGCAGAATTATTTGCTGACAGTATACTTATGGGGTAGAAGAAGTCTTGATTATATGCTGGATTTTGAGTGCTGTTTCGCGGATTCGACTGCTACAAGACAGACGGATAGGGACGATTACAGGCAAGATTTTATTAACGCGCATTTGAAAGGTTATAAAGGGTGGTGTATATGAGTTTTTTCTATAGGAAAGACTTATTTATTGAATTTAATTAAGAGCTTGTTATGATTTAAAAGTTATTTATAGGAGGTTTTAATTATGGCGTACAGAAATGATTGTGATTCAGAGGTATTATATTCTTTTGCTTCAGGTGCAGCAAACGAGATTCGTGTGACCAAATTATCTAAAGATGGAGAATTGGTTGCATTGGATTTGCGGAATTATTTCCTTGCAGACGATGGGGAATTTCGTCCTACACAGAAGGGAGTGCGTATCAAGGCGGAGAATATTGATGAGTTTATTGAAGTAGTCAAGAACTTAAAGGGGTAGATTATGTTAAAATTATATTTAGAAGAGTTACCTAATGATGTTGTTTTGATTGACGATATGGAGTATTTATTTTCTTGTATATCTTTATTTGTAGATGATGTTGAGAAGAGACTTGTAATGGAGATAGAGCATGGTGAACTTATAGATGATGTATATTTTAAGGACAGATTTGGAATTAGTTTATATTTGAGTAATTTAAGTACTGGTTGCAAGTCAGCTTTATGTGTGTATCATAATAAGAATGGTGTTTTAAATCTTGATGAGTGTGGTATTAATGCTCAGACTTCTATCTTAAGTAATATTAGGAATGGTTCTGTTTACATTCCGTATAATGATACGTTATTTTTTAATGAGTTTAGCAGTGATGATATTGATGTGTGCTTAGATAATTATAGATTTACATGACTTAAGAGATTAAATTATTATATCATTGATGAG
>ERZ779637.245-NODE-245-length-40194-cov-16.934528_pt1 | contig 40194 bp, 36 predicted proteins | sample MGYA00514196_ERZ779637 | MGnify/ENA primary metagenome ERZ779637 (study PRJEB29562, sample SAMEA4376700) | mouse gut metagenome | isolation source: Cecum | study: EMG produced TPA metagenomics assembly of the A DSS colitis mouse model was used to assess the...
CAAGCAGCCACTTGGCTCGTTGCTCGCGGGAATAAATTCTCTGATGAGCAATTTAGTTCAACAAACTGAACAAGTTCAGTTAGAATTTGTGACGCTTCGGAATGGAGGAAATAATGCAAAAGCGTAACAGTTCAGCCTTCATCATTCAGAAAAGCACCTAAAATGTATAAAATTGATTGCCATGATTCGTAAAATACAGTATGATATTAGAATGAGGAAAAGATCATAAGTTCTATATTGATACCGGAAGCGTTAAGGAGGAAAGAGAAATGTACCATTGTCATGTTCATTTTCATTTAGTGGGCATTCGACAGGATGTATTTGCGGTCATCGAGGCGATGCCTCCGCTGGCATGTTTTACGCATGAGTTTACGAAGAGTGAAGGGGCCAGGGATGTGACTGCGGATGTGATCCTGGCAGACCTGCGGGACATGGATGTGGAGGAGACGGTGCGCGAGCTGATCGCAGACAGGGGGGAGGATACAGAGCTCATCCTGCTTGCAGGGAAGGAGCAGTTTCCGCTTTTGACGGATAAGCTGCAGACAGTGAAGGACATATGGCTACTGCCTATGGCAGAGGAGGAGATCCGTTTTCGTTTCTTAAGGTGGCAGCAGACTTATAAGATGAGTAAGGATTATTGGCAGACCAGCCATTATTTGGAGGCTACGATCAATAATGTACCCAATCTCGTTTGGTACAAGGATAAGGACGGTGTCCATGAGAAGGTAAACGACAGCTTCTGCAGTACGGTAAATAAGACGAAGCAGCAGGTGGAAGGACAACGGCACGCCTATATCTGGGACGTGGAGGAGGACGATCCGGCCTGTATCGAGTCGGAACGTCAGGTTATGGAGTCTGAGCGGACTTTTATCTCCGAAGAGTGCGTGAAGACCGGGGACGGCACTAAGCTGCTCATGACTTACAAATCGCCGTTGTATGATCTTGACGGCAGTGTAATGGGCACTGTTGGGGTGGCGATCGATGTGACCCAGGAGCGGGCTTACGAGCAAGAGATCATACAGAAGAATCACACGTTGGAGACGATATTTAACAACATTGAGTGTGGTGTGATGTACCACAGTCTGGACGGCACTCAGGTTATGAGCGCCAATCAGGCGGCATTGGATATCCTGGGATATACGTCTTTGGAGGAGATGGTAGCCGACGGGTTTGATATGGTGTCATCTGCGGTCGTGGAGGAAGACAGGGACGGATTGCTGGAGAAGATCAAGAGCCTGAAGGAAGAGGGAGACAGCGTCAGCGTGGAATACCGTGTGCGCCACAAAGACGGTGAGATCCGGTATGTGATGGGCAATGTTAAGTTGATGCGGGAGAAGGAGGAACTGCGATATCAGCGTTTCCTTCTGGATTGTACTGCCAGAAAGCTGCAGGAGGAAGAGAATGAGAGACGTCAGGCGGCGCTTGTGCAGGCACTGAGTATAGATTACAGGATAGTATGTTTCTTTGATCTGGAGAACGGGACCGGGCAGCCGCTGCGCGTTGAGGAAGACAGTCGTCAGTTTCTGGAAGCGTTCGAGAGGAAGCTTTCTTTTCAAGAGAGCATGGAATTCTACATACAGGAATATGTCTGCGAAGAAGACCGGGATATGGTGCGGCAGGCGGTCTCCGAAGATAAGATTGAACAGGGACTGCTGGAAGGTAAGCAGTACCATGTGAATTTCCGCACGAAAGGAAGCGGTGTGCCGGAGTATAACCAGATGAAGATCGTAAGAGCAGGTCTGGCAGAGGAGCGGAGAAGTATTGTTCTCGGTATTCGCAGTGTGGATAAGGAAATCCGTAGTGAGATGGAGCAGAGAGGCTACTTAAAGGATGCACTCATGCAGGCCAACAGAGCCAGCAAGGCCAAGAGTGTGTTCCTCTCCAATATGTCTCATGATATCAGGACACCGATGAACGCCATCGTGGGATTTACGTCGCTGGCGATGAAGCATATTGACAACAGAGACCGGATGGAGGAATATCTGAAGAAGATCATGACATCGGGTAATCATCTGTTAAGCCTGATCAACGATGTGCTGGATATGAGCCGTATCGAGAGCGGCAAGATCCGTCTGGAGGAGAAAGCGTGTAGTCTGCCGGAGATTCTGCATGGTATTTGTAATATCGTACAGGCGGATGTACACGCGAAACAGCTGGAGCTGCATGTGGATACGATGGATATCCGCAATGAGGATATTTTCTGTGATAAACTGCGGCTTAACCAGGTGCTTCTCAATCTGCTGGGCAATGCGGTCAAATACACCGGTGCAGGCGGCGCTATCAATATGCGGATCACAGAGAAGGCCGGAGCGCCGGAGGGCTATGCAACTTACGAGTTTTCCATCAAGGATAACGGTGTGGGGATGAGCGCTGAGTTTGTGGAGCATATTTTTGAACCTTTTGAGCGGGAGATGAATTCTACGGTCAGCGGTATCCAGGGTACCGGATTGGGTATGGCCATCACCAAGAATATTGTGGATATGATGAACGGGACGATCGAAGTGGAGAGTGAACTGGGCGAAGGTTCTACCTTTACGGTTTCCTTTACCTTCCAGATCAGGGAGAAGGAGAAGGAAGAACAGGACATTCCGGAATTGAAAAACTGCAGGGCACTGGTGGTGGATGATGATTTCAACACCTGTGACAGTGTTTCCTATATGCTTGGGCAGATCGGACTTCGCGCAGAGTGGACGTTGTCCGGCAAGGAGGCGGTGCTTCGAACGAAACAGGCCAGCATGCGTAAGGACGGTTATCTGGTGTATATCATTGACTGGCTGCTGCCGGATATGAACGGTATCGAGGTGACCAGGAGAGTCAGACAGATGATGGGAGACGATGTGCCGGTCATCGTCCTGACGGCTTATGATTGGTCGGACATTGAGGAAGAGGCTAAAGAAGCCGGTGTTACGGCTTTTTGCAGCAAGCCGCTGTTCATGTCGGAACTGCGTGACTGCCTGCGCACTGTCATTGGTCTGGAAGAGGCGGATGAAGTGGAACAGGCGAGCGGGACGGTGCAGTTTAAGGCAGGGAGGATCCTGTTAGCTGAGGACAATGAGTTGAATCAAGAGATCGCCGTAGAGATACTGGATAGTGCCGGCTTCAAGACAGAGGTTGCGGAGAACGGGAAGATTGCAGTGGAGATGTTAGAGAAATCCAGTCCGGGATATTACCAGCTGGTACTGATGGATGTACAGATGCCCGTGATGAACGGTTACGAGGCAGTGAGAGAGATCAGACAGCTGGAGAACCAGAAGCTTGCTTCGGTACCGGTGATCGCCATGACTGCCAATGCTTTCGAGGAGGATAAGCAGGAGGCGCTGCGCAATGGCATGGACGGTCATATCGCGAAGCCGATCAACATAGAGATTCTGTTCAATACGTTGAACAAAGTATTGTCAAAAGCACAGTGAAATGAGAACGTGGTAATTGTTACTGTTTACGGCGCCCTGCACCTCGCTGCAGGGCATCCGACTAAGAAGTTTCCTGTTATGACAGATAAAGGGGAACCGTGCACTTACAGTGCGGACGTTTCCCCTTTTGTCGTAAGCTTATTGTTGAATAGTATCGATGCACATGGCGATATAGCCGCGGTTGTCAACGTTGAACAGTAGGCTGCAGGCTGGCGCCTGCTTATAGAAAATCTTGGAAAACTGATCAAAGGTCAGAAAATCGGATTTGGACAACGTATATTTGACATTGTTAGGAAAATACTTATACAAGTAATCGACCAGCTGTATCGAGAGCATCTTCATAGCGTCAATGACTGTCCGGTCGATCCGCCTGATGTCCATATCAAGAATATTATTCAAGGTAAGGATCGCTGCCGATTCCTCGAAAACAAGATGGATCTGTTGCTTTTGCTCAGACTTATGGCTGTAAGTCAGTCGGTAGCAGAGCGGTTTGCCAACCTTGAAGCCCTCGCCGCCATAATGCTGGCTGACAAGCTGGATCGGTGCACGGCTCATGGACTTTAACCCTTGCGTGGTCGCTTTGATGATAGATTCCATCTTGTCGTCGGAAGAAGTATGTACCCATTTGTTGGCGTTGCGTCCGGCGATGGCGCGATCCTCGACCATGATATGGCCGGTGAGCCATCCGACACAGATGCCGATGAAATGCTGAACGGATTCGATGGAATAATTCTGATCGTCCAGCTCTGCTTCCAGAGCAGGCAGAGTCTTATCGCGGAGATTATCATGAAGGCTCTTGTGCATGGGTAGTCCTGCATATGCAATGGACTGCATATAAGCCTCTTCTTCTGCAAAATGTTTGATGGTGTAGCTTTTGAAGTACTTGATGCCTTCTTTACAGGCGTGCCGCTGTTTTGCCGGATTCTCGGTGAAGGCGATCAGTTTGTTCACGATTGAAAAAAGTTTCTGGTGGGCTTTGTCGATTTCATCCACACCCAGATTAAAACGGTCATTCCATTTAATTTCTGACATGGTTTCCATTCTCCTTATCTCCTTATCGCTTTAGTATAGCCTGCCGCTTGGCGGGCCGCATGGCCATCCATGCTATGAAAGTCGAAGACTTTCATAATAAAATTGTTCCAGGAACATAACCGGGAAGGGGCTGTTATGTCAAGAACATACATGCAACAACTTGATTTTACCATGCTGTCAGAGATTTCTCAATGGAGTAAAATGAGAGAATAATCTTGCAGAAAACACTTGCCATTTGTGCAAAAACAACGTAATCTAAAAAGGAAAGGTTCTATTCCACCGAAGGTGAAATGATTTACCGAAGGTAAAATAAAGAAAAGTCAGAATAAGGGGACGAGTAATGAAAGAAAAATTACAGACAGTTGGTGTAAAATATGATGAGGTGCTCAAGCGCTTTATGGGGAAAGAAGATTTTTATCTGAGAATGTTGAAGAAATTTCTCGATGACAAGAATTATGAAGGACTAAAGGCAGCGGTAGCGGAGAAGCGATGGACTGATGCATTTACATTTGCCCATACGGTGAAAGGCTTATGCGGGAATCTGGGTCTGGACGGCATACTGGAATATGTGGCTCCGTTGACGGATGAGGTGCGGTCAGAACCTTACGATGAGGAGAAGATCATGGATTATATGGAGCAGGTGGCGAGAATGTACGAGGAGACGCGGGAAGTGATCCTGTCGTTATAAGTATCGGGAATCGACATAATAGGGTAGAGGGCAGGCCGATGGGTCTGCCTTTTATTCCCGCGAGCAACGAGCCAAGTGGCTGCTTGCAGACATTTGGCGACTGCCGCGAGGGTCAAATACCCCGCTGCTCTGCAGCGCTGCAAGTTTGATACCCCGTTGCTTGCAGCGGGGTCTTTGATTGCCGACAAGAAATCCAGCTGAGATTCAGATAGCTTTTGCATACCTTGAAGAAAACTTTGATATCCTTAAGCCAAGATACTTATAAGTGCATATGTTATGAATATGACAGCCGTGGGAATCTGACAGGGGCATATGAGGGCTGACATTTGGAGTTGAGGAATTATTTAACATGTCGTTAGAAATGTTGTGACGCTGTCTGAGTAAAGCTGGTGGGGATGGCGTTTAAGGTCTTTGGGGAGATGTGACGACAGAGAAAGGAATGCAGGATCAGATGGGAAAGAGGATGATGAGTTTATTTTGTATATTGGGAGCGATTTTTTGTTTTACCTACTGTGCGTTGGTGTTTATGCTCAGATCCGGCAGCAGGTTCTATCTTGTATGGGCGGCAGGGGGTATCTGCCTGGTGATCCTGGCCTGCATGCTGCATTATGGACTGTGGGATCGGGTGCCGCTTATACTTAGGCGTATCTTCTGCGTGCTCGTGGCAGTGGGTGCGGTACTGTTCGTGATCGTAGAGGGCTGTATCATCAGTCACTATCGGGATAAGGGAGAAGAGGATATGGATTATATCATCGTTCTGGGTGCGCAGATGAAGGAGAAGGGGCCCAGCGCGGTGCTGCAATTCCGTCTGGATGCGGCATATGAGTATCTGCTGCACAATGAGGAGACGATCTGTATCGTGTCCGGCGGACAGGGGAGGAATGAGCCCTGCAGCGAGGCAGAGGGAATGTATTCATATCTTACGGAAAAGGGGATCGCGCCGGAGCGGATCCTTCTGGAAGAACGGTCTACGGATACGTCAGAGAACATCGCTTACAGTGCGGAGTTGATCGGACGCACGGATGTCAGTGTGGGGATCGTCACCAACAACTTCCACGTGTTCCGCGGTCTCCATCTGGCCAGGGCAGCCGGGTTTGAGAATGTATGTGGTATCGCGGCGCGCTCCAATATTTATTTCCAGCTGAACAACATGGTGCGCGAGTTTTTTGGAGTTTTGAAGGATTTTATATTTGGGAATTTTTCGTAAAAAATATTTCTGTTAGATTGGATTTGCAGTAGAGATATGGTATCATAATGTAGGATATGGGTGTTTAGTAGCAGTATAGGGCATGTTGAGAACAGAAGAAGGTTTAAGAAAGCGACGATAGATAAATTGAAGAACAAACATACAAAGTTGGCCGGCCATAGCGGCCGGAGGCAGTTCGCGCAGTACGCGGCGGTGCTTTTTACGGCGGCGGCGCTGCTTGCAGGCTGTGGCAAGCAGGAGCAGTTAAGTTATACGAAGCAGGGTATGAATGCGGTAGAGGCGCTGGAATATGAGGAAGCGCTGGGATATTTTGAGACCGGTCTGGACAAGGGTGAGGACAAGCGGGCAATCTACCGCGGCATGGGCCTGGCGTTTATGGGAATGACGCATTATGAGGATGCGATCCTTTATCTGGAGGCGGCGCTGCATGAGAGCGGCGGCCGTGTGGAGGATATGGATTTTGACATTAATTACTATCTTGCCACGGCGTATTATAAGAGTGGCCGGGCCGAGGATGCGGTGAGTGCTTACGATGCGATCCTGGCGCTTCGGCCGAAGGAGAAGGACGCCTTCTACCTGCGGGGGTATGTGAAATTGTCCCGGAATGAGTTTGAAGCGGCTCAGAAGGACTTTGAAGCGGCTGCAGCGTTGGATGACAAGGACTATGACCAGTTGATCCGTATCTACACGGCGCTGGAGGAATACGGTTATAAAGAGGCCGGTATGGTCTACCTGCAGAAAGTGATGGCGCAGAACGAGAAGTCCATTTCCGATTACGATATGGGCCGTATGTGCTATTATATGGGTGACTATGAGAAGGCCAGAGACTATCTTTCCAGGCTGGAGACGGCGAAGGATTACGGCGCGGCGCTGTATCTGGGCAGGACCTATGAAGCGTTGGGAGATTATAATTACGCTTCCAGCATCTATGCTGCATTTACGGAGAACGATCAGAGCAGGGCAGAGATCTACAATCAGCTGGGACTGTGCAGGATGCAGATGAAGGAATACAGTGCGGCGCTGGAAGCTTTTCAGGCGGCTATGAACATCGAGGATAACGGGATGATGCAGAGCCTTAAGTTCAATGAAGTAGTGGCGTATGAGTATATGGGAGATTTTAAGACGGCGTCTGCGCTACTGAACAGTTATCTGAAGTCCTATCCGGACGATGCGGCGGCGAAGCGGGAATATGAGTTCCTGCGGACGAGATAAGGGCGATCTTAAGGTTGCTTTTACGGGCAATGTCAGGTATATGCATATACGGTGCATTCCGTGAGAACATGATTCAGGCTGCTGTTTGTGGATTGACAAGTAAAATAGCCGATGGTACTATTTTAAATAATAAAAGGGAAGGTATGGTACGGGAATGAACAATACTTATGTACGGGTTAAAGGTATTATCAAGAAGGGTGATGAGTATCTGGTGATCAGAAGATGTGTGGATGACCATATTCCGACCCCTTATGTATGGGAATTTATCGATGCGGAAGTACAGCATGGCGAGGCGCCGGATGATACGGTGCTGCGTGCCATCGAGGAGTTGTTGTCAGTGGAAGGAGTTATCGAGAAGGTCGAGTATACGTGGTCGAACCTGCTGGGAGATACTCACTGCGTGGGGATAGCCTATCTGTGCTCTATTATGGAAGAGGACGAGGCGAATATCGTGCTGCCGGAAGATTACGTTGAATGGAAGTGGATCACCAGGGAGGAATTCCCGAAGTATATCGATAACACCTATGTATTACAGGATTTGGAGGGCAGAGTGCTGTGATCAATCAACTGGTAGATAAGATCAAGAAGACGGGGGCGCCTATTGTGGCAGGTTTGGACCCGACGTTAAAATTTGTGCCGGAACACATTAAGAAGAAGGCTTTTGCAGAATACGGAGAGACGATGAAAGGCGCGGCGGAAGCGGTCTGGCAGTATAATAAGGCTATCGTGGATGCTATCAGCGATCTGATTCCGGCGGTGAAGCCGCAGATTGCCATGTATGAGCAGTTTGGCGTGGAAGGCATGATTGTTTTTCAGAGGACGGTGGAATACTGTAAGGAGAAGGGACTGGTGGTCATCGGCGACGTCAAGCGCGGTGATATCGGTTCTACCTCAGAAGCTTATGCGGTAGGCCATTTGGGGCAGGTGCAGGTGGGCAGTACCCTGTGTAGAGGGTTTGACGAAGACTTTGTGACGGTGAATCCATATCTTGGTTCCGATGGGGTGAAGCCTTTTATCAAGGTGTGCCAGGAAGAGAAGAAGGGGATCTTCGTCCTGGTGAAGACATCCAATCCCAGCAGCGGCGAGTTTCAGGACAGGCTGATCAAAGGCGTGGATGAGAAAGGAAGCGAGGAGCGGCCGCTGTATGAGGTCGTGGGAGAGCAGGTTGCGTCCTGGGGTGCAGAGTGCATGGGCGATTCCTACAGCTATGTGGGGGCCGTGGTAGGCGCTACGTATCCGGAACAGGGGAAGATCCTGCGTAAGATCATGCCGAAAGCTTACATCCTGGTGCCGGGTTACGGCGCGCAGGGCGGTAAGGGCGCGGATCTGGTGCACTTCTTCAACGAAGACGGATTGGGTGCGATCATCAATTCTTCCCGAGGTATCATTGCAGCCTATCAGCAGGAACAGTATGCAGGATACGGTGCGGAACATTTCGCGGACGCATCAAGGGCTGCGGTATTGGATATGAAAGAGGATATTGCGCGGGCACTGGCAGACAGAATCTGAAATTCTGCGCTTTCGTCCGAAAGTATTCTTTCGGAAAACTTCGCGCAAAGCGCTTCGGAATGGAGCAAAATAAGCAAAAAGGCAGGAAGACAGCAGATCCGCAGGTTAATAGAGAAGAATGGAGTATAAGATGGAAGCATACAAACAGGAATTTATTGAGTTCATGGTGGATAGTCAGGTGCTCAAATTCGGCGATTTTACTTTAAAGAGCGGTCGAAAATCCCCCTTTTTCATGAATGCAGGAGCCTATGTGACAGGAGCGCAGCTGCGGAAATTAGGAGAGTACTATGCGAAGGCGATCCACGATCATTACGGTTTGGATTTCGACGTGTTGTTCGGGCCGGCCTATAAAGGGATTCCGCTTTCGGTAGCTACGACTATGGCGATCAGCGAGTTGTATGGCAGGGAAGTCAGATACTGTTCCAATAGGAAAGAAGTGAAGGATCACGGCGATACGGGTATTCTGCTGGGCAGCAAACTGAAAGATGGAGACAAGGTGGTGATCATCGAGGATGTGACCACTTCCGGTAAGTCGATCGAGGAAACTTTCCCGATCTTAAGACAGCAGGCCGACGTGGAGATCAAGGGTCTGATGGTATCCTTAAATCGCATGGAGCGTGGGCTGGACAGTGAGAAGAGTGCGTTGCATGAGATCAAGGAGAAGTACGGATTCGAAGCAAATGCTATCGTGACGATGGAGGATGTGGTTAACTGCCTATACAATCAGCCGTATAAAGGAACGATCTATATTGACGATGCATTAAAGAGCGCGATCGATGCATACTATGAGCAGTATGGAGCGAAGTGAAGATTCCGTGCCTGAGAATGTGCAGACTGAGCAAGAATGGGGGATTAAGATGGAAGAGAGAATCTATAAGGTGATGGGCGGCTCCGGTGCGCTCAATATTGCGGTGGGTGTGGTGTCGCTCGTAGTAGGTGTGGCCAGCGGTGTGCTTTTACTGATCAGCGGTGCCAAGTTGTTGGCTGGAAGAAGCAAAATTTTATTTTAAATGAGTGACAATTCAATCAGGTCTGCGCCTTTTTGGCGTGTGGCTTTAATGACAAATGGGTGTTTTCGGAGAAGACGAAGATACCCATTTCAAAATTGTGGATAGACAGGGAGTTTTGGCAGTGAAAAAGAGCAGCTATATGTTTACGAACAAAGAGCATACGCAAAAAGGCATTATGTCCACGATCCTGGGTGTGATCTCGCTGGCGACGCTGGGGTATGCTGTATTTATGAGTTACCGCAGAGTGGGAGATGTACCGGTACAGTATGGGGCGGCAGTGATGCTTGTCATGATCTTTGCGTTTGTAGGGATAGGGCTGGGATTGGTGTCCAAGACGGAACGGGATAAGTATTATCTGTTCACTTATGTAGGGATCGGGTTGAATGTACTGGCATTGGCGGCGATCAGTGCAATTTTGTATGCGGGTGCTTATGCATGAGGTCGTATGCGGATGATACGGTCTGTTGGCGCATTGTCTCATAATGCTTATAGGAAATTTGCGATATTGCTGTCAGCCGGAAGGCTGTAATGGATGAAGCTGAATGAATTGAGTCAAAAAGCAGCGCAGAAACGGAGGTAAATATGGAAGATATATATATTGCGGAAGAGGATAGGAATGATCTGGAACAGGAACGGTTTGCGCTGGCCATAGAGAGGATCCGGGAGATACCGGATGAGAAGATCTGCGGTGAAAGTCTGCAGAAGTATTTTTGCAGCATGGCAGCATTTGTACTTTCCATGGAGGAAGCTTGGAATGTGGTGGAGAGCGGGCGGCTGCGGCAGATGACAATGGATGAACTGCAGGTTTTCAACAGGAAGCTGTATGAGGACATCCTGCCGGAACATTATGATGTAAGTTATGCCAACCCGGAATATGCCGTAGATTGTCTTGGAGAGTCGATCGGGCAGATGATGTCGTTTCTCTATGCGGAACTGCGAAGCATGATTCCGGCGGCTTTTGAACAGAACCGGTTTGCTATGGTGATCCGGATGGAACTGCTGTTGGAAATTTATCAGGCATGCCTGTGCGCAGCGCAGGCGGATAGCGTTTCGGCAGAGGAAACAGCACAGGCGGGAACGGCAGGCGCCGATCGGCTTCCGGATCCGGAGGAATTAAAGCAGATCCTGTACTGGTATGTGAGCGATTATTATGAGCCGGAGAGCAGCGAGAAGATAGCGCAGCTTGTCTGTCCGGAGAAAGATTTTGCCCTGCGCATCGTGAAGGAGAGTGACTTGACAGACTTGCGCTATCTGTATTATTACGGCGAGTATGTGACGGAGAATGAGCTGCGTACGGCGGCACATCTTAATCGGATGTCGGAAGAAAAGATTGCGCTGATGGCGGACACATACACGGAAGGATACCGGATCGGTTTCGAGATGGGAAATAAGGATATCTCGATCAAGAAGACGGTAAATGTACGTTATTGTCTTGGCTTCGAGCGAATGATCCGGCGTGCGGTCCATAATTTTGAGCAGATCGGTCTGCGATCTACGATCTACCGTTCGGGAGCAAATATTTTCCAGGGCAGAAATGTCAATAAGAACGGATATTTCGGAGCCAATCCCAACAAGCAGTTCGACTATGACCACCGGGAAGATCTGGCGTTAGTGCTGGACAAACTTCTTGTGGAGCGCAGACTGGAATGTTTGAGAGGCGCTTTTGAACAGTATAAGGAGCAGGCGAAAGTGCATGGCGGACCGGCGGTGCTGGAGATCTTCGGGGAGAAGCCTTTTGTGCCGCAGACGAAGGCGGCGGCCTGCAGATTGTCGGAGAAGCAGCAGAAGCTTTCCGTGGAATACGCCTCGAAGGCGGGCATGCTGCAGAATGAATACATTCCGGGGGAGGAGCGCAGCTTTACGATCATCGCTTTTCCGGTACCGGATATCGGGGCGCAGTATGAGGAGATCTTCGACGATATCGTGCGCATCAACACATTGGACTATAAGTTGTACCAGGGGATCCAGCAGAAGATCATTGATGTGTTGGACCAGGGGGTGGCCGTAGCAGTCAAAGGGTGCGGCGCCAACCGGACGGATTTGAAGATCAGTCTGCATGAGTTGAAGAACCCTGACAGAGAGACAAACTTTGAAAACTGTGTGGCGGATGTGAATATCCCGGTGGGAGAAGTGTTTACTTCCCCGGTGCTGGCCGCCACGGACGGTATTCTGCATGTGACAAGGGTGTTTTTGAATGAACTGGAGTTTAAGGATATCTGGCTGAAATTTGCAGACGGAATGATCGTGGATTACGGATGTGCCAATTTCCTTTCCGAGGAGGAAAACCGCAAATATATCAAGGACAATGTGCTGTTCCACCATGATACGCTGCCGCTTGGGGAGTTTGCCATCGGCACCAACACTACCGCTTACGTGACGGCACGCAGGTATGGGATCGAGGATAAGATGCCGATCCTGATCGCGGAGAAGACAGGGCCGCATTTTGCGGTGGGAGATACGTGCTACTCCCATGCGGAGAACGTGCGGGTGTACAATCAAGACGGTAAAGAGATCATCGCGAAGGACAATGAAGTGTCGGCTTTGCGTGATACGGATGTCAGCAAGGCATATTTCCAGTGTCACACGGATATCACGATTCCGTATGACGAGCTTGGAGAACTGGCAGTGCAGACGCATAGCGGTGATAAGATCGTGATCATCCAAAACGGACGGTTCGTACTCGAGGGATGCGAGGAGTTGAACAAGGCATTTCGTGTGCATTGTGATTACATGGTAACCACGCGTGACAGTGAAGCCGAAGGCTGAACTGTTACGAATGAATTGCACATGGATCGGTTATGATGGACTTCAAGCTTTGATTATGGTATACTGATTGCGTCATGGTAACGGTGTTGATATAACTGCGACAGACACTTTCAATTGACAAGGAGACGCAATCCCTTTTGCCGATTGAAGGGTGAGAGCAACGAATGATAGGAGGACATGTGGATGGCACAGGTAGGTATTGTAATGGGAAGCGATTCCGATATGCCCGTTATGGCGAAGGCAGCGGAGATTTTGGATGAACTGGGGATTTCTTATGAGATGGCGATCATCTCGGCGCACAGGGAACCGGACGTTTTCTTCGAGTATGCGAAGGGGGCAGAGGAGAAGGGATTCAAAGTGATCATTGCTGGTGCCGGCAAAGCGGCACATCTGCCGGGCATGTGTGCGGCAATCTTTCCTATGCCGGTCATCGGTGTCCCCATGAAGACTTCCGACCTGGGCGGTGTAGATTCTCTGTACTCCATTGTACAGATGCCCTCCGGTATACCGGTGGCTACGGTAGCCATCGGCGGCGGACAGAATGCAGGTATCCTGGCGGCGAAGATCTTGGCTACTTCTGACGGAGAACTTTTGCAGAGACTGAAAGACTATACCCGGCAATTGGGTGAAAGCGTGCAGAAGAAGGATGCAAGACTGCAGGAAGTCGGATATAAGAATTATACATAAAAATAGCAGGATGTCAGATGTTGTGTACTGACTTAACTTGATTGCCGCACGATACGGGAAAGTACGGAAAAGGAGCACGGGCATAAGGTTGAATAAATTCTCTGATGAGCAATTTAGTGTAACTAACCGAACAAGTTCAGTTAGAACTTGTGTCGCTCCGGAATGGAGGAAAATATGGATTACAAGTCAGCAGGAGTTGATATTGAAGCGGGTTACCGGTCGGTAGAATTGTTGAAGGAACATGTCAAGGGAACGATGCGGCCGGAAGTGCTGGGGGGACTTGGCGGGTTCTCAGGCGCTTTTTGTCTCGATAAGATCAAGGAGATGGAGCATCCGGTATTATTGTCCGGTACGGATGGCGTGGGGACGAAGATCAAGTTGGCGTTTCTGATGGATAAGCATGATACGGTGGGGATCGACTGTGTAGCCATGTGCGTCAACGATGTGGCGTGCGCCGGCGGGGAGCCGCTTTTCTTCCTGGACTATATTGCCTGCGGCAAGAACTATCCGGAGAAGATCGCTACGATCGTGGGCGGTGTAGCCGAAGGCTGCAGACAGGCCGGCGCAGCACTTGTAGGCGGCGAGACTGCGGAACATCCGGGTCTGATGCCGGAGGAAGAGTATGACTTGGCGGGATTTGCGGTCGGCGTGGTTGATCAGAAGGATCTGATCACGGGAGAGCAGATTGGGCCCGGAGATGCGTTGATCGGTATTGCCTCTTCCGGTGTTCACAGCAACGGTTTTTCGCTTGTGCGCAAGGTGTTCGAGATGACGAAGGAGAGTCTGGATACTTATTATGAAGAGCTGGGAACAACCCTGGGAGAGACGCTTCTGACGCCTACGAGGATTTATGTGAAAGCGTTAAAAGCCGTGCGCGATGCGGGTGTGACCATCAAGGGATGCAGCCATATCACCGGCGGCGGGTTCTACGAGAATATACCGAGAATGCTGCCGGCAGGTACGATGGCGGCAGTTCTTAAAGACAGCTATCCGGTACCTCCTATCTTCAGGCTTTTACAGCAGAAGGGGGGCCTGGAAGAGAAGATGATGTATAACACCTACAATATGGGCCTGGGTATGGTGCTGGCAGTGGATGCGGCGGATGTGCAGCAGACGGTCAATGCACTGCAGACTGCCGGAGAACAGGCTTATCTGGTAGGAGAAGTGATGGCAGGCAGTGAAGGCGTTGTGCTGCAATGATCATGGGATCTTAGCCGTATATCGCGCATGGAAAGGCTATAGAGAAAATGCTTAAGATAGTGGTGTGTGTGTCCGGTGGGGGCACCAATTTACAGGCGATCATAGATGGAATAGCTCAGGGAACGATCGGCAACGTACGGATCGTACGGGTAATCAGTAATAATAAGAAGGCGTATGCCTTGGAGCGGGCAGAGCAGGCCGGTATTGAGGGGGTCTGTGTGTCACCACGGGATTATGCGGATAGAGAACAATTCAACAGAGCGCTTTTACAGAAAGTGGAGGAGGCGGCTCCGGATCTGGTCGTGCTGGCGGGATTTCTGGTGGTGATACCGCCGGAGTTGATCAGGCGGTATGAGAATCGGATCGTTAATATCCATCCGTCACTGATCCCTTCTTTCTGCGGTACGGGCTATTACGGGCTCAAGGTGCATGAGGCGGCTCTGGCGAGAGGGGTCAAGGTGACCGGTGCTACGGTGCATTTCGTGGATGAAGGGACAGACACGGGACCTATTCTGATGCAGAAGGCCGTGGCCGTCAAGGATGGTGATACACCGGAGAGTCTGCAAAGACGGGTCATGGAAGAGGCGGAGTGGGTGATCCTGCCCAAGTGTCTTGACCTGATCGCGGCCGGCAAGGTGACGGTGGCAGATGGACAGGCGCATATCACGGAGTAGAATTTAGACATTAGAAAGGCAGGATATTGGAATGAAAGTTCTGATCGTAGGAAGCGGCGGCAGGGAACATGCGATCGCAGACAGTGTGGCGAAGAGTCCGAGAGTGGAGAAGATCTACTGCGCACCGGGCAATGCGGGGATCGGGCAGATCGCGGAGTGTGTTCCCATCGGTGCTATGGAATTTGAGAAGATCGTGGTATTTGCGAAGGAGAAAGAGATCGATCTGACCATCGTGGGTATGGACGATCCGCTGGTAGGTGGTCTGGTGGATGAGATGGAGGCAGCAGGGCTTCGGGTCTTTGGACCGAGGAAGAATGCGGCGATCCTGGAAGGCAGCAAGGCTTTTTCCAAGGATCTGATGAAGAAATATCATATTCCCACAGCAGCTTACGAGAATTTTGACGATCCGGCGAAGGCGCTTGCGTATCTGGAGACGGCGAAGATGCCGGTGGTGCTTAAGGCTGACGGACTGGCTCTTGGTAAGGGTGTGCTGATCTGCAAAACGCTCACGGAGGCACGGGAAGGTGTCAAGACCATTATGGAAGACAAGAAATTCGGTGCGGCTGGAAATCGCATGGTCATTGAGGAATTTATGACAGGCCGTGAAGTATCCGTGCTTTCTTTTGTAGATGGCAAGACGATCAAGATCATGTCTTCCGCCCAGGACCATAAACGGGCTAAGGACGGAGACCAGGGACTAAATACCGGCGGCATGGGAACCTTTTCCCCGAGTCCATTCTATACGGAAGAGGTGGATGCATTCTGTCGGCAATATATCTATCAGGCGACGGTGGATGCCATGGCGGCTGAAGGGAGGCCTTTTAAAGGTGTGATCTTCTTTGGGCTGATGCTGACACCTGACGGCCCCAGGGTACTTGAGTACAATGCCAGATTCGGGGATCCGGAAGCACAGGTAGTGCTGCCACGGATGAAGAATGATATGATCGAGGTGGCGGAAGCCTGTATTGACGGGCGGCTGGATCAGGTCGATCTGCAGTTTGAAGACAATGCCGCCGTGTGTGTGGTGCTGGCGTCCAAAGGGTATCCGGTTTCCTATGACAAGGGCTTTGTCATCAACGGCTTAGAGCGTTTCGAGGAGGCGGAAGGGTATTATTGCTTCCACGCGGGGACGAAGCAGACAGAAGATGGTATCGTCACAAACGGCGGCCGGGTGCTGGGTATTACCGCGAAAGGAGCGGACTTAAAAGAGGCGAGAGCCAGGGCTTATGAAGCTACGGGGTGGGTGGCTTTTGACAATCAATATATGCGGTCGGATATTGGGAAAGCGATCGATGAGGTTTTGTCATAGGGCAGGATATTTGTGTAGAAGAAAGGGAAGGGGAGCGATTACGATGCAGGACAGAGAAGAAAGAGCAGAGAAATTAAGAAAAGATTTAATGGATGAAGAAAATTATAACAGGCCTACAATATGTTCTGCGTGCGGCGGTATTATGGTCTTTAAGGGTGTAGGGGAATATAAATGCGAGAAATGTGGCTGTATAGGATTTGATGACTACGGCAAGACACGCAATTATATCGAACAGCATCCGGGTGCCACGATGGCGGAGGTGGCAAACGAGACCGGTGTGGCACAGAAAGCCATTCGCAGTATGATCAAGGAGTGCCGGTTGGAGATTGCGCCGACGTCCAGCGTATTTTTGCGGTGCGAGATCTGTGGGACTACGATTCGCTATGGGAGATTTTGTGCCAAGTGTGAGACGGCTCACCACAGAGAAATAGAAGAGCGGGCGAGAAAGAAGATGAACATGGCCGGTTTCGGTATGGAAAAACCTACCGGAGAAGGCGGTGCCAAGCGCTTTACACGAGAGACTTAAAGTCAATACATAGGCAGCGCAGAAATGGAGTAAACAATGAGGATAAAACAGAATTACGAACAGAAGACGACAGGAAGAAAACATTTCCTGCGTGGCATATCGGCAGTGATCGCGGCCGCCATGCTTTGGGGGACGCCGTTTGTCAGTCTGGCTGATTCGACCGGTACAGTCACTGTGGAATCAGCGAAGATCCGTGCGAGTGCAGACACGAACAGCGATGCAGTCGGCAGCATTACCAAAGGGAAGAGTGTGTCGATCAAGGATGAGGTCAAGGATGCATCCGGGACGTTGTGGTATCAGGTCTATGTAGATGCGAATACGCTTGGATTTGTACGTGCCGATCTGATCGATAAAGAGGGCGGCAGCAGTTCGACACTCAATTCTACAGAGGGCGGTACAGACGGCACAGCTGCAAGTGATGCCTCTGCGGGGAGCGGTCAGGGCGCATCTGCTCAGGCGGAGAATGCAATGGATGCGCAGTATGCTACCATATCTGTTCAGGTAGCCAAGATACGTTCGGGGCCGTCCACCAATGACAGTGTGGTGGAGAGTCTGCAGAGTGGTACCCAACTGGTGGTCAGTGGACAGTCCAACGGCAGCAGTGACGGTAAGACCTGGTATTATGTCACATTCACGGGAGCAGACAGTGCGGAGAAAACAGGATATGTGCGCTCCGATCTGGTAGACTTGGGGGATATGGTACCGCTGCCGGAGGAGGAGCCTGCGCCGGAGGAAGAGCCTGCGCCGGAACCTCAGGAGACGGTCAGCCAGGATTATGAAGTGACATTTAAGGATGGTGCATGGTATCTTATCAATAATGTTGCAGGATATGAACAGGAGCTGCAGCCGCTGTTGGATGCGGGGAAGCAGCAGAGTGAGACGGCAGAAGCCGATACGAAGAAGCTGGTAAAACAGCGGATCGCGATCGTTGTATTGGGTGTTTTGGTAGCGCTGCTTCTGATCGTAGTGATCATCATGGCGATCAAACTTCGGGATGCTTATTATGAGGATTACGAGGAGGATGATGATGATGAAGACGATGAGGATGACGAGGAAGAAGACGACGAAGAGGAAGATACGGCGGATGAGGAAGAAGATATGCCGATAAGGAGAAGAGGACGCGAGGCAGAAGCTCCTCCCCGCAGACCTGTCAGGGAAAGAGAAGTTCGTAAGGAACAAGATCCCTCACCGCGAGTGAGGCCGGCAGTGAATCGCAAGTCGAAGAATTTCCTGATAGATGACGATGAGTTTGAATTTGAATTTTTAAATATGGACGGTAAGGATCTGTAAGAAACGTCATATACAACTATTAAGATGGTAAATTAATATGATTGGAAGAAAATGTTTATTGAGATAGACTTTAACAGTGACGAAGCAATCTATATGCAGTTGAGGAACCAGATCATTCTGGGCATTGCCACTTCGCGTTTTCAGGAAGGTGACATGCTTCCTTCGGTCAGACAGCTGGCTGACAGTATTGGCATCAATATGCATACGGTCAATAAAGCATATACCGTATTAAAACAAGAGGGTTATGTCAAGGTTGACCGAAGGAAAGGGGCCATGATCGCCCTGGACATTGATAAGATGCGTGCACTTGAGGAAATACGAAGAGAATTGCAGGTAACGCTGGCTAAGGCAAGCTGCAAGAATATTTCCGGAGAAGAAGTGCATGCTCTTATAGATGAAATTTATGAAGATTATGGGAAAGGAATGGATTATTGATGCAGCCACAGTTTACAGACAAGGCGAAGGCCGCCTTGATACTGGCTGAACGAGCAGCCAGAAGTTTACGGCAGAGTTATGTGGGAAGCGAGCATATTCTGATCGGCCTGCTTCGGGAAAATACAGGAGTTGCGGCTACGGTCTTGCACAATAACGGGGTGGACGTCGTCCAGCTCAAGGAAATGATCAAGGATCTGATCGCGCCGGAGAGTTCTGTTCTGATCGCGGAGAGAGACGGCTATTCTCCCCGGGCACAAAGTATTCTGGATGAGGCGCACAGACAGGCAGACCGCTTTCACAGCGATAAGACCGGAACGGAACATATACTGTTAGCCCTTTTGAAGGAAGGAGAGAATGTAGCGGTAAGACTGCTCAATACGATGGGAATCTCCGTGCAGAAGCTGTATGTGGACGTTCTTGTAGCGATGGGTGAAGATGGAGCTCTGTATAAGGAGGATCTGGGGAAACGGCAGAGCCGCAAGAGAAACGGATCATCTACGTTGGAGCAGTACAGTCGTGATCTGACGGCACTTGCGAGGGAAGGGAAACTGGATCCGGTAATCGGCAGAGAAGAAGAGATCACGCGGGTAGTTCAGATCTTAAGCAGAAGGACCAAGAACAATCCTTGTCTGATCGGAGAACCGGGCGTAGGGAAGACCGCAGTGGTAGAAGGACTGGCTTCCCGCATTGTGACCGGGGATGTTCCTTTTACTGTACAGAATAAAAGAGTATTGACCCTGGATCTGTCCGGTATGGTAGCCGGCAGTAAATACCGCGGTGAGTTTGAAGAGCGGATCAAGAAAGTGATCCGTGAAGTGATCGAGGACGGAGATGTCGTACTTTTTCTGGATGAAATGCATACGATCATCGGAGCCGGCGGTGCAGAGGGGGCAATCGATGCTTCCAATATTCTGAAGCCTTCCCTGGCCAGGGGAGAGATTCAGCTGATCGGCGCAACAACGATCGCGGAATATCGTAAATATGTGGAGAGAGATGCGGCACTGGAGAGAAGATTCCAGCCGGTCACTGTGGAAGAACCCACGGTGGAAGAGGCGGAAAGCATCTTGCGGGGCATTGCTTATAAGTATGAGGAGCACCATCGGGTGACGATTACGCCGGAGGCGGTCAGCGCGGCAGTGGCATTATCCAACCGCTACATCAATGACAGGAATCTGCCGGATAAGGCGATCGATCTGATCGATGAGGCCGCGGCGGCAGTAAGGTTAAAGGTGACGAGTCAGCCGGATAAACTGCGAGAATTGTCAGAGGAGATCAAGAAGATCGATCTGCAGATTGAACGTTCTATCCGCATGGAAGCGTTTACTCAGGCGGCGGAGCTGAAGAAGAAACAGCAGGAGTGTATCAGAAAATACGAGCGCATCGTCAAGAAGATGGAGCGCGAAGAAGAGAAGCGCACTTATGTGGTAGGGGAGAATGAGATCGCGGAGGTGGTCGCTCTCTGGACCAAGATTCCGGTGAAGAAGCTGGCGGAGAAGGAGAGTGAACGGCTGCTCAAACTGGAATCCATACTGCATAAGCGTGTGATAGGCCAGGAGGAGGCGGTGAATGCCGTGTCCAAAGCCATGCGCAGAGGCAGAGTGGGTCTGCAGGATCCTAACCGACCGATCGGTTCGTTCCTTTTCCTGGGACCTACCGGCGTGGGCAAGACGGAGCTGAGTAAGGCGTTGGCGGAAGCGATGTTTGGTTCGGAGAATGCGTTGATCCGGGTGGATATGTCGGAATATATGGAAGGACATTCGGTCTCGAAGATGATAGGTTCGCCTCCCGGTTACGTAGGGTTTGAAGAGGGCGGACAGCTGTCCGAGAAGATTCGCCGTAACCCCTATTCCGTTGTGTTGTTCGATGAGATCGAGAAGGCACACCCGGATGTATTCAATGTCCTGTTGCAGGTACTGGATGACGGACACATTACGGATTCTAAGGGCAGGAAGGTCAGTTTCAAGAATACAATCCTGATCATGACCTCCAATGCAGGAGCTCAGAGGATCATCGATCCCAAAAACTTAGGTTTTGGTGCGGAGCAGACGCAGCAGCAGAACTATGATAAGATGAAATCCAATGTGATGGAGGAAGTAAAGAGACTGTTCAAGCCAGAATTCATCAACCGGATCGATGAGATCATGGTCTTCCATCCCTTACACAAAGAAGATATGAAAAGAATCGTCACACTGTTGGCAGGAAGTCTGATCAGACGGTGTAAGGAGCAGATGGATATCGACTTAACGATCACTCCGGCAGTTAAGGAATGGCTGATAGAGAAGCACATCGATACGAAGATGGGCGCCAGACCTATGAAAAGGGCGATCCAGTCAGAGATTGAGGATGTGTTGGCAGAGGAGATTCTGTCCGGGAATGTCAGAAGCGGAGAACATGTGACGGCAGGACTTAAGAATAAGAAGATCGTGTTTACGGCGCGAAGCGAGGCGTAGCACATGCTTTATAGGAAACGACATGGATAAGAGTAAAGAATCAGGAGGAAAATACAATGGCTGTAGTAGAAGAATTATTGCGTACAGAGGAAAACGGCGCGATCAGTTTCGGAAATTATGCACTGGAGGCCAAGGCTAAGGTGGAGGACTATGAGCACGGAGGGGATCTCTATAAAGTGAAGACTTACCGGAAACTGACAAAGCTGGAGAAGAACGGCATGTTTGCCTATGAGTCTGAACCTGGTACAAGTGTGCTGCAATTTGAGGAGACGGAGAATGGTGTCAGCTTCCTGGTGTACGGAGAGGCGGATGCGCAGATCACGGTAGGCCTTGAGGAAGATATGGAATACAGCGTCAGTGTAGGTGATACTAATATCGGTACGATGAAGACAAACCTAAGCGGCAAGCTGAGCATCAGTGTGGAATTGGAGAATGTGGGCGAGGTTGCGGTCAAAATGGTAAAGATACAGAATGGCTAAGGGTAAAACGACTACGGTTTTTTATTGTCAGAATTGTGGTCATGAATCTTCCAAGTGGATGGGGCAGTGTCCCGGATGCAGGGAATGGAATACGATGGTGGAAGAGAAGATGCCTTCCTCGTCCCGTGGAAACAGCCACGGTGTGCATAAGAAGATATCTTCTGCTCCGGCCAGATTATCGGAGGTCAGCATACAGGAAGAGAGCCGTATGCTGACACATATGGAAGAACTGGACAGAGTGCTGGGCGGCGGTATCGTGCCCGGCTCTTTGACGTTGGTAGGCGGCGATCCTGGAATCGGCAAGTCTACGCTGTTGCTGCAGGTATGCAGGAATCTGGCAGGGGACGGCAGGAAAGTGCTGTACATATCGGGAGAGGAATCTTTGCGACAGATCAAGATCAGAGCCAACCGTCTGGGTGAATTTTCGGACAATCTGCTGTTATTTTGTGAGACAGGGCTGGACACGGTGGAAGAGACGATCCGCGGCGTTGTGCCGGATGTCGTGATCATCGATTCCATACAGACGATGTATGACGAAGAGATCTCCGCGGCTCCCGGCAGTGTATCACAGGTAAGAGAAGCGACGAATACGCTTCTGCAGCTGGCAAAGGGAATGACGGTCTCCGTGTTTATTGTAGGACATGTGACCAAGGAGGGGACCGTGGCGGGGCCCAGAGTATTGGAACATATGGTAGATACGGTACTGTACTTCGAGGGAGACAGGCACGCGTCCTATCGGATCCTGAGAGGCGTTAAGAACAGATTCGGTTCCACCAATGAGATCGGTGTCTTTGAGATGAAAGAGGAAGGATTGGTTGAAGTGAAAAACCCTTCCGAGTTTATGCTGAGCGGTAAACCGGAGGGAGCAAGCGGATCGGTGGTATCCTGTTCCATGGAAGGAACCCGGCCTATTCTGCTGGAGATCCAGGCTCTTGTATGCCACAGTAATTTCGGTATTCCGAGAAGACAGGCGATCGGTACGGACTTTAACAGAGTGAACCTGCTGATGGCTGTATTGGAGAAGAGACTGAATCTGCAGATGTCGGATTGTGATGCATATGTTAATCTGGCAGGTGGTATGCGGATCGTGGAGCCGGCCATCGATCTTGGCATTGCCATGGCAGTGGTATCGAGTTTTAAGAACAGAGCCATTGATGACAGGACGATTGCTTTTGGGGAGATCGGATTGAGCGGTGAGGTGCGCGGCGTTTCCATGGTAGAGCAGAGAGTCGCGGAAGCGGCTAAGCTGGGATTTTCGACCTGCATTGTTCCGGAAGTCAACAGAAGTCAGGTGAAACATATGGGAGGGATCAGGCTGGTCGGTGTAAGGACCGTGAGGGATGCCGTGGATCTGATCTGAGGAATTCCTGGCCCCGATCTGAGGAATCGTGTGTCAAAGTTCACTGAGGGTAAAGGCATCGCAAACAGGTAAAAGGCGCAGAGTGCTTCGGAATGGCATAAAAGGTGCATGGCCTTGTGCAGGTATGATCATGAAATGCCGGGTTTTGGTACGTAAATGGAATAAGATATGACAAAAATGTAACAAAAAATTGATATAATTTAATATTTCTTAATTTTTATGTATTCAAAATTACCTTTTTATGGTAAAATATTGAAGATGTACCGTTGTTTTCTGATACATAGATACAGGATACTTATGGAATAATATTTGAGTATTGAACCGGCAGTTTGCATTCAGGAGTTAGGAACTGTCTTACCGTGAACTTGGACGAGGGAGTCATTTATGGACAAGCAGACACAGGATTCTCAAGAACATGCAAAAGAAAAGAACAGGAATCTGAAGGATAACGATCAAGCGGAATCAACAAGGGAATCGGCCGGAAAAGAGCAGATAACAGATCAGCGGCAGTCCGGTGTAGAGGATAAAGGCGAGAAGAAACGTAAATGGATCAGAAGTCTTCCGCTGTTGATCGCGGAAATCTGTATATTGCTGATCTCGGTTGTTGTTATGTATGTAGTGGTGACGACTACGGATGAGGTAGAGCATAAAGATATTGACAGAGAGCAGATCATCATCAACGAAGAAGTGAAAGAGACACATGAGAAAGAAGAGAAGCAGAAGATCTCGAAAGGCTATCGCAATATTGCTCTGTTCGGTGTGGATGCCAGAGACGGACAACTGGGAAGAGGTACCAGGAGCGACAGCATTATCATAGCAAGTATCAATCAGGATACGCAGGAAATTAAATTGGTCTCTGTTTTCAGGGATACATTCCTGAATCTGAGCAATGACACTTATAATAAATGCAATGCAGCATATGCGCAGGGAGGTCCGGAACAGGCGATCAGCATGCTGAATACGAATCTGGATCTGGATATTACGGATTATGTGACGGTCGGTTTTGGCGGACTGATCGACTCCGTAAATGCGTTGGGCGGTATTGAGATGGAGATCATGGAAGTAGAGATTTCCCATCTGAATAATTATCAGTTGACAATGTCTGAGGAACTGGGTGTGGATTATATACCGATAAAGCATAGCGGCAGACAGGTTTTGAACGGGATGCAGGCGACTGCATACTGTAGAATACGATATACGAAAGGCGATGATTTCAGGCGTGCCCAAAGGCAGAGAGATGTGTTGACGGCAATGATGGAGAAGGCGAAGGAAGCATCTGTCAGTTCTTTAACGGAGATGGTCGATGCTATTCTGCCGGAGGTAGAGACATCTTTGGGCGTGAATGAGATCATAAGTGTTCTTGGCAGTGTTGCAGGGTATAATGTGGTAGCCAGTGACGGATTTCCATTTGAGGACAACCGGACAGGAGCAAATGTTGGCAGCAAAGGAAGTTGTGTCATACCGGATGATCTGGAAGAAAATGTCGTGGAGCTGCATGAATTACTTTTTCCTGAAGCAGAGTATAAGCCTTCCAGGCAGGTGCGCAGTATCAGCGGCGAGATCGATGCACTGACCCTGGAATACAGACAATAAATTTGATACAAAAGGGCTGTTCAGAGATGCTTATGACAGTAGTTGGATACATTCCGGCTGCTGTCATTCTATAGTTATAGTAAACGACATAACAAATTTCCGTTTTCTGTCCTGCAAAAGCTTCCGCGTATGGCTTTGGCAGGAACCGGAAGCAGAATCTTGAAGGAATGACAGTAGAAGAGTGTTATTGGGGGTTGAAGATGAGAAAGTTACTCGTATATATAAAAGATTATAAGAAAGAGACGATACTGGCGCCGCTTTTTAAGATGCTGGAAGCCACTTTCGAGTTGTTCGTGCCGCTTGTGATGGCGGCGGTCATCGACCAGGGTATTGGCAGCGGCGATATCTCCTATGTGCTGCGTATGGGCGGTGTGCTGGTGCTGCTTGGCGTGGTTGGGCTGGCCTGTTCCATTACGGCACAGTATTTTTCGGCGAAGGCTGCGGTGGGTGTTTCTACGAAGTTGAAGCACGCGCTTTTTGCCCATATCCAGGGACTGTCCTACACGGAGATCGATACGCTGGGAACGGCTACCATGATCACGCGGATGACTTCCGATGTGAACCAGGTACAGAGCGGCGTGAATATGGTACTGCGCTTGTTTTTGCGTTCGCCTTTTATCGTGTTCGGTGCTATGGTGATGGCGTTTACCATTGATGTGAAGGCAGCCCTTATTTTCGTGGTGACGATCCCGGCGCTTTCCGTAGTCGTATTCGGTATTATGATGTGGACGATGCCTTTGTTTAAGAAAGTGCAGGCAGGGTTGGACAGTGTGTTGGGCGCTACCAGGGAGAATCTTACCGGCGCCAGAGTCATCCGGGCTTTCAACAAGGAACAGGAAGAGATAGAGGCTTTTGAGAAGAAGAACAGTGCACTGGCGCATATGCAGCTGTTTGTGGGCAAGATCTCAGCGCTGACCAATCCGGTCACTTATATCATTATCAATGTAGCTACAGTGGTGCTGCTCTATACGGGAGCGGTGCGGGTGGACGAGGGAACCATCACCCAGGGTGAGGTTGTGGCACTGGTCAATTATATGTCCCAGATCCTGATCGAACTGGTGAAGCTGGCGAACCTGATCATCACGATCACCAAAGCACTGGCCTGTGCGAACCGGATCCAGAGCGTGTTTGAGATAGAATCCAGTATGACGTGGGAACAGAAGATAAAGGAGACGGGCAGCATACATAAGGGCGCAGTGGATACGGCGGATGAAGTTGTATTTGACCATGTCAGTCTGACCTATGCGGGCGCCGGGGCGGAGTCGTTGACGGATCTTACTTTTCATGTGAAAAAGGGACAGACGGTAGGTATCATCGGAGGCACTGGTTCCGGCAAGACTTCGCTGGTCAATATGATACCGCGTTTCTACGACGCGACGAAAGGGCATGTATGGATCAAGGGTAAGGATGTGCGAGAGTACGGGATGGAAGAACTGCGGGAGATGATCGGCATCGTGCCGCAGAAGGCAGTGCTATTCCAGGGAACGATCAGAGAGAATATGCAGTGGGGCAAGAACGATGCGACGGATGCGGAGATCTGGCAGGCCATCGGGACGGCTCAGGCGAAGGAGTTCGTGGAGAAGAAGGACGGCAGGCTGGATGCGGTGATCGCACAGACCGGAAGGAATCTTTCCGGTGGTCAGAGGCAGCGTCTGACCATAGCCAGAGCCCTGGTGGGAAAGCCGGAGATCCTGATCTTGGACGACAGTGCATCGGCGCTTGACTATGCAACGGACGCGGCACTAAGGCAGGCCATTCGGGATATGGAAGGCGATATGACGGTGTTCATTGTGTCTCAGAGGGCATCCTCCATTCAACATGCGGATCAGATCATTGTGTTGGATGACGGAGAGATGGCGGATATCGGGACACATGCAGAGCTGCTTGCGCGGTGTGAAGTGTATCAGGAGATCTATTACTCCCAATACCCCAAATCGTAAGGGCGTCGGGCGGATCTTGGAAGGAGGTATATAGGTAGAGATGGCGAAATCAGAGAACAGCGGCAGGCAGAGGGGAACACTGCGTAAGGTGCTGCGGTATATTAGAAAATATTGGGTATATCTGGCGTTGTCGATCATCATGGCGGCGATTACCGTGACGTTGACTTTGTATCTGCCGATTCTTACCGGGCGGGTGATCGATCTGATCATTGATAAGGGTTTGGTGGATTTCGACGGTGTATTTGCAATTCTGAGACAGATGGCGGTGGTGATCGGGATTACGGCGGTGGCGCAGTGGATCATGAATATCTGTAACAATAAGATGACTTACCGGATCGTGCAGGATATTCGGGATGAGGCGTTTAAACGCATTGAGATCCTGCCACTGAAATATATTGATGAGCACTCTTACGGGGAAGTGGTGAGCCGGGTGATCGCGGACGTGGATCAGTTTGCGGATGGCCTGCTTATGGGATTCACGCAGTTCTTTACAGGTGTCATTACGATCCTGGGCACACTGGGCTTTATGCTCAGCGTCAACGTGGGCATCACGGGCGTGGTAGTGCTGATCACACCCTTGTCCTTCCTGGTGGCGGCTTTTATTGCCAGGAAGACATTTGTTATGTTCCGGGCACAGTCGGAGACGAGAGGAGAGCAGACGGCGCTGATCGAGGAGATGATCGGTAACCAGAAGGTGGTGCAGGCCTTTTCCCATGAGGATGAGGCGCTTGCCGAGTTCGACGAGATCAACGGCAGACTGGAGAAGTGCTCTTTAAAGGCAATCTTCTATTCTTCCATCACCAACCCGTCTACCAGATTTGTTAACAACCTGGTGTATGCGGGTGTTGCGGTGACGGGAGCGGTGTTTGCGATCCGTGGTGGGATCAGCGTAGGACAGCTGTCCTGTTTCTTAAGTTATGCGAATCAGTATACGAAGCCTTTTAACGAGATTTCCGGCGTGGTGACGGAACTGCAGAATGCCCTTGCCTGTGCGGCCAGGATCTTTGCACTGATCGAAGAAGATGCGCAGGTGCCGGATAAGGCGAATGCGGTCTCCCTGGGCCATGTGGAAGGAAAGATAGACTTAGAGCATGTGGATTTCTCTTATGTGCCGGATAAGAAGCTGATCACGGATTTCAATCTTTCGGTGAAGCCGGGCCAGCGTGTGGCTATCGTCGGGCCTACGGGCTGCGGTAAGACCACGGTCATCAATCTGCTGATGCGTTTCTATGACGTGAATGCCGGAAGCATCCGGGTGGAAGGAAACGATATACGGGATGTGACCAGAAAAAGCCTGCGGGCCAACTATGGCATGGTGCTGCAGGAGACCTGGTTAAAGGGTGGAACGGTGAGAGACAATATCGTGATGGGTAAGCCGGAGGCCACCGAGGAGGAAGTGATCGCTGCGGCCAAGGCATCTCATGCACATAGTTTTATCAAGAGACTGCCGGACGGGTATGATACGGTGATCGCCGAGGACGGCGGCAATCTTTCCCAGGGACAGAAACAGCTGCTATGTATTACAAGAGTCATGTTGTGCTTGCCGCCCATGCTGATCCTGGACGAAGCAACTTCTTCCATCGATACGAGAACGGAGATTCGCATCCAGAAAGCTTTTGCGGCGATGATGGAGGGAAGGACCAGTTTCATCGTGGCCCACAGACTGTCCACGATCAGAGAGGCGGATGTGATCCTTGTTATGAAAGACGGCAATATCATCGAGCAGGGTGACCACGAGACATTGCTGCAGCAGAACGGATTCTATGCGACACTGTACAACAGCCAGTTCGTGGGATACAGCGCATAAGACTGAAAAATGCCGTGAAACCCGGCACCCGGGATCTTCACAGCATAATGGAGATCAGGAATTCATTTCTTTATAGTAGGCGGCGTCCTCATTGTAATCCATGTATTCGGAACGGATAGCAGTGATGGCGCCGTTTTCCCATGTGAAGACAAGATAACTGTAGATAACGGTGTGGGCCTGCAGGAAAGCTTCGGAATTCAGAGTGGTGGTCAGGTCCGCTTTCCCGATCTCATTCTCTTCGCAGAACCGGTCCAGATCCGTGGGCGCTCCGTCGATGAAAAAGGTAGGCAGCAGGAGCGTGATGGCGGAATCGAAAGGAATCTCTTCGGTGGCCAGCGCCTGGTATTCTCCGCCTGCAACGGAAGTGAAGATCTTGTAATCACCGTAGGCGGCGAGGAAAGTCTCGGCATTGTCGCCGACGGACACCTCCTTGCTCGTGGCATTGGTGGCCGGATCCAGTTCATAATCGGCAGCACTGAGGAGAGGATCGTCCTCGCCACAGCCTGTCATAAGCCCCAGCGTCAGGCCAAGAGAGGCCAGTAGAGTGAATATCTTTTTCATAGGGTATGTATTCCTTTCTGCATAATTGAAAAGCCCCTTGTGTCGGTTCGGTGCTCGCGGAAATCAAAGACCCCGCTGCAAGCAGCCACTTGGCTCGTTGCTCACGGGAATAAAAAAAGTTCGCCTGGCGGCAAACTCTGAAAAATAACAGGGGCAGTAGGAATCGAACCCACATCGATGGTTTTGGAGACCACTGTTCTACCTTTGAACTATGCCCCTATGAATCGCGGTCAAGCTTTCTCAAACCGCCGAATTGTATTATAGCATAAGTGGAGAGGGGATGCAAGCTATTAAGAGAATTTTTTCACTTCTATGTCACTTTTTGGTGGATGGATGCGTGTTCTATATAACAGGGCAAATAAGGTAAGAATAACTTTGCAGTAAATGCAAAGTCCTGGGCTGAACTGTTACGATGATTTACATAAAGTGAACTTTGGAAGATACAGGAGGTGACATACAGTTGAGAGTGGAAGAAGTGGTTAGGGAATACAGTGACATGCAGTTGAAAGTGGAAGAAGCGGTCATGGAATACGGTGACATGCTTTTCAGGGTGTGTATGGTCCTGTTATGTAACGAGCAGGACGCCCAGGATGTGGTGCAGGACACGTTCTGCAGCTATATGGAGCATTCGGCAGGGTTCCGGAACAGAGAGCATGAGAAGGCGTGGCTGATCCGGGTAGCGACTAATCGGTGTATGGACGTGCACCGGGGCAGAAGCAGGCATCCTTCGGTACAATGGGAAGATGTGGACCAGTATTGTGAATTCCCGGAACAGAGTGAGGTTCTGGCGGAATTGATGAACTTGCCGGATCCGCTTAAGACAGTGGTCTATCTGCACTATATAGAGGGGTATAAGACGGCGGAGATTGCGCAGATGCTGGGCATCACCCTTCATGCGGTGAAGAAGAGGATGCAGCGGGGCAGAGAGCGCCTGAAGCTGACTCTTGGGGAGGAGGAGCCATCGTCAGCACACGTTTGAAGCGTCATGGGAGTAACGTGAGAAGGGCATAAGATCTGGTGGAAAAGGAGGCAGGCCGGGCATGATACAGGCCGTAGAATACCGGAACATAATGAGTTTAGGAAGGAGCGGGATCAATGAGAGCAGAGCAATTAAGAGATGCGGTCAGCGGGATTGGCATGACGGAAGATATGAGAACAGCAGTCATCAGAAATGTAAAAGAAAGGACGGAAGAATCCAAAACCGGAAACGGGCAGCGTAAGAAGACGGGGGAGACGGAAAGAATGTTGCAGGATGGGAAAGCAAGAAGCAGCAAACGCAGTAAGAACCATGGAACAGTCTGGAGGAAGAATCTGGCAGTGGCAGCGGCCGTCCTTGTGGCGATCGGTATCGTGGCGGTTCCGGTAAGAGCCTTCGTCAATTCTCTGGTACGGGAGCGGATGGAGGAGATGACGCAAGAGGAGAAAGAGACGTATGTGGATACGCTGAAAGAGCAGAATGTGGCGGCGGACGGCTTTTCCAGAGAGTATACCAAACAGGAGGCTGCGAGATATCAGGAGCTGACGAAGAAGTATCAGGAAGGCACTTTTCCTGCGCAGGCGCTTCCCCAGGCAGAGAGCGAGGAGGAAGCGGCAGGCTATGAGTTCTGTTATCTTGTGCCTACGGCAACGTTCTGTCTGCCGGAGCGGGATCTGACAGATGAAGAAATACTGGAGATCATAGATTTCTTTGTGAAGAGAGACTATGCTTACTCGGAAAGCTATGCCAAAGAATATGCGGAAGAGATCGCAGAGGAGGAAGCGAAGGAGCAGGCAGCGATCGACGAGAATGTGGAGGACGGTGGTATTACCATACAGGAGGCGATCGAGATCGCCAGACAGAAGTTCGCGGATATCTTTGGTATGACGGTAGATGGCTTTGAACAGAATGCCTACTATAATGAACCGGAAGAAGGTAAGAAGGCGGACTATTGTGTCAATTGGTCGAACAACATCAGCCATAAGTTCTATTATTTCAATATTGACGCGCAGGACGGTCATCTGGTCAGGGCAAGCTATTCCGGTACGAGCCTGCATGACGGGGTGGCAGTGACAGTGGAGGAAGCGCAGGGCAAGATCCCACAGCTGCAGAAGGCGGCGGCAGAGACTATGAGGAGCCAGGTAGGTGCAGCTTACGATAAGGTCTATGTCTATTACCTTGAGCATGAAGACGGATCGGTCGGTATCGGACCAGCGTTCTATTATGTTATGGAGGATCAGCATGCATATGGGATCTCGTATACGTGGAACGGTACTCTGCATGAGATTGAGGAAAAGGATATTGCAACATTGGAGGACGGTGAGGAAATAGATCTGTGGGACGGAGAAGAGTATAACAAGGCGACGGTGGTGTTTCGTGAATTAGAAGAATAATTCTGATCTTATGGTGCGTTGCTTCCTCTGCGGGAAGCAGCGTACCACACCCGGTCATGAAGACCTCTTTTTCTGCGTAGTGAACTGGTATTTTCTGAAGATCTGTGATACTATTACTTTCGTCACTGGATTTTATGACCGTATAGATATTCGAATGGAAACGGTTCGGCGGACCGATCACAGAATGGAAGATAATTATGGCGAGAAGACACACAAGACATAGGAGACACACGGAACAAGAGAACAGAGAGAATGCTCCTGGCCGGATGGATGGAACTGCACAGGGAGCGGAGGAAGAGAAGGAACAGAATGCAGCGGATATCCCGGAATCCGTCTGGGCAGTTTATGTGCAGACCTTTCTTGAGTTTGAGGACAGGGAACACCGGCGGTTCCTGAAGGGCTGCGAGAAGCAGATCGGGCAGCTGGAGCGGCGTATTGCCCGCAAGAAAGGCCAGGAGAATCACCAGGTGCTGGCCGATATGAAGGAACTGCACAAGAAGGCGGCGGCGATCGGCTATACGGTGGGAAGCAAGGAGATCAGGCTGCTGAAGAAATACAAGCATGCACTGCGTATGCTGGTCAGACTGGATATCACATTCCTTCGTAAGATGGCGGCAGGCGCGAACCCGGAGGATATCCTGCATATGCCGGGGGCTGCGCAGCTGCTGCGGAGCAGGTCTCTCTATGAAATCTACAGAGAAGAGTATATGCAATACCTGGTGGGCCAGCGGATCGAGGAGCTGATGGAGGCGGAACCGGAGAAGCAGTATCCGGAGGCCAGAGGTATGGAGCGGCATTTTATCCTGCATATCGGGCCTACTAACAGCGGTAAGACCTTTCAGGCGCTGCAGCGGTTAAAACAGGCTTATCACGGTATCTACCTGGGGCCGCTTCGTCTGTTGGCGTTGGAGGTCTATGACAGAATGACGGCGGCTGGCATTCCCTGCAGCATGATCACCGGTGAGGAATCGATACGCACCCCGGGCAGTTTCGTGCAGGCATCCACGGTAGAGATCATGGATATCCGGGAGATCTATGATATCGCGGTGATCGATGAGGCGCAGATGATGGCGGACGAGAACCGGGGCAGCTTCTGGACGAGGGCAATTCTCGGTATCCGTGCGGAGGAGATCCACGTGTGCTGTTCCGGCACGGCGCAGCAGCTTCTTGTGAAAATGATCGAACGGTGCGGCGACTCTTATGAGACAGTCTATCACGAGCGCAACACGAAGCTGGAATTTATCCCGAAGCGTTTCGACATGAGCAAAGATGTGGAGCCGGGAGACGCCCTGATCGCCTTTTCCAAGAAAAATGTGCTGGCGATCGCGGCGACCCTTGAGAGCAGAGGAATCAAAGCCAGCGTGATCTACGGCAACCTGCCGCCCCAGACGAGACGGGAACAGGTACGGCTTTTTACGGAAGGCGTCAATCAGGTGGTGGTGGCTACGGATGCGATCGGCATGGGAATCAATCTGCCGATCCGGCGAGTGGTCTTTATGAATACGTCTAAGTTTGACGGCACGGACAAGCGACGTCTGGAAGCGGAGGAGATAAGACAGATCGCCGGTCGTGCGGGGCGGTACGGTTTCTATGATGTTGGGTACGTGCAGTCGGCGCTGGATGTGGAGTATATAGGTAAGAAGCTGGAGGAACCTCTGCAGCCGCTCACTAAGGCGAGGACGGGCTTTCCGGAGGTGCTTCTGGATATCGATATGGAACTGGATGAGATCATCGAGGCCTGGGAGGGTACGAAGAATCTGGCTTTCTATGACAAGATCTCTATGGCGGAGAGTGTGAAGAAATACCGCTATCTGAAGAACTACCGCAGGAAACTGTCCTATATGGAGGACAGGAAATTCGTCTTGTCCCTGATCACCTGTCCCTTTGACGTGAAAGACAGGGAAGTGCTGCGACTGTGGCTGTGGTACTGTGAGAAGCCGATGGAAGACCACAACTGTCCGATGCTGCCCCAAGATTTTACACTGGAGGGACTGGAATCTTATTATAAACAGCTCGACTTATATACCCAGTTTTCCGGCAGGATGAACTGGGAGATCGACAAGGAAGAGGTGGCGGTGAACAGGGAGTGGGCGCAGTCCGTGATCGGCGAGATGCTGGAGGATGACAAGGGACAGTTCGAGAAGAAGTGTCGGGGTTGCGGCGTGACGCTGCCTTGGGATTATGATTTTACGATCTGTCAGGACTGTTATCACAGCGGTGTCAAGGACGACCGGGTTCGGCGTTCCATGCATCGATATCCCCATGACCGGAACCGGAGGTAGATGCAGTATGGCAGCGCCATTGGTATAAAAACGAGATAACATAAATATCGGCATAAGAAAGCGACGATGCAGAATGGTCTACACATATTATATTGATGTGACACAGTTTGAAGATAGGAACCTTTATCAGGAAAAGCTGCGTCTCCTGTCACCCTGCAGACAGAAGAGGATCGCTCAGCTGAAATTGGAAAAGGACAGGCAAAGGAGTCTGGGAGCGGGTCTTGCACTTGACTATGCGCTCGGGATTTACGGGTCAGGCCTCAGGGAAAGGGACATGGAGTATGTGTTTGGGGAATGGGGGAAACCTTCTTTTCGGGATTACCCGGAGATCCACTTTTCCCTGTCCCATTCGGGGGATTATGCCCTGTGCAGTATAGGGGAGTGTCCTGTCGGCAATGATATTGAACGTATCAGGTCTGGTAAGCTTAAGGTGGCGGAGCGCTTCTATACGGAGCAAGAGCTGGAATTCCTGTACAGGAGACAGGAGGACGCAGAGAATATACAGAAAGTCTGTGTCGAAGGCGTCAAAGAATACGGTGGGATAGATGAGGAAGAGGTCACGAAGAGAATGTTCCGCATGTGGACGATGAAGGAGAGCTTCCTGAAGGTGACGGGACAAGGCATGACGCTGCCGCTTAAGGATTTCTCGGTTATCGTGGATGCTAAGACGGATACGGCCCGGGTGGAATATGGTTCCGGTAATGCGGTGTATCGTATGAAGGAATATGAGGATATTCCCGGGTATCGGGCGGCGGTGTGCTGCCAGGCGGACAGCGAGACGGCAGAGAACATGGAACCGGTGGTGTTCTGATATACAGACAGGAAGACGGTCGCCAGGCAGTGGTAACAGCACCGACCGCCGACATGTCCATGAACAGTTGTGTATAAGAGAGTGTGAAAGTCGATCTTTCCGGACCTTCACACTCTCATTCTCATAGCAGATCTGTATTTACAGATCAAACCCAAAATATCTCACGGCATTCTCGTAGCAGATCCCTTTCACAATCTTTTCCAGCACCTTCTCATCATAAGGGTATTCGCCTTCTTCCACGAAACCACCGATCAAGTCGCAGAGAATGCGGCGGAAATACTCGTGTCTTGTATAGGAGAGGAAACTTCTGGAATCGGTGAGCATGCCCACGAAATTTGCAAGCATTCCCATATTTGCCAGAGAGGTCATCTGTTCTATCATTCCGGCCTTGTGGTCATTGAACCACCATGCAGAGCCGTGTTGCAGTTTGCCCACGGCGGAAGCGTCCTGGAAGCAGCCAATCACTGAGTCAATGACTGCGTTGTCATTCGGATTCAGGGAGTACAGGATCGTCTTGGGCAATTCGTCCGTGACCGAGAGTGCATTGAGGAAGCCTGCAAGCTGGTCGGCAGGTGCGTAGCTACTGATGCAGTCGAAGCCGGTGTCGGGGCCGGTCCTGTCAAACATGCGGCTGTTGTTGTTGCGGCGGCAGCCGTAATGCAGCTGCATCACCCAGCCCAGCCGATGGTATTCCCGTCCCAGGAATAGCATTAAGACTGTCTTGTATCCGGCGATCTCTGTAGGAGTCAGCGGCTCGCCGTGCAGCCCCTTCTGGAAAACGGCTTCCGCCTCGGCATCGCCGGCGGGGGTATACATCACATAGTCAAGACCGTGATCGGACAGCAGGCAGCCCCTTTGGTGAAAATGTTCCATACGATTCTTCAGGGCGTCTTTTAAGTCGGAGAAGGTCTTGACAGTGATGCCGCTTGCAGCCTCCAACTGCCTGATATAATCGGCGAAAGCAGGAGCATCTACATTCAAGGACTTATCAGGGCGCCATGCCGGAAGTACCTGCGTATCGAAGCTTAAGTCTTCTCTGATCTTATCATGCCATTCCAGCGTATCTGCCGGATCGTCCGTGGTACACAGCAGTGTGACGCCGGCCTGCCTGATCAGGCCGCGCACGCTCATCTGCGGTTCCTGCAGTTTAGCATTGCAAAGCTGCCATACTTCTTCTGCGGTTTCACTGTTTAAGTGTCCGTAATAACCGAAAAACCGCTGCAGTTCCAGATGGGACCAGTGATACAGAGGATTGCCGATCAGTTTCTCCAGAGTCTCGGCCCATTTCTGGAATTTGTCACGGGCCGGGGCGTCACCGGTGATATAAGCTTCGTCTACGCCGTTGGAGCGCATCTGCCGCCATTTGTAATGGTCACCGCCCAACCAGACCTCAGTGATATCGGTGAATTGCTTGTCCTGCGCGATCTCCTGCGGGCTGATATGGCAGTGATAGTCCAGGATGGGCATATGTTCCGCAAAATCGTGGTAGAGCTTCCGGGCACATTCCGTGCGCAGCAAAAAATTTTGATCCATAAATGTCTTCATTGTGTAACGTCCTTTCTTTGTTTTCTTGGTTGACAAAAAACAGTACTTCGACCCGGTAGTCGTGCTCACTTCCGTGTAAGCATTTATACTATAGTATTATAGCAGTTGCGTGTAGGAGTGCAAACACTATCTTATTGTGTTATAAATATCGTAGCAGATACAAGAAAAACAGATTGGGAAATAAATTAAGAACGAAAAGCTAACAGCATAACGTGGACATAGAGGTATAAAGCAACATAATAGGATACATACTATCTTCATCTATGAACTTAAAATATCAACTCATCAATGACCATAATGTTTGGGCGATGATCTGATAATCTGTAGAAGTGTGGAGGAGATAGGAAATGCTGGGAAAACAAAGTCTTCAGTTTATGAATAAACCATATATCATCAGCAGTGGTTCCATCGTGGGGAGCAAGGAGGCCGCCGGCCCTATGGGTCAGCTGTTTGACAGGGTTGGCTATGATGATAAATTCGGGGCCGATACATGGGAGGATGCGGAGAGCAGTCTGCAGAAGGAGGCGCTGGAGATCGCGCTGGAAAAGGCCGGACTCAAGAAGAAAGATCTGCAGCTTGTCTTTGCCGGAGACTTGTTGGGGCAGTCCATCGCAAGCAGTTTCGGTTTGGCGGGCTATCAGCTTCCTCATGTTGGACTGTACGGCGCCTGTTCGACCTGCGGCCTGTCTCTGACTATGGGGAGCATGGCGGTAGCGGGCATGTTCGCGGAAAAGGCAGCCTGTATCACGTCCAGTCATTTTGCCAGCGCGGAGAAAGAGTTCCGGTTTCCGTTGGCCTATGGCAACCAGCGGCCGAAGTCAGCTACCTGGACGGTGACCGGCAGCGGGGCCTTCCTGCTCTCGGCACAGCCGGGCAGTCAGGTGCGGGCGGTGATATCCGGGGCTACCATTGGCAAGATCGTGGATTATGGTTTAAAGGACTCCATGAATATGGGAGCCTGTATGGCCCCTGCCGCCGCGGATACGATCAGACAGCATCTGGAAGATTTCGGTAGGCAGCCGGATTACTATGACAAGATCATAACCGGGGATCTTGGTACGGTGGGTCAGCAGCTTCTTTTCGATTTGATGGCGGAAGTGCAGATCGACATCACGAAGCAGCATATGGACTGCGGTATTGAGATCTTCGACAGTGAGAGACAGGATACCAATGCGGGCGGTTCGGGATGCGGGTGCAGTGCGGTGGTGCTCTCGGCCTATATTCTGAAGAAATTGGAAGAGGGTGTCTGGAAGCGTGTACTCTTCATGCCCACGGGGGCACTCCTTAGCAAGACAAGCTTCAATGAGGGGCAGAGCATTCCGGGAATTGCGCACGGCGTAGTATTGGAGCATTACGAAGGATAGTGCGGTAGATACAAGTCGCTCTGGCTGTTGACGTGGACGCTGCATTTGTTCACTGAGGGTATCAATGTAAATGCAAACAAAGAGTCACTTCGTTTGGAGAAACTATTGGAAAAGAAAGATGCAGTCAAAGAGGTAGAATCGATGACATTAGGTTACTAGTACTCCGTACTGAAAACCCTTGTGCAAATATTTCGGTCTATTTTCCCGATTGCACAAGTCCAGAATACTCAACGTAGCCCGCTACGCCTCCGTTTCTGAACTTGTACACTCGAAAAAATATCCTCGAAAATTTGCACAGGAACTTCAAGTACGGAGTACTAGTCACGGCCCAGGGGCCGCTCGTAGTAACGATTCGGGGCGATATTTAAAATTTTGCTTCGCAAAAATCGCCCCTCACTCCTGAATCATGTTCTCACGAATGCACAGTTTTGCGCATTCCTGATCCGTGAATCAATGTCAGTTATTAAGAACTCTAAAAACTAAATAAACGGTATGAATAATACCATTTGTCAAGCAGTGTTTTTGTTTTATTCCCGCGAGCAACGAGCCAAGTGGCTGCTTGCAGACATTTGGCGACTGCCGCGAGGGTCAAATACCCCGCTGCTCTGCAGCGCTGCAAGTTTGATACCCCGTTGCTTGCAGCGGGGTCTTTGATTGCATGGCAAATGAGCAGGTATGAAAAATGCCTGCCATGTGGTACAATGATCTTGTCAGTCAAAGCCGGTATGTAAAGCTGGCCGGTACTTGGAATCTTTGAAGGCGGGCAAAGTTCCTGAAAGGCCTGACAGGAAGCGTATACTTTCTGATCAGGCCTTCCACATCAGGGGGTTCTTCCCCAGAATGCAGCCGCTGCTCTTTGCATGGAGATTCATGGCGGCTATCGTGTGTTTGAGTGTGCAGAAAGAAGTTTCAATCCCCCATATGAAGTGGTATATCTCTTTGATCGCCTCCGTTGCAGATGTACCGGTAGTGGCCAGCCAATTCGGGATGCAGGTATTTCTTTTTTTATAAAATTTTGGTTAGACCCTGTGTTGAAATCTGACTTGATAGCTTAACTATAGTTAACGACATTAGAAATTTCGTTTTCGGCATTGCAGGAGCTGCCGTATATGGCTCCTGCAAGAGACGGAAACAGAAATTTGTTATGTCGTTTACTATAACTGACATTGTCCGTGAGAAGTAATGACATTAGACACTGCTGGGCCTAATAATGTGTTGTCGTGGATACCTGGTATGTGATACTATATTAGTAAACAGCATAGGCCTATTTGGCAGAGACTGATCGTGAAAGGCGGAGGTGATTAAAGTGTTAGCAGTAAAAGGGATATATGACAATGGAAAAGTGATTCTAGAGGATGCTCCGTTGATAGAAATGTCTGAGGTTGTTGTTGTGTTCCCTGATAACGGATTAGAGAAATCAGCAGATGAGAGCGCATTAGAAAGAAAGAGAGCATTTTTTGATGAGTTTTCCGGGAGCGTCAATAGAATAATTGACTTAAAAGCAGAAAGATTAGGGGCATTAGATGAAAAATATTAGGGCGTTGGTTGATACGAATGTTATTTTAGACTGGATTATGTTTCGTGAGCCAAATGCAACAAATGCAAAGGTGATTATAGAACAATGTCTTTTTGGGCATGTACATGGCTATATTACTTCGCATTCGCTTACTGATATTTTCTATATTCTCAGGAAGGATTTTTCCGTGGAAAAACGAAAGCAGTTATTGAGTCTTCTCTGTGAAGGTATGAATGTTATTCCGGAAACAAGACAGACAATTCTTCAAGCTTTGAATCGTAAAGAATGGCAGGATTTAGAAGATGCTTTACAAATGCAGTGCGCAAAAGAAGTAGGTGTAGAATATATTGTCACGCAAAATGTGAAAGATTTTCAGACATCGGAAGTAAAAGCTGTATGTGAGGAAGAGTTTTGTGAGATGATAGCCTCCATTTTGTGAGGAGTTTAGCATAGAAAAGCATGGTAAAAATAAATGGTTCTAATTTGACAGCGAGAGATAGGATACCAATGCGGGCGGTTCCGGCTGCGGGTGCACTCCTTAGCAAGACCAGCTTCAATGAGGGTCAGAGCATTCCGGGAATTGCGCACGGCGTAGTATTGGAACATTACGAAGGATAGTGCGGTAGATGTTTGTGGACAGCCGGCTAAAGAGCAGCTGCACGAGCAAGGCCGAGTGACTATGGTAATAAAATGAGAGGGACTGTATCAAAAAGGATGCTGTCCCTTTTTGTGATTGACAAAATTTTGCGAATTTCCTGTTTTCCATGGGCCAAATAGTGATACAATAGTCTATAGTTAACGACATTAAAAATTTCGTTTTCGGTCCTGCAAAAGCTCCCGTATATGGCTTTGGCAGGAACCGGAAGCAGAAATTTGTTATGTCGTTTACTATAATATATTACTAAGACGGCCATACGGCCCGCCAGACTATTTATGGTGGTATGACAATACGTGATATGGATGTTTACTATGAAAGTCTTCGACTTTCACAGCATGGATGGCTATGCGGCCCGCTAAGCGGCAGGCTGAGCATGATGTAAGTTTACTATGAAAGTCTTCGACTTTCACAGCATGGATGGCCATGCGGCCCGCTAAGCGGCAGGCTAAGCATGATGTAAGTTTACTATGAAAGTCTTCGACTTTCACAGCATGGATGGCCAT